>JAAUXZ010075578.1_pt1 | contig 10873 bp, 12 predicted proteins | sample 7278131 | NCBI WGS metagenome assembly JAAUXZ01 (sample SAMN14350119, study PRJNA611818) | marine sediment metagenome | isolation source: surface marine sediment (3m) | place: French Polynesia: Moorea | collected 2018-08
GCAGGATTACAGGCGATCGCGACTGCCCGTCGATTAGGTGCAGTGGTAGAGGCGTTTGATATTCGCCCTACGGTAAAAGAAGAAGTTCAAAGCGTTGGTGCTAAATTTATCGAAATCAACCTGGAAGAGGATACGGTTGCTGAAGGTGGCTATGCCAAACAGGTAGGAATTGATACTCAAGAGCGAATTCGTCAAGGTCTAAGCAAATATATCCAAAAAGCTGATGTGGTAATTACGACTGCACAAGTACCAGGTAAATCAGCACCACTGTTAATTACAGAAGCAATGGTTGCTCAAATGAAGTCAGGTTCAGTAATTGTCGATCTAGCAGCAGAAAGTGGGGGAAATTGTTCTTGTACCGAAGTGGGGAAGAATATTAACTACCAGGGAGTAACGATTCTAGGAGCAATTAATCTTCCGGCTACTGTACCGCTAAACAGCAGTCAAATGTATGCCAAAAATCTCCTCACTCTAGTCCAGTATTTGGTTAAAGACAAAAACCTAGGAATATCCCAACAACTAGATTTTGAAGATGACATTCTCAATGCAGCTTGCATTACCCATGCAGGAGAAATTCGCAACGAACGGGTTAAAGAAGCATTGTTAACTGTTTGTTAGTCCTTTGATCAAGGACAGATAACTAATAACAAAGATTATGGAGTCAATTGATGGAAGCAGGATTACTAACTGGCTTAGTTGTGTTTTTTCTCGCCTCATTTGTTGGTTTTGAGGTGATCAACAAAGTACCACCGACATTACATACTCCCTTGATGTCTGGTGCTAATGCGATCTCTGGTATTGCCATAGTTGGTGCATTACTAATTACAGGTAGCAGAGAAGGGAATTTTGTCACCCTCTTAGGCTTTATTGCCGTAATCCTAGCCACCATTAATGTTATCGGTGGCTTTTTAGTAACAGACAGAATGTTGCAAATGTTCAAGAAGAAGGAAACAGCATCATGAGCGAGTACTTAATTACAGGAATAGAACTAGCTTATTTAACTGCTGCTGCTTTATTTATCTTAGGACTGAAAAAGTTAGGTTCTCCTGCTACCGCCCGTCAAGGTAATTTCCTGGCAGCAGTAGGAATGTCGATCGCCATTGTCGCCACCTTACTCAATCAATCAGTACTCAATTACGAATTCATCCTGATTGGCATTATTATTGGTTCTGCCGTTGGCGCGATCGCAGCCCAAAAAGTAGCAATGACTGCCATGCCCCAGATGGTAGGTATCTTCAATGGGGTTGGTGGTGCTGCTTCGGCTTTGGTTGCAGTGGGTGAATTCTATCGCGTGTTAAATGCCACAGGTACTGTCCCTCTCGATGCAACTTTCATTGCAATTTTAGGGGTGTTAATCGGTGGGGTAACTCTTACTGGTAGTTTGTTGGCTTTTGCTAAATTACAAGAGTTAGTCAAAGGTTCGCCGATTACTTTCCCTCTACAACAGCCTTTTAATGCTTTCCTGCTGATTAGCTTCCTAGCTGGTAGCGCTTATCTCCTGATTCATCGAGAAAATCTAACAATTTTCTTAGTTTTAACAGGAATTTCTCTGTTACTCGGCGCATTGTTTGTCCTACCTATCGGTGGTGCAGATATGCCTGTGGTTGTTTCCCTTTTGAACTCCTTTTCTGGTTTGGCTGCTAGTGCGGTTGGCTTTATTTTAATCAATAATATGCTGATTGTTGCTGGTGCATTAGTGGGGGCATCGGGGTTAATTCTCACCCAGATTATGTGTAAGGCGATGAATCGTCCTCTTAGCAATGTTCTTTTTGGGGCGTTTGGTGGTGATTCTATTTCTGTTGCTGGTGGTGGCAATCAGATCGATAAAACCTATCGTTCCATCGATCCCGAAGAAGGGGCGATGATGCTTGGTTATGCCCGTTCCGTAGTAATTGTTCCTGGTTATGGGATGGCAGTAGCACAAGCACAACATGGAGTTAGGGAATTAGCCGATCAATTAGAAAAAATGGGGGTAGAAGTTAAATACGCCATTCACCCTGTTGCTGGTAGGATGCCAGGACACATGAACGTCTTGTTAGCAGAAGCTAATGTTCCTTACAATCACCTCTACGATATGGATGATATCAATCCTGACTTCGATCGCGTTGATGTTGCCCTCGTCATTGGGGCTAACGATGTAGTCAATCCTGCTGCCCGTCACGATTTGGCTAGTCCGATCTACGGTATGCCGATTTTGAATGTCGATCAAGCCCAACAGGCAATTGTGATTAAGCGCAGTATGCGGACAGGATTTGCGGGAGTAGATAACGAACTGTTCTACAAAGACAAAACCACAATGCTATTCGGTAGCGCCCAGGATGTTGTCTCCAAGTTAGTAGCGCAGGTAAAACAATTGTAATTTTTGAGTGCTCCCCGTGACATTCTCCCATCGCAACCGCTGCGCGGTAGGCGTGGGCTTCTTACCTCGCGATCGGAAATTCCTTGATTTCTCCGATCTTGAAACTGGAAACCTTTTACGCGACAACAGTTTTTTTCTTGTCGCAACCCATGATTTTGGAGCATAAAACCATGAGTACCCAACCCATTTCTGATGAAGTAGCCCTGAGAATTGCCTTGGCTTCCAGGGTATTACCAGACGTATCTGTGGGCAAACTAATCGAAGCCTTACAAAACTATCTTGGCAATCGCTTGGATGAAGAATCTCTCAATTCCATTACCGTTACTAATCTTAAAACCGCTTTCGGACAAACCTACGATCTCGACGGGGAAGAAGAAGGTGAAGATGCCACTACTACTGACATATCCGCCTTCAAAGAAGCTGTGAGGATTTTATGGGGTCAAATTAGTGAAGATGAATCTTTACCCAAGATAGAACCCTATCAAGATGGAGATCTGCCCAACTCCATCCGTGTAGCTGTGGCTTCTAATCTTGGCGAACAGTTAGACGGTCATTTTGGTTCTTGTCTGCGCTATCTCATCTATCAGTTATCCGCCGAAGAAATCAGACTAATTGACATCAGATCCGCCGTAGAAGCTGACTTGTCCGATGATAAAAACGGTTATCGCGTCAATTTAATCAAAGACTGCCATGTTCTGTTTATTGTCTCCGTTGGAGGACCCGCAGCAGCAAAAGTGATCAAAGCCAATATCTACCCCATGAAAAAAACCGAAGGCGGATCGGCAAGAGAAATACTCGCCGACTTACAAAAAGCGATCGCCACTTCCCCTCCCCCTTGGTTAGCTAAAGTTTTAGGCGTTGCCGACGGTCAAAGAGTCAAAAACTATTCGGCTACCGAAAACCTGGTTGAGAGCCCTCGTGTTTTAACCAGAGGAGAAGTCAAAGGTGCAAACTAATCATGATTAAAAGAAACGAGCGATCGCTCGAAATTGAAAAACTAACAGGACTAGAACCCCGACACTTTGCCGATTTAATCCGAACTGCCCAAATCATTGCCGACCCTAGTGGTGGAGTTTCTGGCAGAAAATTAGACGTTGATTGGTCGGTTTTTGGAATTCCACCGAGAGTAGCAGAGAACTTGGAATCAATAGGAATTAAGTATCAGTACGCCTCTCCTTATATTCCTATTGATATTGTGTGGGAACAATTAATTCCAGAAGCACGTAGTTGGCTCATTGATCACAAAAATAACCTGGCTCAAATCGAGGAGGCTTTTCCTGCCCTTGATGAGGATTAGTTAATCTTAGTTATCTGTCATTGGTCATTGGTTATTAGTCATTCGATAACTACTAACACTAGCGTCAGCCAAAGGACAAAAAACAAAAAACAAAAAACAAAGGAAAAAAGACAAATGACAACAGTCTTAGGAGCGATTAATAAATTTGAGCAGTGCGTTCTCAACATCTCTGCGATCAACATCTGTAACCAAGAGAGTTATGTCGGTCAACAGATGCGCCAAAAATATAACCAATGGATGGGAGAAACCGATCAAACGGTCTACAATCCTTGGTTAGACACGCACCAATTTACGATCTATTTGCCTCATCCCGATCAAGAATACGAAAATATTACCTTAGAAGCAGGTTTGACCAAAGGTTACAATGTTGAAGTACAACCAGTTGATAACCCCAGTCAATTACCCTATCGCATTCCCAGAGGCGCACATTTTGTAGTTGTGCTGCGACAGAAAGGGTTAGATTCTGACTTCAAAATTGCAGGTACGGGGATTTTTATTCGTCCTTTAGGGGTTCTTAGCCTCGATCTCATTGCCGATCTCGATCGAGGAGAATATCAATCGATTACCATCAAACACCCAATTATTAGAGATTATCCAGAAGGTTGGGAAGACAAGCTGAATTTATTTCTCAAAGGAGAAATCAGTAGTGAAGAACTTCCCCAAGTAGTTAGATATGTCGATCAGGCTTTTAATGAAGACTACAGACAGCCTTCTTGGCATGATATTTATCTGGCAGCAACAGGATTTGCAGGGTTTTAACAGTTAGGAGCGAACAGCGGTACTTCCTCTTTTCCCCTGCTTCTCCACTTCTCCACTCCCTTTCTATTTTTTTGAGACAACACTATGACTTCTGTAACTTTCGGTAACGAAGATGGGGTTTTATTTGATCTGAACCTACCTCCCGTTCTCAATGCTTTGCTGCAAAAAGCTGCTCAATCCTATGACAATCCTGCACAAGCAGAAAGTTTACTGAAACAGGCTTATAAACTGGATAATCAACAATTAGCAGTTTATTTAGCTCTCTATAAATTTTATGCTTATCAAAATCGCATGAGTGAAGCTGAACAGGCTGTATATCAAGGCTTAGAACTTGCTGCTAGTCAAGGTAATTTTCGGAAAAATTGGCAGAATTTAGATGATCACTCTACAGATTGGTCAAAACCATCGGGCGCAAAACGATTTTATCTTTATAGCCTAAAAGCTCTTGCTTTTATCTATTTAAGACAAGATAAACGAGATGATGCCTTAAAAGTACTGACCAAACTCCAAGAACTAGATCCCAAGGATGAAGTTGGTGGATCTGTAGTTGCTAATTTAGCTACCTGTGTTAATTAATTACAGCAAAAATTTTCAACAAACCAGCGCAGTTCTTGATGAGAATTATATTCTTTCTAAAGCTGCTGAAAGGGGATTAAAAAACAGTTAACAGTTATCAGTGATGATTAATCCCAGAGAAATATATGAGCTTTTATTAGATTCTAGTCAAACAGCAACTAAAGTCAGAGAAATTATTATTGGCTTGACATGGACGCTATGTAAGGCGGAAGGTATTGGTTTATGTATGAGTCCCGGTACTCCTACTCGCACTTTACCTTGGTCAGGAACTTTAGTTAATCAACCGATTGCATCTTTAGCACCTTGGATCCGTTCTTGGGATAGTTATCAAGCTACAGTTGGCATGGCAGTTATCAATGCTGCGATTAATTCTGCTTCTCCTTTACCAGCCAAAGCACAGCCCATATCCCCGCAAGGCTCGGCTAATTTGGCTGTTTTTGAACATTTTTTGCCGTTGATTCGCGGTAAAAAAGTGGCAGTAATTGGTCGTTATCCTGGGTTATCTCGCTACGAACAAGAAGTATCCATGACGATAATTGAACGTCAACCCAATTCCCAAGATTTGCCCGATCCTGCTTCAGAATATGTATTACCCGAAGCTGATTGGGTGTTCCTTACTGCTACTTCAATTCCCAATAAAACCTTTCCTCGTTTGGTGGAGTTAGCACAAAATGCTAAATTAGTCTTAATGGGTCCTACTGTTCCTTGGTTACCTGACTTAGCTGATATGGGGATAGATTATTTAGCAGGAGTTGCTGTAACTAACCTAGAGGCGTTAAGACAAACTGTAGCTGAAGGTGGTGGCGTGAGGATTTTTGAAACGGGTATTCAGTATCGGGTGTTGGAATTATCGAGGTAATTGTAATCGCGAACGCCTGAAAATGTAAATAATTTAAGGAATTTTTCTATTTTACCTAATATTAACTATTTGAATTAGCCAGAATTATTAAACCTAAGTTGTTCGACTAATTTAACAAAGGGCTGCCAGTTATCTGCCTCGGCAATCGACTTCCAAACAGACTCAATTTGTGGTTTTAGTAATACTAATGTGGGGTTAGCTTGTTGGAGGCGTTGAGCAATATCTTCGAGTTCCCTGAGCGATCGCTCTAACAATAGTTGATGATAAAGCCAGCACCAACGCTTTAAAATAACCACCTCCTCCCCAGATACCAAAAATTCTAAGTCGTGCAAAATATGGTCAGCGTCCTCGCGCCATTGAAGAGAAAATCTTTGTCTGAGTTCGCGAAAAAACTGATCGTAGCCAACTTTGGTTAAAAATAATAATTGTAGGGTCAAATCGATTAATTCTTCAGTTTCTAGAAAAGACAAACGCTCAAATCCCAACTTATGCAGCATTTGCTGATGGTAATACTGAGTGTAAAGTTGGGGAAAAGTTTCTAAAATCGCCTCCATTTCTGAAACAGGAATTACTGCTGATAGAGGACGCTGTAACATTTCTAAATTCCAACGACAGATACTCGGCTGGTTGCGATAACTATATCTTCCCTGGCGATCGAAAGCAGCAGCCGTAAAATATGGGTTGTAAGTATCTATAAAGGCATAAGGTCCATAGTCAAAACTCTCCCCAGTAATCGACATATTATCGGTATTGAGAACACCATGACAAAAACCTACTGCCATCCATTGCGCCACCAATTGAGCGATGCGTTTTACCAATTCGGCATAAAAGCGAATGTAGCAGTCTTGTTGCTGCCACAAATGAGGATAATAGTATTGAATTCCATGGTCTAATAGCTTCTGAATTAGATCGGGGCGATCGTAATAATCTAAGCGTTCAAAAGTACCAAAGCGCAGATGAGAGCGACTAAAGCGCACCATCACCGACCCGCGAACAGTCTCACCGTCTCTAGTAAAGGCTTCAGTTTCAATTAAACTCAAACAGCGAGATGTCTTAACTCCCGAATAATGTAATGCCTCCGCAGCAAGGACTTCCCGCACACCACCTTTAAGAGTCAAGCGACCGTCCCTAGACTGGGAATGGGGAGTTTGTCCCGATCCTTTAGTGCCAAAATCGTATAGTTTCCCGTCAATTCCCCGCACCTGACCGTAGAGAAACCCCCGTCCATCGCCCAAGTAAGGATTGTATTGACCAAATTGATGACCATGATAGCGCAATGCCAAACAGGATTGTCCTCCTCGAAAACGACCGCAAAAATCGAGGAAATGCTGATCGGTAACTGTAGCTGATTCTAAACCGAGAATAGGCAGCAGCTTATCGTTACGAAAACGCAGGGTAAGCTGGGAGAAGTTAGCAGGTTGTACGCGGTCAAAAAAGTCATTGTCCAATGACTCTAAAGCGAGTTCGTAATTAAGATAGAAAAAAGGATTGCTGGTTGATTGTCGATCGTTCAATGTGATTTGACTAATGACTAATGACTAATAACTACAATCCCGCTCAAAAATGCTTGGCAGTATGATTAACCGGATCGAAGTGAAATCTTTTGCTGCCATGAGTTTCCCCATATAAATTAAACGTTATCGTCGGTTCATCTCCCACTGCTTCTATGCTATGAATTGCCTCGGTAGTAAAGCTGATAATATCTCCTGGTTCGATAATTCGTTCTCCGACGCGATTGATTCTGTCGGGAAATTCGGCAGTAGGATCCCGCTTCCAGAAAGTATTTTTCTGTTTGCCCTGTAATACTATTACTATGCCCCAAGTGCCGTGATTGTGGATGGGTGAAGTTGTCCCAGGTAAATTCATTTCTGTCTGGATAGTCATGGGAAATCCCAATTCATCGTACAGCGTGAACACAGAAACTCCCATCTTCTGATTTGGTTCGGGTAGACGAGTTTTGACTGTATAACAGTTAAGAATTAGTTTCCTGACTAACATCCGCAGTCCCGATAGGGAACTTTCTTCATCTATTCCTTCCGCTGCTGCCAATCTGATAATATCTTCCACTTCCGTCAAAAACCGATACAGTCGATATTCTTCAGCTAACAAATCCCACTCACGCACGGATTGACACAGGCAGCAAACACCATCTTCTTTGACCAACCAATCTGCTGTTTTCATTATGTTTATTTTTGGTTCTTTGTCATTCGTTTTTTGTCCTTTGCGGTCAATTAGACTAACAACCAATGACTAATAACTATCTACGCTTCCTTTCGGCAATTAATACTTGTGCAATCCAGTCGGGTAAGTCTTCTAGATCGCTGTTGCTTTCAGAATCTCTAATGGGTGAGATAAATTCATAGTAAGGTTCGCATTTGCCATTATCGTAGACTTCCACAATCCAGCGATCGGGAAAACCATCAATGCCAATTTCTACATCGTAACCATCTTCCCCCAGAGTACGAGAGGAAACAACCGTAAACCAGTCTTGATCTTCTGATGGGACATTCCACTCACTAGTTAAAAATTTAAAAGCTAACTTTTCTGCTTCAGTTGAATCGATCATTTGTTTTTCTCCTTTGTTCCCGGTAAAGAAATATAAAGAGTTCGGTAACCCACGCTAATAGCTAATCATCAAGGACTGATGCCAATCCTTTACAGTTAACTTTTTCTATTTAATTTGATTGATGATAATTTACTTAGTCAGGTTGATTGCTATTATTTAAAATTAACTTTTTGCTATCTATCTTTTTAGTAATCTCTGCTACTAATCAATAAAGTTAGACATAATATTTAGAATTATTTAATGTTTAAAATATTTGTTTTTACATTTCTTAATACAGTGCCGTTTACCACTTCTAGAAAGTCATTCTCTCATAAGGATTCGGCAGGTATTAGCGTTTGGGAATGGGTTGTACTTCACCTTGCTGGCGCTCGTATTCCTGAATGTAGTTAGCCAGTGCTTCTTTGACGACTTCTTTAATCTTGAGGCGCTCCCAATAGGCGATAGCTTTGATTTTTGATAACTGCTCTTCAGCAATTAAAAAAGTAGCGCGGGTTTCTCCTGGCTTGGGAGCATCCGGTTTTCTCTTGCCCGGAGACTCTGTCTCTTTTTCTGGGCTAACCTCACCCAAAACAGTGGCGATTCCCCCCTTGAAACTTTTTTTACTCATCTTCCCTGTCTTCTTAAAATTACTATGTAAACATAGTAATTTAAGTTTTTTCTGGAATCAAGTCTTCTTCTGTTTCTTCTAGACTCCCAACTTCTGATGTTTCCTCAGAATTTCTTGGCATAAATCGGCGTAATCTTGAGCGCCAGGGCTTTTGGGACTGTAGCGGAACACGTCCACTCCTTGGCTGGGAGCCTCAGCTAAGGTGATATTGTTTCGGATCTTGGTTTGAAACAGTTTGTCTTGAAAATAATCAGCCAGACTTTCAGCTACATCTCGATTCAAGATCTTGCGCCTGTCGTACTGGGTGAGAAAGACCCCACCTACCTCTAAGGTTTGATTGAGGCGTTTTTGGATTTTGCCGATCACTTCCATGAGCTTGGCTAGCCCTTGAGTCGGAAGAAACTCTGCTTGCAGTGGGATGAAAACTTCATGGGCGGCGGTCAAAGCATTGACAGTCAGCAGTCCCAGAGAGGGCGGACAGTCGATGAGGATGTAATCAAACTGGTCGAGGAGGGTCTCTATTTTCTCTCGCAAGAGATACTCTCTTCCGGCCTCGTTACTCAGCTCCAATTCGGCACCGGATAAATCTAATGATGATGGGGTAAGCGAGAGGCCTTCTTGGATGGAGATGAGAGGAAGCTCTTCTACTTGGTCGATAAGTGCTTCGTAAATAGTCAGTTCCGGCTGAGTGATTCCCAGACTCTGTGTCAAGTTGGCTTGGGGGTCGATGTCAATCAAGAGGACTTTTTGACCACAACGGTGCAATCCGGCTCCCAGGTTAACGACCGAGGTGGTTTTAGCCACTCCTCCTTTGTGATTGCTAATTGCAATAACGTGCGCTTGTATCATGACGAGTTGACGGAGAAATCGAGAAACATAGTTGGTCTAGCCATCTATGTAAGCCAAGAAAACTTTTATGTCTAGTAAAGCATAGTATCAATAGTAATCTTTTATGGTTAAAAAACATAAAATTACATAGCAACATAGTTTTACTATGTAAACATAGTCGCCGAAGGGAATAAACCGATAACTTTTCCCTCCTGCCTCCTGCCTCCTGCCCGGAAGCCCTCTGCCTTGCCCGAAGGGCTGGTCAAGAAACTATTTCCCGAAAGCGGACTTTCGCAGTTTTGGCGACATTCCCGGTGCTCCCGCCTCCACCCCATCCTCAGACAAGGGGTAAGCAGGGAGCCCACTATGGTGAAGTCAAAATCAAAAATTTCAGTGATTTGAACCTGCCAAGCAATTGGGGCGAAACGGTTGAGACTGCTACCGCTTTAGTACCTGCGAATTTGGAGCGTGCCTGGTTCCAAATTTTGTAGCAGAGTGCGATTGCAAGTTAATTGTCCAGAAACTATTTCCGAGAAAGGACTTTCGCAGTAGACTAGATACAACCTTTTAGGTTTAATCCAATGTCAACTCAGAGAGCGACAGGTTTCAGGAGCCAAAAAAGCCTAAACGCCGTCCCAACTAGCCTGACAAGCGATGCGGACGACGATTCTTTCGAGGCTCTTCCTCAAGTTCTCTGTTCGTTCACCAATGGAGGTGCAGGACTGAGAGAAGAAAGATCTTAAATTTTGTTGTCCCTGACGTTTCCCGTCAGCCGACAACTGAAACTAAATACAGCTATCTGGCTGCGGTTAAATCAATCATAGATGAAAATTGCGGCACAAGCAAGCTCTGTCAAAATTTCCTCGAAAGATTAATCAAATCAGTGCTGCCGCAGGCACGGCGTCAGCCGCACAGTCATCAGTCATCAGTCATCAGTGCTCAAGGTTTCTCGTTTTTCTCATGGATTTATCCCACGAGAGAAACATCCTACAGAAGCGAGGCAGGGGACTGTGACTCCCTCA
>JAAUXZ010016434.1_pt1 | contig 10870 bp, 13 predicted proteins | sample 7278131 | NCBI WGS metagenome assembly JAAUXZ01 (sample SAMN14350119, study PRJNA611818) | marine sediment metagenome | isolation source: surface marine sediment (3m) | place: French Polynesia: Moorea | collected 2018-08
CTTGATGCCATAACCGGCATGGATGGGCTGAATCACGGAGAGCAGATTGGATAGTTGGGCGCCGGCTACCCGGATCAAGGCTGGCGCCGGGGGTAATGCTGGCGGCTGAGCCGGATCAGACACAAACACCAACGGCTGCTGTTGCTGCAGCTGATGCCCCAGCACGTAACAGTCGGCATGTTGTAACAGGGCTTCGAGCTCTGCATCCGCCTGTAACAAACAAACCGCGATCAGGTCTTCATAATCATATTCATATTGGTTGATTACGGTCAGGTAGCTGTCGCCATAGCCCAGGCGCTGACCGGCCTGTTGCTCCTGGTCCAGTAACACAACAGAATCCGCTGCAATTCCGGATTCTGCCATTTGCTGCAGCAATACCTCGGCGATCAGGCCGCTGGCATGGGTAATCGCAATTTTCGCTTGTTTCATACCTGCTAAGGTTGCAGCAGAATATTCAACATCCGCCGCAGTGGCTCGGCGGCACCCCATAACAACTGGTCACCGACGGTAAAGGCCGACAGGTACTGGTCACCCATGGCCATTTTACGCAAGCGACCCACCGGCACCTTCAGGGTGCCGGTAACTGCCGCCGGAGACAGCGATTGCATGGTGATTGCGCGATCATTCGGCAGCACCTCGACCCAGTCGTTGGCACTTGCCAGCAATTCATGGATTTCATCCATCGGCAGGTTCTGCTTGAGCTTGACGGTCAGGGCCTGGGAATGTGAACGCATCGCGCCGACCCGGACACAGAGACCATCGATCGGAATCAGGTCGTCACCACGGCCGAGAATCTTGTTGGTTTCAACTCCGCCTTTCCACTCTTCCTTGCTCTGGCCATTTTCCAGCTGGACATCGATCCACGGAATCAGGCTGCCCGCGAGCGGGACCCCGAACTGGTCGGCAGGATAGTCATTGGAACGAATATGTTCCGCCACCTGCCTGTCGATGTCCAGAATCGCCGATGCCGGGTCCGCCAGCAGATCATGTACCGACTGCTCGATACTACCCATTTGGCTGATCAATTCACGCATATTGCGTGCCCCGGCGCCGGAAGCGGCCTGGTAGGTCATCGCGCTAATCCATTCGACATGGTCATTCTGCAGCAATCCGCCCAATGCCATCATCATCAGGCTGACGGTGCAGTTACCGCCGATAAAATCCTTCTTGCCGCTATCCAGCGCGGCATCGATCACATTGCGGTTGACCGGGTCGAGGATGATGATGCTGTGGTCCTGCATGCGCAGCGCCGACGCCGCATCGATCCAGTAGCCCTGCCAGCCGGATGCACGCAGGTCCGCGTAAACCTGCTTGGTGTAGTCACCGCCCTGACAGGTGACGATCACATCCATCGTCTTCAGTTCATCGATGTCACTGGCATCCTTCAGCGGCGGGATCTCCTTGCCAATGTCGGGTCCCGGCTGTCCGACCTGCGAGGTGGTGAAAAATACCGGCTCGGCGATATTGGCAAAATCGTTTTCCTCGCGCATGCGCTGCATCAGCACCGAGCCGACCATGCCGCGCCAGCCTACAAAACCTACTCTGTTCATCGTCATACTCCTAAGCTAATTTGTTAATGCCCTGACCACCGCATCACCCATTTCACGGGTGCTGACAGAGGAGCCGCCATCGGCGATATCCTGGGTACGCAGGCCCTGTTCCAGCACTTCGCTGACGGCCTGCTCGATCAGTTCGGCCGACTCATGCTGGCCCAGGCTGTAACGCAACATCATCGCCACCGACAGGATCGTCGCCAATGGGTTGGCGGTATTGCGGCCGGCGATATCCGGTGCCGAGCCATGGATCGGTTCGTACATACCCTTGCCATTCTGGTCCAGCGAGGCAGACGGCAGCATGCCGATCGAACCGGTCAACATCGCCGCCGTATCGGACAGGATGTCACCGAACATGTTCTTGGTCACGATAACGTCGAACTGCTTGGGCCATTTGACCAACTGCATCGACGCGTTATCGACATACATGTGGCTCAGTTCAACCTCGGGATACTCGCTGCTGACCCGGATCATGACCTCGCGCCACAGCTCGGAAACCTCCAGCACGTTGGCCTTGTCCACCGAGCACAGTTTCTTGTTGCGTTTCATCGCCACCTCGAATGCGGAGCGGGCGATGCGTTCGATCTCATGCTCGGCATAGACCAGGGTGTTGTAACCCTGGCGTTCGCCGTTATCGAGCTCGCGTATGCCGCGCGGCTGGCCGAAATAAATCCCCCCGGTCAGTTCGCGCACAATCATGATGTCCAGCCCCGACACAATCTCCGGTTTCAGACTGGAGGCATTGGCCAACTGCGGATAGAGAATCGCCGGCCGCAGGTTGGAGAACAGCTGCAGCTCCGAGCGCAAACCGAGCAACCCGCGTTCCGGGCGCAGATCCCGCTCCAGACCATCGTATTGCGGTCCGCCCACTGCTCCGAGTAATACCGCATCGGCCGCCTGGCACAGCGCCAGGGTCGCCGGTGGTAACGGACTGCCAGACTCATCATAGGCTGCGCCGCCGATATTCGCGGTTTCCATCTCGACCTCGAGGCCGTGCTCCTGCTGCAGGCAGTCGAGGACCTTGACCGCCTCGGCAACAATTTCGGGACCGATGCCATCACCGGGCAGGATTGCAATCTTTGCTGTCATTGGTAAACCTCGTTTATTTCAGCCACGGCGACTGTTGGTAATATTGCTGCTCGAACGCGCGGATGTCTTCTGCATGCTGCAGGGTCAGGCCGATATCGTCCAGCCCATGCAACAGGCAGTACTTGCGGAACTCATCGATCTCAAATCCGAGCTGGTTGCCGGCAGCAGTGATAACCAGCTGTTGCTCAAGGTCGATGCCCAGCTGATAACCGGGATCCGCGTAAACTTCGCTGAACAGCTGATCGACCTCCGCACTATCCAACACGATCGGTAACAGGCCGCTCTTGAAACTGTTATTAAAGAAGATGTCGGCAAAGCTGGGCGCAATAACCACCTTGAAACCAAAATCGGCCAGTGCCCAGACCGCATGTTCACGCGACGAACCGCAGCCGAAATTTTCCCGCGCCAGCAGAATCTGCGCCTGGTCGTAGGGTGCCTGGTTCAACACGAAATCCGGATCGACCCGGCGCTGACTATTGTCGATGCCGGGCGCACCCGGGTCCAGGTAACGCCAGTCATCAAACAGGTTGGGGCCAAAACCGCTGCGCTTGATCGATTTCAGGTACTGCTTGGGAATGATCGCATCGGTATCGACGTTAGGCCGATCCATGGGCGCCACGACAGCGCTGAAGTTGGTAAATTTTTCCACTGAAAACTCCGTTGGGTGAAGGTGAAGCTAGCGCCGGTATTATTCGTCGGCTTTCTTCTCCAGGGCCTGACCGGCCTTTTGAATATCCTTACCCAGACCCTTCATGGTTTCACAACCGGTCAGGGTAAACAGCAGACCCATGGCCAAAATAACTGTCAGTCTTTTCATGATCATCCTCAATCGAGTTGTCGTATATCGGTAAAATGTCCAAACACCGCGGCCGCGGCAGCCATCGCCGGTGATACCAGGTGGGTGCGACCACCCTGACCCTGGCGACCTTCAAAATTACGGTTGGAAGTCGAAGCGCAGCGTTCGCCCGCCTCCAGGCGATCGGCATTCATCGCCAGGCACATCGAGCACCCGGGCTCACGCCACTCAAAACCGGCCTGCAGAAAAACCTGGTCCAGGCCTTCCTGCTCCGCCTGGGCCTTGACCAGACCACTGCCCGGCACCACCAGGGCCTGTTTGACATTATCCGCCACCTGCCGACCCCTGGCTATGTCCGCGGCGGCGCGCAAGTCCTCGATACGGGAATTGGTGCAGGATCCGATAAACACGCGATCGACCGGGATCTGGTTAATCGCCGTGTTGGCTTCCAGTCCCATGTATTGCAGGGCTTTTTGCATCCCGCTGGCTTTGACCTGATCGCTTTCACCCGCCGGATCGGGCACCCGCGCATTGACCGGGATCACCATTTCCGGCGAGGTGCCCCAGGTCACCTGGGGCTCGATAGCGGCCGCATCGATCACCACCTCGCGATCGAACACCGCATCGTCATCCGAGTGCAGGGTCTGCCAATAGTCGACCGCCTGCTGCCAGTATTCAGCCGCTGGCGCATAGGGCCGCCCCTCGATGTAATCGATAGTAGTCTGGTCACAGGCAATCATACCGGCGCGAGCGCCCGCCTCGATGGTCATGTTACACACGGTCATGCGTCCTTCCATCGACAGGTTACGAATCGCCTCGCCGGCGAACTCGATGGCATAGCCGGTACCACCGGCGGTACCGATCTCGCCGATAATCGCCAGCACGATATCTTTCGCGGTGACCCCTTTGCCCACGCTGCCCTGCACGGTCACCCGCATGTTTTTCGACTTGTTCTGGATCAGGCACTGGGTCGCCATCACATGCTCGACTTCCGAGGTACCGATGCCGAACGCCAGCGCGGCAAAGGCGCCATGGGTGGAAGTATGCGAATCCCCGCAGACCACAGTCATGCCGGGCAAGGTCGCGCCCTGCTCGGGACCAATCACATGTACGATTCCCTGGCGCTGATCATTCATCTTGAATTCGGTCAGGCCAAAACTGTCGCAGTTGTCGTCCAGGGTCTCGACCTGCAGGCGCGATACCGGGTCACTAATGCCCTGACTGCGATCGGTGGTCGGTACATTATGATCGGGTACCGCCAGGATCGACTGCTTGCGCCATAATGGCCGCTGGTTGAGTTGCAGACCTTCGAATGCCTGCGGTGAAGTGACCTCGTGCACGAGGTGCCGATCGATATACAACAACGCGGTGCCATCGCTTTCCTCGCGCACCACGTGTTGCTGCCAGACCTTGTCGTAAAGGGTTAAACCAGCCATATTGTCCCCATTGATGGATGCCTGTTTGACTTGCACAGCAGTCTATCTTCATTTATAAAATAACTCTAATTCATATTTTTCATGATTATCATAACCAATTGGAATAATGGATACAGCCAATCTGCAGGCATTCATCAAGGTGGCGGAGACCGGTTCGTTCTCGGTTGCCGCCCAGCAGCTGTTCATTACCCAGCCTGCGGTCAGTAAACGCATCAAGCAGTTGGAACAACAACTGGACAGTAAACTGGTGGACCGCAAGGGCAAACAGCTGCACCTGACCCAGACCGGGCAGGCCCTGCTGCCGCGAGCGCGCGACATCCTCAACCGCATGCAGTCCGCCCACCAACAGATCGCGGACATGGAGGGCAGCCCGATGGGCACCCTGAGCATGGCCACCAGCCACCATGTCGGCCTGCATCGATTACCGCCGATCTTGCGTGCGTTCAATGCCCGCTACGCCGAGGTCGAACTGGATCTACACTTCATGGATTCGGAACAGGCCTGCGAGTTGATCGAACGCAACGAGCTGGATCTGGCGGTGGTGACCCTGCCGTTGCAGGACAACCCGAAACTCGACTTTATCCGGGTGTGGGATGACCCACTGGTGATCTGTGCCGCCAGCGATCACCCGTTGACCGGAGAACCACAGCCGACCCTGCAGGACCTGATTCGACACCCGGCGGTGTTACCCTCGCATGGCACCTTTACCCGGGAAGCGATCGAACGCGAACTGGGCGAGGCGATGGCCGACCTGAGCATCAACCTGGAGACCAATTACCTGGAAACCATCAAGATGATGGTGTCGGTCGGTCTGGGCTGGAGCATCCTGCCGGAGAGCATGCTGGATGCCGGCCTGGCTCGGCTCGACATCGCTGGATTCCACGCCAGCCGCCAACTCGGCATCGTGTTGAATATCAACCGCAGCCACTCCAAGGCCCTGCAGGCGATGCTGGCATCGATCGATGATTTCAAGTAAAGCTCAATAAAACTGCCGCCTTCTAACAAGCTCTGATGGGCATTTCCACACAATCAACCGGGCATTTTCCTGCCTTGTGCTATATTCAGTGTCTTCAACCAACAACAATGGGAACCAAACCATGAAAAGACTGAGCTTACTCCTGATTCTTGGCAGTTCTGTTTTATTCAGCTCTGCCCTGCTGGCGGCGGGTGTCGAACGCGGCCAGTTCACCACTGATGTCATCGACCGCGAACCGGTGGATCAGATTTACACCCTGAGCAGCGACAACCTGCAGGTGAAATTCTTTTCTGAAATCATGGACATGCAGGGCCAGACCGTAACCCATCAATGGATTTTTAACGACGAGATCATGTTTGAAAAGTCGTTTGATGTCGGCGGCCCGCGCTGGCGCATCTGGACCAGTAAAAATCTGCAGGCCAGCTGGACCGGTCAGTGGACCGTCAATATCCTCGACGGAGAGCGTAACGTGCTCAATAGCTACATCCTGGATTATCAATAAGCTCCTCAACCCTACCGGGTTTTACCGACCCGGTGGGGTGCAGCGACCATCGCTCAGACCGGAGACCTGACTCTGAACGAGATCAGCAAGCCAACGAACGCTATCAGCGCCGCCACCAGGTAGGTGACCTCGGGCGTCACCGTCTCCCATAAACTGCCGGCATACAGACTGCCCACCACGCCACCGGCACCAAAGCTGACCGATGCATACAGCGCTTGCCCGCGCCCATGATGACGGGGAAAGAAATCATGAATCAAATGAATCGCCGCGGCATGGAACATGCCGTAGGTGGCCGCATGCAGACACTGGGTAAACAACACCACCAGTAAATTCTCGGCATACCAGGCCATTAACAGCCAACGCAGGCAGGCCAGCGCCATGCTGATCACCAGCCAGAAACTGGCCGATTTATAGGTCAACAGGCGATGCATGAATACGAACAGCACCACCTCGGCGAGCACGCTCAACGACCAGAACAGGCCGATACTGGCCCGGCTATAATCCAGGCTCTCCATGTACAGGCTGTAAAAAGTGTAGTAAGGCCCGTGGCTCGCCAGCATGAAAAAGCACGAAAATAGCAGGGCCAGCACCGATGGTTTTTTCAACACGGTCCAGATATGGGCATCAGTCTGCGCTTGCGAACGGTACTCCGGCACCGGCAGGCTCGACAACCAGATCAACACGAAGATCATGGCCAGGATCAATGGCAGCCTATCGATCGACACCAGTTGCAGGAACAGCCCGAGCAGACTGACGGTGACGATAAAACCGAGTGATCCCCACAATCGGATCTGGCTGTATTTGTGTCGGTCTTCCCCCAGGTGGCCGAGGGTAACCACTTCGAACTGCGGCAGCGAGGCATTCCAGAAAAAACTGAACAGCAACATCAGGCCGAGCATCGACCAGAAACCATCCAGCCATAACAACGGCAGAAAACACATTAATGACAACAGCGAGGTCAGTTGCACGATGCGGATATGGAAGCCACTGCGGTCCGCGATCCAGCCCCAGATGTAAGGTGCAACAATCTTACTCAGGGCCAGAGCGGCCATCAGCTGGCCAATCTCCAACGAGTCGAATTGCAGGTGATTGAGATAGACGCTCCAGAAAGGTATCAGAGCGCCCAGGCTGGAAAAGTAGAAGAAATAAAACCGGGATAAACGCCAATAACGTTTCTGCATGGTATTTTAATTGTTACTGGCCTGGATTAATGGTTCAAGCGCCCGTGGATCAATCGATTTCCTCGATATAGGTGCGCGCAATCGGTGTCTGTACATAGCGGCTCTTACCCTGGACATCCACCCAGAAATAATAATAGCCCTTGGCCGGCTCCGAGGTTACCTTGCCATCACGTACAATCCATGCTTTGACATGCTCGCCATCGGCATAGGTGACCCGGTAGTTGCCTTCCAGCCAGGTCACGCCCAGGCGCGATAGCTTATTCTGTTGCTCTTCGCTGCAGGCGCTGAGCAGCAAGCTGAAGCCAAGGGTGATAATGATTTTTTTCATGCCGAGGTCCGTTAATATTCGCGCTTAACCGCTGGTCAAATTATTCAATTCCTGCTCCAGCTCGGTCGGGCGCAGGCCGTCGGCCGGTAGCAGGTATTCCAGTTCCGCCTGTGGATTGACCAGATAGAAGAAACCGGCCGGATCATCCGCGGTGACTGACTCTACCCTGAACTGAGCTTGAAAATTGTCGGCCAATGCCGCGGTTGCAGCCATGCTGATCGCCACCTCCGGGTAAGCGGATGCCAACTGGTTCAACACGGTAAAATTGGCCAGGTCCTGGACCACGAACAGGGCCTGGACCGCCTGCTGTCGATTGGCCAATTGCAGGCGGGTCTGACAATCGGGTGCACAATCCGCCAGGCCAAACAGCACCAGGGTCCAGCGATCACGAAAAAAGTCGGGGGTAATCGGCAACGCATTGACCCGGTTCAATACGCTGTAGGTGAGTGGCACGGGCGGGAATACTTCCTCCAGATGGCTTTGAAATGCCGGCTTTTGCTCACAGCCGGTAAGGTATACCAGCAGGCAAAACAAAACGATCTTCGGCATTCGCATCTTCCCCATGTCGATCCGACCCCGATCAGGAATCACCGGCCGGAATCACCGGCGTCGCGCAGTCGACTTCTGCATTCTGACCCCGCTGGCGCAGCATATGATCCATTAACACCAGCGCCAGCATCGCCTCGGCAATCGGTGTGGCGCGAATCCCGACGCAGGGATCATGACGGCCCTTGGTCACCACCTCTACCGGCTCGCCATGGATGTCCACCGATTGCCCGGGCAGGCGTATGCTGGAAGTCGGCTTCAGGGCCATATTGACAATAATATTCTGACCCGAGGAGATTCCACCCAGGGTGCCGCCGGCGTGATTGGATAAAAATCCATCGGGGGTTATCTGATCGCGGTGCACGGTGCCCTTCTGCTCAACACAGGCAAAGCCGGCGCCGATCTCGACCCCCTTGACCGCGTTGATACTCATCATCGCATGCGCAATATCGGCATCTAGCCGGTCAAAAATGGGCTCACCGAGGCCCGGCGGAACGCCCTCAGCCACTACCGTGACCGCGGCGCCTATCGAGTCACCCTCCTTGCGCAGGGCATCCATGTAATTTTCGAGCTCGGTTATCTTATCGGGGTCGGGACTGAAGAAAGGATTCTGGTTGACCGCGTCCCAATCCTTCAGTTGCAACTTGATCGGCCCCAACTGGGACAGGTAACCCCGGATGCGGATGCCAAACCGGTCGGCCAGGTATTTCTTGGCGATACCACCCGCCGCCACCCGCATCGCGGTCTCGCGCGCCGAGGAGCGTCCACCACCGCGATAATCGCGCAGGCCATATTTCTGGATATAGGTATAGTCGGCATGCCCCGGGCGGAATTGATTCATGATATTGCCGTAATCCTTGGAACGTTGATCCTTGTTATGGATGATCAGGCCGATCGGGGTGCCGGTGGTCTTGCCCTCGAACACCCCCGACATGATTTGCACCACATCGTCCTCGCGGCGTTGGGTGGTATGGCGCGAGGTACCCGGTTTACGCCGATCCAGATCACCCTGCAGATCTGCTTCACTGAGTTCAAGCCCGGGAGGACAACCATCGACGATACAACCAATCGCTGGACCATGGCTTTCACCAAAGCTCGTCACCACAAATAATTTTCCAAAACTGTTACCGGACATCGGGGCTCTCTTAGTGTTTATATGCTATTGATAAATGATGTCATCATCACAACCTTAAAATGTATGGCGCATTCTACTTCAAAACTGGGGACGACGTTTACCTGGCTGGGCTGGATTATCGGTTTTTTTTTACTGGCCCTGTTGTTTGACAAGCTGATCGATCGCCAGATCAATCCCAACCAGTCGCTGACCACCGTGCAAAATGCAGGCTACGCCGAGATCTCGCTGCTGCGCAACCGGCAGGGTCATTATCTGCTGGACGGAAAAATCAATGGCAAGACCGTAACCTTCCTGATCGATACCGGCGCCACCACGACCAGTATCCCGATGCACATGGCAGACGAGCTGGGGCTGAACAAGGGTCGGCGCTTCCAGGTCCAGACCGCCAATGGCACCAGCAGCGCCTACGGCACTTTCATCGACGACCTGGCCCTCGGCGACATGGTGTTCGAACAGGTGCGCGGCAGTTTGAATCCAGGCTTGCAAGGAGAGGAAATTCTGCTCGGCATGAACATCCTGAAAAATCTCGAATTGATTCAGCGTGGTGAGAGGTTGATCCTGCGCCAATTCGCCAACCCGTAAAAAAATCTCAACCCGGGTTGAACTTATCCTGACTCGATATTTCTAACACAACGAATATGGTTATATGCCATACTTATATAAATTAATTTTTTAGCCAATTGAAGAGGATAAGCTAAATGAATACTGCGAAGAAAATCTCCGGCGTAGCGCTTGCTGCTGCAGCCGCTACCATGTTTGCCGTCGCCCCAATGAATGTAGCTGCAGGCGGACATAAAGCCGGCAAATGCGTCGGCGCCAACAGTTGTAAAGGCCAGTCTGCCTGCGCCACTGCGTCCACCAGCTGCGCTGGTCAGAATTCCTGCGCCGGCCACGGCTGGGTTAAAGCCACCAAGGCTGAGTGTGATGCCAAGGGTGGTAAATTCGAAGGCTAAGCCTCAACCAAATACCCTCTCTTAGTTATGCACCGAACCCCGGTGCATTTTTTTTGGCCAGGGATGGCCTTATGCCGTGTAGGCCAGGGATGGCCGAGAGCGGCGCTTGGCCAGGGATGGCCTTCGACAATATGCTCCTGCATTGTCTACCCACGGCCGTCCGTGGCCTGGTATGCTGTGAAGCACATGGATGTGCGAGAACAGCGCTTGTACAAGGATGGTCTTATGCCATGTAGGCCATGGATGGCCGAGAGCGGCGCTTGGCCAGGGACGGCCCGGAGAGGTACTCAACCAGAACAACCCGCAGCCCGCTTGCCCACTAATCAAACCAGTCATATGATTCAGTCATGACCAGCAATGATGACAAACCATTTC
>JAAUXZ010007847.1_pt1 | contig 10867 bp, 7 predicted proteins | sample 7278131 | NCBI WGS metagenome assembly JAAUXZ01 (sample SAMN14350119, study PRJNA611818) | marine sediment metagenome | isolation source: surface marine sediment (3m) | place: French Polynesia: Moorea | collected 2018-08
AAAACAGTTTCCTCCAGATCAGGATGTGAGAGGGTCATAATCATTCCTGGAACAAAAACCGAAATCCGGTCTTCACCGGCGAATCCGAGTATCGGTGGAGCAGCGTCAATCTCCCAGCGGGCTTCCTTCCAGGCCCCCGCAGTGAAATCCTTTTCGAGGTGATCCCACTGGTCAAATTCGGGGTCGTACTCGATGTGACAACCCAAACAGGTTGGTGCCCAGTTCGCATGGCAGGTATCACAGGTCAGCCTTCGATGCTCTTCCTGAAGCGGCATATGTCCTTCCGGCGACATCGGGATTCTGATCGCTGAACCGCCGAGTTTGGGGAAAAGATAGGCCCCTTCCTCTCGGACTTGAATGTGCCACAAAGGCGTGCCAGAGGAAGTGCGCAGAAACTGCTGGCCCTTGGAAAAAGCAAACGGCAGGTCCGGCAACTGCAATGACTGACCATTGGGCCAATCGCCCACAGTCAGCCTTTCGTTACGATTGGCATGGCAATCCTCGCACCGGATGTCTATGCCTCCTCGTTCACCGTTACTGATGAAACCCATCAGGCCAGGTCCGGTATGACAGTCAATACAACTCAGCCCCGCACGCTGATGAATATCCGCATGTAAACGCCTGACCAGCCTACCGTCACCAAGCCTCGCGAGGTTGCCATGAGACAGGGCAGCACTCGCTGGGTCGATCTCTGCAAGACCTGCATAATTGAGCGAGATGCGTCCGGAACGCGAATGACAACCCAGGCAACGCTGATCCTCAATGCGCTTGTGAAGAGGCGCATGACCTGCTTTTTCCGCTTTTCCGAGGTGGCACGCAAGACATCCTCCCCCACGGTCGAAAAGCGGGTCTGCACGAGGGCGGTGCAACTCACGACCGAGGTGGCACCCGGCACAAAGCTTGCGCATCAGGCTGTCGGGAATTTCCTCACCGAGGGTCTGCAAGGTGGAAGACGATGTTGGCTGTTCGTGCATGCCGAGCAATTCCCGGGTTTTTTGCACGATCCCCTTGCCCGTATGCATGCGGCTGTTGACCACCGCATGCACATGAGATGCATGGCACTTGCCACAGGTTGCTTCAGCATCGCTCAGTTGCCCCGGCGATGGAACGAGACCTTGATGAGCGGCTGACTGCTCAGTGGCTGTCTCGTCCCCCAGATGGCAACTGGCGCACGGAGAAACCGGGAACCCATGCACCGCCTCCAGGCCACTGTCTGCAGCTGCATGACAAACCAGGCACTTCACCTGTTCCGAGCGCACCTGCCCATACGACAGAAAAACAAGAGCGGCGAGAATTACCCGAAACACATTGGTGCCAACTTTTTTGGTCAAACTTGCTCCTGATCAAATCAAACCACACTAACGACAAAAAACAAGTCATGTCGCTTGATATCCACTTCTGGCTTGGCTAGAAACAACACTGAGTAGGACCTCCTGCTCAAATCAATTCAAATCCGTGACGCAGTCTCAAGTTCACGGTCGGGGGTAGTCCCACCCCGCAATATAAAAATAGAACACGAACAAACAATGCCTTAGGAGAATACCGATGAGTGCAAGATCGCACCTGTTATTTCTGCCCTTTAGCTGCCTGCTTTTTGTTTTTGTGACTGGCGCTACAGCCGGCGAAAAACAAGTGGAGTCCCTGCAACACATCAAGCCCGAGGCCTGCAAGCAGTGCCACGAGGAGATCTACACTCAATGGGCCGGCTCGATGCACGCCAACAGCTCTGCCCTGAAGGACCCCATCCACGGCGCCTTTTACAAAAACGTTATCGGTGACCCGAAGGCCGAAGGCGTCAAGACCAAGAAAGGCAAGTACCCCGTCTGCCTCAAGTGCCATGCCCCGGTTGCGGCCATGGAAAAGAAAACCAAGCTGGACGCCAAACCGGCCTACGCCAACGGCATCTCCTGCGTGGTCTGCCACAGCTTCAAAAAGTTCAAAGGCAGCGACACGCCTGAGGGCAAGCCGCAGTACGGCATCGACGCCTATGAGATGGATACTGAGTCGCTGCATGGGCCGAGCGGTAATACCTATACCACCGAACGCGTACCCGAAGGATCCAAATGGCCGACCCCGATCCATCACCCGCAGCCTATGAAAGGCAGCGCCTCCGAGTTGTTCCAAAGCAACGCTGCCTGCATGGGCTGCCACGAGAAGCGCAGTAACTTCCATGGCGCGCCACTGTGCGTTACCGGTGCAGAATACCGTGACTCCAAGAACTTCACGGCCTGCCAGGCCTGTCATATGAGTGTAGTGAGCGTGCCCAAGATGGATAAGGGCAAGGTAGTTCCAGGGGAATTCGTATCGATTGCCGACCACAGCATGGGCGGCGGCCATGACCCCAGGATGGTCGAGCGCGGCCTTGCCATGAGCATGGACGCCAACGCCGAGGGTGAGGTGATCCGCACCGAGATCACCGTGCGCAATCGTCTGCCACACGCCTTCCCGACCGGCGCACCGTTCCGCAACTTCTACATCAAGCTGGCGGCCTTCGACAAGGACGGCAAGGAAGTCTGGAAGAACTACAAGGTACATCCCATCAAGGACGACCCGCAGGCCGCGTTCTGGTACACGCTGGGCGATGCCGGCGGCAAGCCGACCATACCGCCGAAGGCCACCCAGGTGCTGTCCGACACCCGCCTATCGCCAAACGAGACCCGTACCCTGAAGTACGACATCCCGGCTTCCGGTGTCGCGATCGTGCGCGCCGAGGCCCTGTACGACCTGATGCTGCCGCCGATCAAGGCGAAGATGAAAGGCAAGTTGCCGGATGACCTGCTGCGTCCCACGCTGGCTGCCTCGGCAGAGGTCCGACTGTAAACGTCAAAAAAAGCCCCGGGTAACACCGGGGCTGCTCCACAACGTCGATGAGCTGTTCTCCTCGTGAACCGAGTCATAAAAACCCTCTGCGCCTGCGCCCTGATGTTTTCAGCCACCTCGCTTGTCGTTGCTTCGGATGATGGCGGTATCACCGACGACTGGGACTGGGGTGCCATCGAGGCCATGGACGATACACCCCTTGACGCTGCCGAGGCCAAGAGCAGAGTAACCGTAAGCCCTCCGAGTAAACGCATTACCAACGAGGAGAGCTCAAGCCCCGACCTGAAGGCCACGCCGCGCGAGGCCTACACCTTGTTTGCCGGAATGCCATCGTTCAAGGTGCTCCCGAGTCGCAAGGACAAGGAAATGCACCCCTGCACGAACTGCCATAAATGGGTGCCACCCATCAAAAAAACCCGTGCACTACCGAGCCCGCACAACAACTTTGAGCTCGAGCATAGCCTGCATGGCAAGGGCCGATTCTGGTGCTTCACCTGCCACGATGACCAGCCGGAGCGCAGGTTACGCACACTTGAGGGAGAATCTATCGAGTTCGACGATGCGTACATCCTCTGCAGCCAGTGTCATGTCAACCAGGCGCGAGACTGGGCCTTTGGCGGGCATGGCAAGCGTCTGGATAACTGGCAGGGCGAACGCGTCGTCTACAACTGCACCGCGTGCCATTATCAGCATGCTCCAGCATTCGCTCCTCGCGAGGCCATGCCGGGACCGGAGATGCGCCAAGGGCTCCCACGTCCGGCACACTGGGCTCCACCGTCTCCGGATCAGTATCAACATCACGAAACCCTGTGGCTCAGACACGAGAACAACAACGGGCAGGTACACTGATGAGCTGCGAAAAGACCGACCTGGCAAGACGAAAATTTCTCAAAGGTATTGCCTCGGTGGCCGCGGCCTCCGGCGCTGCGGCATCCACTCCCGCCTGGGGAGGAAGCACCCTGAGCGATACCTTTGCCGATTTTTTTCAGGCGCATTACCAGCGCATGACCGAGGAGGAAATTCAGGAAACCCTGCGACGCATCGAGCGCAAGGCCAAGCGCCGCTATGGCGTCGACATCAGCTGCAAGGATACCCCTGCGCAGGACAACGTGGTGTTCGGTTATGCCATCAACATCTCCAAGTGTCGTGGTTACCGTGACTGTGTGCACGCGTGCGTGGAAGAAAACAACCTCAGCCGTGACACCCAGTACATCCGCGTACTGGAAATGGCCGATGGCAGCCTAGACCTGTTACACGGACACCACTACTACGCATCCGATAGCGTGCCTCATGAAGGACACTACTATTTGCCCATGCAATGCATGCACTGCGATGAGCCACCGTGTGTCAAGGCATGCCCGGTTGAGGCCACCTGGACCGAACCGGACGGGATTGTGGTGGTCGATTACGACTGGTGCATCGGTTGTCGTTACTGCATGTCTGCCTGTCCCTATCAGGCTCGCCATTTCAATTGGGGAGCACCGAAGTTGAGCGCTGAACAGGTCAACCCGGACACTCATTATCTGGGCAACCGTCCTCGCCCCAAGGGCGTGGTGGAAAAATGCCATTTCTGTGTGCAGCGCACCCGCGAGGGACGCCAGCCAGCGTGCCAGGCCGCCTGCCCCACCGGCGCAAGGATCTTTGGCAACCTGCTCGACCCGAACAGCGAGATTCGCTATGTGCTCGAGAATAAGGCGGTGTTCCGCCTCAAGGAAGAACTCGGCACGGAACCGAAGTTCTGGTACTTCCGTGATGCATAGGGGCGACGAGCGATGACATTGTTGTACCTCTTCCGCGACGCGATCAAAGAAATGCTCCGGGGCTCCTGGCGTTACTGGGCCTGGATCTGCCTTTTGTTGGTGATGATTGGATTAGGCGGCTGGTTTTACGTGCAGCAGCTGATCAACGGATTGGTCGTCACCAACATGACCAACCAGGTTTCCTGGGGCTTCTACATCGCCAACTTCACTTACCTGGTCGGCATCGCCGCGGCGGCCGTAATGGTGGTAATCCCTGCATACATATTCCATCGCAGAGACGTCAAGGACGTGGTCCTGATGGGCGAAATCCTGGCCATCGCCGCGGTCACCATGGCGATCCTGTTTGTAGTGGTGGATGTAGGCCGTCCCGACCGTCTTTGGCACCTGATTCCGGGTATCGGCATCTTCAATTTCCCGGAGTCCATGCTGGCCTGGGACGTGCTGGTCCTGAACGGCTACCTTTTGCTCAACATCGGGGTCTCCTTCTACATCATCTTCTGCCACTACCGGAACTGCGAACCCAAGTTGAAGCGCTATTTCCCCTTCGTGATCATCGGCATCTTCTTGGCGATCGGCATTCACACGGTCACCGCGTTTCTCTACTCGGCCAACACGGGACGGCCTTTCTGGAGCAACCCGCTGCTTGCGCCGCGCTTCATCGCCTCGGCTTTCTGTTCGGGGCCTGCGCTGATGATCATCGGCCTGCAATTGATCCGCGCCATCAGCCACTACCCGGTCCCGCAGAGCGTCATCAAGCAGCTGGCCATCATCATGACTGCCTCCCTGCAGATCACTCTGTTCCTGATCGGCGTAGAAATGTTCAGCGAGTTTTATAACGAAGGCGAACACGCCGCCTCGGCACGTTACCTATACTTGGGATTGAACGGACACAATGCGCTGACTCCCTGGATATGGACTGCGCTGGTGATGATCGGCACCGCCACTGTCATCGGCACCATTCATCCTTTACGCCACAGCACCTTCTTTCTGAATATCGCTTGCGTGCTCACGGTTGTCGGCGTTTGGATAGAAAAAGGCATGGGCATGGTGGTGCCGGCTTACATTCCGACCCCAATTGGTGAAATCTACGAGTACACGCCTACCTTCGCAGAGGTCGCCGTGTCGATTGGCATCTGGGGACTGGGCCTGTTGCTGGTTACCCTGCTGGTGAAAGCCGCCCTGCCAATTGAATGTGGCACCCTGCGCAAACCGGGTGTCCATCCGAAGGATTCTATTTGCCCTCTTGCAAACATGGAGAAGCAGTGATGAAAACACAATCATTATCAAGCCTTTCGGCCGCACTGGTACTACTTTCCGCCCTGACTCTGGCAGTCCCCGCCCTAGCCGAGACCGTCAAGGGACGCATCAAGTACGTCTCCAATAAGGCCAACACCATCCAGATCGACATCAAGGGAAAAGATCCGGTAGTGATCAGCTTCGATGCCAACACCCTGTTCAAAAATGTCGGCGGCATCAAGGAGCTGTCTCCACCTGACCTGATCAAAGTCGAACACGAACCCGGCAAAGCAGCGAGCCTGATCACCAAGGTGGTATTCGGCCTGCCACCGGGCGTCGAGATCGATATCCACGAAATGCTTGCAGTCCTGCAACAGCAGCGTGGCCCCTATGTATTGGGCGATGCGCGCCCTGCCAAGAAGTACCTGGCCTCGCATATCCCCTCGGCAATCTCGACCCCAACGACCGATACGGCCCAGTTACTTGCGAAACTCCCGGAGGACAAGAACAAGCTACTGGTGTTCTACTGCGGCGGCCCCACCTGCCCGTTCACCGCCGAGGCAGTGAAAATCGCCACCGAAGCCGGCCACACCAATGTGAAGGGCTTTCAAGCCGGCATGCCAGGATGGAACAAGGCCAAGCTGCCGCTGCACGCCAATCGCGCCTGGTTGGCCAAGAATCTCGACCCACACCATGTCATCATCGACGTGCGTGACAAGGATCAGGCGAGCGCCTCCCATCTCCCCAGGGCCGTCTCCCTGACCACAGGCGAGCTGACGGCCATGACCCAAAGCTTTATCGACACCCAGACCATAGCCGGTCTGCCCGGCGTCACGGACATGCGCGCACCGATCATTCTTTATGCCGCAACCCAGGCCGACAACGATGTCCTGCTCGCATACAAGGAGTTGCGCTCCTGGGGCTATAAGAAAGTAGCGATCCTCGAAGGCGGCCTGGATGCCTGGCAGGCGGACGGCCTGCCGACCGCTTCAGGGGAACTGGCCGACACCACCAGCTACACCAAGAAGCTGGTGCCCGGCGCCATCCCCGTCGCCGATTTCCAGCAACTGCTGGCAACCCCGGGCGCAGCGGTTTACCTGGACGTACGCAGCGATGCCGAGGTAATCAAGCTCGGCACGCTCAAAGACTCGCTGCACATACCGCTTGATCAACTGGCCGGACGCCTCGGTGACCTACCCGCTGATAAAGAGATCATCGTTTTCTGCGAAAACGGCATCCGTGCCGAGATGGCCTATCAGACGCTGCGTGGCAAAGGCTTGAAGGCACGGTTCCTCAACGAGACGACACACTTCGACGACCAGGGCAATATCAAGCTTTAACGACGAGTCCCGGCCATGCAGATCAATCGGCGTCAATTCATTAAGCTTTCGGGGCTCGGAGCTGCCACCCCCAGTCTGTTCCTTGGAGGCTGTGCCGAGCGGCCTCTGCCTGGCCAGGGAGAGGTGGCCGTTACCCCGACCGTCTGTGATATCTGCTTCTGGAAATGTGCCGGCCTGGTCCACTCCGAGAACGGTAAGCCCTGGAAAATCACTGGCAACCCTGACGACCCGCACTCCGACGGCCGCCTGTGTACACGTGGCAGCGGTGGGATCGGCGCCTACGAAGACCGAGACCGTCTGAAACAGCCGCTGTTACGCGTGCGGCGTGATGGCAAGGACAGCTTCGAACCCGTCAGTTGGGACGAGGCACTGTCGTTCATTGCCGATCGCATGCAGCAGATTGGCCAAGAACATGGCAAGGACAGGCTTGCCCTGTTGTCTCACGGCTCTGGCGGCAGTCATTTCGAGCGACTGCTCAAAGCTTACGGCTCGCACATCTACGCTCATCCTTCCTACGCACAATGTCGCGGGCCACGCGAGGTGGCCTTTGCTCTGACGTATGGCGAGTCGGTCGGCTCGCCGGACAGGACCGACATGGAACACTCGCGTTGCGTGGTCCTGATCGGCTCGCACATTGGCGAGAACCTGCACAATGGCCAGGTGCAGACACTCACCCAGGCTCTCGACAGCGGGGCCACGCTGATCACGGTAGACCCGCGCTTTTCTGTGGCGGCAGGTAAATCCGATCACTGGTTGCCGATCCGCCCCGGCACCGACATCGCGCTTCTGCTGGCGTGGATGAATGTGCTGATCAACGAGCAGCTGTTCGACGCGGACTATGTCGCACGATATACCAGCGGCTTCGAACAACTACGTGAACATGTCCAGCCATTCAATCCGGAATGGGCTTTTCTTGAGACTGGCATCGACCCCGCACTGATACGCAAGACCGCGCGTGCGATGGCGCAGCATGCCCCAGCCACGCTGGTACACCCGGGACGGCACACGACCTGGTACGGTGACGATACTCAGCGCATGCGGGCGATCGCCATCCTAAATGCCCTGCTAGGTTCCTGGGGCCGTAAGGGCGGGTTCTATATCCAGGAGAAAGTCGAGCTGCCTGACTTCCCTGCGCCCAAGCCGCCGAAATCGAAAACAGACTGGAAGGCAATCGTGCAGCCGGACTTTCCGCTCGCCCCCTCCGGCCTGAGCCAGGCGGTGATCGAGGCCAGCATCGGCGAAGAAGCACACATCAAGGGGTTGTTCGTTTACGCCACCAATCTGCCAATTACTGTGCCCAATATCCGCGAACGCCTGCAGCGAGCTGCAGACAGCCTGGAATTGCTGGTGGTGGTTGACACCCAGCCCGCGGAAATCACCGGCTATGCAGACGTAGTGCTGCCTGAGTGCACTTACCTGGAACGGCACGACAACCTGCGCAATTCACCTGAACGAGTCCCCACCCTTGCTCTGCGCACCCCGGCCTTCGAACCGCGCCACGACAGCAAACCCGGCTGGTGGATGGCACAACAACTCGCGCAACGGCTGGGATTGGAAAAGTATTTTCCTTGGAAGGACTATGCCGAGGTGCTGGATTGGCAGCTGCAACAGGTAGGCACTTCGCTGGAGGAGATGCAGCGGATCGGGGTGAAGCGTTTCCCGCGCAGAACCGCCATGTATTTTCAGCAGGGCGAGACGCGAAGTTTCAACACCCAAAGCGGGAAGATAGAACTTTACTCCGGACTCCTCGCAGAGTTCGGTCACGATGCATTGCCGCGATATACGCCGCCGCAGCCACCACCGCCCAACCATTATCAACTCATTTACGGTCGCGCCCCGGCACACACCTTCGGGCGGACTACCAACAATCCCCTGCTGTTCGAACTGATGCCTGAAAACCATGTGTGGATCAGTCCGAGCGCCGCCGTCGAACACGGCATCTCCAACGGCGACTATATCCAACTGAAAAATCAGGACGGTGTGGTCAGCAATCGGATACGCGTCCGGGTTACCGAGCGCATCGCCCCCAATGCTGTGTTCATGGCACATGGCTTTGGGCACAACGCCAAGGGCATGCGTCTAACGCACGGTGTGGGCGCAGATGACTCCTCGCTGATCACCAACGTGAAAATCGACCCGATCGCCGGCACTACTGGGATGCGCGCCAACTTCGTGACCCTGGTAACCGACAGCGGAGGTAGTGAGGCATGACGACCTATGCCATGGTGATCGATACTCGCACCTGCATTGGTTGCGGCGACTGCGTCGTGGCCTGCAAGACGGAGAACAAAGTACCGGCCGGCCTAAACCGTGACTGGGTGGTCGAAGCCACCCGCGGCGAGTACCCCAACCTGCAGACCGAGTTCCGTTCCGAACGTTGCAACCATTGCAGCCACCCCACCTGCGTGTATTTGTGTCCCACCGGCGCCAGTTATCAGTGGAACGGCAGCAACATCGTGCTCGTCGATCCCAACAAGTGCACCGGATGCAAGGCCTGCATCGCGGCCTGTCCCTATGATGCGCGCCTGGTCATGCACCCTGAAGGCTACATCGACAAGTGCACCTTCTGTCATCACCGTGTGGAAAAGGGCCAGGATCCCGCCTGCGTATCCACCTGCCCCACTCATTGCATGCACTTCGGGATTCTCGACGACCCGGCCAGCAAAGTGGCGCATATGCTTAAGAGCCGCAATTACAAGACGCTGATGCCTGAGACCGGTAACCAGCCGAATGTGTATTACCTGCTGTAGGATAGCCGTATGCTTGAAGAGGTCCTGATTACCGCCCGATTCAATGACAAGATCGACCCCATGCTCGGCATCTGGACTTGGGAAGTGGCGGTTTACCTGTTCCTTGGTGGCATCACTGCAGGCATTCTGTTCTTTGTGGCCTTGACCCATCTGCTCGGCAAGGAAAACCAGCTGCCTTTCACTGCGCATCGGCTGCCGCTGCTCGCTCCTATCGTGCTATCGATTGGCATGACCACGTTGTTCATGGATCTTGAACACAAACTGTACGTGTTCCGCTTCTACACCACGTTGCAGCCGCTCTCCCCCATGTCCTGGGGCTCTTGGGTACTGGTGCTGGTTTACCCCTTGAGCATCTTGCTGATTACCGCCACCCTAAGGCGTGGCTACCCGAATCTGAGCGCGACACTGGAACGTCTGCCGCTGGTAAGGCCGCTCTTGGACATCTCCGAAGACTATCGCCGCCCCATCGCCCTTGCCACGATTCCTATCGCGATCGCCTTGGGTATCTACACCGGCGTCCTGCTCAGTACCTTCGGTGCCAGGCCGTTCTGGAACAGCGCAATCCTGGGTCCGCTTTTCCTGGTATCCGGATTGTCGGCGGCAGCGGCGATGATTATTCTCGGGGCACGAGACAAAACCGAACGCAGACTTTATGCACAGGTTGACGCCTGGTTGATCGCCGTGGAACTGCTATTGGTTGGCTTGTTGATCATTGGCCTTGCGAGTGGCAGCGGGGCGCACCTTCAGGCCCTCGAACTGGTCATGTCCGGGCCCTATGCACTGGTGTTTTGGGGACTGTTCGTGACCATCGGCCTGGCGTTGCCGCTATTGCTGGAGGTTTGGGAAATTCGCGGCGGGGCACGGGCTCTGGTCCTGGCAGCACCTCTGCTGGTATTGTTTGGTGGATACGTACTTCGGCATGTGACGCTCGATCTCGGCCAGGAGAGCACATGGCAGGAAT
>JAAUXZ010043919.1_pt1 | contig 10858 bp, 8 predicted proteins | sample 7278131 | NCBI WGS metagenome assembly JAAUXZ01 (sample SAMN14350119, study PRJNA611818) | marine sediment metagenome | isolation source: surface marine sediment (3m) | place: French Polynesia: Moorea | collected 2018-08
GGAAGAAGGCGAGCTGCGCCGCAGACGGCGTCTTCTCGGGCACGAGAGCAGTGGCGTAGTGTCCCGCGATCATGGCGAACTCCCATTTTGGTACCGAATGGTATCAAACGTTATACTGGTGACAGGCACGGCGGTCAAGGATTATTGGACCAACCGGAGTCAAAATGGCCGACGAGACGCCCACGCGACCCAGAGGCCGACCCCCCAAGCGCGATCGCAGCGAGGTGGTGCGCGCTGCCATGCTGGCCTGGTGGTCCGAGGGCCCCGAGGGGCTCTCGCTCAACGAGATCTGTCGCCACACAGGCATGTCGAAGTCGAGCCTGTACCGGGAGTTCGGCGGCGAAGACGGCCTGATGGCTGCCGCTCTCGACGCCTACCGCACCCTCGCCGTGCTGCCGCTGCTGGCTCTGCTCGAGGACGAGGCCGAGCCGGCCGACGTGCTGCATCGCCTGATCGTCTTCACGAGCGAGCAGCGCCCCCTCCCGCCGGGTTGCTTCTTCACGCGACTCCGTGTGGCTCCGGGCTCCGTCGGGGATGCGACGGCCGCTCTGCTCGCGAAGGTGATCGACGAGCGCCTGGCTGCCTTCGAGCGCTGGTTCCGAGGCGTGCAGGCTCGCGGACGCCTCGCCGACGGCCTCTCCGCCAGCGAGGCCGCCCGCTACCTCGACGCGCAGCTCTCCCTCGTGATGGTGAGGGTCGGGGCCGGAGACGGCCGCGACGGCGTTCGTCGGGACGCAGCGATGGCGCTGGGCGTGGTGCTCGCGGACTGACCCGACGGTGAGCGGACCCGTGAGTTCTGCCTCGGACTCCTCGCGCGTCTGTCCCAGGGTTTCCGAATGCGCTCAGACGGCGGTCCCGGACCTCCGCTGTCCGCCGTCCGCAGCCCCCGGGCCCGGTTCGTAGCTCGCATTCCGCGCGTCGACCTGGGCTCTGCAGCGGTCGCAGCGGAGCTCGAGCGCTAGCTCGCCGCCGCATTCCTTGTGCGTGAGCCGCAACGGCGGACCGTCGGGTGCCCGCCAACGGTCTCCCCACTGCATGAGCGCGACGGTGACCGGATACAGATCGAGCCCCATTTCAGTGAGTCGATACTCCTGCCACTCGTTGGTCTCGGCGATGCGCTGCTTTTCCAGCACTCCCTGCTCGACCAGCCGATTCAGCCGATCGGTGAGGGTGTTGCGCGCGATCCCGAGGCTCCGGCGGAAATCGCTGAAACGTCGCAGTCCAAAGAAGGCCTCCCGGAGGACCAGCGCGCTCCAGCGGTCGGGGATCACTTCCAGCGCCGCAAAGACGCTGTCCCTGCGCTCCGCTCCGGCGTATCGGGTCGTCTTCTTCGCCATGGGTGCCCCGCTCAGAAATGGTTGCAATTTGAGATCACATTGCCCATAGTAGTCTCAGATTGAGACCACATCAAGTGGGATCGGATGGAGGTTCCAGGGAGATGGCCGAGAAGATCTCGAAGTCAGGCAAGTTGATCGTCGACAAGAAGGGGCCGGTCACGAGGCTCACCCTCAATCGGCCCGAATGTCACAACGCGCTGGATCGTGAGCTCTCACAGGAGCTCAACGACGCCGTGAAGGAGGTGAACGTCGACCGCGAATGTCGGGTCATGGTGCTCACGGGCGCCGGCAACACGTTCTGCACGGGCGACGACATCAAGGAGTTCAACGACTGGAAGCGGGAAGACGCGGAGTGGCAGGTCCGACTCTATCAGGAGACGGTGACGCTGCTCGACAAGCTCGTCCCGGTCACCATCGCTGCGGTCGACGGTGTCTGCACCGGTGGCGGCTTGGAGCTCACGTTGGCTTCGGACTTCGTGCTGGCCACGCCGCGCTCGCGTTGGGGCATGCCGGAGATCAACTGGGACATCACCCCGGGCTGGGGCGGAACGGCGAAGATCGCGAAGTACGCGGGCCGCCGGAAGGCGAAGGAATGGAACCTCTTGGGGACGCTCTTCAGCGGGCAGAAAGCCGAGCGGTACGACCTGGTGAATCGACTGGTCGAGCCCGAGGATCTCGAGGCCGAGGTCGAGCGCCTCACCGAAATCCTGCTGTCGAAGCACCCGCAGGCCATCAAGTGCACCAAGTTCTTCCTCGATAACGGGGCCGACCTCGACTACTCCAATGTCATGGCGTTCGAGGGGGCGCCCCAACGCGTGCCCTTCGGCCAGGGCATCAAGGACTTCGTCGAGCGCGAGTCTCGCGACGAGCGGCGGAAGCTCCTCGACGGCTTCTGGTTCGACTGATCGGATTCGCCGTCGTCAGCGCGCCGCTGGAGTCATCGTGCGCTGACGACGGCGCCGGATCTTCTCCGCTCGATCCGGCAGCGGATCTGCTTGTGATGCGGGCAGCCAGTGAAGGGGTCGCGGTCCTGCGCGTCGCTGAGGACGTTGACGGAGACGCCCGACATCGCGAGTTCGCCATCTGCCGAACCGTCGACCGGGTACATGGCGCCGAACCCGTTCGGGATGCTGATGTGTCCGGGGAGCATCTTCTTGTCGACGACGAGCGGTAGTCGAACGGCGCCGCGACGGCTCGACACCGACACCTCGTCGCCCGTTTCGAGCCCAAGGCGTTCGGCGTCGTCGGCGTTGACGCTCACGGCGCAGTGCGGGCCTCTGCCCTTACGCCACGACGGGTCGCGCTGGATGGTGTTGGCCGTCCATCCCGAACGCGTGCCACCCGCCAGCATGAACGGATAGTCGGGATCGCTCTGCGGTGGGTTGTCGAGGACGCGACCGATCTCCTCGATCATCGGCTCCGGCGCCAGGCGCACGCGTCCGTCCTCCCAGCCGATGTTTCGATCGAGTGCATCCGTTGGATCGATCTCGGCGAGAACGAAGCCTTCGGGGTGCTCGACCATTCGGCGGAAGGCTTCAGCACCCAGCGTGAAGGGATCCTTGTCCGCCCACTCGGGACCGAAGGCGCGCACGACTTCGGCACCGCGCTGCATCGCGTTCAAGTGCGCGAGCAACCAAGGGAAAGCCAACGCACGCGCCGGAAGCTTGTCGCCAAGGGTCGCGTACGTCCAGTGGCCGAGGCGCGGCTGCGGATCTGGATCGCCGTACTGGCCGGCTAGCTCGAGCGCCTTCATCAGGAAGGGGCCGGCGCCGCCCGGCTCGAGTGCCCTCTCGGCGAGCTCGTACAGCTCGGCAGGCGGGGGCTCGATCAGCTCCATTGCATCGACGATGCGCGCGTAGATCTCGGGCTCGGGCAACGACTCGCCGAGAGGCGGGATGACGGGCGGGCGCAGGTGGACGTCGACCTGCGGGTAGCGCCGCGGGACGTTCGAGGTCTCCCACTTCTCTTGCGAGGCCGCGGACGGCAACACGTAGTCGGCCTGGCGCGCCGTCTCGGTCATCGCGACCTCGACGCACACCAGAAGTTCGAGCTGCTCCCGCGCTTCGTTCCAGGCGTTCGTGTCCGCCGCGGAGAGCCACGGGTTCGCGTTGTCGACGACGAGCGCACGAACTCGTTCGGGGTGGTCGGCTGTGATCTCTTCCGGGGCCAGGTTGTACGAGTACATGTGGAAATCCGACAACGCCTTGATGCCCTGGATGCCCGAGGCGACGGCGCGCGGCGGTTCGCCCAGGCGATCGGGGCTGCGCATCGGCGGGATCCATGTCTCGTGGAACACACCGCCGCCGGGGCGGGCGAGGTTGCCGGTCACGGTGAGGATCACACGCATGAGGTAGGCAGTGAGCGTCGAGAACCACGACTGCTCGAGGCCGAGGTCATAGACGAATCCGGCGCCATCGGCGGCCGCGAATTCACGGGCGGTGAGGCGGATATCGTGGGCTTCGATGCCGCAGCGCCGGGCCATCTCGTCGATGTCGACCGGTGCGAGCGCGTTCTGCAGGACGTCGAATCCCTCGGCGCGATCCGCGAGGAAGTCCTCGTCGACGAGATTCTCCTGAACGATGGCCGCCGCGAGGCCGAGAAGGAAGTACGCGTCGCTGCCCGGCTGAAGCCGCACGTGCCGGTCGGCGCGACCGGTCATCTCGGTGGTGCGGGGGTCGACTACGACGATGCGCTTGTTCTCGTCGCTCTCGAATGCCTTGAAGGAGTCGACTGCACGCGTCGAGTTGTTGCTGATACGCGGGTTCGTCCCGATCATGACGATGTATTTCGTGTTCGGCTTGTCGATGTGCAGCCAGGTCATCGGCGGGGAATCGAACATCCACTGGTCGAGCAGGTTGTGCTGCGTCTTCTCCTGCGCCCAGGCGCAGAACCAGCGGTCCGAGCCGATCTGCCGCAGGTAGTTGACCAGGTAGAGTGCGCCCAGGTGATTCGCCTGGCCGCCCAGGCCGAACACAGCGATCGAACGTGGGCCGTGTTCGCTCCGTAGCTGCGCGAGCTTGGCCGCGATCTCCTGAACTGCATTATCCCAGGAGATTGCCTCGAAGGTGCCATCCCCTCGACGGCGCAGTGGTTGCTCCAGCCGTTGCGCGTGGTCGATGTACTTGGGGATCGAGTAGGCCTTGTTGCAGACGTACCCCTCGGTTCGCGCGTGACGGTCGTCGGCGCGGATCTTCTTGATCTTCCCGCCTTCGACATCGAAGAGCAGCCCGCAGTTGTGACCGCACAGGTTGCAGGCGCCGGGGACGTTAGTGGCGTCCAGAGCGAGAGGCGATGTCGAGACGGAAGGGTCGACCAAGGTGGATTCGGACATATCGATCTCCTGGAAGCGGCCCGGCCCGACCTAGGCCGTCGCGCCGATCGTCGTACGGTGAAGCAAGCGGTCGTAGCCTTCGTAGCCGCCGGTGGCCCTGTGAAGGACGCTCCGGTTGTCCCACATGACGAGCATTCCCGGCTCCCATTCGTGCCTGTAGAGGAACTCCTCACGCGTCTGCCAGCCATGGAGGTCCTCGAGGAGCGAGACGTTTTCCTCTTCTCCTACGCCCTCGAAGCCGACGATGTAGGAGAGCGGCGCGCCGAAGATGCCGAGGCGGCCGGTTTCGGCGTGGGCCCGAACCAGGGGATGGGACTGCTCTTCGAGGGCCTCGTCGGACGCGATGATGTTCATGCTGCGATCGGAATCCGCTTCGACGTCGCCGTAGATCCCGGCCTTGGAGTAACCCAGGCGGGCAGAGTGGATCGCGACTTTGCCCTCGAACCGTGCTCGGAGGTCCTCGGGCATGCGCTCGAGGGCCAGGTGCTGGTTCGCGTAGAGGGTGTCACCGCCCTTCGGCGGGATCGTGATTCCGTAGAGGCAGGTTCCGATCGGCGGGTTCTCCTGGAAGCTCCAGTCCGTGTGCCAGGTCTCGGCGAAGATCGAGGTCGCCTCGTCGGCGTTGCGTCGGATTGCGGCGACGTGGTCGTGGCCGGGAATCGACTCGAAGAACGGGTCGTGACCGAAGGGGCCGAAGTAGAGAGCGAACCGTTCGAGGTCGTCATCCGTCAGGTTCTGGTTCGGAAAGACGACGACGTGATGCTCGAGCCAGGCTTCCCGGATCGACGCAATCATCTCCGGTGCCACGTCCCGCGAGAGGTCGACACCTTCGATGACGGCACCGCAGGCTTGTCCCGACGGGGTCACGGTGAGGGTCATCCTGTTCTCCTCGGTTCGAGCTCGTTCCGAACCATGCGTTCGATCGATCGTCGCTGGGTCTCCGCGATCGAGTTGCCAGTGGGTACCAAGGCGCCGAAGACCGCAGCGCCCTGCATGGTGCTCATCAGCGCATGGACCGCGCCGTCGAAGTCGTCGTGCTCCCGCGCTGCGCCCGGGAAGAGGGCGCGTGCGCCGGCCACGGCGCGGGTGCGGTGGTCCGCAATGATCGGGGCCACGCGGGCCGCCAATGCCTGGTCGGTGCGTGCCGCCTGATAGAGTTCGAAAGCACCTTGGAGCGGAGGCGACACGAAGACGTCCCAGAGGTGCCGGAAGGCAGCGCCCGCGGGGTCTGCCGGGGTATCGGGATCAGCGGCGAACGCCCGTTCGAATCGGTCGCGCGCGGCGGTGAGGGTCTCGGTGAGGGCCGCTGCAAGAAGATCGATCTTCGTGGGAAAGTGGCGGTAGAGCGCGCCCTGGCTGACGCCGGCTCGCTCGGCGACGAGCGGCGTCTTCGTGCCGGCGTAGCCGACCTCGTAGAGCACCTCGGTAGCGGCCTCCAGGATCTTGGCGCGGGTTCGGTGGCTGCGCTCCTGGACCGGGCGGGGCGGCATGCGGCGGTCGGCTTCCAGGGCTTGCATTCCGACAAGCTACCCGCCGATTAAAAATGTGACAAGTCGCTTTTTTACTATTGTTCTCCCCCGTGGGGGAGGGGCGAGATCGGCCGCCTCGACACCACGGGCTCTACATCGGAGGGGCTGGCCTTCAAAGCAGCTGAATTCAGAGGGCGAGTCTGAGTCCTCCCAGGCGGGTGCTTGGCGCGCAAGCGTCCGAGAGGGCGCTCAGGTTGGTGGTGAACGACTGCGTGTCGCCCGTCGTGCCTCGGGACCAGCCGCCTCCTGTTGGGGGCGCCGGCGTGCGGCGACCGGCCACGTTGCTCCAGCGCGCCGTTCCGATTCGCGAGCCCGGTCCGGACTCCGAACGAGACAATTCGCCTACCAGGAGCGCTAAACCCCCGCGGTGCTGGTGGAGACGCGGCCGCAGCCTATCGTGGAGTCCTCGTCATGCTGAGTAAGCCGTTGCGATCGATCCTGGTTCGGTCGACAGCCCGATGCGTGCTGTGGCTCGCGGTGGCTGGACTGGGCCCGTGCTTGGCAGGATCCGTCGCCTCCGCCGAGCCGACGGATCCCCGCCCGCTGAGGCCGGCGGACACCTCGAGCCCTCGCGACACCCTGAAGAGCTTCCTCGCCGACGTCGAGCAATTCGCCGACGAATGGCGCCGCGGCGATGTGACCACCGACGGCTTCCGGGCACTCGTGCGCGCCATCCGGACCCTGGACTTCCACACCACGCCGCACGGCGGCTCGGGTTCGGTGCGGACGATGCGGGTCCTGCTCCTGAAGGAGGTCCTCGACCGCGTACCCGTCCCAGCCTTCGCGCAGATCCCGGGTGCTGCAGAGGTGGCCGACGGCTCGATTTCCGAGTGGCGGATCCCCGATACGCCGATCACCATTGCGCGCGTCGAGGCGGGGCCACGACAGGGCGAGTTCCTGTTCTCGGCCGAGACCGTCGCCCAGCTCGACCGTCTGCACCTGCAGGTGCAGTCGCTGCCTTCGAGGGCTGGCGTCGAGCCCGGCATCTACGACGACTTCCGGCTCTCGGACCGCTCCTGGTACGTGATGGCCGAGCGGGTGCGGAACCGGCTGCGTCCGATCGACGCGTCGAGCCCGCTCTCTACCTTCGAGGGCTTCCTCGACAGCGTGAACCGGGCCCACGTGCTCGTGAAGGAGGCCGGCAGGGCGCTTCAGTCCGATCCGCCCGGTCTCGGTCGGGACGAGGCGCGCGCGATGGAGGCCCAGGCGGGCGATCTGCTGCTGCGCGCTGTAGGGACGCTCGACCTTCGCGAAGTTCCCGCGGCACTGCGGCATGACGTGGGGATCGAATCGGCTCTCCAGCTGAAGGAGATCCTGGACCGCATCCCGCTGCCGCCGCTCGACTCGATTCCCGGCGGCGAGCGCGTGGAGGCACACCGGACCGTCTATGGCAACGCGCCCCTGCGCTGGAGGATCCCGAACACCGAGATCGAGATCGTCGAGATCACGGAGGGCGAGCGGGCCGGGGATTTCCTGTTCGCCGCGCGCACCGTACGCGGTTTGCCCAGCTACTACGAAAGGGTACGCGACCTACCCTACACACAGGGCGACGGCTCGTCCGCGGTCCTTTTTGGTGAGCTGTCACAAGACCGCTCGGAGGGCTTCTACGAGGCCTACATCTCGACGCCGGGCTACCTGGTGCCACGCCTTCATTTCCTCGGGCGAGTCGTCGAGGGACTGCCGGACTGGATGCTCGTCGTCTACGGCGGCCAGCCCGTGTGGCAGTGGGTCGCACTGGGCGTCTGCGTGCTCCTCCTGCCGCTCGCGAGCTGGGGAATCCACCGTGGGGTCCGCGGCATCGGCCGCGGGCTCTCCCCCGCCTGGGCGGCCTGGTCCTCGGTGCTGACGCCCGCCACCATTGCACTCCTCGTGACCCGGGTCGTGGACTTCCTCGACCTCTCGGTGGGGCTCACGGGCGACGTGCTGTCGGTAGTGCTCTCGGTGGGCGAAGCGATCTTCCTGGCCTTGGCTGCCTGGGGGACCTTCCTGTTGGCGATCGCACTCGCGGAGTCGCTCGTCGCATCGCCGCGGATCGCCGACCAGAGCATCGACGCCAGCCTGATCCGCATCGGCGCGCGCGTGCTCGCCTTCTTCTTCGCCGCCTGGATCGTGGTCGACGGCGTGCGCAACCTGGGGGCCGACGTCGTGCCGCTGCTGGCCAGCCTCGGAGTCGGCGGCCTGGCCGTGGCACTCGCCGCCCAGACGACCATCGCCAACTTCCTGGGCAGCCTGATCCTGTTCGCGAACAAGCCGGTCCGCGAGGGCGACTTCTGCCGCTACGGCGACGAGATCGGCACCGTGGAGCAGATCGGGCTCATCTCCACGCGCGTCCGGACGCTGGAACGCAGCGTGGTGACGGTTCCGAACGCCGAGTTCTCCCAGATGAAGCTCGACAACTTCTCGAAGCGTGACCAGCGGCTGCTGCACAAGACCCTCCAGCTCCGCTACGAGACGACGCCCGAGCAGATGCGCTGGATCCTGGCCAAGCTCCGCGAGCTGATGCTCGCGCACCCGCAGGTCACGCCCGACCCGGCCCGGGCCCGCTTCGTGGGCTACGGCGCCTACTCGAAGGACGTGGAGCTCTTCGCGTACCTGCGCTGCCGGGATCAGAACGTGTTCCTGGCCATCCAGGAGGATCTCCTGCTACGCATCGAGGACGTGATCGAGGCGGCGGGGAGCGGCTTCGCGTTCCCGTCCCAGACGGCCTATCTCGCCCAGGACGGCGGTCTCGATGCGGAGCGCCGGCAAGATGTCGAGGGCCAGGTGGGGCGCTGGCGCGCCGAGCAGAGGCTCCCCTTCCCGTACCATCCCCGGGAAGAGCAGCGCGAGCTCACCGACGTGCTCGACTATCCGCCGGAGGGATCTCCCGACCACCGCCCGGGCGGCGCGAGAGCGGAGGCACCGGCGATGCGGTAGCCGGCGGTCGCGCTGGCATCGGCCGAGAGGCGTCGCGGGGAGGAACGCGGCTCCTGATCGTTGCTCGCCTCCCCCCCAGCGTTAGTCTCGATCGAGGGGAAATCCGGGAGGACCCTGGCCGTGCCGCATCACGACCCGTTCACGCTCGACGATCTCGACACGCTGCTGGAGCGGCGCGCGGGCCCGTGCGTCTCGCTGTTCCTGCCGACCGCACGCGTCACGGCCGATACCGACCGGGATCGCATTCAGCTCGGCAACCTCCGATCCGAGGCGTTCGAGCGATTGCTGGAAGAGGTCGGCCTGCGTCGCCCCGATGCCGAGGCGCTGCTCCTTCCCGTAGACGAGCTGCTGGAGGATGAGGAGTTCTGGCCCTACCTGAGCGACGGGCTGGCGATCTTCCTCGTGCCCGGGGCGCACTTCGTCTTCCGCGTCGCCGAGCCCCTCGAGCCGCGGCTGGCAGTCGGCGATCGATTCCTGGTCAAGCCGCTGGTGCCGCTGCTCTCCGGGGATGGCACCTACCACGCGCTCGCGCTCAGCCGCAACGAGGTGCGCGTACTCGAGGGAACCCGCATGGGCGCGCGCGAGGTCCAGGTCGACGAGCTGCCCCGCAACATGGCGAAGGCCCTCACCCGCCGGGGCCGTGAGGGCGAGCGGGGGATGAACAAGCAGTGGCAGGGCGACGAGGGGCAGAAGACGCTCTATCGCAAGTACTTCCTCGAAGTCGATCGCGTCCTGCGCCCACTCTACGCGGGCCGCTCGGAGCCCCTCGTCCTCGCTGGCGTGGACTACCTCCTGCCGATCTTCCGAGAGGCGACCGGCTATCGGCACGTCGTTCCGGAAGGCATCCACGGCAACCCCGAGGATCTGTCGGCAGCCGAGATCCACACGCGGGCCTGGCCGCTGGTGGAGCCGATCCTGGACGCGCCCCGGCGGGCGGCACTCGAAGCCCTCGAGGGGTTGCGCGGGACGGATCGGGTCACCGACGACGTCTCGACCATTCTCGGCGCAGCCCACGACGGTCGGGTCGAATTCCTCTTCATCGACGTCGGCGTCGACCTGTTCGGGACCTTCGACTCGAAGACCCGTGAGACGGTCGTGACCGGTTCCGAGGCGAAGGCCTCGGACGTCGACCTCATCGCTGCGGCCGCGCGCTGGGTCTACGGGCGCGGAGGCAAGGTGTTCGCTGCATCGGATGAGGCGGTCTCCGCGGAGCGTCCCATCGCCGCCGTCATGCGCTACTGAGGGGTGCCCGGCTTCTCCAGCAAACGTCACGGCTTCGAACAGCGCTAGAATCCCGGTTCCCTGCCCGGAGAGGTGGCCGAGCGGTCGAAAGCAGCGGTCTTGAAGGCCACTACCTGTTCAGCTCCAGAGGCCACTTGCGGCTGAACTGGCGCGTACACGGCACGTACAGCCGAGGGATTTCGTAACATGTTGGGGAACGCGCCCAGCGCACGGCCACCAAGCATGCCTCAGCCACGCCAGGGACGGATGGGTACAACAGGTGCCGACAAGCTGTCGGCCGCCGTGGAGTCATCGTCATGCTGAGTAGGCCGTTGCGATCGATCGCGGTTCGGTCGACAGTCCGATGCGTGCTGTGGCTCGCGGTGGCCGGACTGGGCCTGTGCCCGGCAGGATCCGTCGCCTCCGCCGAGCCTGCGGATCCTCACCCGCTGAGGCCGTCGGACACCTCGAGCCCTCGGGACACCCTGAAGAGCTTCCTCGCCGACGTCGAGCAATTGGCCGAC
>JAAUXZ010072572.1_pt1 | contig 10856 bp, 9 predicted proteins | sample 7278131 | NCBI WGS metagenome assembly JAAUXZ01 (sample SAMN14350119, study PRJNA611818) | marine sediment metagenome | isolation source: surface marine sediment (3m) | place: French Polynesia: Moorea | collected 2018-08
ACCGATTATCTCGCTGACGTGCAAAAATATGATGCCGGTGCTGATGCCGACGTCGTAGACAAAATCGTCAAACATCTTGGCATCGCGCTTCGTAGCAAGGATGCCTCTCTCGTTTCCTGTTCGGATCAATCCGAACTGGACCGTGTAGTCGAGAAGTGGTGCGGAAAGAAGCTCGGCGTCGATGAAGCAACTGGCAATGCAACCGTCGCAAAAGTCTGTGAAATCATGAAAGACTCGCGCCAAAAGCAACGTGTCACTTTCTATTACCTGGCCGCCAAGGACTTGGGGAAACTGGGCGACCTGTAAACGCCCCCGGATCTAATCGATGACTGAAAACGCCCCGGCCAAAACCGGGGCGTTTTTTCTTCATCGAGATTACAAATTTTAGGCCGACAAGCCGATTCGGCGCTGTTGCCAACACATTCTTTTCGAAACGGGGATAAGCAAAACCGCGATCATCGAAAATCACGACTGCGCACCAGCAATTCACCCAACAGGTCTGAATGATCTTCCAGGTAACGACACACCAGATGCTGAACGCCTTCCGCGCGCTGTAATTCAGCTACTGCGCCCAGCAATCCTGCGCCAAGCAGAATCTTGCGTTGACGCTCCGCCAGATCCGCCCATATCAGCAGGTTGAGGGTACCTGTCTCGTCCTCCAGGGTGACGAAGACTGCCTTGCCCGCCCCCGGCCGCTGACGGATCAGTACCAGCCCGGCAGTGCGCACTATATCCCCCGGCGGTAATCGCCCAATTTCCTGTGCCGACAGCAATCCACGCTCGCGTAGCTGCGCACGCAAGAACGCAAGCGGATGTTGGCGCAGACTCAGGCCAAGGTTTGCATAATCCGCCAGCACCGCCTGCGCATCGCCGGGACCTGCCAGCATCGGTGTCTGCTCTTGAAACCGTGGCTGCTCGAACAGGCCCATCGGCTTCTCCACACCGGCCACCTCCCAAGCCGCGAGATGTCGATGCCCCACCAGGTGCAAAAGTGCATCGCCCGCTGCCAGGGCCTTCAGGTCACCCTGGTGCAGAGTGGCACGACGTGCCAAATCCGACACATCAGTAAAAGCCCGTTCAGCGCGCGCCAGCATCAAACGCTGTCCACCTTCATTTGACATACCCTTGAGCATACGCAGCCCGAGGCGCAGGGCCGGTTTGTTATCGACAGGCTCCAAAGTGCAATCCCAATCGCTGTAGCACACATCTACCGGCAACACCGGTACGCCATGATGACGGGCATCACGCACCAACTGCGCTGGCTGGTAAAACCCCATTGGCTGACTGTTGATCAGTGCCGCACAGAAGGCTGCCGGGTGATGACACTTGAGCCAGGCGGAGACATACACCAGCAAGGCAAAGCTGGCCGCATGTGATTCGGGAAACCCGTATTCACCAAAGCCCAGTATCTGCCGATAGATGCGCTCGGCAAAAGCACGCTGATAACCACGCTGCGACATGCCCTGCATGAGTTTCACCCGGTAGGGTTCCAGTCCACCACGCCTGCGCCACGCCGCCATGGCCCGGCGCAGACCATCCGCCTCGCCGGCACTGAAACCTGCCGACACCATTGCCAGCTTGATCACCTGCTCCTGGAAGATTGGCACACCAAGGGTGCGCTCGAGGACCTCGCGCACTGCCTCCGAAGGATATTCGACTGGCTCTTTGCGCTGCCTACGCCGCAGGTAGGGATGCACCATGTCACCCTGGATCGGCCCGGGCCGCACGATCGCCACCTCGACTACCAGGTCGTAAAAATTTTCCGGCTTCAAGCGTGGCAACATCGACATCTGCGCGCGCGACTCGATCTGGAACACGCCGACGGTGTCGGCCTGCTGGATCATTGCGTAGGTGCCCGGGTCTTCCGCTGGAATATTGCCCAGACACAGGCGCGCGTTTGCATCGAAGCCATTAATCAGATCCAGTGTCCGCCGGATCGCGCTGAGCATGCCCAGGGCCAGCACGTCGATCTTCAACAGTCCGAGTGATTCAAGATCGTCTTTTTCCCACTGGATCACCGTGCGATCCGGCATGGCCGCGTTTTCGATCGGCACCAGCTCATCCAGCCGCCCCTGCGCGATCACGAAACCACCCACGTGCTGCGACAAATGGCGCGGGAACCCGAGCAACTGGTTTACCAGGACAACCAGGCGCTGAAGTTGTGGATTGCCCGCATCAAACCCGGCTTCAGCCAGAAATTCAGGTTGAAACTCACGTCGTCGCCTCCACGCCGACACCGCGGCCACCAGCGCCTCAATCTGCTCCAGGGTGAAGCCCAGTGCACGACCGACGTCGCGCACTGCACTGCGTGTGCGATAGGTAATCACACAGGCAGCCAACGCGGCCCGTTCACGCCCATACCTGGTGTAGATGTACTGGATCACCTCCTCACGTCGCTGATGCTCGAAGTCCACATCGATATCCGGTGGTTCGTTGCGCTCGCGCGAGATGAAACGCTCGAACAGCAGGTTCATGCGTGAAGGATCAACCTCGGTAATATCCAGGCAATAACACACCGCCGAATTGGCCGCCGAGCCGCGTCCCTGACACAGGATGTTGTTGCTGCGGGCAAAACGTACGATATCCCATACGGTCAGAAAATACGGCTCATAGTTGAGCTCGGCAATCAATTGCAGTTCATGCTCGATCTGATCGCGCACGCGTTGCGGGCAGCCCTGTGGCCAGCGCCGCTGCACACCCTCTTCGGTCAGCTGACGTAGAAACTGCCGTGGCGAGAGATGCTTTGGCGTGACATCGTCCGGATATTGATACTTCACTTCGTCGAGCGAAAAGGTACAGCATGCAGCAATACGCAGGCTCTCTCGCAGCAGCGGCTCGGGATACAGTTCGCGCAATGCCTGACGGCTGCGCAGATGGCGCTCACCATTGCTGGGTCGCTCAGCGCCCAACTGCGCGACCGGCTTTTGCAGCCGAATCGCGCTGAGCACATCCTGCAGCGCACGTCGTCCGCGTGCATGCATGTACACATCACCCACTGCCGTCAACGGCACCTCATACTTTGCCGACCAACACAGATGCTGCGTCAACCGCCTCTCGTCATCGCCCTCACACAGCAGTGGCACCGCCAACCAACCACGTTTGCCAAAATGCGTTTTGAACCAGGCCAGCTCGTCGTCGTCTCTGGGTAACAGCAAAGCCAGGCAATGATCGAGTGATGCTTCGAGATCGTGGCGCTGCAAATGGTAGTTACCCTTCTCCGCATGTCTCCGCGCATGGGTAATCAGGCGGCATAGTTGCGCATAGCCGGTTTTGTTTGTTGCCAGGAGGGCGATCTGCAAACCATCGTCCAGGACGAAACGGCTGCCAATGATCAGGCGGATATCTTTACCCTGGGCGGCCTCGTGGGCACGCACCACACCGGCGATGCTGCATTCGTCGGTGATGGCAATGGCCTGGTAGCCAAGTTCATCTGCGCGTTCGACCAGTTCCTCGGGGTGAGAGGCGCCCTTGAGAAAGGTAAAGTTGGTAAGGGTTAGCAGTTCGGCGTACATAATGCTGTCACGCCTGATTTTTGTGCGCTTCGCGCAGAGAACCCGGAGCAACGCGAAGGGCAAGTCGCGGGGTGCCCTTTCCTTTGCTTACTTCCGTTTGGGCAAGCAAACGAAAGTAAGGCTCCCGCGGGCCGCCGGCCGCTTTCAAAAAAGCAAACGTGCGAAGCACACAAAACCAAACCACCCAACACCTAACTAAACAATCCATGCAAAAACCACCGTCCCGAACGTCGGTCACGAAACACCCATAAGCGCTCCCCCGCCCGGGTCAACGCCACAAAATAATCCCGCGCAATATCAAAACCATCCCACCAGCCACTCTCGATACGCCGCGGCAGACTGTGCAAACGTAGAGGCCCTCCATACGCCGGTACCTGCCCCGCTAGCTGCAAAGGCACCGGCTCATCCAACAACCAGGGCGGTTGCTGCGCCTTATTGTCCGCACCCTCCCCTGCCCCCCCCGGCACGCAAAAGCACCAGGCGCGCTCAGGCCGGTAATCCGGCACCATGCACAAGCCCTGAACCTGGTGCTCTCCCAAACGATTGCGCAGCCGCTCGAGCAGGTATCGGTCCTGCACCAGGCCGGCATCGGCCAGAAAAGAATGGCTCGTTTCCTCAAATATCTGCACATCGTCCACCCGCAGTTGCACGCTGACCACAGGTGCCGGCAGTTGCACGCGTTCGATGCGCTCACGAAACATTTCCAGGATGTAATCCGCATCGCGACTGGACGTAATCAACCCCTGGTCGAAACAGGTCGGTGCCCTCTCCCGATGCAGCAGACACCATTGCAGGCGCTGGGCACCCCTGCCACGTCCACGCAGGAAACCGCACAGCGCAGTGATCAGGCGACGCGCCGGAAAAACCAGCGCTGTGTGTTCACCGATCTCGGCCAACAGTTCCAGGTGTTGCTGGAAAGCTTCCGGCGGCTCCCAAAGCTCGCGTGGGTCCGGCGCATCACCCAGCAGACGGTCAAACAACAAACCCAACACGGGACCGGCACGTCGGGACAGCTCCGGGCGCGGCAACCGCAGACACTCACCTATGCTTTGCAAGCCGATATCGCTGATAAGGCGACGCAGCTGTGGGTCACGAGTCAGCTGCGACAGCGGGATCTCTGCCAGCGAGGCATGCAGTTGTCCCTGCAACACGCATCCCCCCGGACGATTACGTGCCAGCAGGCCCGCAGCCATCGGTGTGGGCGCACAGGCCCACTGGCTGCGTAACCCCAGTTCCGGCAGACTCTCCTGCACTTTTTGCAGCAGTGCCTGCCGGCCACCGAACAAGGCCAGGCTGGCGCCGATTTCGAGCAACAACAGCGAAGGCTCGAAACTGATCTGCGGGCTGAACTGGTAGGCCCACTGCGCCAGTTCGTGCAACAACTGCTTTTCCCGCTGACAATCACGCGCACGAATTTTCAGGTCACTGCTGAGCGCCAATGCCGCCTGCAGCGGCAAGCCGGGATGCACACCACAGGCAGCCGCTGCCTGATTACAGCGCGCAATTACCTCGCGGCCGTTCTCCCGATGGCTGACGGCCAATGGCAACTTCAGCGGCTGTCCACGTGTGAACAGCGCCAGCGGCAGATCCGGAAAATAAAAGGCAAGCCATAACATCGGTATTCACGACAGACGCACGCTGCAACTCTGCCCGCCCCAGCCGGCACGGCGCTTGAGCACTTCCACATCCAGTCCCAGAGGTGAAGGGGCTACCTTCATGCGCAATGCAGCTGGCGAACTGACCGCCGCATCACGTAGCGGGCGAAACAGTATTCCAAGGCAGTCGCCCTGCTCTGCCGCCAGTTGCAGGCGCCGCACCTGTACCGTCTGCAGAGCCTGTGGCCACAGCAGCACCACTGAACAGCTGCCCGATCTCAGTGCCTGCTCGGCGGCCCACAGGCGCTGCTCTCCGCTGACCTCGCGAATCAGCAAGACCTTTTGCAAATCGATACCGCTGGCCGACAGGCCTGGCGCAAACGGCAGATGCGGCGGCGCAACCCAGGCCAACCAGCGTGACAGCTCACTCAGGCGTGCCAGCAGCGGCAGCAACAGCGACACCCCCTGGTGGTCACTGCTGAGCACCTCGACCAGCGCGGCACGTGGCCAGCCACCTCCCATGCACTCGTCGAGCACACGCCAGCCACTGGGTTCGACCCGGCGCGCCTGTTGCGTCGCACCACGGCCACGCCACAGGGCGCCCTTGTCGATCAGCTTTTCAAAGGCCTCGTTCGCCACGTCTGTTCATCCAGGTCACTCCACGGGTAGAGAACAAATATAGAACAAACTCAGCGATTGGAAAACGGGAAATATCCCAGCCAGGCCCCATACAGGGGAATCAATTACCGCCTGGGTCCAGCTTTTGCCTGGAAAACACCGGTTTCCGGATGGAAGGCATACCAGGCAAACCAGAAGCTGCTGACAGCCGGCACAAGATGCCCGCTTTGATCGAACGCCCGCGCGCTCTGACTCTGGGCATCAAAATGCACACTGATTGTCTGACCGCCCAATTGCTCGGTCACTTTGCCCGTGGGCACCCGTGCCAGCTCTGCAAAGGGATAGGCCCTGAACTGTCCGTTGAGCTCAACGCCAAGAACCCGTTCTTTCGGATGGTAACGACGCGAACGTGCGTTCACCGGAAAATAAAGACCCGCCTCATCGGCATAGCCGGCATAAGGGCTCTGCTCATAGTCCCGATCGAAGCCGGTCTCGGTGGAAAGTGCCAGGGTACCCGGGTAGCGCGCCAACCAGTCCTGCCAGGTCGTGTGTTCCATTGCCACCATCTGCAGGCGCTCACCCTTTAACGGCCCGGAGATCGCCTGAGCCATCAACTGGCTCCATAGCGACTCGGTATCCCGGTCGTAAAGCAGCACGTCACTGTTGTACAGCAGGCCGGAAACACCAAAACGCCTTTCCTCGCCCGAACTGCCCGCGGCAAACGCCACGCCTGTACCGCACAGCGGGCAATAGGTCACGGCCACGGCCTGGTCGCCGAAACGATCATTGACCACCTCGTGCCAATTGAGGATCTTGACCGGGTAGGCCTTGCTTTGACCGCCATACGAAATCCCGAGCACCTGGTCACCGGGCTGTAAAAACGCTGCTTCGTCTGCGTCTATAAACCGGGGGGTATCGATAGCCGGAATACCATCGCGCGGCGGCCCGCCAAGATGGATCTGATCGGCGGGAACCAGGCTGTCACTCAGATCGAAACCATTGTTCTCCCGGCCCAGTGCATACGCGATCACTGCGACAAACAGGGACAATAAGACCGCCAGCCTTACGCGTTGCATCGGCGTCCTCGGTAGCATGGTTAAACGTTTCATCAACCAGAAGACCGGTTACCCGGACCGGTTGTTTCATTCGGTGCGACGAAAATCGTAAGGCACACAATTTTCAAACGGCAGGCCGATGACCTGCGTGGCCGCCAACCCTTCGGCCCAGGCCTTGAACACCCTCAGGCTCTCTTCATGGGCCACCAGAAGCACATCCTCTTCGCCCCGCCCGGCAAGCACATCGAGGAAACCCGACACACGTTGGTGATAATCGGCAATCGATTCACCACCATTTACCCGCGCATGCAACGGGTCGCGCGCGATCGCCGCCATGTAATCGGCCACCGGCCGACCGTCGAAGCCGGAACGAATGTCCGCGAGTGCCGGCTCCACATGCAGTGGCAGTTCCAACCCAGCATTGACGATCTCGGCCGTCTGTAGCGTGCGCGGCAATGGCGAACAATAGATAGCCGTCAGCGCACGAGTCTGAAGTTGCGAACGCGCAGACTGCGCCTGTTGCACGCCCAGTGCCGTCAGGCACACATCGCGTGCAGGATCATCACTGCACAGGTGCTTCAGGTTGTAAGTGGACTGGCCATGACGGAGGCCGATAAAACGCATCGAGTTTGCCCCGCGCTTTGTCATCGAGATATTGATGCAAACATCTTACAATCACGCCGTTTCAAACCAGACCTCATACCATGCAACTGATCAAACATGGCGACCTGCCCGTCAGCTCCGACCGCGAACTGATCGCGCAACATCTGCCACTAGAGAACTCGATACTACTGGAACTCGGCTGCGGCACTGCTTTTGCGACACGGAAAATCTCCGAGGCCTACCCGACGGTGAGGATCATCGCTACCGAGGTCGACCGGATACAGCACGAGAAAAACCTGCAGATCACCGACCTGCCAAACGTCAGCTTCCGCTATGGCGGGGCCGAGGCCATTGATGCAGCCGATGCCTCGATCGATGCGGTGATCATGCTCAAGTCACTGCACCATGTACCGCTTGAACTGATGAGCAAGGGCTTTGACGAGATTGCCCGTGTACTCAAACCCGGTGGCCTGGCCTACATCTCCGAACCCGTTTACGCTGGTGAATTCAACGACATCCTGCGCCTGTTCAACGACGAGAAAGTCGTACGTGAAGCTGCCTTCGAGGCCATCCAAGGTGCGCTGGACTCCGGCAAGTTCGAATTGGTCGAGGAAATCCACTGCAAAAGCCTCAGTCGCTTCGAAGGCTTCGAGGATTTCGAACAGCGCATCCTCGGCGCCACGCATTCCAACTTTGACGTGAGCGATGAACTGTTCGAACAGATCAAGGCTGCATTTATTGGTCACATCGGCAGTGACGGTGTCGCCGAGTTCCATAATCCGCTGCGCATCGATATTCTGCGCCGCCTTTGAACCAGGGAATAACCATGCTCAGCCTGATCCTGTTTCGCCATGCCAAGTCTGACTGGAACGCCGAGTACACGAGCGACCACGATCGCCCGCTGGCACATCGTGGCATTCGCGCAGCAAAAACCATGGGCAACTTTCTTGCCGCTATCGGCAAGGTACCCGAACTGGCACTGACCTCATCAGCGAAACGTGCACGCGATACGCTTGACCTGGCCTCTCGCCAGGGTAGCTGGGCTTGCCCCATTCGGATCAAACCGGAAATCTACGAGAGCGATACCGACTCGCTGATGGCCCTGTTGCACAGCTTTGAGCAGAAACCGCGCTCCCTGCTAATCACCGGCCACGAGCCAACTTTTTCCGAAATGACAAGCCGCCTGATTGGCGACGCCAATATCCGGTTCCCTTCCGGTGCAATGGTGCGAATCGACTTCGCGGCCGAGTCCTGGCAACAGGTTGAATTCGGCAGCGGCGAACTGCGCTGGCTGGTAACACCCAAACTACTGACCAAGAGCGGCGCTAAATTCCATCCATGAAGCGGACACCTAAAAGCCCAGTGGGTTGCCCGGGTCGATGCCATCCATGAAGGGCTTATTGCGTTCTCTGTGGGTGACTTGGTAAACGAGTCCCATCCAGTTGCCCACTACTGCTTCTGCGGTATCGTGCCAGGTATTGTCCAGTGTCTGCAAAATCAGCGATTCGGGCAGTTCCGGCAACTCAGCACCGGTTGCCAGAGCCTCACGCAGCTGTCCGGCAAACTCACGAATCAATGCCTGGTTATGCCTGTTGAAGTAGTTCGCAACAAATGGTGGAAACCTCTCGATCTCCCCCCTGGAAAATCGCATCGTCTCCCGTTTGAATTCTTTGAGAAGCGAGAAGGTGTCGTACTCCGGATGTCCCTGAAAGAACACGAAGCGTAACCCATCAGGACTGGTCGCCAGGTGCACACCCACCTGCTCACTCTCAACCAGCACCCTCAGATTGGCGGCATCGAACTGGTCACGCTCAACCGCGTTCCAGCGCGAGTGGGGCACGTCGAAACGGGTATTCACATCGTTTACCAACGGGTGCCCTTTATCGACCACGTGGTGCGGGAACACGCCCCAGATCTTGTCCGGCTGTGGGCGGCGCTTCTGTCCATAGCGGAACTGCAGTACCGCATGCGTGGCCAGGCAGGAACACAGGGTCGAAGTGACGTTATCGTAGGCCCAGTCAATCACCTCGATCAGCGGTTCCCAGAACGGCTGGCTGGACAACTCAGGGCCGACAACGTTGGCACCGGTGATGATCAGGGCGTCCAGGCCCTGCTCACGGATCTGCTCGAAAGTTTCGTAGTAGGTATCGACGTGCCGCTGTGCCGCCTCACCACGTTTGAAGTGCGGCAGGCTGAACGGATGAACGTAGAACTGTGCAATCGGGTTACTCTCGCCAATCAGGCGAAAGAACTGACGCTCAGTGGCAGCCAGGGCCGCATCCGGCATCATGTTAAGCAGGCCGACATGAAGTTCCCGGATGTACTGGTGCATGGCACGATCCGGCGGTAATACTTTGACGCCTTCCTCGCGTAGCCGCTCAAAGGACGGCAATGCATTGTGGGCAACAATCGGCATCAGCTTTCCCTTTCGATGGCTTTCTCGATCAGGCGCAGAAAGTCGGCTTCGTCCTGTACCGCGGCAACCTCCTGCGAGGTGACTGTGTAACCTCGCTTGGCGATCTCCTCGTAACGCGGGATACGGGAATGAAACAAACGCGGGAACACCCAGCGAGTGAACTCGTCCGGATCCATTTGCGCGGCATACTCCAATCCGTTCTCTTGCAGGTACACACCCATCTGCTCCAACAGGAATGCCGGTCGGTAGTACAGGGGTTTCGGCGCGCTTTGAGCACGCCTGATCAGCTTCTGTTCCTCTTCCTGATTCGTCACCTTGATATAGAGGATCAGGGTGTGTTCCTCCAGACTCTCGATGACGCCAGGCTCATCGAGTTCGCACAACGAACCGCCAACATCGTTCACAAAGTGTCTGTAACCGTAGATCCTGTGGGCCTTGTCGATGAAACCCGGCACATCATGCATGGCCGCAATCTCGGCATCACGATACATGGCCTGGCGGCGCTGGAAATCATCCAACTCCACACCGCCGCGCGACGGGTCGCCCAGCTTGCCGACAAAAGACAGCACCGGCCCCAGGTCAGAGACCTTGATGTTGTTGCGGATGTAGATCCAGTCATTCCGAAGCAGTTCCTGCAGGAAAGGCACTTCCATGGCCTTGGCCTTGATCATGTCGAGGATGGCCTCGTCGAGATAACGGGTACCGATACGGTAGTCACCGGAATAGTGAAACCAGTCGTGGTTGCGCAGCATGCTGGAAATGTGGGTCTTGCCGACGCCCGACATACCCAGCAGGGTGATTTTTTTGTGTTCCCAATGACGGAAATCTTCAAGGGTGAACTTCACGATGGCTCCCGGACAACCCGCTCAAAAACCACATTATCAGGTAGGTCGCCACTCACTGCCAGCTGCCGGTGAACTCAGGCAATTCGACAGAAAAGACTCTCCAGCCCGCCGATGTGATCGAGGTGGTTGTGAGTGATAAAGATCGCCTCCGGCATCCGTGCTCCGTAAGCGTGCTGACAGACATCGGGTACGGTTGGACCACAATCAATCAG
>JAAUXZ010104616.1_pt1 | contig 10856 bp, 6 predicted proteins | sample 7278131 | NCBI WGS metagenome assembly JAAUXZ01 (sample SAMN14350119, study PRJNA611818) | marine sediment metagenome | isolation source: surface marine sediment (3m) | place: French Polynesia: Moorea | collected 2018-08
CAATTCCCTCGACTAGACGCAATAGATCACCATGAAATGGACCCGATTTCAGACGTGTATTACTCAGGTGGGCACCACTCAGGTCGGCACCTCTCAGGTCGGTATTATTTAGGTTGGCACCTCTCAGGTAGGCAAAACTCAGGTGGGCACCACTCAGGTCGGCACCCCACAGGTCGGCATCACTCAGGTAGGCAAAACTCAGGTCGGCACCTCTCAGGTCTCGACCTTCAGCTCCCTGAGTGACAATTTCCTGGACTAGACGCCATTTATCATCAAGTTTTGTCTCCTTATTAATTGTTGTATTTCTCAGGTCGGCACCTCTCAGGTCGGCACCTCTCAGGTCGGCACCTCTCAGGTAGGCACCTCTCAGGTCGGCACCTCTCAGGTCGGCATCACTCAGGTAGGCACGGCTCAGATTAGCCCTACTCAGGTTAGTACCGCTAAGATTGGTATTGCTAAGGTTTGTATCGCTTAAGTTTGCGCCACTTAGAGTATCTCCACTAAGATCCGCATCACTGAGATCTGCCCCGATATAATCCTCAGCCAGACTAAGCCCAGCAATCATCGCTAGCTCGGATAGCTTTCCTGTTGGTGAGTTATCAATTGCTTGGAAAAGATCGCCAAGCTCTTCAGGGGATAATGGCTGAGTCATATTGCAATACCACCCTGCTCAAATATTCCTTTAATTTTGGTTCTACAACGCGCTTGAAAAATAAACGGCGTTTGGTTGCTATTGCCTGGGGTGTAGCGTTATTCTCCCATGCACCATCCTGAGCTGTTATTTCCAGGTCATTTCCATTAATGTTGGCTTTAAAAGTTGCTTCTACGACACAGGAGGGATCTGACCAATCAACAATTCCAAGCTTTTCATCAATACGCGAACCCTGCAATACTGCTGGTTGACCTCTAGCTTCAAATTCCCATACAGGAGCTTCCTTGATTCCTGTCGTTCTCACCTGCCAATCCCCCTGCGAGTCTTCGTGCAGTTCACGTTGGTTCAGGGGCATTTCTCCATTTTGCAGGGCAAGACACAGTTTTCCATGCTTGAGCCCAAATCTGATATGACCCTCTCTAAATTTTCCAAAAACTGATCCATCTCTATACTTAACAACTTCTTCCACTTCACCAAATGCAATATTCAACCCAATCCCAATTTGTTTCGTTTGACAAACCCCTGAATCATCACAAAATCTCAGCTCAATTAACACTAGTTGACCGCCATACTTGTGATCTTCAGAAACTACTTTTCCCAACTTTGATTTGCTCTTGGCTTGTTGGCGCTCGCGCTGATTCCTCGCTGAAGGTTTTGATTTACCAGCTACATCTGTTGTGTCAGAGCCAAGCTGACCATTGATGTATACCTGCTCGGCTTGAATTACAGTAGCATTACGACCAGCGCCGACAGCCTGCATCTGCCCCTCATTAGTTCCAGCGCTTTGACTGACATTCTGGCTCCCAGAAGGCTGTTGAGGATTTGGTTCAGGGGGTGGTTGTGCCATGCAGTTACCTCATCCAAAGAAATGACTGGCTGCTACAGATAGCCAACCTGCTAACTTCACAAAAAGAGGTTTTAAGAAGCTGATTAAATCCTTGGCTGCACCTGCTGTCGTATCGAGTTTTTTAATGACAGAAGTAGCTCGGTCAAGCTGACTTAGAACGATTGACTGCTGCGGTTCTTTTTCAGAGGCTTCTTCCTTTGCCCTACCTGCATATTTAGCTGCCTCCTCGACCACTTCTGGAGGTAAATTAGCTGCTTTGATCAGTTCTTCAATCTTGGTCAGTATCTCTACCGCTTGTTCTTGGGTTATCTCAGATGCTTCTTCGCTTGGGGTCATCTGTTGCGTTGCGTTGACATCTCGACCTGCTGCGATCGCCTGTGCCTGACCCGTGTTCGTGCCGATGTTTTGGGTGACGTTTTGCTGACTCGCTTCTGACATAAACTTATTTCCTGTAGCTTCAATATTAATAGGTCTGCTAGCGATCGCCTCCCTAACTTGCCTCCCGCCAATCCCCTATGTTTCAGGATAACCCGCGCTCTGAAACAATTGTAAAGTAGCGCAGTCCCCCCAGTCCGTGAAAACCTCCCCATCAGGCGCTCGTCCCCTGTCTCTCTCGGTAAAACCATGCAAAAATTACTTGTGATCATTACGTTTCTCATAAGTAAATGAGCCACAACTTACCTAGCCAAAAACTACAACTTCCCCGCGAGGGTGCATCAGAAGGACTCTGTTTTACCGTGACACCCACATTAGTCTCAGGGAGAGGATTGCTTCAGGTCGAATTATTCTACCGAGGCTATTTGTTACAAGCGAAACAGGTTGAGGCAGTAATCGTACCCTATGCAGGCGCTGAACTTTCCGGTTTGATGCGTCCCATCCATACTGCTAGAATTACGTTTATCACCACTGACCAACTCACTACCGCACAGCTCAAACTCACATCAGAACGAGTGCTAACCATTGATGTTGAGCATGATAAGCGGGATGGCAGTATTGATTTTCGCTTCCTCGACCGAACGCAGGGTAATCAGGAGCTTGCTTTCTACGATACCGTTTTACAGCCTGCCATGTTGGGCAAAGTGATCGCTGGCGTTCGCAAGCAGCTCAACCTAGCTGCACGAGAGGGCTATCAGTGGATTGACAAAGGCGAGATAGATTTGCTCAATACCTGGCTGCCCCGTTTCGCCCACGCCGGACGCTATCTTTATCGAGCTATCTTACCTCAGAATCAAGGCAATCCCACGGATGACGACCAGGGTGAAAAACTTCAAGCCGCTCTCGAACCAGGTATCACTATCCAAGTAAATCCTATTGTTGGTCAAGTTACCGTCCCTTGGGGTTTACTCTACGAGCGAGAGGTGAAGTACCAACCGGGCAAAACCCATGTCTGCCAACACTGCCTTAACAGTAAGGAAGACTGTCCCACCTGCCCCCATGCCGATGACCCTTATATTGTCTGTCCCTACGCCTTCTGGGGCTACCGCTATGCCATTGAACAACTGCCCTGCTGGGTTACTGGAGAGTTACCTCAACCAACTGTGTTGGTGAAAAAGATTGCCAATGACCAACCCTTATTACTCAATCTCAATGTCTGGCAGAACTTTTCCCTCTGGCGCGACCATCTGCCGAAACTGGAAGCAGCAGGACAGGTGCAAATGCTGGTAGCTGAGGAAATTGCTAAGTTAGAGCAACTCTGGCGCGACTATGCCACTTTAGATCTAGTTTACTTCTACTGTCACGGCGGCATCGATGAGATTTTGGAGCAACCTTATCTAGAGATTAGCGACGGACGCATTGACAGTAACTTTTTGGAAGCCTCCAAGTTGCAATGGTCGCACAATCCCCTGGTATTCCTCAACGGCTGTGCTACGGGGGATTACAGTCCAGAAAGCTACATGAGTTTGATTGATGACTTTCGGGTGGCTGGCGCTTGCGGTGTCATTGGCACGGAATGTCCTGTCCCCGAAATGTTTGCTGAACCCTATGCAGCGGCTCTCCTTCCACGCCTGTTTAAGGGAGAACCATTAGGACAGGCTATGCTGACAGTACGCCGAGAGTTGCTGCGGGAGAAATTAAATCCCTTGGGTTTAGTTTACTCGCTGTATGCAGCGCACGAAATTGTTTTATCCCGTGCTGTCGCCCTAACGAATTGAGACTCAAAGTGAAACGCTTTCTTCCTGCTGCTCTACTCATTTTACTGGTTTTGCCTGCCTCGGCTTTGGCTCAAACGATTGACGTGGATGCCAATGATAAGCCACTAGAAATTACGGGATGGCTGGGGGAGGGGAATGCCTTCATCGGCAATGTACGATTGACCGCCTCTGAGCAGGATGTAGAATCTTTTACCTTCCTGCCATCTGATTTGAAACGTCAGGACACCGATGAGGAAATTGCTCGGCAGCAGGTAGAGTTAATTGGGAAACCTCAGCTCTCAGCAGGAGTACCGAAGGATTTTCAGGTGAAGGTGAGTGGGATCCAGTCGCCGGGAACCTATGAGGGTCAAATTGAGCTGCTGCCGTCGGGTCAACAGCGGTCAGAAGCTGTAGTCATTCCGCTGAGAGTAAGAGCAAAAGCCAGACCGAATTTGATACCATTGCAAGGCTCTGAACAGGTACAACTTCAATTAGTTCGTTGTAGCTGGTGGCTCGACTGTGCGTTGGCTCACCTCTTGCTCCCAGCGAGTGCGTTTCAGAATCAGTGGCAACTGCGATTTGACAATCCAGTTGAGGCACCCGTTTCTCTCACCAATGCAGAGGTAGTTTTAGAGGGTAAGCAGACAGGTTACCAAATTACTGAAACCGAGGTCGAGCCACCTACAAGCCCAGAAACCTTGGCTGCCAATCAAATTGTCCGCTTACCGCTGAAGTGGACGCGAGCGCAAATTCCCCCTGACCGCTATACGGGAGCTGTTTACCTGACACTGGAGGGTAAAGAGGGGAGACTGGCGATTCCGGTAAACTTGAGTATGCGCTCTGGGCCGCTAATCCCGCTCCTGCTTTTATTGGTGGGGATTACTTTGGGCAGATTGTTCAAGTATATGCAGGAGAAGGGCATTCCTCAATCTGATGCTTTGGGGGAGGTCAATCAGTTAGAGCGACAGATTGCCGAAGCTGACCCAGAAGACCAAAAAATTCTGATGCCAATGGTCAACCAAGTCCGGCAGTCAGTTTATCAGATGGACTTGGACGGGGTAAAGACAGAGGTAGGCGCGAGCGCAGACCGTCTCAATTGCCTGAGTCGGTTGCGAGTCATGGAGGAGAAGTTAGCCGAAAAGAAGGCACATCCCAAGGTTGGGGGAGAAAACGGGATACTGCAAAAGATTGCTAAGGCGCGAACCCTTCTGAGTTTGCCAACTGACGCACAAGGTAAAGAATTGGCGCAAGCGAAAGCGTTACTCGAAGAAATCCAGTCAGAGGTGGTGAAGCTGGGAACCTCGATGATGGGTTCAGATAACAAGCCGGATGCAGCGATGATGGAAACGGCTCAAGAGGCTGAGGAAGCGGCGGCGGCGGTTGGTCATGCGGTTCAAGCTGAGATGAAGCGTGCGCCCGCTTTGCCGATGTGGGTGGTGCGGTTGAGGCGATCGCTTATTTTCCTATCTGGAGTCTCCAGTGAAGTGCGTGCGGAAGCAACGTATTGGGTTGTGCGACCATTGTTGTCGTTGGCGTTGCTGTTTGGGTTATCGGTAGTGGGGATTCGGGCTTTGTATGTGGAGAAGGGAGTAACGTTTGGGGGTGATCCATTTTCTGACTATTGGGAATTGGTGCTTTGGGGGTTGAGTGCGGATGTAGCGAGTCGTAGTTTGAGTAATTTGCCAGGGGGAGAGGTGAAAAAGGAGTAAGTTTGTGTTGTTCAATTATCGGTTCCAATTCCATCGCAGAGATGGAGACCTTAACTCAAGAAGGTTAAATTAAAGCTACACTCAGTAATTTGAGGAGAATCGACGATGGTAGGCATAAATCAATCTTCTACAAAATTGATTAAATTGACTGCAATTATAACTTTGCTTATGTTGACTACTGCATGTTCTACATCTAGAACTACGCAGCCTAAATCTTCATCTGAGACTACAAAAACTAAATCTCCATCACCAATATTAGAGTCACCGACACAGACAACTGTTCAATTCACTTCCGAACAAATCAGAGATTTGAAATCTCTAGGTATAAAGATAGCTGTTCCTTCCTATGTGCCAGAGGGATTTCGGGTTGATCAAGTCCAAGCTGTTAAAGATCAATGGGGATCTAGTTATATCATTATTTATCGAGCTCCAAATAATTCTTGCTTTGCTATTGAGGCTGCTAGCGGTGGGATCGGTGATGTCATTCCTGACGATCCCAATGAACCAGGTATTCCCATTAATTCATCTGTTCTTGGCCGAGCGAGACTTTATACCAAACCTTTAGTGTCTAGCTGGCTGAGCGAAGAACCTGGAGAGCCTCCAGTTTATGGGTTTAGAGGAGAAATGGTTAGCGGAGACAGAAATTGTATTGCCAGAAACATTAGCCCTCCAGAAGCAGTCAAGATTATCGAATCTTTGCAGTATCTGGACTTTTGAAGTGTTTTTAACACTACAGCATACTAGGGGAGTTCTGGACAAGTTTTTCGGTAAGGCTCATTACCGAGGTACTCTTTCCACTCTTCTAGCGTGAAGTTCCTTTCTATGTGCCAACACGCCTGATCGATTAAATCTTCAGAGCGCCAAAGCCACACCCAGACATCACCTTCGAGTCCTGCTGTGGCTATATATTGACCATTGGGACTGATAGTTACGACTCTTAAAGTTCCTTCAGGAGTAATACGTCCAACTTCTTGACCTGTTGCTGCTTCCCATATTTGAGCAGTATTATCCCAAGATGAGGTTGTGATAAGGTATTGACTATCTGGGGTAAAGATAGCTTCCCTTCCTACTCTCTCACCTGCTCTCTCACTCTGCATACGTGCTACTTCTTTACCCGTTGGTATCTCCCAGACCTGGATAGTTTCATTTAGGTTCGCTATAGCTAGATATTTTCCATTCGGGCTAAAGCTAACAGTCCAGGGAACATTTTTTTGATTGATACGCAGAACTTCTCGACCGCTAGGCATCTCTAAAACCCTTATATTGCCATCAATGTTTGTCGTGTTACCTGCTGTCACTAAGTATTTACTATCAGGACTGAATTGTACGCTGTTTATTGATTTATATTCTGTATGGGCAACTTCTTGACCAGTTGTTGCATTCCAAACATGAGCTTTTGTGGCTGACTGTGTAACTAAATATTTCCCGTTTGGGCTGAAGGCAGCTATCCGCACTTCACTATCATGCTCTATAGACTGAACTTCTTGCTTGGTCACTAGATCCGCAATCCTAGCTGTCTTATCACTACTGGCTGTAACGAGGTATCTACCGTCTGGACTGAAAGCGGCTGCCCATACTGTATCTTTGTGTACTACACGAATGATTTCTTTCCCGGTTTGTGCTTCCCATACTCTGGCAGTACGATCAAAACTGGCTGTAGCCAGGTATTTCCCGTCTGGACTAAAGGCAATAGCCCACACATCGGATTCGCTGACCATACGTGCAATCTCCTTACCAGTAGTTACCTCCCACACACTAGCAGTAGCATCGCGACTTCCCGTAGCTAGGTACTTGTTGTCAGGACTGAAGGCAATAGCCCTTACCTCCCTACTGAGGGCAATCCCTTTATGCACCATGCGTGCAACAGCACCACCAGTGTTGACTTTCCACATTTTGGTAGTAGTGTCTGCACTTGCTGTAGCTAAGTATTGACTATTTGGACTGAAAGCAACAGCTTGTACGTCACTTTCATGTTTAATGTGCCGAATTTGTTGTCTGGTCTCCAAATCCCATATGCGAGCAGTCGTATCTGCACTTGCAGTAGCCAAGTGTCTACCATCTGGACTAAAATCAATTGCTTTGACGCTTCCGTTGTAAGGTATTACAGTCGTTAGTTTTCCAGTCGCTATTTCCCCAACCTGGACTGTGTTTTGCCAATCTGTATTAGTTGTGGCTAAATATTTGCTATTTGGATAAAAAGCAATAGCTAATACATTACTTGTAAGAGTTATATGCTTCATTTCTGAGTAGCTGTTTGTATTCCAAAAGTGGACTATTTTGTCGCTAGCGGTAGCCAGGTATTTTCCATCAGGACTAAAGGCGACGTCATTAACCTCTTTTTCGTGGTTCAGACGAGCCACTTCCTGCCTTTTTTTCACATCCCAAATACGGAGTGTTTTGTCTCCAATCGCCATAGCTAAGTATTTCCCATCCGGGCTAAAGGCAACGTCATTGACCTCTTTTTCATAAGTTAGACGTGCTGCTTCCTGGCTTGTAGCCACATCCCACAATCGAACTGTTTTATCCCAAGCAGCCGTAACAAGATATTTTCCGTCTGAACTGAAGGCAACATCATTAACCTCTTTTTCGTGGGTCAGACGTGTTACTTCCTCGCCTGTAGCCACATCCCACAATCGAACTGTTTTATCCCAAGCAGCTGTAACAAGGTATTTTCCGTCTGAACTAAAGGCAACAGCCTGTACATCATCCTGGTGCTTCATCTGCTCAATGCGTTGAGGGAGAAGCGCTAATCCTCGACGCAGGGATATTTCTGCATCCACAGAAGGAAATCGTTTCATCGATTCCACAGCAAGTAGAAGACTATGCAAAACACTATTAGGCTGCATAACCCCCTGTTGTTCTCTCGTCAGTTCAGCTTGGTTTGCCAGTCGATAGGCAACAACAATCTGGCGCTGACGCTCAGTACCTTGCCATTGCACTCCAGCTATCCCAGCAAATGTCAGTACTGTTACAGAGATAGTCCCTCCTAAAGTTAAGAGAAGACGACTTGTTTGTCTGTGTTTAATACTCTTCTGAACGAAGTTCTGAGCTAAACGCGACAGAGGCACAATATCACCATTATCCTGAAGGAACTTCTCAGCCTCACCTAACCTCAACCCAGTCAGCAAATAATCCTTAGACTTCCCCTTATCCCACCACTCCTCAGCCGCTGTTTGAATCTTCCGCTCAATCCTAATCGCCTCTCGGTTATTATCCAACAACTCCCGCAACCGCGACCAATGGCGAATCAGCGCCTCATGCGCCACATCCACCACTGCCACCTTCTCTTGCCCCTTCCTTTGCTCACTAGTGACAATTAACTTTGCCTGAGCTAACTTCTGAATTACCCGCTCCACCAAATCAGCAGATTGCGGCTGGGCAACCAAATCCCCTTGAGGCACTTGCTTGCGAGTATCCGGCGTTCCTTCGCCCAACTGAGTCAACTTGATAAAAATCTGGTCAGCTACTCGCTGTTCCTCAACTGAAAGCTCCTTATAAGCCTGTTCCGCCAGATTCTCCAGGGTTTTTTGCACCCCACCCAATTGGTTGTAACTGTACAGATTCAGCCAATTCAGCGTCTGCCGTTGCCAGAGCTGCTCTAAGGTATATTCCAACAAAGGCAGCATTCCTGGTTCTGGTTCCGATATCTGCTCTCCTTCTGAAGAAGACTGCACCTCCACTCCCAAATCCTTGAGGATGGCACTAATCAAATTCTCCTCAACCTTCCGCCCCAGTTTTGTTGCGGGTTCGACAATTGCCAGCCTCAACTCCTGGGCATTCATTGGTGTCACCATCACCAGATTTGCCTGAATCAAGTCAGCCAATTCTCGGTAAGCCGCACACTTGCCCAGGAAATCATCCCGCATGGCAAAGATAAGGCAAAGCTTATCCCCTGTTTGTTTGAGCGCACCCAACAAACCAGAGATAAACTGCTGTCGCTCAGGGAGGCTGCGACAAACCGTGAAAACCTCCTCAAACTGATCCACAATTAGTACCGTTCGCGGCGATTTCGAGGCTTTAATCAACCGTGCCAAACCCGTTGCTCCCTGTGAAATTGCCTCTTCTGCCTCCCTTAGCTGCCCCGCACGCTCAATATCCGTTACCTCCTCATCCAGAAATGCTGTTGCCAAACGCTCTAACGGCTGTTCCCCTGGCGTAAAAATCCGAATTTTCCACTGTTCCGTTCCCGGTAATCGGCGCTCCTGCTGCAACTGATACATCAACCCAGCACGGAGTAACGAAGACTTGCCACTCCCAGAAACCCCCAGCACCGCTAGAAAATTCCCCTTGCCTACCTGGACTCGCTCAATAAGCTTTTCCGTCAGCGCTTCCCGCCCATAAAAGTACGGTGCATCTTCCACATCAAAGAAGCGCAATCCTTTGTAGGGGCAAATATCATCTGGAGTAGGAATAAAAACCTCCACCCGTTCGCCCGTTAGAATAATTTCGCTGTTGGGGTTGTACCAAAAAAATTGAGCAACTCGCCAGCAAAGCAGCAATCTAGCCAAACAATCTGCTGCCGCACGGGACTCTTTTTTTGCAACAGTTCCCGCAACCATCGCAGTGAAACTCCCCACTGCTTTTTCCGAGGACTAACATCACTGGTAGCTAAAAACCCCTCAGTGACTCCACCCCGCTCTTTGCGTAACCCGTGACCGATAAAGTACAGCAGTGCCGTTTCTGGAACGTTGTCCCCTACTGGATTAAACAGTTGGACAATGGCATCCTCTAGAGTATCTGCATCCAGCTTGGCTGATTCTGGATCGACAATGCGCAGCCCGTTCTGAATCGTTTCTGGCAATCGCCGCACTCGAAAACCGCCATACTCTTTTAAGCGCTGGGCGATCGCTTCTGCACTGCTAGCAGGACTCTTTAGATTTTTTGCCTTGCTTGTTGGAGTATCTTTCAGGAAGGGATACTGATTAATCCCCACGACAAGTGCATCTCGATTCATGGCGGTTGAGTGCGCGTATAGTTAACAAATGGGTTGTGCTACCCGTTCTAACTGAATACTTTCTTTTTGCCAGTCCTGTCACTACTGCTAAGTATGATAGGCGTGGTGAGGAGACTCTTCGATTGGCTGTGCAGCGGTTAGGATTTTAGGGGAGGGGAGGGCGATCGCGCTCAGAAATGAAGACGAAGCATTTTGCTGCGCGATTCAAGACCTGCCCTGACATCGACTGGAGCAAAAAAAAGGGTGTTGTTTCATCCTTCTCTTGCTCTGACGTTCAACTCGGTTTTTGATGCTCAACATAACTTCTCAGCACCGAGTTGATGAGAGATTGATAGCCCCTTCCTTGGCTCTTAAACCAATCCAAAACATCGCTATCTATTCGGATAGAAATTGCTTTCTTAGTTATCGGTGCAACCATCTTCGCTTTCTCCCAGAAGCTCTCTTCAAGCTCAGGAATATCAGAGGTGTCAATTGCTTCTTCAGGAAGATCTTTAAGTTCCTGGAGTCGCTTGGGCGAGATACTCATAGTATTTCTTCCTTTCTTTTCGAGTCGCTTTTCTAG
>JAAUXZ010014383.1_pt1 | contig 10848 bp, 8 predicted proteins | sample 7278131 | NCBI WGS metagenome assembly JAAUXZ01 (sample SAMN14350119, study PRJNA611818) | marine sediment metagenome | isolation source: surface marine sediment (3m) | place: French Polynesia: Moorea | collected 2018-08
CCCGGTGGGAGCAAGCAGCTTTTCAGAGGGAGTTCGTTATGGTACGGAGGTTTTTCATGCTCTGAAATCAGTGCTGTCTGCCAAAGGCATGAATACAGCCGTGGGCGAGGAGGGTGGGGTTGCACCGGATTTATCCTCAAACGAAGAAGCTATAGAGGTTATTCTTCAGGCCATTGAAAAGGCAGGCTATAAAGCTGGAGAGGACATTTGCCTGGGTCTCGATGTGGCCAGTTCTGAATTTTACAAAGATGGGCAATATGTTTTGGAATCGGAAAATCGTAGTTTTGATTCTGCTGAGTTTTCCGATTATCTCACCAACTGGGTTGATCAATATCCGATTGTGACCATAGAAGATGGCATGGCAGAGAATGATTGGGAAGGCTGGGCCATTCACACGAAACAACTGGGTCAACGGGTCCAATTGGTTGGTGACGATCTTTTTGTAACCAACACCCGTATTCTTGAGCAGGGTATCTCACAGTCGATTGCCAATTCGATTTTAATCAAGTTCAATCAAATCGGTACCTTGACAGAAACACTCAATGCTATTTCTATGGCGCATAAGGCTGGTTATACTGCGGTCGTCTCGCATCGCTCAGGTGAAACCGAAGATGTCACGATTGCCGATCTTGCTGTGGCAACCAATACCGGTCAAATTAAAACCGGTTCGTTATCGCGTTCTGACCGGGTGGCTAAATATAATCAATTACTCCGTATCGAATCTCAACTGGGTGATAGAGCTGTATATCCTGGAAAGTCAGTTTTCAAGGCCTTGTAATTTCCATCTTCAGGTTAACGGATGCGCCTGTTGATCGTTGCGTTGATTCTGATTTTTATCATGCTGCAATACAGATTGTGGTTTGGTGATGGCAGTTTATCTGAAGTCGTTCAATTATCCCGTGAACTCGAGTTGCAAAAACAAAAACTTCGAGAGCTCGAGGAGCGCAATCGCAAGCTCGAAGCACAGGTTCTGGATCTGCAAAATGGATTCGATGCTTATGAGGAAAAAGCGCGTCATGACCTCGGCATGATCAAAGAAGGTGAAACATTCTTCCAGATCGTGACTCCCCAAAAAACCGATAAGAACAAGCCGTGAAAGCGCATGATCGACAGGTCTGGGCCATTATACCGGCTACCGGCCGGGGCTCACGTATGCAGTCGGACCGACCCAAGCAGTATCTGACTTTGGGCGATAAGACGATCCTGGAACATACACTGGATAACCTTAATGCTTATCCTTTAATTCAAGGTGTAGTTCTGATACTCCACCCGGACGACCATCACTGGCCCAGTCTCAACTATCGTTCTCAAAAAAACCTGTTGTCATGCGAGGGAGGAAAAGAACGCCATCACTCCGTATTTAACGGCCTGGATAAATTGCGTGACTATCTAGCCGAGGATTGTGACGTTCTGATTCATGATGCAGTCCGCCCCTTTGTTACCCATAAAGATCTGGATCAGTTGCTTCTGGCCATACAGTCCAATGAAGCGGGTGCCATTCTTGCCGCACCTGTTGCAGATACCCTTAAACGCGCCGATCATGATCAGAACATCATGAATACGCAGTCACGAGAAGGTTTATGGCGTGCCTTTACGCCCCAGGCATTTTCTTTGGAGCGTATCTATCAGGCGCTTAAGATGGTTATTTTAAATGACATTGAGATTACTGATGATGCCTCAGCGATGGAATATGCGGGTTACCATCCCCATTTAGTTAAAAGTGACAGTCGCAATATCAAAATCACCCACCCGCAAGATTTAAAGTTGGCCGAAAAGCTATTGTCATCAATAGATCAAGGTCACTAACACTATCAATCTTTATTCTCTCACCGATTGATTTTAAGTCTTGATCTAGGTCAATTGGCAGTTCAATTATTTTATTAATTGATAAATATCAAGTGATTTCCTCTACTCCAATGTAACTATGCACGCGTCAGTCTTTATACCAATTTTCCACCGGTTTTAACGTCTATTAACGCTATTGGAGAATGAGATATACAGATTTTTTCTAAAGTCTGAGTTCATAAGAATAATAAGAAATTAATACTTTATCTATGAATGTGTTTAGGCAGGTGCTGAAAAAAACACCTGACTTTGGTACCTTTAATTAAAGTAGTGTAATCGCCTATGAATATTTCAGCCATACTGGTCACGACCTCACTGGATAATACAGAATCCATGATAAACATCCTGAATGATCTATCAGGCTTGGAAGTTTTTCACCATGACAATACCACCGGCAAAATTATTGTCATTCAAGAAGCCAATTCCATTCAGGATGAAGTGAATGGATTGAAAAGAATCAAAAAAATACCCGGTATTATTCTCGCAGAAATGGTGCAGCACTATTTTGGTGAAGACACCCATCTTTATTCCGCTAAGGACATCGAAAATATGGATGACCAATGTGGTATTTCATCCGCAAGCAGCTGCATTCCTGAATACCTGAATCAATAACAAACCTATTTTGGCCATTGCCTGAAAAATACGGGAGGAGAAATGTTAGAAGTCAATCGAAGAGAATTTCTTAAAGCAAGTGTTGCCGCCTCGGCTGCAGCAACCGTGGGTATTCCACTGAGTTCTGTTGAAGCCAAAACCGTCCAGGAAGCTGAAAGAGAATGGCAATGGGATAAATCGGTTTGTCGTTTCTGTGGAACGGGATGTGGCATCATGGTGGCCACTAAAGATGGACGTATTGTCGCCACCAAGGGGGATCCGGATGCGCCGGTCAATCGGGGTTTGAACTGTATCAAGGGCTATTTTAATGGAAAGATTCAGTATGGTCAGGATCGTTTGACGCAGCCACTGATGCGTATGAAAGATGGCAAGTTCGATAAGAATGGCAAGTTCCAGCCTGTGAGTTGGGATCGTGCCTTTGATGAAATGGAGAAGCAATTCAAGAAGACCTATAACGAGATGGGGCCTACCGGTATTTCTGTTTTTGGATCCGGTCAATACACCATCCCCGAAGGTTACGCTGCAGCCAAATTGATGAAGGCTGGTTTTCGCAGTAATAACATTGATCCCAATGCACGCCACTGCATGGCCTCCGCGGTGGTAGCTTTTATCCAGTCTTTTGGAATTGATGAGCCTTCAGGCAACTATGACGATATCGAGTACACAGATACAGTGGTCACCTGGGGTGCCAATATGGCTGAGTGTCATCCCATCCTTTGGGCACGTGTTTCTGATCGAAAACTGGCAGATGAAAAACATGTCAAGTTAATCAATCTGACCACGTGTTCGAATCAGACTTCAGATATAGCCGATACTGAGATTATCTTTAAGCCAGGTACGGATCTGGCGATCTGGAACTACATCGCACGTGAGATCGTCAAGCGTGACGCGGTAAACCATGACTTTGTCAAAAAGCACTGTGTATTTGCCACCGGTCCCTATGACATTGGATATGGCATGCGCCCGACCAGTCAGTATGCTTTTAATGCAGAAAAAGATGTTCAGGCCAAGGAGTTAGAAGTCGTCCTGGATGCTGATGAAGCCATCGCTCAACGCAAGACGGCTGGTATGAAGGTGAAACAAAACAATACCAAGAAGCCGGTTAAACACTGGATGATTACATTCGATGAATTCAAGCGTGGCGTTGAACCCTATACCCTGGATTTCGTGGCACGCTTGTCCAAAGGAGATCCAGATGAGTCACTGGAGTCCCATCGCAACAAGTTAAAGCAACTGGCCGATGCCTATATTGAACAAAACCGAAAAGTAGTCAGCTTCTGGACCATGGGTATGAACCAACACTATCGTGGTAGCTGGGTCAACGAGCAGGCTTACATGGTGCACTTGTTACTGGGTAAGCAGGCCGAACCTGGCAATGGTGCCTTTTCACTGACGGGTCAGCCATCTGCCTGTGGAACTGCTCGTGAGGTCGGCACCTTTGCGCATCGTCTTCCTGCGGATATGGTGGTGATGAACCCCAAGCATCGCGCACGTTCTGAAAAAATTTGGAAACTGCCGGCCAACACGCTCAATCCAAAAGTCGGTACCCATATTATGAAGATCCTGCGTAGTCTGGAAGACGGTAATGTGAAATTTGCCTGGGTTCAGGTGAATAACCCGTTCCAGGCTTCTGCTAATGCCAATCACTGGATCAAGGCTGCGCGTAAGATGGATAACTTTATTGTTTGCTCAGACCCATATCCGACCGTATCTGCCAAGGTTGCAGATCTTATTCTGCCGACAGCGATGATCTTTGAAAAGTGGGGGTTGTATGGAAATGCTGAACGTCGCACTCAAGGTTGGCGTCAGCAGGTCAATGCTCCCGGTGAAGCTCGAACAGATGTATGGCAAACGCTTGAATTTTCCAAGCGTTTCAAGTTAAAGGAGGTTTGGGGGGCCAAGAAAATTCCTGGGCTCAAGAGCAAAGGCTTTAAAGATGGTGAATTACCGGATGTGCTGCAAGAGGCCAAGGCCATGGGATATAGCCCTGAAGATACTTTGTATGATGTCTTGTTTGCCACCCAGGACAATAAAAAGGTGGCCTGGCCCGATCCAGTGGCTAAAGGGCATGCCTGTAATACCGCCGAATGGCTAGATGAAGGCTGGTTTCCAGAAAAAGCACTGTTTAATGAATACCGCCAGTTTACATTGAACTTCCAGCATGATCTTGCTGATTTTGATACCTACATGCGTGATGATATCAGGGGTCTGAAATGGCCTGTTATCAACGGCAAAGAGACCCAGTGGCGTTTTAACGAGAAATACGATCCCTATGTAAAAACGGGCAGTGGTTTTGATTTCTACGGCAAAGCACTGAAGGCTCTACCCACGGGTGACCTAGACGGTGTCACTAATAAGGAAAAGGTATCCTTGGCTCATAAAGCCAAGATCTTTTTCCGCCCTTATGCGGCACCACCGGAACAACCCGATAATAATTATGACCTGTGGTTCTCAACCGGGCGCGTCATCGAGCATTGGCATACAGGCACCATGACGCGCCGTGTTCCGGAATTACATCGTGCAGTGCCTACTGCTCAAATATGGATGCATCCTGAAGATGCAAAAGCTCGAGACTTGGCAAGAAACGATGTGGTCTGGATTGAATCCCGCCGCGGTAAGATAAAGGCAATCCTGGAAACCCAGGGACGCAATCGACCCGCAAAGGGTTACACCTTTGCTCCATTCTTTGATGAAGGGGTTTTCGTTAACAAGATCTGTATTGATATGACCTGTCCTATGTCCAAAGAGACGGATTTCAAAAAGGCAGCGGTTAAGGTCTATAAAGCTTAGATAGTGGGACTGGTTGTATGGTTTATGACACAGCCAGTATCCACATATGAATGATGAGTGCTTCCGCTGAAAAAGCACGCCGAAAATTTCTCAAAGGCGTGGTGCAGAACACAGCAATCGCGGCCACTGGTGGCTTGATCTGGGCCAGCATATTGCAACGCGAGGCTAGGGCGATGCCTTTTGCCCTCCGTCCTCCCGGCGCTCTGCAGGAAGTTGATTTTAATGCTCGTTGTATTAAGTGTGGTCAATGTGTGACGGCCTGTCCTTATAAAACGCTGGCGTTGGCTAATACTCAGGATCATATTCCCATAGGGACGCCATATTTTATACCACGAGATATTCCCTGCTACATGTGTCCGGATATACCTTGCATGAATGCTTGTCCGACCGGTGCATTAACTCATGATCTTGAAAAAATCGAAGATTCACGGATGGGGCTGGCCGTAATCGATATCGAGAATTGTTTATCTTGGCAGGGCCTGCGTTGCGAAATTTGTCATCGCGAATGTCCGGTCAAAGGAACAGCGATAACGGTTGAGCAACATCCTCGAAAGATCAGTAAACATGCGATGTTTATTCCGATTGTCCACAGTGATGCCTGCACCGGTTGTGGTATCTGCGAAAAGGCCTGTCCCACCGATGAAGCAGCCATCAAGGTCGTACATCCGAAGCTTGTAAAGGGGGTAATAGGGAAGCACTATCGACTGGGCTGGGAGTATGACAGCACAATTACGCAAGATTTTAAACCAGCAGCAAAAGACGTAAAACCAGTTGAGCCAACGGGACTCGATTATTTGAATACAGGTGATCTCTAATGCCCGATTCCAATGACGTCAAATTAGGTCCTAATGGAAAGCCCGTCAGACCCTTTGTAATGCCGGAGAGTATTCTCGGCAAATTAAAAGTATGGCGTTTTTTGATTTTTCGTCGTTTTGTACAGCTGTCAACTTTGTTGTTGTTTTTTGGATCTGCACACTGGGGCTGGATGTATAACGAAAAGCCACTGATAACGGGTAATTTATCAAGCTCCCTGCTATTGGACAGCATACCATTGGCTGATCCGTTTGCCGTATTGCAAATCCTGGTATCGCAGCAGACCTTATTAAGCGAGGTGCTGATCGGAGCGTTAATTATTCTTATATTCTACTGGCTGGTAGGAGGGCGGGCATGGTGCTCCTGGGTTTGCCCAGTTAACATGATTACCGATTTAGCGTCTTTCGTAAGACGCAAGTTCGATATCAAAGATGCATTGCAGTTACGCCGTAAATTCAGATATACAATGTTGGCCCTTGCGTTGATTTTATCTGCTTTAACAGGCATTGCGGCATTTGAATGGATCAGTCCTATCAGTATATTGCATCGTGAAATAATTTTCGGTCTGGGCACTGGTTGGGCTCTCCTCATTGGTCTGTTCATATTTGATTTATTGATTCTGAAGGATGGATGGTGTGGACATATCTGTCCACTGGGTGCTTTCTACTCGATAGTCGGTAAATTTTCTCTTTTAAGAATTGGTTTTAATACTGCAACTTGCACGCATTGTGCTGAATGTACCGGAGTGTGTCCCGAACCCCAGGTATTAAACCTCAAAAAGGCCGGTGAAAAAGGCTACATTTCAGCAGGTGAATGTACCAATTGTGGTCGCTGCATCACCGTCTGTCCTGAGGATACCCTGCATTTCGATATCAAATTATTCATAGCCAAAAATAGTGCTCAAAAATTAAGCAATCAATTAGATGATAAACAAACTCAAGATGATCATAGGAGACAGATAGCATGAAAAAACAACAGATATTATTAGGTATTGTTTTAGGTGGTTTTGTTTCAGGACTGTTATATGCAGGTAATGCGATAGAGGATTTGAACATGGGGCTAAGCAAAGCGAGCGTTTTTGATACGCCGACACCTGAGGTGGCTGAATATAGTAAAAGCGAAGCGGGTAAGAATGAGCGTTTACCAATAGCCTATTCAACCTTGCCGCCCCAAATTGGGCATACTGTCGAGGAATATCTTCCGATCACCCGTGAAGAAAACGAGTGTGCGGATTGTCATGACCGCCGTAAATTATTAAAACGAGAATGGCGAGTGGGTAAAAAATTACCGATGCCAGACAATCATTATGGCAGTTTCAATAAACAGGGTGGTGTCGAGGAAATAGCAGGCGCTCGTTATAATTGCACACAATGCCATGTGCCATTATCTAACGCACAACCTTTAGTCGAAAATACATTTAAATGATTGTCATTACCCTCGTAAATGTGAGTTAAAGAACTCAATGTCAGTCATTCAAATTGATTGGGTTAATAAATAGTGGATCCAACGATTAGTAACAGTCGTCGCGGCTTCTTTACTGGTGCTTTGTTGCACCGGGAAGGGCGTACGCAGTTGAAGGAATCCATCAAACCTATTGGACCGTCACCCCCAGGATTAAGTCAGATTGCGGATGCACACATCTGTAGTTCGTGTGATGCTTACTGTGTTCAGGCATGTGATCAATCCGTAATTAAAAGACATCCAGACAACCATGATTTACACGGGATACCTTATCTAGATTTTTCAGAAAATGGTTGTACATTCTGTAGCCAATGTAGTACCCATTGCCCAGAAGTCGAAGAAATAGAATTGGAATCCAACCATGATCTGGGGAAGGTTGTTATTTCATCCTCTTGTTATTTAAAAAATTCTATTATCTGCATGTCTTGCATAAAATCCTGCCCCAAGAGCCTGATACATTTGAATCACTATCGTCAGTTAGATATCAATATCAAAAACTGCGATGGTTGTGGTTCTTGTGTATCAAGTTGCCCGGCACAAGCTTTGTCAGTATCTGCCTAGATTTTATTAAAATAAAGTGCCACCAAACATTAAATGAGCGGTAATTTAGCGTTGTATAAAGGCGTTATATATCGGTATTGAAATAAATATTAATATATGCTAATATACTACTAATTAATTTTTGTTTTATGTAAACGTAGTTTTAGGTAATTTTTCTATTTAGTAAGCGTTTTTTCTACAATATATGGTATTTATTTGTTTTCAAGCCACTATATATTGTGTTTTTGTTAAAAGCTTTTATACTCTTCAGCCATTATAACGGTCGAAAGCTTAATGATAATTATTGATTCAATGAGCACAGAGCAGTGATGGTGTTCTAAGGTAGTTTAAGTAATGGCCAGAAGAGAAAGATAAATTACCTTAATAGATGTAAAATAATTTTTGATTAATTATGAGATGCTTTTTGAGTAAAAGATCCGCAAATTGCACTTTTATTCGACTAGGCTCTCTAATTTCGATGACAGTAGTTAGAACTATCTAAAGCTGATTTGTGTGATCAATTTTTGTAGTGGTCGCCTTAAAAATGACTGGATGTCTGCCTGATGCCTGCGGACTTAGACAATTTCGATTTTCTATAGGCTTACTCAGTGCAGATTAAAGTGGGGAGATGAGTGAAATAATATTTCACCCATCTTCTGCGAATAACGTTAATGAGTATGCTTCAGGCTGAAAATGCTTGATAGGCTGAAATTGGTATTACAATAAATGAAACTAAATTATCCATCGAAAGCAATTCTACTTCTTGGCTCAGTGCTAACGTTATTCTCTGGTGCTTCTCATGCCTGGCAGCTGATGACCGTTGAAGCCGCTGAATTTGGCAATCGAATTAAAATTGGTGGTACCGTTATTCCTTATAAAGAGGTCACGCTTTCAGCTCAGGTACCGGGAAGAGTCCAATATATTGCCGGTTCCGAAGGCGATTATTTCCAAAAAAATAACTTATTATTGTCTATTGATGATGATGACCTGGTTGCAAAACGTCGTGCTGCTCTGGCACAACTGGCTAATGCAGAATCAAATCTTCGCAATGCCCGCGTTCAGTATTCCCGAGAATTGATTGCACCCCGCAGCGAGAGTCTGAGTGCATTACCCGGTATGGGGCTTCCTAATCTTTTTGACAATGTCTTCACCCGCAACATGGGTAACGCGATGGGGGTAGGTAGTACGGATATTGAACGTTATGGTGATCTATATTCATCTGGCGCCCAGGTTAAGAACGCAGAATCAGCAGTTTTATCAGCAAGATCAGCACTTGATGAGCTGGATGCAAAATTAAGGGATGCGCGTGCAATAGCACCGTTTGATGGCAAACTCACGCGTAAACTAGTCGAAGAGGGGGATACGGTACAACCAGGAACACCCCTGTTGAAATTTGCACATACTCAATATTTACGAATACAGGCGGAAGTCCCAGCCCGATTAATTTTTGGTCTGACTAAAGGCAGCCTGGTAGATGTCAAACTGGATATTAACAATACCTACACCAAAGCCAAGGTCGCCCAGATTTATCCGGTAGCGGATCAACAGAAACACACAGTGACCGTTAAGTTTGACTTACCTGAAGGCTCTCCGGGTGGACCGGGTTTATACGCTGAAGTCACCATTAACGATACCTCAGCCGCTAAAAAACCCGTGCCGGTGATTCCAAAAGATGCCGTGATTTATCGTGGTAGTTTACCCAGTGTGTTCATTCTTGATGAAGAGAATAAGGCTCAGATGAAAATCGTCAGGCTGGGGTCGGAATATGATAAAACCAGAGTGACGGTTCTTTCCGGGATCAAGGCGGGAGATCGCATCATCAGTGCGCCACCAAAAACCATTAAATCCGGTTGGACGCCGGACATTCAAAATATCAATGCAGGCGCAGACAGTTAGTAGTCCCTTTAGGGTGTTAACTTACTAACGCATAATCAGACCGTAATCGATCATGACAAATCAATCAAATAACGAAAATCAAAAAAATAAATCGTTGGGTATCGCAGGCGGGCTGGCGAAGGCGTTTATTCATTCGCCGCTCTCTCCACTGCTATTGATTGCCTGTTTTGCGCTCGGAATTATTGGTGTTGCCATGACACCTCGTCAGGAAGACCCACAAATTTCCGTGCCCATGGTTGATGTATTTGTCAGCTATAAAGGGGCATCGGCCCAGCAGGTTGCCAAGCTGGCTACAGAGCCACTTCAAAGGATATTGAATGAAATGTCAGGTGTTGATCATGTTTATGCAGCAGCAATGCGTGATCAGGGCATGGTAACGGTCCAGTTTGATGTCGGAGAAGACCTGGAAACATCATTGGTCAAACTCTATGACAAGATTTCCTCCAATATGGATAAGATTCCACCGGGTGTGGATCAGCCGTTGGTTAAACCTAAAGGTGTCGATGATGTACCTGTTGTGACTTTAACGCTATGGTCAAATCAACATGATGATTCGGTATTACGTTTGGTGGCTCTGGATATTCTTCAGGGTATCAGTACGGTTGAGAATGCCAGCCAGGGGTTTGTTGTCGGTGGCCGATCAGATCAATTAAAAATTGAGGTATTGCCCGAAAAATTATCAGGGTATGAAATCAGTCTGGACCAGATTGCCCATACCATTCAAACAGCTAATTCAGAATTGGGCTTGGGAAGTATTGAACAAAGTGACCAAAGCTCCAAGGTTTATTCAGGATCGTTCCTAAAGACGGTCAGCGATATAGAAAGCCTGGTGGTGACTATCAAGGATGGTTCACCTGTCTACGTTCGGGATATTGCCCGAGTCACCGCATC
>JAAUXZ010179027.1_pt1 | contig 10842 bp, 11 predicted proteins | sample 7278131 | NCBI WGS metagenome assembly JAAUXZ01 (sample SAMN14350119, study PRJNA611818) | marine sediment metagenome | isolation source: surface marine sediment (3m) | place: French Polynesia: Moorea | collected 2018-08
GGGAGCAGTTGCAGCAGCAGCTGGATGAGGCCCAGGCCAAGGCAGCGGATACCGCTGAAAGGGATGAGCTCGGTGAGCAGCTGAGGCAGCAGGCAGGGCAATTGCGCGACGCCGAGGAGCAGCGGGAGCAGTTGCAGCAGCAGCTGGATGAGGCCCAGGCCAAGGCAGCGGATACGACTGAACGTGATGAGCTCGACGAGCAGCTGAGGCAGCAGGCAGATCAACTGCGTGCAGCAGAGGAACAGCGGGATCGTTTGCAGCGGCAGCTGGATGAAAGTGCACAGGCCCAGGAGGCCGATCAGAGCCTGCAGAAAGAACTGGATCAACTGCGTGAGCAACAGGCTGCACAGGGACAGCTGAGTGGCGAATTGGATGAGCGCACTGCTGAGGTTGAGGCACTGCAGAGCCAGCTTGCGACCAGTCAGAAGGAAGTCGAACAGTTACGCACGGTGATGGAGACCCATGTCGCCCAGATTCAGGCGGTGCAATCGGATAGCGATCAGGTAGATGCGCTGCGAACAGAGCTGGATATGGTGCGTGAGCAGGCAGTCAACGATGTGGCGCAGATCAAGCAGCAGTTGGCGGAGGCCCAGGGTGAGCTGAGTTCACTTCGGGAGCAGGAGGGCCAGGAGGCGACTTCCCTGGAGGCGATGCGTCAGGATCTGGATCAGACGAATGCTTCGCTTGAAGAGCGGCAGCGAGAATTGCAGGAGGCCGAGGAGGCGCGCCAGTTGCTGGAGGATTCGCTCGAAGATGCGAATACCGAGATCGACTCCCTGCGCCGCAAACTCGACGAGATGGCAGTGGACAACGAGGAAAATGCCTTCCGCATCGAAGAGGCGGAAGCAGCCCGCAAGCAGGTTGAGGGTGAATTGCTACGCCATCAGGAGGAAAAAGAGATCGACAAGGTCAATGACCTGCGAGACGAACGCCTGCGCCCATCGCGTCGTCCCTTGGACATGGACCTGGTGGCCGGGGGTGGTTTTGCCGGCAAAATTGTTGCGGTCATCATTGGTGCAGGCCTAACCGTTGCGGTGTTGGAGGCGATGTCGTTCCTTGCCGGGCGGGGTGAGCTGATCAGCAGCCTGCTTAACTGACCCGGATTCATCCCATGGCTCGTGTGCTGTGCGTTGGCATTGCCACGCTCGATATCGTCAACCTTGTGGAAAACTACCCTGCTGAAGATAGCGAGGTGCGGGCCCTGTCGCAGCAGCTGCGTGCCGGTGGGAATGCCGCCAACACCGCGCGGGTCCTGGCGCAGTTGGGCGCGGATACGCATTGGGTTGGGAACCTCAGCGACCAACCAGAGGTGCAGGTGGTGCGTGACGCCTTTGCGCATTTTGGTGTGGATGCATCCAACGCCAGGGTGTGTGCGGGCAGCGCCCTGCCGACTTCCTACGTCACCCTGAGCAAAGCGACTGGTAGTCGCAGCATCGTTCATTACCGGGACATGCCCGAATATGCAGCCGAAGACTTTTTGCAACTGGATATTCGTTCGTTCGATTGGGTTCACTTTGAAGGACGCGCACTTGAGCAACTCGTGCCCATGATGCGGCGCGCGCGCGGGATGTGTGGCGTGCCTGTATCGCTCGAGGTGGAGAAGCCGCGCGCGGGCATCGAAGAACTGTTTGATGAGGCTGATTTGTTGTTTTTCTCGCGGGATTACGCTCAAAAAAGTGGTTTCGACAGCGCGCAGACGTTGCTTAAGCAGCTGCCGCGCGGAACGCTGGCGACCTGCACCTGGGGCGACCAGGGGGCATGGGCGCTGGATTTTGAGGGAAATCTCCTGCATGCGCCGGCGCATGCGCCCGGCAAGGTGGTGGATACCCTGGGTGCAGGTGACGTGTTCAATGCCGCTATGCTTTATGCCATGAGCGAAGGCGTGCAGATGGGACAAGCCTTGCAATCAGCGGTGCGCCTCGCTGGTGAGCATTGTGGGCGTGAAGGTCTGGGGGCTGTCCGGTGAGTGAATGGCTCGATGTTCTTGCGATGCGTGATCTCGATGAGCCGGGCTCGCGGGGATGCCGCCTGGAGGGTATGGACGGGGTGCCTTTTTTTCTGGTGCGCAAAGACGGACAGCTACATGCCTACCGCAACCGCTGTCCCCATACGGGGGCACCGTTGGAGTGGTTGCCGCACCAGTTCCTCGACCTGGACAACAGCTTCATCGAGTGCGCGATACATGGTGCGCTGTTTCGCACAGACAATGGCTATTGTCTCCGTGGGCCATGCGTTGGCCAGAGCCTGCAGGCCCTTGCTGTCAGGGAGAAAGGTGATCAGATACAGGTCGACGTGTCACCCCTGCGTGACACAGCGGGGAGCCATACCCCTGACTGAGCGACTGAGATCGGGTTCGTCTGGTGGTCAGTTCTGTTCGCTCACAAAAGCCGCAGCATCTTTGAGCATCAGGTCGGCGGGCATTTGCTGTTCTGCGCGTTGTTCACTGGCAACGGCCTCTTCGACCGTCAGCAGGCGAAGTGCTGTTGCTGTATTCTGAGGGGCGTCTTCTACAGGTGACCCAATGGAATCGATCTGCGGATCGAGAATCATCTCGCAGCTTGCCATGTCGTAATGCCTAACCATGGTGCGCTCCTCTTTGCAGCCTGCCCGGAGTTATCCCGAACATTTGTCGTAACTAACGACTGATTGCCGTCAAACTTGAACCACTTCAAATTACCGCAAACACGGTCCGCAATGCCAGTCCTTTCAACCGCGCTCTGACTCGGTTTGTTGTGCGGGACGAATCAGTCCCAGCGTTCCCTGCATGTGTTGCGCAGGTGCCGATGTGTCGGCATGGAGTACCATGCAGGCTCAACGAGGTTTCGAGTGGTAGATATGGAACTGTCGGGCGAGCTTTTCAACACGTCCTGGCTACTGTTGATGGGGCTTGGGTTGTTGCCCCTGTACTGGACAGCCTTCAGGTGGGCCGACCACAAGCGCCTGCAGGGTCAGCAACTGTTCAGTCCCTATTTTGGCAGCGTGGTGGTCCTTCTGGTGTTATGGACGCTTCGCACCGAGTTGCAGGATGGCCTGTATTGGCACCTCTCCGGTATGGTGTTCCTGACGCTGATGTGGGGCTGGTCCCTGGCGCTGATTGGTGGTGCGCTGGCGCTGATCGGCCTGGCACTGACCGGTTTGATTGACTGGCCCGGCCTGTTACCGACACTGTGGCTGCAGGTGGTTTTGCCTGCCACCCTTACCCAGTTTGTGCTCGGTCTGGTACGCGCCTACCTGCCCAAACATTTTTTTGTGTTTATTTTCGTCAATGCCTTTTTCTGCGGCGGTTTGAGTGCAGTGCTGGGCGCATTCGCTGCGTCACTCCTTTTGGTCATGGGTGGGGCGTACGAGTGGCAGGTGCTGCTCAATGAGTATCTTGTGTTGTTACCGTTGATGATTTTTCCCGAGGCTTTCATTAATGGTGGGATCACCACGGTACTGGTGGGATTGCGGCCACAGTGGGTGTGGTCCTTTCGTGATGAAGAGTATCTGCAAGGGCGGTAGCATCAGTTGAGAACCTTTTTCCGGAGAGAATCTTGAGCTGGTGGGGAAAATTGATTGGCGGGGCTTTCGGCTTCATGCTGGGCGGTCCGCTGGGCGCGATCCTCGGTGTGGCCTTGGGGCACAATTTTGACAAGGGATTGAGATCGCTACCGGACCAGGGGTTCGGCGCAGAGGATTTTGCCCCGGGCGATCGAGAGCGCGTTCAGACCGCCTTTTTTACAGCCACCTTCAGCGTCTTGGGGGCCGTGTCCAAGGTAGACGGTAGGGTCTCGCCACAGGAGATTCGCCTGGCCGAGGAGGTCATGGCGCAGATGGAGCTCAATCGCGACATGCGCGATACCGCGATCCGTCTGTTCAATGAGGGCAAGTCGCCGGGTTTTCCGCTCGAGGAGGTGGTCGGCCAGTTCCGCAGGGAGTGTCACGGTCGCACCACCCTGATTCAGATGTTCCTTGAGATTCAACTGCAGGGGGCTTACGCAGACGGCAAGCTGGACCCGAAGGAAGATGCTTTGCTGCTCAGTATCTGTCAGCTGCTGGGTGTCTCGGAGTTCGAGTTTCGGCGACTTGAAAGGATGATCCGCGCAGAGGCCGGTTTCGGTGGCAAAGGAGCGGCAAGTCCATCTGCGCCGAGCCTGGATGACGCTTACGCTTTGCTGGGGGTGGACCCCGATAGCAGCGATGTCGATCTCAAGAGAGCCTATCGACGAATGCTTAGTCAGCACCACCCGGACAAGCTGGTTTCCAAGGGGCTGCCGGAAGAGATGATGAAGGTTGCGGCGCAAAAGACCCACGAGATCAAACAGGCATACGAAAGGATCAAGCAGGAACGTAATTTGTGAGACTGACTTCGTGTGCTCCTCCACACGAGGCCGGCGCGTGATTTTTGCTATGCTCAGCCATTCGTGCTGGTGACTGTGGATGTCGCCGGAGACAACTGAAATCGTGTGGAGACGATATGAGCGACGGCCTTGATCCCCTGGTTCTGAACATTGTTTACGCTTGCATGGGCGGCTTCCTCACGCTGTTGTTCATGTGGCTGGGCTGTAAGGTCTTCAGCCACATCGTGAACTTCAGCATCCCTGAGCAACTGGCGTCCGGAAATACTGCGGTCGGGCAGATGATCATGGGGATTTTCATTGGTATCGGCGTGGCTATGGGCCTGGTCATCGGATTGGGGCTGAACTGAACACCATGAAGCGTCTCTGGTGGTGGCCTGTGCTCGTGTTGCTGCCCATGCTGGCTTATGCCGGCGTGGAAAAGCACGTCAAGCACAAACACTGGACCAACAAGTACGACAACCTGTTCCGCAAGTACACCAAGCACTACTTTGGTCCGCACGTCGATTGGCATTGGTTCAAGGCGCAGGGAATTGCCGAATCAGGCCTCAAGCCTGATGCCAAGAGCCCGGTTGGGGCGCGTGGCATCATGCAGATCATGCCTGCGACCTATGAGGAAATCCGTAAGCAGAACCCCTTTCTGGCGGACATCACCGATCCGAAATGGAATATCGCCGCGGGTATCTTCTACGACCGCCAGCTATACCGAAAGTGGAAACGTAAACGGGAGTTGCAGACTCAGGACAGGCTGGCATTTGCCTTCGGCAGTTACAATGCTGGCTACGGCAATGTGTTGAAGGCCTACAAGCGGGCCCGTAAGAAGCATGGTGAGGTCAAACAGTGGCATCAGGTCTCACCTTTTGCGCCCCGCGAGACTCAGGCCTATGTCAAGCGCATCCATCGCCTGATGGAGGCAGCGCGCTAGTCGGCCTGGCCTAGCGTTACCAAAGAGCCGAAACGCCTCTGACCGAAAACGACACAGGGCCCCACAGGTTTGCCTGGGGTGTGTTACTGCCGTGGCGGGTAAGCCCTCGGCACCGGGTAACCGTACGGTGGGTAGTAAGTCGGGTAGCCCGGCGCATAGCCCTGCTGGTATGGCATTTGAGGCATTGGCTGCATGGCCGGTGCCTGGCGTTGCTGGGCAGCCTGTCGACGTGCTTCCACCCTTTCCTTGTACTCTCTGCGGCGCGCTTCGATCTGCGCCTGTTCTCGCTGTCGCTCGGCCTGCCTTGCCTGCTGACGCTCTTCCCGCTGCTGCATGAAGTCGTCGAAGCGGTTTCGCATCTGCTCCCGGTAGGTTTCCATTCTCTCGTCAGCGCCCGCAGGTTCCTGCCCGCTGGCTACTGTTGCCGCAGGGGGTGCGACTGAGGTTGGTGGAGGCGTTTCCGGGGTGACCGTCTCTGGTGCCCGGAAAACCGGGGCGCCTGCCGTGGGAGGAACCTTGGAGAGCGGTCGCTTCTCGGTGACTGTATCTCCGGAAGGGGCCGCCGCTGGTGGGACCTGGGGGACGGGTGGCTTTTTGGCGACCGCAGCCCCGGAGGCGTCAGCTCCCTCAGGTGGCTTCAAGGAGGCTGGCGCTGTCGCCGGTATCCCCGTTTCAGCGGCTTGTATTGCCTGCTCAACGACCTGTTTCTGTTCTTTGATCAGCACATTCATCATGTCGCTGACTCCATTTTCCGGTTTCGCTGCAGAAGTTTCGGGAATGGCTTCGGCAGAGCCCCAGGGTGGCGTTTCCGGTAGCTGGTAACCCTGGGCCCGGGCGCGCTGTTTGAGCTTTTCGTACTGGGCGTTCCGGTATTCCTCGCGCGCACTACCCTGGAGCGATGTCATTTTTGCCTTATGTTCGGCTATCTCCTGATCACTCATGATGCGGAATTCCCCGGGGGGAGCCGCGCTTGGTGCGCCCTGGGTGCCTGGGGAGGCTTGCAGTAGGCTGCTGCTGATCAGCAGCATGGTGGTGAGCGGAAGGTGAACCGGTTTCATGTGGCACGTCCTGTCGGGTTTTGTCTGGGGAATTTTAGAGCGGGTCCCGGCATGCTGTCCAAAAGAGGTAAGCGGGTGCGCCTGGGTACCTCCTCGGGAACAGCCAGGCTCCAGCTTTGTCTGCTGCCGTGATGCCAGGCGAAAGTCCTTACCTGGGCCTTACGATTCCAAGCTTCTTCATGCGCGAGCGTAAGGTACTGGCGGGCATGCCGAGGATCTCCGCGGCGCCGCCTTTGCCCGCGATCAGCCAATGGGTGTGTTCGAGTACACGCTGGATGTAGGCAGATTCGTTTTGGGCCAGCGTGCTGAAGCCGCCCTCCTGCGTAACCGCTCCTGCAGCATGGTCGATATTGGCGCCGGGGCTGGATTGCACCAGGTCGGGAGCGACGCTGACGACCGGGTCCCGCGCCAGGATGGCCGAGCGTTCGATTACATTTTGCAGTTCACGGATGTTGCCCGGCCAGTGGTAATTCTGCAGCAGTTGCAGGCTTTCTTCGGATATTCGGTTGAATTCGCGTCCCAGGCGACGTCCCTCGTCGCGCAGAAACTTTTTCACCAACAGGGGGATGTCCTCGCGACGATCGCGCAGAGGGGGCACGGAAAGTGGGAACACGTTCAGGCGGTAGAAAAGGTCCATGCGGAATTTGTTTTGTTCGACCATTCTGCCGAGGTCGCGATTGGTGGCTGTGATCACCCGCACATCCACCCGGATGGGCTCCTCCGAGCCAACCCGATTGAACTCCTGTTCCTGTAGCACACGCAACAGCTTGACTTGGGCTTCGAGCGGCAATTCGCCAATCTCGTCGAGAAAGATGGTCCCGCCATCGGCCACCTCAAAGTAGCCCTGTCTTTGCTTGACTGCGCCGGTGAAAGCGCCTTTCTCGTGGCCGAACAGTTCGCTCTCGATCAGGCTCGGTGTGATGGCGCCACAATTCACCTTGATCAGGGGCCGGTCACGGCGGGCGCTGTTTTCATGGATAGCGCGCGCCAGCGCCTCCTTGCCGGTGCCGGATTCGCCCATGATGAGAACTGAGCTGTTGGTGGGGGCAACCTGTTCGATCTGGCTGAGGACCGCGCGCAAGGAGGCTGATTCGCCGACAATGTTGTCGAAGCCGCCGCCGCTGGCCAGTTCCTGCTGCAGATAACGGTTCTCCGCCTGAAGTCGGTCACGCAATTGTTCAACTTCCTGCAAGGCATCTCGCAACGCCAGCTCCTGGCGTTTGCGTGCGCTGATGTCTTGGAAGGCCAGTACCGCGCCCTGGACCTGTCCGTCTCGTAGGATTGGCGCACAGTTCCACGCAACCGGGAAGTGATCGCCGGACTTGCGCCAGAACACGTCGGTTTCCTGCGCTGACACCTCACCGCTGCGCAGGGTGTGATAGATGCGGGTTTCGATGAAGTGATACGGCGTGCCGTCCCAGCGTGCGTAAAGGTGCAACTCGTGCACCGAGTTGCCGACCAGTTCTTCTTCTTCGTAGCCGGTCAGTGCGCTGGCTGCTGGGTTGGCGAAGGTAATGTTGCCCTCTACGTCCAGCCCGTATATGCCTTCAGCCACCGCTTCGAGAATGTGTTGCTTGGCGGAGGTTAGCTGTTCGTTCTGGTCGGCGAGTTTTGCGCGCAATTGGGTAACGGTCAGGTGGGTGCCGACCCGGGCACTGACTTCTTCCTCATGCAGTGGCGTGTTGATGACGTCCACGGCACCCAGTTGCAGGCCTCGAGCTTTGCTGTCGGTATCGTCGAGCGGTACCAGGAAGATGACCGAGGCGTGCGCGGTGTGGGGATCAGTCAGCAGGTGCGCACAGACCTCGAAGCCATCCATGTCCGGCATCCCCACGTCGATCAGAACTAGGTCCGGCAGGGTTCGAGAGGCGATTTTGAGTGCTTCGCGGCTACTGGACGCGGTGAGAAGTTGATGCCCGCCCGGTTCAAGGATGCTGAGCAGCCTTTCCAGGTTGCCCGGATCACGGTCGACCAACAACACCTTGGCCATGGATAATTCACTCGCCCTGTGCATGGGCTCATCATATTGCCTGAGTTCCAGGCCGTTTAGAAGCCGGTTGCTGTCGGCTGGGATGAGGTGTTGCGGCTGCTGTTTCGCCGCCGCAAAAAAGATGCCCCGACCTCAGGTCGGGGCGGATCCGCACATGGATTCGCGGTGGAGGATTCGGTTTCGGCTCTGCGTTACTCGGCTTTTTTGTCCGACTGCAGCAGACGCGGCAGGGAAAGTAGTGAAAACAGGCCGGAAAAGATCACGATGCCAACGATCACGGTGGCAGGAATGTCGATGTTCAGCAGCGGTCCCGCCACGGCCAGGGCCATGGCGACCAGCCAGGCAAGCAGGCCGATGATGCTCAGCCAGGCCCCGCGCGGAGAGTCGTTCGGGGTGTGTTCAGAGGTGAGGGGTCCGTGATGTGTCGTCGTGTTGTCCATGTTTCACCTGAGGTGCTGACTTGAGGCGTGTGCAAGAAGGGTGCAAATGGTGGGCCAATCTCTCAGATCACCAAAAAACAACAACTTGAAAACGTGCGGACAGATTAAGACGCGAAATATCGCGAAAAACGTGAAATATGGCGGCGAAATATAGCGAGAAGGGGGGGTGTAGGCGCGATCAGCCAGTCGTCTTGACCAATGCAGCGGCCTCGGCAGCTTTTGCCCGGGCCTCGTTGGTATTCTCCGCCCGCGCCAGCGCCACGCCCATTCTGCGTTGCTCAAAGGCAACAGGCTTACCGAAGAGGCGGATTTCAGTGTCGGGAACGGCAAGAGCCTTGTCAACGCCCTGGAAGCTGACCCCTTCGGCCTCCAGGCCACCATAAATGACGGCACTGGCCGCCGGGAAGGCGAGGCGGGTATCCACAGGGAGGCCCAGAATGGCACGTGCGTGTAAGGCAAACTCGTTCTGGAACTGGCTGATCATCGTAACCATCCCCGTATCGTGGGGTCGCGGACTCACTTCGCTGAAAAGGACCTCGTCGCCACGAACGAACAATTCGACCCCGAAAATGCCACGACCCCCCAGCTCATTGGTGATAGTGGCTGCGATTTCACGTGCCCGCCCCAGCGCCGCTGCGGACATGACCTGCGGTTGCCAGCTTTCCACATAGTCGCCTTTTTCCTGGCGGTGCCCAATCGGAGCGCAGAAGTGAGTTGTGACCTCGCTGCCCTCGCCCTTCGCACGCACGGTCAACAGGGTAATCTCGTAGTCAAATCGCACCATCTGCTCGCAGATTACCCGCCCCTGATCCACCCGACCGGCGCTGGCCGCGTAATCCCAGCAAGTGGCGAGGTCTGCGGCAGTCTGTGCGGTGGACTGCCCTTTTCCGGACGAGGACATGACCGGTTTGACGATGCAGGGAAAACCGATGTGCTCAGCCGCTGCCTGCAATTCATCGAGCGAGTCGGCAAAGGCGTAGGCCGAGGTCGGTAAGCCCAGGGTTTCCGCCGCCAGGCGACGTATGCCCTCGCGGTTCATGGTCAACTGCGTGGCGCGGGCCGTGGGAATCACTTCCGCCAAACCGTCGGCCTCGATGCGCGCCAGTTCGTCGGTGGCAATCGCCTCAATTTCCGGCACGATCAGTTGCGGCTTTTCCTCGATAATCAGGGTGCGAAGCGCCTGCGCATCGGTCATGTCGATCACGTGCGCGCGATGCGCTACCTGGTGGCCAGGGGCATTCGCATAACGGTCGACAGCGATAACCTCCACCCCAAGACGTTGCAGGGCGATGATTGTTTCCTTGCCCAACTCGCCGGCACCGAGCAGCATCACGCGGGTTGCATTGGCGCTGAGTGGAGTACCGATGTGCATGGGGGATCCCTGTCGTCTGAAATGAAACACAAGAGTACCAGTGAGGTCAGCAAAACGCGTAATCGTTCTGCAGCAAGGCTGATTGGCTCCGGCCGAGAGCCACCGGAGGCCAACTGTCGACTGTCCATGGAAGCGCACTCGCCTGGCAGGCCTGGTTAAAATAACGCTTTGCAAGCAACGGCCTCGAACATGGGTGAAAAAAACGAAGTTTTTGCCATCTCGGATCTGATGGTGCAAAGCGGTGTGGGGTTCGGCACCAGTGGCGCACGGGGCCTCGCTGTCGCGATGACCGAGAGGGTCTGTTATGCGTACACGCTGGGCTTTTTGCAGTACCTCGAGCGGTTCGGCGACATCCGCCCGGGAGATGAGGTGGTGGTCGGTGGTGATTTTCGTCCGAGCACCCCGCGCATCTTGGGTGCGTGTATACGCGCAATTATGGACCTCGGCTATGTGCCGCTCCATGGTGGCTTCATCCCATCGCCTGCGGTGGCAAACGAGGGTCTTCGGAGGGGTGTTGCCAGCCTGATGGTCACCGGTAGCCATATTCCGGACGACCGCAACGGCATCAAGTTCAACAAGCCTGACGGTGAAGTGCTCAAATCGGACGAGGCCGCCATTCGTGAACAGGAGGTGCAGATACCGCGCAGTCTTTTCGATGAGACGGGGGCCTTCTCAGAGGCTTCACCGGAATTGACCATCGATCCCAGTGTCGCCCGTCAC
>JAAUXZ010173784.1_pt1 | contig 10841 bp, 9 predicted proteins | sample 7278131 | NCBI WGS metagenome assembly JAAUXZ01 (sample SAMN14350119, study PRJNA611818) | marine sediment metagenome | isolation source: surface marine sediment (3m) | place: French Polynesia: Moorea | collected 2018-08
ATGCCGGGCATCATCACGTCGAGCGTGATGGCCGCCGGGCGGAGCTTCCGGGCAAGCTCCAGCGCCTGCTGGCCGTCGCTGGCCGTCACCACGCGCGCGCCCGCTCCCTGGAGCGTGCGCCCGAGCAGGTCGAGGGCGCTGGGATCGTCGTCGACCACGAGCACCACCCGCTCGTCGCCGTCCCCCGACAGCTCCGCGCCCTCCGGCTCCCCGGCTTCGGGCTGCACCACGAGCGGCAGCCGGATGGTGAAGGTGGAGCCCTCGCCCACGGTGCTCTCCACCGTGATGTCGCCGCCCATCATCTGGCAGAAGCGCCGGCTGATCGGGAGCCCGAGCCCGGTGCCGCCGTAGTCGCGCGTGGTCGTCTCGTCGGCCTGCGAGAACTCCTCGAAGACGTGGTCGATCTTGTCGGGCGGAATCCCGATGCCGGTGTCGCGGACCGACATCCGCACCCACGGGACGCCCTCCACCTGCTCGCCCGTCGCCTGCAGGTGGATCTCGCCCTGCTGGGTGAACTTCGCCGCGTTGCTCAGGAGGTTGAAGAGGGCCTGGCGCACCTTCGTGAGGTCGGCGCGCATCCCGCCCAGCGAAGGGTCCACCTCCACGCGCAGGCGGTTGCCGTTCTTCTTCACCACGGCGTCGATGGTGGCCACCACGTTCTCGACCATTCCGGAGACATCGAAGGCCTCGACGTAGATGTCCATCCGCCCGGCCTCGATCTTCGAGAGATCGAGCACGTCGTTGATCAGCGCCAGCAGGTGGGTTCCGGCGCCGTGGATCTTCTTGAGATCGGCGACCGCTTCCTCGTTGCCGTCGTCCTCGGCGTCCTCCATCAGCATCTCGCTGTAGCCGATGATCGCGTTCATGGGGGTGCGGAGCTCGTGGCTCATGTTGGCGAGGAAGGCGCTCTTGGCCTGGCTCGCGCCCTCGGCCGCCTCCTTGGCCTGCTTGAGCTCCTCGGTGCGCTGCGCGACGGTCTTCTCCAGCTCCGCGCTGTGGCGCTCCAGGGCGCGGTTCTTGCGCTGGATCTCCGCCATCAGCTCGGCGCGGGAGAGGCTCTGGATGCGATTGCGCTGCTCGGAGACGAAGGCCTCGCTGGCCTCGAAGGTCGGATCGGAGAGCCGGATCGACGCGCGGACGGCGTGGAAGCCGCCGCGCTCGGCCCTGCGGGCGAGACCGTCGAAGAAGCCCTCGAGGGTGGGAAGCTCCGGGGGCGCGGCGCGGCTCTCGAAGTCGAGGAGCAGGCGGCGCGGCGGCGAGTCCGCCTCCAGCGCCACGGCGATGCGCGGCTCGCGCCCGCTGCGCAGCAGCTCTCGTGCCGCCTCCGAGACCGCGGTGGCCAGGCGGGTGGCGTCGATCGGGTCGTAGCCGAGCGCTGCGGCGAGCCTTCGCACCTTGCTCCGCGCGTCGTAGACCGAGCTCCGGTGCGTGAGGCGGATGGAGCCGAGGTCGATCATCGGCCGTACCGCACGGCGATGCAGGCCGCATCGTCGTAGCCCTTGCCGAAGCGCTCCATGACGGTGCGGACCACCTCCTTCGGGGCGTGGTGGTGGACGCCCGGGTAGTCGTCCGCGGTGAAGCGGTCCTTCACCCCGTCGGTGTAGAGGAGCACCAGGTCGCCCCGCTCGAGCTGGAGCGTCTGGGGACGCGGCGTGCGCATGTTCTGGCCCAGGACGCCGTCTTGCGAGACGAGCCGCGTGTCGATGCTGCCCAGGCGGCGCAGGACGGTGTTGCCGGTGCCGGCATAGACCACACGGCCCTCGTCGGCGTCGATGGCGCAGAGCCCCACGGCGGCGCCCCGCGTGCCCCGCAGGTGCTGGTGGAGGCGCGTCATGATCCCCGGGATGTCGGCGTTCGCGTGCTGAGAGAGGTACGCCTCGATGGCCAGCGCCACCTCGTGCGCCTCCGGCCCGTGGCCCAGCACGTCCACGATGGCCGCGAAGAGCCCGTGGTCGAGCGATCGGATCACCACGGCGTCGCCGCCGACCTGCTGGCCGGGCAGGGGCCGGATCGCGCTCGCGTGCTCGAGCGGCCCGTTCACGGCCGGATCCACTTCCGCGCGGTCACGCGGGTGCCCTCCCCGGGGCTCGACTGGAGCGAGAACTCGTCCATCATGCGGCGGATTCCCGGCAGCCCCAGGCCGAGCGTGCCCGAGGAGCTGTAGTGGTCGCTCATGGCGGCCTCGATGTCGGGGATGCCGGGGCCGCGGTCGGACGCCGTGATCTCGATGCCCCGGCCCTCTGCTCCCTCGATCCGCCGCAGGCGGACCTCGCCCGTGCCCGCGTACTTGAGGATGTTCCGGGCCAGCTCGGACACCGCGGTGGCGATCATGCGGCTCGGCGTCTCGGCGAAGCCGGCCTCCTGCGAGAAGAGGGTCGCTTCCAGCACGACCCGCCTGGCGTCCATCTCGGTGCCGATGCGCCGGCGCAGCTCGCCGTTCACGCCTCGGCCTCCGCAGCCTCGGTGTCGAGAGCCGCGCCCGGGACGCGGTCGGCGCCTTCCGCGGCGGGCTCTTCGCCGTCCTCGCTGCCGGCGAGCTGCCCCTCCTCGGGAGCCGGCTGGAGCAGGTCGAAGGCGGCGTCGAGATCGATGGCAGAGCGCAGGCCCTCGACGTCCGCCCCGGTTTCGACGAGCGACGAGACGACCCCCGGCTGCAGGCCCGCCAGCACCGACTCCGCTCCCAGCAGCTGCGCCATGGCGATGATGCGGCGCAGGGCAGCGAACTCCTCGGAGTCGAGGGTCTCGAGGCCCGAGACGTCGAGGATGACGGCGCGCGATCCCGTGGTGTGGACCCGGCCCAGCAGGTCGTCGCGGAATCGGGCGAGCACGTCCTCGTCGAGGTCCACCTGGATGGAGGCGACCACGACGCCCCGACTCAGCTGCATGGCGATGCGGGGGGTGTCGGCGGGGGGGGGCATCGAAGCCTCGGCGCGCGTTCCGCTGTATGGTACCCGAAGCGGCTGGGAACGCCTCGACTCCTCCCGCCCGCGAGCTGCGCATCCCCCGATCTGCGGATCTCCCGGCGGGGGCCGCAAAGGAGCTGACATGCCGAGCAAGGCGGAGAAGTCCACGATGGCCAGGGCCGACCTCGTCGCCATCTACCAGGCACTCGACCGGGTGCAGGCGATCATCGAATTCGAGCTCGACGGCACCATCGTCAGCGCGAACGAGAAGTTCCTCGAGACCTTCGGGTACCAGTTCGACGAGATCGTCGGAAAGCACCACCGGATCTTCTGTGATCCCGAGTACGCGGCCTCCGAGGAGTACCGGGAGTTCTGGAAGGAGCTCGGCCGCGGCGAGGCCCGCGAGGCGGAGTTCAGGCGGCTGGGCAAGGGAGGGAAGGAGATCTGGCTCCGGGCCTCCTACAACCCGATCCTCGACAAGGACGGGGAGCCGGTGCGCGTGGTGAAGTTCGCCACGGACGTGACCGAGGCCAAGCGCCAGACCGCCGAGTACGAGGGCAGGATGCAGGCCATCGACCGCGTCCAGGCGGTGATCGAGTTCGAGCTCGACGGCACGGTGATCACGGCGAACGAGAACTTCCTGCGCATCTTCGGCTACACCCTCGACGAGGTCGCGGGCAAGCACCACCGGCTCTTCTGTGATCCCGGCTACGCCGAGTCCCGCGACTACGCCGAGTTCTGGCAGAGGCTCGGACGCGGCGAGTTCGACTCGGGCGAGTTCAGGCGCATCGCCAAGGACGGCTCGGAGGTCTGGCTCCAGGCCTCCTACAACCCCATCCTCGATGCGTCGGGGCGGCCGCACAAGGTCGTGAAGTTCGCGGCGGACATCACCGAGGAGGTGCAGAAGCGCAGCCTGGCGCTCCTCGAGATGTCCACGCCGGTGACGAAGATCTGGGACGGCGTGCTCTTCGCCCCCATCGTGGGCATCGTCGACTCCAAACGGGCCGTCGACATCATGAACAAGGCGCTGTCCAGCATCGCCGACACGCGGGCGCGCACGCTCATGCTCGACATCGGCGGCGTCGCGGTGGTGGATACCGCGGTGGCGAACCACCTGATCAAGATCGCCAAGGCGGCCGTGCTGATGGGGTGCAACACCATCATCTCGGGCATCTCGCCGGCCATCGCCCAGACCATCGCGGAGCTGGGGATCGAGATGGGCTCGATCCAGACCACCTCCACGATCGAGGCCGCGCTCCGGGAATCGATCACCCGGCCCGGCGCGGCCGGGCGGGCTGCGGGCGTCTGAGCGGGGCGCCGTGGCCCTCCGCGCCCCAGGGCCGGAGGGACGGTTCCTTCGCTAAGATGGCGTTTCGGCAGCGAACCGCGAACTCCCCAGCTCGGGGCACCCCCCCGACCGACAGCCCAGGGACGAAACAACCATGAACCAGCAGCAACTCGAGAAGGTCCGCACCCAGGACGGCTTCATCGCCGCGCTAGACCAGAGCGGTGGCAGCACCCCCAAGGCCCTGCGCCTCTACGGCATTCCGGAGAGCGAGTACTCCGGCGAGGCCGAGATGTTCGACAAGGTCCACGAGATGCGCACGCGCATCATGACCAGCAAGAGCTTCGGCGGAGACCGGATCCTCGGCGCCATCCTCTTCGAGATGACCATGGACCGCGAGGTGGAGGGCAAGCCCACCGCCCACTACCTGTGGGAGGAGAAGCAGGTCGTGCCCTTCCTCAAGACCGACAAGGGTCTGGCGGAGGAGAAGGACGGCGTGCAGCTCATGAAGGCCTTCCCGGACCTCGACTCGCTGCTCGACCGGGGCGTCGAGAAGGGGATCTTCGGCACCAAGATGCGCTCGGTGGTGAAGCTCGCCAACGAGGCCGGCGTCAAGGCCGTGGTCGATCAGCAGTTCGAGATCGGCCACCGCATCCTGGGCAAGGGCCTGGTGCCGATCATCGAGCCCGAGGTCGACATCCACAGCCCCGAGAAGGCCGCGGCCGAGGGCCTGCTCAAGGCCAACATCCTCGAGCACCTGAACGGGCTCGGCTCCGACCAGAAGGTGATGCTCAAGCTCACCATTCCGGACCAGGACGACTTCTACAAGGAGTGCATCGAGCACCCCAACATCGTGCGGGTGGTCGCCCTCTCCGGCGGCTATACGCGCGAGGACGCCAACACCCGGCTGGCGCGCAACCACGGCATGGTGGCAAGCTTCTCGCGGGCGCTCAGCGAGGGGCTCACGGCCCAGATGTCGCAGGCCGAGTTCGACAAGCTGCTCGACGAGTCGATCCAGAGCATCTTCGACGCGTCTCGCACGTAGCTCGGCGAGCTTCGCTCGCCCGCGGCTCGCTGCGCGGAGGCCGGCCTCGTGGGGTCGGCCTCCGCGTGGGTCGCGCTCGGCGCCTCCACGATCTCCTAGAAGCCCTTGGGGACGTCGGGCGCCTCGCAGCCGGAGCGCCCGGTCTCCTGGCACATGCGGTAGCTGGACAGCTCGGCCCAGTACTGGAGCGCGTTGTTCACGTCGCTCCACTTGTCCGTGGAGCCGCTGATGCTCTTGCCGCCCACCCGCTTCTCGGCGCCGGCCCGGAGCAGCTCGCCGGTCCGGGCGTCCATGACCTTGAAGGCGAAGGCGGCCTCGCCGGTGAAGGCCGGCTTGCCGGACGCGTAGCCGCCGAGGCTCGTGAGCACCCTCATCTGGGGCAGGACGCTCGACATGGTGTCGAGGGTGACGTTCGACTGCTGGATGTCGGTGAGCGCCAGGCGGAGACGCAGCGTGTTGGCCTCGGGCGCCTGCACGAGCGTGAAGTACTTCGAGGCCGCCGCGTGCACGAGCTTGTAGAAGTTGTCGGCGAGGACCTGGCGGTCCGCGGGATCGACGTCGTCCGTCTCCTCGCCAAGCCAGACGGTCACCGGCTCCAGGATCAACTTGTCGTACTTCTGGAAGTCCGCATCCGGGTTGGTGTAGCTGAGCTGGAAGTCGTCGTCCTCGCCCTCCTCGAGCTTGGCGAAGTCGTCGCCGAGGAAGCCGTGGCTCTGGACGTCGCGGCCGCGGCCCGACTGGGCGCAGGCCGCGAGGGCCACCAGGGACACGAGAACGAGGCCGAGCCTGCCGCTCCGAGACACGATGGGATCTCCTTTCTGCCGGGTTTCGCGGCGGGGCGGTCAGCCCGCCTCCACCATCCGGCGCACCGCCGTGACGTGCTCGGTTAGCACGTCACGGGCCCGTCTGCGCACCTGGGGGCGCCGCACCACCCGCCGGAGCCCCTGCATGGGCTCGGCGACGAAGCGGTAGGTGGCCACTCCGAGCACCTCGTCCCCCTCCGGGATCAGCCCGACGACCGTGTCGAGCCCGTCGTAGACGCGGCTCACGTAGAAGCTGCGCAGGGTCAGGATCGTGAGCGCCGGGTGGCGCAGCATCATGCGGTGGCCCAGCACGAAGGCCGGCCGGTCTTCGACGCGGCGCTTGGCCCAGTGGAAGCGGTGCAGGGCCTCCGGATGGGGGGACTCGGGGTAGTCGAGGAAGGCCCGGTGCAGCCGCGGGTAGCCCGAAGCGAAGAGCGAGCTGCCCTCCGCGGCGGCTCGCAACGTTGCGCCCGGGGCGTAGACCTCGCCGCCTTCGCGAGCGTAGGGCGCGATGGCGTCGAGCCCGCCAGCCCGGTAGGCGAGCGTGCGCTCCAGCAGCAGCGCCCGCAGCAGCTCGTTCACGCGTTCCCGCACGGTGGGGTCGCGTGCGTCGTTGCCCAGCTCCGCGCGCAGCGCCGCGAGGCGCCCGATCTCCTCGGCCGAGAGATTGAAGGCCCGGCCGGCCTCCGCGCGGAGGAGCGCTGCGGCTTCGTCGGCCTCGCTCTCGTCGAAGCGGGCCTCGTCGAAGTCGTGGGCCTCCGGCGTCTCCGGTCCCAGCTCGCCGAAGGCCATCACGGCCGGGTCCACCCGCTCGGCCACTCCCGAGAGCGAGTGCTCCAGCAGCTCGTCGAGCGGGCACTTCATGCGCGTCGCGACCGCCAGCGTCACGTCCTGGCCTTCGCCCGGGAGCTCCACCGCCACGACCTCGCCCGCATCGAGCCGCTTGCGCTCCCGGCCGTGGAAGCCCAGGTGGGACAGCACCCCGTCACCGGTGGTCGGGAGGTGGCGGTAGAAGGCCTGCACCGCGAGGTCGGCCCCGTCGCGCTCGCGGAGCCGGGATCCGATCTCCTCGGCGCGCGCGCGCAGCTCCGGGCGGGCGCAGGCGCGGAAGGCATCGGCCAGGCGCTCCACGCTGAGCTCCCGCGCGGGTACCGGCGCGGGCCCCGCGCCCGCCTCGGCCACCTGGTGGCCCCAGAAGGGCTGGTCGCCGAAGAAGGGCACCACGACCGTCGGGCGCCCGAAGCGGAGCCCCGTGGCCGTGGTGCCGGCTCCGCCATGGTGACAGACCGCCGCGCAGCGCGGGAAGAGCCAGTCGTGGGGGCACTCGCCGATCAGGTGGACGTGGGGCGGCAGCTCGCCGCCGCCGAGCCCGCCCCAGCCGGCCGAGACGATGCCGCGCGCGCCGGCCTGCTCGAGGGCGTCGAAGATGATGCGCGTGAGCGCCTGCGGATCCTCGACCACGCAGGAGCCGAAGCCGACGTAGATCGGCGGGTCGCCGGCCTCCAGGAAGTCGACCAGCTCTCGGGGAGGCTCGAAGCGGCTCTCCTGGTCGAAGAACACGAAGTCCGCGACGTCGACGTGGTCGGGCCAGTCGGCGGGCTTGGGGATGAGGTGGGGCGACCAGAGGTAGCAGAAGGGCACGGCGCGGTCGTTGATCACGCCGGCGCCGCGCGCCGCCACGTGCAGCGCGGGGAGACCGAGCGTCTCGCGGCGGAAGTCGTTGATCAGGTCGCCGACGCCCGCCCAGGTGAGGAGATCGATCACGCTGTAGGAGAGCCAGTTCTCGCGGGGGCGGTTGCGGCCCTGGGGAATGCTCGCCAGCGCCTGGGGAAAGGCCGCGGTGGGCGTCCAGGGCATGGTGAAGATCATCTGCAGGGGCACCTGGAGCGCCTCGGCCACGTGGGCGTGCCCGTAGCAGGGCGGGTTGGCGAGGATGGCGTCGGCCCGGAAGGGCGCGGCGCCCGCCCGGCCGGGATCGGGCTCGGTGCAGGCGCCCCACGTCGACTCGATGATCTCCCGCAGCATGCGGCGCTTCCTGGGGACGTCCTCGACGATCTGGTCGAGCTTCGCGGGCAGGAGCTTCCCGCCCGTCTTCACCATGTAGGCGATGAGCTCCTTCGGATCGCCGGCCAGCGGGTAGAACTCGAGGCCGTTCGACTCCACGAAGTCGCGGAAGTCGACGTGGGTGGCGAGGCGAACGCGGTGGCCGTCGCGCGCCAGGCGCTGGCCGATCGGGATGAAGGGCTGCACGTCGCCGCGCGTGCCGGTCACGAGGATCGCGATCTCGAGCGGCGGGGGGCTCGCGCCCTGCAGCACCGGGGCCGCGGGTCGCGTGAGGTCGAGCGCGCGGGCCTCGCCCGGCCAGTCGTCGTGGGCCTCCTCGGCATCGGGCCCGAAGTCGATCTCGATGCCCGTGTCGGAGAGGGTGACGTTGCGAACCGCCGCCTGCGCGGCCTCCCTGGAGCGGGCCTGAAGGAGCCGGTGGCGCTGGAGGAAGGCCTGGAGCGTGGCCTCGGAGCGGGGGCTCAAGTGGGGAATCTCCGAGCTCGACCGCTGCCACACTAGCTCAGCGATCTTCGCTCGCCTGCGGCTCGCTGCGCGGAGGGCGACTCTCGAGTCGCCCTCCTGGCCCGGCCCCGTGCGGCACGCTGTGGTAAGCGTTCCCCGTGCCGATGCCGCGAGGGATGACGAAGGGGTTGTCGAGGATGTGCATTCTCTTCCGGGGCCTCCTGGCCGGGCTCGTGCTGGCCGGGGCGTCGCCAGCCGCAGCCGTGTCTCCTCTGGACGAGGTGCTCCTCGGCGTCGGCTTCGACGCGAGCGAGGTCGCGAAGATCCGGCGCGGGGAGCTCGTACGTGGGGCGACGAAGAGCACCTCGGAGCGGGAGCTGGCGGTCCGCTTCGCGTTCCTCGTGAAGGCTCCAGCGAGCCAGATGCGCGAGATGTTCACGCGGTCGCGCGACTACGACTACGACCCCTCGGTCACCGCCTTCGCGGCGATCCGGGGCGAAGGCTCCCTTCCGGACTTCGCCCGCCTGCACCTCGATCCGAACCCGGATTCCATGGCCGCGGCCTACCTGAACGCAAAGCCGGGCTCCGAGTTCAACCTCTCCCGAGAGGAGATCGCAGCGTTCAACGCCCTGAAGAAGGGCGAGGGCGGCGCGCGCGAGCGCGTCGAGCGGCTGGGGCGCGAGATGCTCCTGGCGCGTTTCCGGGCCTACCGCCAGAAGGGGCTCGACGGCATCGCCCCCTACGCGCGGGCTGGCGGGAGGGACTACCAGCCGGGGGAGGCGCTGCGGCGCCGGACCGAGCGGTCGAAGGTCTTCGCGAAGGAGGTCCCGTCCCTCCACCGCGCGCTGCTCCTCTACCCGAAGTCGCTGCCGAAGGGCCTCGAGGAGCGGTTCTACTGGGTGAACTTCCGCATCGACGACAAGCCGACCATGGCTCTGGTGCATCGCATGGATCTCATGGAGGGCGACGTATACGCCTTTGCAGAGCGGCACTTCTTCGTGAGCCGGAGCCACAACAGCGTCCAGGCCGTCGGGGGCGCGTTTCCCGTGGAAGGGGGCTCCGTGGTGCTGTACGTGAACCGCACCTCGACCGATCAGGTCGGGGGCTTCGGCGGCTCGACCAAGCGCGCGCTGGGCGCGCGCGTGATGGCGAGCCAGATCGCCCAGAACCTCGACCGCCTCCGGGAGCTCGAGCCGAAGAGGTAGCCATGCGATTCGTTCTCTTCACCTTCTTGCCGCTGCTCGCGCTGCTCTGCGCTGGCGGATCGCCCGCCGCGAGACCGCAGCTCGACGAGGTCCTGCGAAGCGTCGGCTTCGACGAGAGCGACGTCGCGAAGATCCGGCGCGGAGAGATGGTGAAGGGCGTGATGAAGGGCAGCTCCGAGCGGGAGCTCGCCATCAAGCTCGCCTTCCTCGTAGAGGCCCCTCCGGGCCAGGTGATGGAGACCTTCAAGACGTCGCGTGACTTCAACTACGACCCCTCGGTCACGGCCTTCGAACCCATTCGGGGCGAGGGCTCCCTGCGCGACTTCGCGCGACTCCACCTGGATCCGAACCCGGAGCGCGCAGCCGGGGACTACCTGAAGGCCCGGCCGGGCTCGGGCCTGAACCTCACCCGGGAGGAGATTGCCGCCTTCAACGCCCTCGAGAAGGGCGACGGCAGCGCCGCGGAGCGCGTGGAGGCGGAGGGCCGCAAGCGGCTCCTGGCGCGCTTCCGGTCCTACCGGGAGAGGGGTCTCGACGGCATCCTCCCCTACGCCCGAAGCGGGGGAAAGGACTTCCGTCCGGGCGACGGGCTCCGACGCAAGACCGAGCAGGAGAAGCGGCTGGAGCAGGACGCGCCGTCCTTCCACCGGGCACTGCTCCAGTATCCGAAGTCGCTGCCGGAGGGCTTCGAGGAGCAGTTCTACTGGGTGAACTTCCGCATCGACGACAAGCCCACGGTCGCCCTCGTGCACCGCATGGACGCCATGGAGGGCGGCGTCTACGTCTTCGCGGAGCGGCACTTCTACGTGAGCCGCAGCCACAACAGCGTCTACACCGTCGGGGGCGCCTTTCCCGTGGAGGAGGGCACGGTGATCCTCTACGTGAACCGCACCTCGACCGACCAGGTCGGGGGCTTCGGGAGCGCGGCCAAGCGGGCGCTGGGCCAGCGGGTGATGGCGGGTCAGCTCGCCGAGAGCTTCGAACGGGTTCGCGCCGGAGAGACTGCGAAGAGATAGCGGGCGGTGGCCCCGGCCCGTGCCCCGCTGCGGGATCCCGCGACGAGGATCTGCCCGAGGTCCTAGGGCTCGCGAG
>JAAUXZ010182281.1_pt1 | contig 10834 bp, 8 predicted proteins | sample 7278131 | NCBI WGS metagenome assembly JAAUXZ01 (sample SAMN14350119, study PRJNA611818) | marine sediment metagenome | isolation source: surface marine sediment (3m) | place: French Polynesia: Moorea | collected 2018-08
AATAAACACTTTAAACTTAAAATTTTGAACATGAAACAGCTTAGCAGAATTTTGGTTGTTGGCCTACTTGTTTTAGGGTTTAACACCATTCAAGCGCAGGATGCTAATAATCCATGGCAAGTTAGCTTCGGTGTAAATGCAATAGACGTTTATCCAACTAATGACCAAGACGCCGCTTATCCAGTTGGAGGTTTATTCGATGAGTATTTTAATGTAAATGATCATTGGAATATCCTACCTTCTATTACGTATGTTTCCGTTTCCAAATATGTAGGTGATGGATTCTCAGTAGGAGTAAGAGGTTCGCTTAACCGCATCAGCAACTTAGGTGATGTTAGTGTTGACGATCTATCTCACTATGCAGTTGACGGTACAATCAAGTACAACATTCTCAAGAATACCAAAATTGATCCTTTTGTGGAATTTGGTGGAGGTTATACCTGGGTAGATGAAATTGGAGCTGGTACTGTTAATGGTGGTATCGGAGCCAACTACTGGTTCAATGACAACTTCGGTTTCACTGTTCAAACACAATACAAGCACGCTTTCGAAGATTACGGAGTAAAGCATTTCCAACACCTGGCTGGTCTTTCTATCCGTTTCGGAGGAACAGATACTGACGGTGACGGCATCTACGACAAGGATGATGCTTGTCCTGAAGTTGCTGGTCTAGAGGCCTTCAACGGATGTCCTGATTCTGACGGTGATGGTATAGAAGATGGAAAAGACAGCTGTCCTAACGAAGCTGGTTCCAAAGAAATGAACGGATGTCCTGATTCTGACGGTGATGGTATCGCTGATAAGGACGATGCATGTCCAAATGAAGCAGGAATAGCTGCTTTAGGTGGATGCCCAGATGCTGACGGAGACGGCGTTGCTGATAAAGATGATGCTTGTCCTAACGAAGCTGGTCCTGCTGAAAACAAAGGATGCCCATGGCCAGACAGCGATGGTGACGGCGTACTTGACAAAGATGATCAGTGTCCTGATGTAGCAGGTACTGTTGCCAACAACGGTTGTCCAGAAGTTACTGAAGAAGTTCAGAAGCAATTGAATGAGTATGCACGTACAATCTTATTCGATACTGGTAAGTCTACGTTGAAAACTGAATCTGTTGGAGTATTTGTGGATATCATCAAGATATTGAACGAGTATCCTAATGCTAAGTTTACAGTTGAAGGTCACACTGACAGTGTAGGTAGCGCAAGCCTCAACCAAAAGCTTTCTGAATCCAGAGCCAACGCAGTACGTGATTTCCTAGTCGAAGAAGGAATCGCTGCAGACAGGCTAACAGCTATCGGTTATGGTGAAGATAAGCCTATCGCAACCAACAACACCAGAGCTGGAAGATCTCAAAACAGAAGGGTTGAAATCAACCTTATCAAATAAGGTTTACCAAACACCTTAATAAGATAAAGGCCCTGCAATTCGCAGGGCTTTTTTTATTTTTACATATGAGCAGTTTCCTTCAGGAAGTAGCAAAAGAGGTATGCCGGGAGCAGCGCAATCTAGAAGACTATATCTTTGTACTTCCGAGCAAGCGGGCTGGTAATTTCCTCAAATCCAGTCTTGCCAGAGAAGCGAGAAAAACCCTGTTTGCCCCTCAGGTTTTTAGTGTTGAAGGTTTCATCAAGGAAATATCCGGCCAAAAAAGTGCTTCCAGGATCTCACTATTGTTTACCCTATACGAAGCTTATCTAGAGATAACACCAGACGAGCCTGAGGATTATGAAACCTATGTTCAGTGGGCAAGTACACTTCTGCAGGATTTTATGGAAATCGATCGCTTTTTGGTCCCGCCAAATACTGTTTTTTCCTATTTAAGCGCCATTCAGGAGGTTAATCATTGGGCAGTGGCCCCCGAAAAAACGCCAATGATCAAGGGCTACCTGAGGTTTTGGGAGCTCCTCCAACCCCTGTACGACAGGTTTACCTCTAAATTGGTGGCCAAAGGAGAAGGGCACCAGGGGCTCTTGTACAAGCTCGCTGTAGAAAAACTACCTGCTTACCTGGAAGAAACTAAAGGTAAACGGTTCGTTTTTGCCGGTTTCAATGCCCTAAATCAGGCCGAAAGTGAGATAATCCAATCTATCTTAAGGGAGGCCGATGCCGATATCTATTGGGATACGGATCCATATTTTATAAAGGATCCCATACACGATGCTGGGCTATTTATAAGACGGTATTTTAAAGAATGGCCTTATTACAGCTCGCACGATCCTAAAGGGCCGCAACCTAATTTTCTAAATGAGAAAGAAATTCGGATCGTCGGGATTCCCAAACAGGTCTCCCAGGCCAAATATGTCGGGAATATATTGGCTGAATTGCAATCGGATTCCCCAGCTTCCCTGGATAGTACAGCCCTCATACTTGCCGATGAAAACCTCCTAAACCCCATCTTGCATGCGCTTCCGGCTGACATTAATCCGGTCAATATTACCATGGGGTATCCCTTAGCGGAAACAACGGCGGCAGGATTATTTATACAATGGTTGGATCTTTTCATTGCTCAGGACAAAGCAGGATGGTATTTTCAGCGTTTTCTTGAATTTCTAACGCATCCCACCCTGCAAGATCTGCTGACTGATACCCACGGAAATGAAGCCGCCATTTTAAGAGCACAGCTGATTAAGAATAATACCATTTTTGTGAATTTCAGCGAACTCGAGAAATTGTCTTTAAGACATGTTACTATTTTGGCAATTCTGTTTGCACAGAAAAAACAGCCAATAGAGTTCCTGAATGACGGACTGGCCCTTCTGAGTGAAATTCGTGAGAAAGGGGATATCGACCTTATCTCCATGCAAGGATATCTCCTAATGGAAGAGGTGTTATTGGAGCTCAAAGCTTCCATCAGAGCTTTCCCACACCTTAGGGATTTAAAGGCTTTAAGGGGCCTTCTTTTGGAGCTGTTAGGTTCAAAGACCATTGATTTCGTTGGTAATCCCACCCGGGGATTGCAAATCATGGGGATGTTGGAGAGTCGTAATTTGGATTTTGAAACGGTAATAATTACCTCCGTGAATGAAGGAATCCTGCCGTCAGGTAAAACGGTTAATTCCTTTATCCCGTTCGATGTTAAAAGGGAATTAGGACTGCCTACTTACAAAGAAAAAGATGCGGTGTATACCTACCACTTCTATCGAATTCTTCAAAGGGCAAAAAAGATTATCCTTTGCTATAATACGGAACCGGATGTACTGGAAGGAGGGGAAGTGAGCAGATTGTTATACCAGTTGACCACTGATCCCAACACGGTTCCTTTTGTAAAGCGGGAAATTGCTACCCCCAAGGTACCATTGATAAAAAAAACAGCTGTAGTAGTACCTAAAGATCCGGTTATCCTTGATGGGATAGCTGCCTTGGGAAAAAAGGGGTTTTCACCCACAGCCTTAACAGATTATGTCCGTGATCCTCTAACGTTCCTGAAGAAACATATCCTGGGGGTTCAAGAACCGGATGAGGTAGAAGAATCCCTGGAGGCCCGGACTTTCGGAATAATTGTTCACAATGCCCTTGAGGTACTATACAAGCCTTTTCTAGGGAAGTTGCTCACACCTGAGGTATTGGAAAATCAACGTAAAAAACTAAAGCCATTAGTGCTTTCCCTGATGTCCGAACTATATCCGGGAAGAGCAGCCTTGTCCGGTAAAAATCTAATTGCAAGTGAAGTAATTACCAAATACCTGGATCGCTTTATTGAATTGGAGATTGAGCAATCCAAACAACATGAAATACGGATACTTGCTCTGGAAAAAAGGCTTCAAACCAGGTACCCCGTTTCCGGACTTGAACAGCAAATCAACCTTAAGGGAACCATAGATCGTATAGACGAATGTGACGGGCAAATCCGGATATTCGATTACAAAACCGGTACAGTAAAAGCCTCTGAAGTAGAAACCGTGGAATGGGAATCCCTGATTCAGGAAAAAGAACAGAGCAAAGCGTTCCAGCTATTATTTTATGCGTTGTTATTTGATCGTGATAACCCAGTGGACCGTATACAGGCAGGTATAATCCCGATCAAAAATCCCAAAAGCGGCCCAGTTAATTTTGCAAAGAAGGAGAAACGTAATAGCCGGACAAAAGATTCATGGATTACCAAACAAGTGATTCAGGATTTCGAAGATCAGTTACACTGCCTTATAAGGGAAATCTGTGATCCGGAAATCCCTTTAACAGAGAAAAGTTCTTAAGCTCCCTTTTTATCAGGTCTTGTTGGTCGCACTTCAACTTTACTAGGTAATGTTCTTGCAGGCATTTTGAGCAAATCAACAACCAAATCCCCGAGGTCTTCCGGCTGTATTTTCCACGCATCCTTGTCTCCTGGCTCATTGCGGTTAAAATGAGTGGCCACGGACCCCGGCATTATGGTAGTTACCTTGATGTCATAAGGACGTAGATCCAGCATAGCTGCCTGGGTAAATCCCACTACGCCGAATTTAGAAGCATTATAACCGGCTCCTCCGGCAAAAAAATTAGTTCCGGCCAAACTGGCTATTGTAAAATAGTAACCTTTAGACTGCTTAAGCGCTTCAATAGATGCCTTTAGCGTATAAAAAATCCCACTGAGGTTAACATCGATCATCTCGCTCCAGGCCTCAGTGGACAATTCATCAACCGAAGCAAAATGACCAACTCCGGCATTGGCAATAACCACATCGAGCGTGCCCCATTTATCCAAAATCTTTTGAACGGCCTGTATTTCCTGTTCCGGGTCAGATACCTCTGAAACTATCGGAAGAACCGTTTCCGGAGTTCCTAATTCCCCGGCTGCCTGGGTTAAACTTCCTTTTGAGCGACCGCTTATGGCAACCCGCATTCCTTCATTGAGGAGCTTTTTTGCTATTCCAAATCCTATCCCTTTGGTACCTCCGGTAATATAGGCTACTTTATTTTCCAGATTGCTCATGCGGTATTGTATATAATTAATTATGATGTTTTCTTATTCTCTAAATCCCTTTGCTGCAAAGATACTTACTCTAGGAGAAGCGCATAGTCTGATAAGTGCTAGAAAAGAAAAAGCCACCGCAGAGGTGGCTTGTGGAGAATACCGGAGTCGAACCGGTGACCTCTTGCATGCCATGCAAGCGCTCTAGCCAGCTGAGCTAATCCCCCATTTCATGGATTGGCAAAGGAAATACATTTTGATTAAGTTTCAAAATTCCTTCCCACTAATCTGGGAGCTTAATCCTTTTTCACACTTAGAACCAAAACAGGTATACGAGCTGAAAATTCTGACTTGGGAATGGTATTCTTTTCCCAAAGATTCTGGAAGATGCCCCGTTTTCTTCTGAAAACGCAGAGCAAATCAGGTTGTTTGGCCTGTATATGCTCCATGATCCCCAAATAGGTTGTTGCATTTTCAGACAAGGTCAACTGCGAGCTCAAATCCATAAGGTTGGTATTGATCTGTAAGTCTTCCTCAGTATATCCGGGCGTTTTGACCATTAACAGGTTAACCTTCGCTTCAAACTTATTGAGGATGGCCCGCAATGGATCCAAGATCTCATTTCTTTTAAGTATCCCCGATCTAAATGCGGTAAGTATATTTCCAAATGGGGTAAAGACACTCCCTTTGGGAACGATAAGCGTGGGAATGTCCGTGCGTTTCACAATGCGCCCGGAACAATGACCCAAATATAAGCCCTCCTTTATGTCATTACTTCGGGGGGAAATAATAATTAAATCGATGCCAAGCTTGTCATTAACCTCTTTAAGACCATCAATTAAATCCCCATTAAATGTGGTAATCTTTATATCAACCCCTTTAGGGTCCACCATGCCAATGATCTCTTTCAATCGTGCCTGGCTTCTTTCGTTGACCTTCTCGGAAATGTTCACCAGTTTGCCTGCCCCGGCAGTAACATTGAATACTTCCATTGCATAGACCTGAGAACCAAATGCATGGGCAAAGTCTACAGCATATTGCAGGGTTTCATGGGCATAGGGAGAAGTGCCAACAGGTACAAGAATTTTCTTCATTGGGTTAGTGATTAATACTATAAATTTACGGTTTAATCTAGAATCAACCGGTGATTAGAAAGGCAAAGTTAGTGGAAATCCCTCAAATTCTTGAACTTACAAGGGCTTGCGGGGTGCATTTGGCAGATCAGGGTATTCACCAGTGGAATGAACATTATCCTACTGAAAACGAATTTAAAACAGATATAGCGCGTGGAGAACTATATGTTTTATTCGTAAAGGATTCAATTATTGGCGTGATTGCCCTTTCTACCATCATGGATTCGGAGTATAAATCCATTAGCTGGTTGAGTCCAAACGAAAAGAACCTCTACGTTCACAGGCTGGCAATTACTCCTGCTTTCCAGGGGAAAGGGTTTGCACAGCAGCTGATGTCATTCGCAGAAGCCTACGCGCGCAACGAGCATTTTACATCCATTAGACTGGATACATTTAGCCAAAACAAGAGGAATCAGGAATTCTATGAAAAAAGGGGATATACGCGCCTTGAGGAAGTGTATTTTCCCATACAAAGCAACTTGCCCTTTTACTGCTACGAACTAATCCTGTAATACCAAAGGCCCTTGAAAACTGCTATTAGTTTCAAAACCATTAACCGGCTAGCCGTACCGGCCACTATTGCCGGTATTGCGGAACCTGTTCTCTCCATCACGGATACGGCCATCGTAGGAAATATTCCGGAATACGGGGTGGAATCCCTTGCCGCTGTTGGGATTGTTGGCTCTTTCCTATCCATGCTAATTTGGATCCTGGGACAAACACGGAGCGCAATTTCAGCTATAATCTCTCAATATCTGGGAGCCCACAGATTAAAAGATGTGAGATCACTTCCTGCACAGGCGATCTATTTCAATATAGGTTTGAGTTTAATCATCCTCCTGTCTACCTTCTTTGCTGCGGAATGGATATTCAAACTTTTTAACGCACAGGATCGCATTCTATCGTTCTGTGTCTCCTACTATCGCATTCGGGTTTGGGGCTTCCCCCTGACCCTATTTGTATTTGCCGTAATGGGGATTTTCAGGGGATTACAAAATACTTTTTGGCCCATGATCATCGCTTTAACAGGAGCCGGACTCAATATTTTCCTGGACTTTATTTTGGTATATGGTGTTACAGGTGTATTGGAACCTATGAATCTGGAAGGCGCTGCATGGGCCAGTCTTATTGCACAAACGGTCATGGCCATTATGGCGATTGTGCTCTTGATTTCTAAAACGGATATTTCCCTTAAACTAAAGTTCCCTTTAAATCCAGAATTCCTGCGGTTGGTGGGCATGACGTTTAATCTATTTATACGCACCGTAGCGCTTAACCTGACACTTATACTGGCAGTACGGGAAGCAACTGCGTTAGGAGATAGTTATATCGGCGCCCACACCATAGCGATAAACCTTTGGTTATTTGCGGCCTTCTTTATCGACGGGTACGGCGCCGCTGGAAATATTATGGGAGGCCGGCTTTTAGGGGCAAAAGACTACTCCGGACTCTGGAAACTGATGAAAAAAATCTGCCTCTACGGTGCTGCGGTTAGTGGCGTTTTGCTAATCCTCGGCTTTATGTTGTATAAACCCCTTGGGCGAATCTTTTCCAGTGATATGGAGGTGTTAAACACTTTTTACTCCATCTTCTTCCTGGTTATTCTGGCCCTGCCCGTTAATGCCATAGCCTTTGTCCTGGATGGTTTATTCAAAGGGCTTGGCGAAATGCGTTACCTGAGAAATGTACTGCTCTGGGCAACATTTATCGGGTTTATTCCAAGTTTGCTCCTCGGTAAATACCTGAATCTGGGACTGCATGGCGTTTGGATTGCCATAACTATTTGGATGTTGATCAGGGGAGTGGCCGTATGGTGGAAGTTCAGGCAAAAATTTCGCCCCTATCTGCAAAAGGGCTAATTTTATCCAAACATCTGATTATGGGAACATCCAGGCCGGGAGGAAGTCTTTACACCAAAATAGAAGGGGCAGTTGCCTATGTTGAATTCGGGCACCCGGCCGGCAATTCATTTGTAATGGAATTGTTGGACCGATTAGCTGAAGAGATTCTGAATTTATCCGAAAATAAGGAGGTAAACCTGCTTGTCCTTAAATCCGAAGGAGACAGAGCCTTTTGTGCCGGGGCATCTTTTGATGAGTTACTCGCTATTTCCAATATTGAGGAGGGAAAACAATTTTTTGGAGGATTTGCAAAAGTAATCAATGCCATGAAAGCCTGTAAACTTCCAATTGTTGGTAGAGTACAAGGAAAGGCGGTAGGTGGAGGCGTAGGACTTATTGCAGCATGTGACTACGTTTTTGCGACCGATAATGCTGCGGTAAGGCTTTCTGAAATCAGTATTGGCATAGCACCATTGGTCATTGCGCCAGCAGTGGAACGCAAGATAGGAAAGGCAGGACTGGCAGAATTGGCCTTGTACCCAACAGAATGGAAAAATGCATACTGGGCAAAAGATAAGGGCTTGTTTTCTAAGGTCTATGGGAGCGTCAAGGAAATGGATAAGGAGCTAGAACATTTCACGGCAAAGTTGTCTGATTACCAGCGCCCTGCTTTGGAAGCCATGAAAGGGGTCCTTTGGGAAGGGACAGAGCAATGGGGGGATCTGCTTAAAAAGCGGGCCGAGATGTCGGGCAAGCTCGCCCTCTCTCCAGAAACAAAAAAAATCCTGGAGGGTATTAAAAAAAAGAAATAAAGCGGGTATAACGGGCCAATGGTCCAGTAGTATATGACTATGAGCAAAATACGAATAACCAAAGAATTCAGTTTCGAAACCGGTCATGCGTTATACGGATATGATGGCAAATGCAGAAACGTACACGGGCACAGTTATCATCTTTCAGTTACCGTAATCGGCAACCCAATAACCGACAGTTCCCATGTTAAATTGGGAATGGTTATCGATTTTGGAGATCTTAAAAAGATTGCGAAGGAGGAGGTTGTGGACCCATTTGACCACGCGACTGTATTCAATAAAAACACCCCACATATTGAATTGGCACAGGAACTGGAATCACGGGGTCATAAAGTCATACTTGCGGATTATCAGCCTACAAGTGAAAATATGGTCATCGATTTTGCAGCACGCATTGGAAAAAGACTTCCAGATACCATCAGGCTACATTCATTGAAATTGCGTGAGACCGGCACCGCTTTTGCCGAATGGTATGCTAGCGACAACTCCTAGTCCTTTCCTTATCTTTACATCGGTATGAAGCAAATCAATATTCCTGAGGGCAAAAAGATCTACTTTGCGAGTGACAACCACCTCGGAGCTCCAACACGGGAGTTGAGCCTTAATCGGGAAAAGAAATTTGTCTCGTGGCTGGATGAGATCAAAAATGACGCAGCCGCGATTTTCTTACTGGGAGATTTATTTGATTTTTGGTTTGAGTACAAGACTGTTGTACCCAAGGGATTTACCAGAACCCTGGGAAAGCTAGCCGAACTTGCCGATTCTGGGATCACCCTGTATTATTTTGTTGGAAACCATGATCTGTGGATGAATGGTTACTTTGAGGAGGAGCTTGGTATAGCCGTATTTCACAAACCTCAGGAATTTCAGATTAACGGTAAGTTGTTCCTGATTGGCCACGGTGATGGTCTTGGTCCCGGGGACAAAGGATTCAAACGGATGAAAAAAGTCTTTACCAATCCATTTGCTCAATGGTTATTTCGTTGGGTTCACCCGGATTGGGGCGTTCGAATCGCACAGTATTTTTCCATAAAAAATAAATTCATTTCAGGAAAGGAAGACATACAATTTCTTGGAGAAGACCGCGAATGGCTGGTTCAGTACGCCAAACGCAAACTAGAGGACAAGCACTATGCATATTTTGTCTTTGGCCACAGACATCTCCCTTTAAACATTACACTGGCCAAAAATGCTGTATATATCAATCTGGGAGATTGGATTACTTACTTTACCTACGCAGTTTTTGATGGGAAGGCTATGGAACTTACCACCTATAAGAACTCAAGCGCTACCTGATATCCTTTAACTTTAGTTGAATACTTGTTTTCCCGTTCCAGACATTCTCTTCAACCGAAAAAACAGCGCTAAATGCTTTGTTTTGGGTTACCAGCGGAAGTTTATCTCCCAAACCAAATCCAATGCCACCAATGGGAATTGATCCCTTTTGCGAAATAGAGAGTCGCAAATGCTTGCCTCCTTCCCCTACCCGTTTGGCATATCCCGAATCCCTCAGATCTTCTGCCATAAACAGGGGGGTCATATTACCCGGGCCAAAGGGTGCAAACTGTTTTAGTATTCTCAGGAGTTTTGGGTTAATCTGATTTAGTGTTATTGGTGTGTCTATAACAATTTCAGGGGTCAGTAGATCGGGCGCTATCGTTTCTGCCACAACCGCTTCAAAGCGCGACTTAAACTCCTCATAGCGATCTTCCAAAAGAGTTAGTCCGGCTGCATACTTGTGCCCCCCAAACTGCTCCAGCGTGTCTGCACATTGCTCCAGGGCACGATATACATCATAGCCCTTAACCGAACGCGCGGAAGCTGCCAGTTTTCCATTGCTCTTAGTGAAAACCAGTGTGGGTCTGTAATACGTTTCGGTGAGCCTGGAAGCCACAATACCAATTACACCTTTGTGCCAGGAATCTTTATACACTACCGACGTATACCGATCTTCTTCACCCAAATCGGAAATTTGGGCCAATGCCTCTTCCGTTATTTGTTGATCGAGGCCCCTGCGCTCCAGATTGAAAGATTCGATTTCATTGGCAAAATCACGTGCCGATCCCGGTTGATTCTCCACAAGTAAACTAACCGCATAATTTCCGTGTTTCATCCTGCCTGCGGCATTGATTCTTGGAGCAATGATGAAAACCACAT
>JAAUXZ010089524.1_pt1 | contig 10814 bp, 10 predicted proteins | sample 7278131 | NCBI WGS metagenome assembly JAAUXZ01 (sample SAMN14350119, study PRJNA611818) | marine sediment metagenome | isolation source: surface marine sediment (3m) | place: French Polynesia: Moorea | collected 2018-08
AGTTAATGAGTTTGAATGGGCAACCCCGCACCGCATAAAGCCAGAGAACGTTTCGGGCAAAAGGCAAGCCCGTAGAGGTTTCTCCACTTAACTCAGCAGGTTAGAGAGTTGGATAAGATGTGCGCTGCCACTTTTAAGCACATGACATCTGCTTTCTCTTCAACCGAATATACTTTGTGATACATTCATCCGATACTGCTACCTGGTTAAATGCCCAAGGCAAAGCTCATGTTAACTTCATGCAGCTTAAAACAAGGTATTCCCCCGGCGATGATTTTGCAAAAGATACAGTCTGGATCAGTCACGGCATTGAATGTTGGTGAAGAACGAATTCCAGCTTAATTGATCTTTTTGGTTTTGCAACCAAATCGAACACGATACAGGCCGATGCAAAATCACCTGATCTCACACTTTGTGAAACAAGCCTGCTTACGTGATCCCGCCAGGTTCTCCAACAAACAGCCCGGTTACCAACTGAAATAGGTAAACCCCTTTTCCTGCAACAGCATGATGTCTTCGACTCCGATCGGTACGATTTTGGCAAAATCGACTATATCCGATTCATTCCAGCTCAGGCTTTCCATGGTGTTTTTACAGGCATGGAAGGAAACCCCATAGGCGGCCAGGGATGCCGCCCGTTTCTGATGCTCCAGTGCCACAGGTCGTCCCGGTTTACGCCCCAGCAAATGAATTCCTGGACCGAAACAGGCTACAACTACTTCAACATTGTCGCCATGTTTACGAATCAATTCTCCAACTGAAAAGAGGACATGGGAAAAGTAATGAGGATCCGCCTTGTTGCACTGGTAAATGATTTTATGCTTCGACTCGTCCTCAAAATGAGTATCAGTATGATGCGCCAGGCCGAGCCTCGGGCTCAACAGCACTATGCTCGCAAGTACCAAAGCCAGGTTGAAATTACTACTGAAATCGCATGATTTAATCATTCTTTCGCTCCGTTTTAGACGCTACACGCTGTTGTTAGATGATACTCACTGCCCAGAGAACAGTTTAATCTCTGGTTGCAAAACAACCAGGGTAAAAAAAACCCAGCAATTGGTTGCCGGGTTAATAGGGGGGGGTTATAGCCCCTACTTCATTCCCCATTGGAGGAGCACATTAAGTCCGGGTCCCGCCGCTGCACGCTAATGCCGGAACCAATGATTCAACTATCTATTTGACTTTCGCGGTAATCGAATCGGAATTACCCTTATTATCGGTCCAGCTTAAGGTAAGGCTATCGCCCTTCGCTCCCTTGTACTTAAATGAAAGGTAGGGGTTCTTTGAAATAGCCCCTCCCCAAAGCGCATCTAAAACGCTGGTATCTCCCGCTTTGGCCATCACTTGCTGGATGTGGTGGGCCTCAATTACCTTGCCTGTTTTCTTGTCTTTACGCAGGCCGGTTTCCATCGGATGGTTGATCAAGGCCTTAACCGTAACAATACCTTTTTTAGCTTTCGCTCTTAACTTGATTGACTTCGCCATTTTCTGATTTCCTCTCGATTATCCGCCACAGCCACCAATAGTGACTTTTACCTCTTTTTTGTTCGCGTAAAGCTTGCCACCGGACTTCACCACGGCGACAACATTACCGGTTTTACCCATCTTGATTCGGGTCGACACAAAGGGCTCGGAAGCGGCAAGGTCAAAGGAAGCAACCAATGGTGTATTGTTGGCGTCAACCAGGATTGCTATTGAGTCTGCGTCCATGTCGGTCGATACGGTAATGGGTACTACGGAACCATTTTCAGCAATATCCGGGGCTTTGATCTTGATATCGGAAGATTCGCTATAGCTGCCGCTTCCAAGGACCCCGGAGAGTGCCGCGGTGGAGTCGTTAGCTTCAAACGCAGCTTTGGGATATGCGGCCAGCACGCGGCCCGGAGTCAAGAGTCCAGCGCAAGCTGCAACACTTACCGCACCGAATGCCATGCTCCTTTTCAATAATGTCCTACGGTTCATTTAAATTTCTCCTCACAGTATGTGAATTTATCTACGGAAACCCTGACTATCGCAGAGATTCCCTGCCTAAAGATCTCCTTCCGCTCCAGCTGATATAATGGAATAAATGTTATTCCTGACCAGCATACCAAGCCCTTGCAATTCCTTTGGCAGGGCTGCATCTCCCATGGTCTTGTCCATGTTCAATGTGATAAGCCACGCCTGGCCATCGTTGTCCTCGACTACCGAGATTCTGCATGGCAGGTAACCCGCGAATGCCATACTGTAGCTAACCATCCGAGCCGCGATGTTGGCATCGCAAAACTGGAAAATCTCCATTCGGTTGGATACACCCCCGTTTGACTTGACCTGCTCCGATAGTGGCATGTGCCCAACCAGCTTGAAGTTGAGCATGTTGGCTCTTAACTTCATCGAATCGATAGCATCATCGGTGGCGACATCCTCGATAACCTTGCAACGAATCATGCTCATTTCTATATCAGAGCATGATTCGGACAGTTCAAAAATTTCGTCGGCATGGCCGATACTGAAAGTAGACAGAAAATAAAGGCTGCCAATCAGATACTTAATCATTCCAGTTCCTCGCATTAATTAAATTGTTTTGAGTAAAGTTAAGACCCTGGTCCGCTACCAAAGGATCGCGATCAGGCGCTTTCACCTGGATAGTCCGCTATTCCCGGGTTACTGCTGACCCCAATCAGTTTCGGATGATTGATTTTTGGCAATTTCAGAACCTGATCCTTACCTCGGTTTGCCAGAATGTAGTCATGAACGATATCCCACATCAGTCGCCCTTCCGGGGTACGATTAACACTGGCCCAACCGGCAATTTTGTACATGGTGTCAGGTTCAATCATGTGACCGTTATCCAATCTTGCATTGGTAATTCTTTCATACAGTTTTTTGGCTGGATCGATGGTGTAATCCAGCCCCCCTACACGGACCATATCACCACCAGACTGCAAATAAGGGTCAGGGTCAAACAGGTTGTCGGCAATACCTTCAAGAATATTCATCAGATCCTTGCCACTCATTTCTGAAACATAGGTTTCAGCGTAGGTCATGGAACACTGGGTCATGACATCTTCCATGGTAATCCAATCACCTTTAAGGGTTGTCGTCCCCCAACGCACTCCGGCAGACATCGCAATATCTGCATCATATTCCCAACGTAATGCATTACACAGAACCTGATCCCAGGTACCCATGAAGTTGCCGCGACGGTAGAGTGTACGATCGGCAATCGCGAGCTTTTCACTGAGGATTTGCTCATAGGTTTTGCCTACGCGCTTGGGGTTGTAGGAGAATTTGCTGGACCGGCTTTCGACGATTTTTTCATCGTACTTGGTGTTACGCATCTGGGTGATGTATGCCTTCATTTCCTTGTCTTCCGGCAGCCAGTCGGAAATGATCGGGAACATCTTGTAGCTCATGTTCTTGATGCCGTTATCGATATCAAAATCCATGACACCGACGTATTTGCTGTTTGAGCCTGCATTGGTGACCCAGCATTCATTACCGGCCTTGTTCTTGACCTTGACCGGTTTGGGCATGCCATCATGAGTATGACCACCGAAGACCGCATTCAAGCCCGGCACACGCTCGGCCATCTTGATGTCCACATCCATGCCATTATGTGACAGCAGAATCACGGCATCAGGTTCTTCATCGCCACGAATCTGTTCCACGAGGTCGGCCATGTCATCTTCACGCAGGCCAAAAGACCAGTCGGGGAAGAATTCCTGCGGGTTGGCGTTGGCTGTACGCGGGAATGCCTGTCCGACAACCGCAATGCGAGCACCATTCACTTCCTTGATCACATAAGGCTGGAAGGCATGACCAGAATCTTCGTCGTAAAGTCCGCGGCCATCATATTTTTCTACCATGGTGGCGTATTCATCACCAAACAGGGCATCCTCTTTGACGCGCACGTTCTGGCCAATAAAGTCTCCCTTGAATAGGGCGACATTGCTCAGTACCTCATCTTCACGGTAGGTGAATTCCCAGTGGCCGACCATGACGTCAAGTCCGAGGATATTTGAGGCTTCCACCATGTCGACACCACGTGTCCACAAAGAGGTACCAGAGCCCTGCCAAAGGTCACCACCGTCGATGGTTAGCGTATTTTGATGCCCCCCGGCCTGATCACGAAGCATATCAAGCAATGATTTAAGCTGTGCAAAACCACCTGTCTTGCCATATTTTCTGGCCGCATTATCAAAATCCAAATATGAATAGGCATAGGATTCCGGGCTATCGGGTTCCAGGCCCATGTGGCTGAGCAATTTTTTACCGACCACATGCGGCGGGCGTCCATAGGCATCTCCAACACCCAGGTTCACATTGGGCTCTCTAAAATAAACCGGTAACAACTGTCCGTGCACATCGGTGATATGTAACAGTCGTGCATTACCCTGCATAGGTTTACTGTAAAAATCACTGGGCATTTTACCCAGTGCATTTTCTGACCATAGAACAGGAACAGCTGAAGCTGTCGCGCCCAGCCCCATGATTTTGATAAAATTTCGGCGATTCATACTATTACTTGTCCCAAATCACAGGCTAAGGTTTAAGTGAGGAATAATAAGCGGCAAGATTGGCAATATCTGTATCGGATAATGGGGCCGCCATTGCATTCATCGTGGGCTCCTTTCTTGTTTGTGCTTTATAAGCTTTTAGCGCATTAACCAGGTAAAGCTCTTTTTGACCTGCAAGATTAGGATTCTGAGGCAGCATACTAATGCCATTTTGACCATGACAGCTTGCACATAATGCGGCTTTAGCTTTTCCAGCTGCGGCATCTGCCGCAAAGGTCGGATTGGCTGCAATTGCCAAAAGCACAAGGGATATAAATTGTTGATATTTCTTCATCATGAATTCTCCTACGTCTAAGTTATGATCAATAGCCAATTCCAGGTGAAACAGTGACAGGCGTACCCGGAATTTCAGCTTAAGTTGCATAGATTAGTAAGTTAGCAAACTCTGTACCATTCAGGTATTACTCAATAAAAACATAGACTTATCGTTAACGCGATATTTTCAACTTATATGTGGATTGCGATTTGCAATAGACTGATTGCAAAATCCCGTGAATTTGAGAGAGATGATGATTGATATACTGGAAGAGACCAGATTAATACAATCGAAAGGTTACTCCTTTGAATGATTCTGTATCTTTCGCCACAAGGTGGATTTGTCTATTCCAAGCACCTCAGCAGCTTTTTTTCGATTATCCGAACAATGTTCAAGAACGCGTTGTATATAGCGCCACTCCAATACCTCCAGTGTTGGAAAATCATGCTGGAATAGACTCTCCTTGGAATGAGCATTTTCATCCGGTATTTCATCAATATGGATAACTTCCTCATTAGCAAGTATCACATGGCGTTCTGCCAGGTTTTTCAATTCGCGCACATTGCCGGGCCAGTCATACTTCTGAAGCAGTAAGACAGACTCCGTATCAAATCCCTTGACATTGCGGTCGTATTTTTTTGCAAAGTGATTAATGAAGTGTTGAAGCAGGACAGGAATGTCATCTTGCCTCTCACGTAATGGAGGCATAGTGATGGAGATAACATTTAGACGATGATAAAGATCATGTCTAAAGCGACCTTCATCAACCATATTCTTTAGGTCTTCGTTAGTGGCGACCAGGCAACGAATATCGACATCAATGGTTCTGGTACTTCCAACCCGTGAAATCTGCCGCTCTTGAAGAACGCGCAACAACCTTACCTGCATTGCATCCGAGATGTTGCCTATTTCATCGAGAAATATGGTTCCTCCACGGGCGACTTCAAACAAGCCTCGTTTCATCGTTGATGCTCCCGTAAACGAGCCCTTTTCATGACCAAATAACTCAGACTCCAGCAGCGTGTCAGTGAGTGCGCCGCAGTCAACTACGATAAATGGATTATCCGCATTATGGCTCAAGTTGTGTATCGCACGTGCCGCCAATTCCTTCCCCGTGCCTGACTCACCCTGAATAATGACATTGCAATTCACATCAGCCACACGCTGGATTAATGCATAGGTATGCTCCAGTGCTTTTGAGCTTCCAATTAAGCCCAGCTCTTGAGTTTCTGACTTTAAAGACCGACGTAATAATCTGTTTTCTTGATTAAGTCGCACACGCTCAATGGCATTTGCAACTGTTAGCATTAACTCTTCCATGTCAAATGGCTTTTTGACAAAGTCGGTCGCTCCCTTACGCAATGCTTCAATAGCATCTTCCAGCGAAGAATATGCCGTGACAATGATTATCGGCACATCAGTATCAAGATCCCTTATCCTGGAGAGTAGTTCGATTCCATCCATGTCTGGCATGCGGAGATCCGAGACTATGGCATCTGCACCATGTGTTTTAAAATAATCAAGCGCCTCAACCGGGTTTCGATAGGTTTGACAGGAATAGTTTGTTCCATCACAGAAACGTTTCAGAATATCACCCGCCTTTGGGTCATCATCAACGAACAATAAAGAGTATGGTGAAATGTTCTTTTTCATGGATTACTCAGTTTCAGCGTCCACGCTGGGTTTCTTCGGAAATAAAATTCTAGCGATAGCGCCTCCTTGACTACTATTATCCAGCTTGAAATTACCGCCATGTCTTTGCAGAATACTGATAGTGATGGGCAGTCCAAATCCAACCCCTTCGCCTTCAGGTTTAGTGGTAAAGAAAGGGTCTAAAATCTGGTCTTCGATTTCCTCGGGTATCCCTTCCCCCTGGTCAAGGACATTAACGACCACCTTGTCACTATGATCCTCGACCGATATAAAAACCTCCCCGCCTTCTGGAGTAGCCTGCAATGAGTTGATCAGCACGTTGATCATAGCTTGTTGGAGCATGTTGGCATCGCCATGAACCATGCTAGAAACAGGCTTATCTAGATGAACATGAATTCGACGGTTACTTGCCAACTGATCAGTCAAGCGCACAGTTTCTTCGAGCCAGGAAGAAAGATTGAAATCAGTCATTTTAATTGGGCCTTGACGAGAATAATCGAGGAGACCCTGGATAATGTTCGAGGCTCTTTCAGCCTCGGATCTGATACTGGACAAATCAGATTGAACTTCATCACTGGGTTCTCTGATACCCCTCTTAACGAGTTTAATCAATGAGAAAATATTGGAAAGCGGATTGCGTAACTCATGTGCTATTCCCCCCGCAAGCTGACCGATTGAAGTCAATTTTGCATGTTGCAGAATAACGCGTTGAGTTTGTTTACGTTCTTGCTCAAGTTGATCGAGTTCATCTGCCATCTCATTGAATGCGGCATGTGCAGTTCTTAATTCTGTTGAACCTGATGGTTTGATTCGATGTGTTTTCTCACCTCGAGCATAATTAACTAAACGTTCAGTAAGAATAGACACCGGCCGGGTGACCTGTTGAGTTGCGAGAACGGCCAGCAACACACCAAATAAAAGAGTCAAGATGACAATCGCCCAAAGCAGAGTCCCGGCATGGGAGAATGGAGAAAATATTTGTTGCTGATTTGTTTGATATGCCACCATCCAGCCAATTAAACGATCCGGGTAAGGCAAATAATGCCGGAAATACCAAACGCCACCACTCTCATCAACATGCTTATGTACATCACTACCCGCTTCCTCAGACAATAAAACAGGTGAAATATTCTCAGCTATATAAGAATAGGTATTCTGGAAAAAGGTGGTAGCTGGATCATCTGCATAAAGAATGCGGCCGTGACGCTCGGAAACATCAGGGTTAATCTCAGCAACCATCATCTTACTTCCATGCGGTCTTGGAGCCACATCAAAAGTACGGTCAAGCGGCTGTAATGGAGGTGCAATCGATAGATAACCTACAGTCTCTCCTTTGAATTGCAGCGGTATCACTGTGTTCAAGGCGGCATCCTGTTCGTCAAATTCCATGGGTAAGGTAATGGATCCGACATCTGTATCATTCAAACTCTGAAGTTGAGCTTTGAACTCATTTGACTCTGATCCATTTTCAATGACCATAATTCCATCAAAGTTCTCTAATGTCAGATTAGATCTTGAGCCTCTCTGTACCTTTATTAGAGTATCCCCTTCATAGCTTAAGATTCGTATCGTACCCAGACTACGCCTTACACTTTGAAAGATCTCAAGAAACCGGTTTGCGTTTAAACGTGCTGCGTCATATTCCAATCTATATAACCCATTACGTGTTTGATGAAGTGCCGGCAATAGTTCCTGAACTGCGGGTACTTGTGACAGTGCTCGAATCAAGTCTTGCTCAATAAAAAGACGACGACCAATAGCAGCAATAGTACGATCCAGTCCAGCAAACATCTCGTCGTCCACTTCCTGCTGGTAAATGTTCTGACCATACTGAATTGAGCCACCAACCAAAATCACCATGGGGGCCAGAACGGCCAGAAAAATACACAGAAACACCAACTGCTTCAGTGAAGCTTTGCGGAACATCGTTATCCACCTAGTTTTTTCCGAATACATGTAAAAGAAGAATCCAGGAGCATTTTTAACATACTCCTGTCACTTTACCTGTCAGCAAACTCTGTGCCACATCAATGAGTGGTTGGTAGAACACGAGTTTAGGAATAACAATTTACCCCTACACCATTTAAATTTGCAATCCTGTAATTGCAATTTGCAATCAGCGTGTTTTTTGATCTTGATTTAGCTTACTGAACTTTCTGATTTATATAGATATTTTCTCCATGGCGCATCACTTGCAGTTATTTGTCTGGTAACCGTCTCTCCGGAAGGAATCACCCTGCTGTGTGAGTCTGACCGGGTGGATTCTGATGGCGCTAGCAACATCAGACTATAAAGACTCTGTTTCGTAGCACTCACATATTTACGAACAGTAACCCAACCTGTAGCGAGGAAATTCATGAAAAAACCAATACTTTTAGCACTGTCGTTTCTCATGACGGCAACGGTCGCAAATGCAGCCAGCGACTACGAGGATATGGCGCCGGAAGAAATTCTCGAAGCCTTGATCGATAAGACGGGCTCCACTTACCTTAACCAGAGTCCACAAAACAGGCAAATGATGCCAGATAATCCTGCCTACTGGCTGGTTGATGAAGGTGAAGAACTGTTCCACCAGGCGCGCGGACCAAAGAATGTTTCACTGGATGGTTGCGATTTTGGTAAAGGTCCGGGCGTACTCGAAGGTGCCTATGTCGAACTTCCGCGCTATTTTGCAGATACCGGCCAAGTGATGGATCTGGAAGCACGACTGGCTCATTGCATGGTTACCCTGCAAGGGTTCGACAAGAAAGACCCATCAGTCAAGAAACGTCATGGTTCCAAGTCAGATTTCATGAAGCTGCAAACCTATATTGCAACGCAATCCAATGGCATGAAATGGAATCCACCACTGGATCATCCATTGGAAAAAGCCATGCGCGATGCGGGAGAAATCATGTTCTACCGACGGTCTGGACCAATGGATTTCAGCTGTAAGGCTTGCCATGGCAGTACCGGAAAACGTATTCGTGCATCAGTTTTACCCAATATCAATGAACCTGATGAGTGGACAAAGGCAATCTCTTGGCCAGCAGAACGAGCCGGCCAACAGAATGTTCGCAGTACCCAACACCGACTCCGGGGATGTCTGTGGCAAATGCGTCATCCGCAAATAGTCGGCGGATCAGATGCATCCATTGCACTTATCTCTTACTGGACTGATGCTGCTCGTGGCCAGCCAGCCATTTTGCCAGACCTTAAACGCTAAGAGTTCAAATCACAGGAGATCAAAAAAATGGTAAAGCAAAATAGTATGAAAAAAGCATTCGTGAAGTTGGCCTCGTGCCTATGCCTTGTGGCCAGCGTAACAAGTGCAACCGCAGGAGAGAAGATCGACTATACCAAAATGTCCTCCCAGCAGTTAGCGGAGCATCTTATTTTTAACAGCGATGGATTCAAACTTGACAAGCCAGTTCAGGAAGGTGGTACAGCACGTGAACGACTGGTGCAGGACGAGTTGCAGAAATCCTGTTCTGTTGTGGGTAACGCAACCATACCAGCCGACACATCGGTCAAAGTTATGACCATGGCGCGTAACAGTTATAGATATCCCGAAGGTGGAATCAAACTGGGAGACTGGAAAATTGGGCGTGAATTGGCCTGGTCTGGCTACGGATTCAGAGCTGGTCACAAAAACGACGACCATTCCACGACAAAATACGGCCCTGGTGGTAACTGTTATAACTGTCATCAACTGGCGACTGATCGTACCGGTGGCAGTATCGGCCCCGCATTGACAGGTTATGGAAAAGCTCGCGGAACCAGTGATGCGATTCTCAAGTACACGTATGAGGTAATTTATAATCCACACGCATATTTCCCGTGTACTCATATGCCGCGTATCGGTGCCAAAAAATTGCTGACTGAAGAACAAATCAGTCACGTCATGGCCTACCTGTTCGATCCCGAGTCGCCGGTTAACAAGTAAGGCACATACTTATTGATTTGATAACCACTAAGAATAGCCATCAAGGAAGATGGCCTTCTTATGCTGACAGCCCCACCCTCATAATAATTCAACGACTAGAATTACAATCTCAAATCAAGCCTGGCGTCTATTGCCGGTACTACTCGATTAATCACATTCTTGAAACCATCGACCTATAAAGTACTTCGGCTGTAGCCATTTCTAGGAAAAGATTTCTGCTAGAAATAAACGATGCGATTTTCGTCGCGACTTGAAATCTCTCACACCATTTCCTAACCTCCTGGATTTAGTGGATAATCCCAACTCTTCGATTTCTAACGCATTGATTTATCTGAATTCAGCATGGGTAATCCGCCAGCTCACAGGGCCAGGAAGAGGTTCGGGCAAAAGGCATCCGGAGCTTAGAATCCCTGCAAAAATC
>JAAUXZ010170186.1_pt1 | contig 10809 bp, 11 predicted proteins | sample 7278131 | NCBI WGS metagenome assembly JAAUXZ01 (sample SAMN14350119, study PRJNA611818) | marine sediment metagenome | isolation source: surface marine sediment (3m) | place: French Polynesia: Moorea | collected 2018-08
AATCACGGCTTCGATGAGTTCTTCGGCAACCTCTACCACCTGAATGCCGAGGAAGAACCCGAGAACGAGGACTATCCCGGTGACATGGTGATGCCGGACGGAAGGACCTTCCGCGAGACTTTCGGGCCGCGTGGTGTGATTCGTTCGTCGGCCGACGGTGAGATTGAGGATACCGGTCCGCTGACCAAGAAGCGCATGGAGACCGTCGACGAGGAGACCATTGCCGCAGCTATCGACTTCATCGAACGTGCCCACGCTTCCGGCACGCCGTTCTACGTGTGGTGGAGCGGCACACGCATGCACTTCCGGACTCACGTTAAGGATGAGCTGCGTGGTATCTCCGGTCAGGACGAGTATGCGGACGGTATGGTGGAGCACGACATGCACGTGGGACAGCTACTCGAAACGCTGGACCGGTTAGGTATCGCCGACAACACCATCGTGCACTATTCCACGGACAATGGCCCGCACATGAATACGTGGCCCGATGCTGCCTGGTCGCCGTTCCGCGGTGAGAAGAACACCAACTGGGAAGGCGGCTGGCGCGTGCCCTCCGCAGTCCGCTGGCCCGGCAATATTGAGGCTGGCTCGGTATCCAATGAGATCATGCACCATATGGACTGGCTGCCGACGCTGCTGGCTGCAGTGGGCGCTGACGACATCAAGGAACGCCTGAAGGAAGGTGGCGTGCGGTCGATCGGGCGTCGCTACAGGGTGCACCTGGACGGCTACAACTTTCTGCCGTACCTGACGGGTCAGGCGGACAAGGGGCCGCGAGACGAGATCTTCTACTTCTCGGATGACGGTGACCTGACAGCGCTTCGCTGGCGGGACTGGAAGATCATTTTCATGGAGCAGCGCGTCGAGGCGACGTTGCAGGCCTGGGCGGAGCCGTTCGTGCCACTGCGCGTGCCGCTGATCTTCAATCTGCGCAGGGACCCTTACGAGCGCTCACAGCTGACATCGAATACCTACTACGACTGGCTGATCGACCGCGTATTCCTGCTAGTGCCGGCGCAAGCGTATGTCGCGAATTTTCTTGCCACGTTCCAGGAATTTCCGCCGCGGCAGAAAGCCGCGAGCTTCAGCCTGGAGCAGGTGCTGGAGCAACTGCAGGAAAACATGGGCTCACAGTAGGTACTGCGCATGTTCAGGCAATTACGGGCCGCTACAGTCTTCGGGCTGCTGGCGGCCTTTTTCGTTTTCGGCCCGGCCGCTGCTGCCGAGCCGCCAAAGCTGGTTCTGCAGATCACGGTCGACCAGCTGCGAGCGGATCTGCCGACCCGGTATTACGAGCGCCTGGGTGAGGGCGGCTTTCGCTATCTGTGGGAAAACGGCGTCGTTTTCGGCAATGCGCATCACGCCCATGCGAATACCGAGACGATTGTTGGTCACGCAACGCTCGCGACCGGAGCTCACCCTTCCGGTCACGGCATGATCGGCAATATCTGGTTTGATCGAGAGACCGGTTTTACGACCTACAACATAGAGGACAGTCGTTACCGCCTCCTGACCGCCGGCGCCGATGTGGACGAAGACGCGGAGATTGATCCAACGCAGCGCGCCGCGCGTAGCGAGGGGCGGTCTCCGGCGGCGATTCTCGTCACGACGCTGGCTGACGAGCTGCGCGCCAGCAATGATGGCCAGTCGAAGGTCGTTGGCGTCTCGGTCAAGGATCGTGGCGCCGTCTCGATGGCGGGCCATTCCGGCACGGCCTACTGGTTCTCGAAAGCGTCCGGAGAATTCGTAACCAGCACGTATTACATGGACAGTTACCCGCAGTGGGCGCAGGACTTCAACGGGGCCGCACCGGCGTCGCGCTTTGCGAACACGTCGTGGGAACTGCTGCACTCGCGTGACACCTACCTGTTCGGTGATTCCGACGATCGTGAGTGGGAAGCCGACGTCGCAGGATTCGGCCGCACGTTTCCGCACAGCTTTGGTGATGGCAGCAGCCCCTATTTCACGACCTGGCTGACGCTCAGCCCCGCAGGCGATGAGCTCGTGCTCGAGTTCGCCAGGGAAGCGCTGGTCGGCGAGCAGCTAGGTAAGGACGACATTACCGACTACCTCAGCGTCAGTTTTTCCTCGACGGACTATGTCGGTCATGTGTTTGGACCATCCAGCCTCGAGGCCGAGGACAACATCCTGCGCCTAGACAGGACGCTGGCCGAGTTGTTTGCCTTCGTGGACGAGGAGGTTGGCCTCGACAACACGCTGATCGTGCTGTCGGCGGATCACGGCGGTCCGGATACTCCCGGCTACTTGAACGGCCTGGGGATTCCGGCGGGATACGTCGATCCCGCATCCTGGGAACGCGAAGCTGCGCTGCAGCGCATCAAGTCGCGTTTCCGGATCAAGGGCGATCTGATCGAGACCTACGATCATCCCTACCTGTATTTCAGCCAGGACGTCAGGAGCAACCTGAAAATCGACCAGCGGGAACTCGAGAACGCAGTCGTTGCCGAGCTAATGCGATTCCCGGGGGTGGCGCTGGCTGTGTCGAGTACCGCACTGGGCGAGGGCGGCCTGCCGGATAACGAACTCTACCGCGCCGTCACGCACAACTTTCATCCCAAGCGCTCTGGGGACATCTACCTGGTTTTCGAGCCGAACTGGTTCATCAACGACTTCGACGGCCTGGTCGTCGCATCGACACACGGTTCGCCCTGGAATTACGACACGCAGGTACCGGTCGTCTTCGCAGGTCAAGGTCTGCAGCCGGCAGTTGTTCAGCGCAAGGTTTACACGGTCGATGTCGCCGTCACGCTGGCGGCATTACTGGGAATCAAGATGCCTTCCGGTGCAGCTGGCGAGCCTTTGGTCGAGGTCTTCGCCGACTAATTACACCGGTGGCTAGAACAGCACGGTAACCAGCAAGTTGTCGGTGTAAGTTCCCGGATCGGGGAACTGGCCTGGCTGGATGCGCCCGTACAGCGGATGGGACCTGAACGTCGGCCAGCCGCGCGATGGACGACTACCCGTGACAACGAACGTTGGTGGAACGCCATTGCCCCAGATTTGCGTAAACGCCGGATCGCGGTACACCGTGTAACCCAGCGTCTCTCCCGGACCGGCCTGGAGCAGGCGTGCGAGTTGATCGCCACTCTGGCCGGGCCCGATGCTGATCGAGTAGCTTCCCGGCGAGCCGAAACACAGCGTATCCACGCGGCCGACGGCGTCGAGTGGCGTCGGCTGCCCGGGCATGTACATGCCGAACGAAAGCGGCGCGACGCGCATAATGCAGAAGATCGCGTTGGCCGACTCGGGCAACAGCGACATCACGGCGATGAGCATCCAGGCGGCTTTCTTCATTCGAACTTCCTGGGCTCGCACGTGAACTTCCCGAGATTCGGAATCATCGTTCCGCTCTGGGGTTTCGGAACGATAAAGTCACATACCGATCCGTTCCAGCGCACCGTCACCTGCGACGGCTTTGTCAGACCTTGCAGGTAGACCCGACCGTCACTGCCAACGGGCGACCAGTCGCGCTGTTCGAAGACGCGGGCGACCGCTCCCTGGCGGACCGGGCTACCGTCTGGAAGTACGACATGGATGATCGCGTCATGGGCCTCGAGGACTTCGAATTCGACCACGATACCGCTGCGCAGGTATGGAGATGCGTCCTGCCTGAGATCGCCAACCTGGGCCGACAGCGGCAGGTCGTCGACTTCGATGGATATCTGGTTGCGCTGGTAAGGACGCAGGCCAGGGACGAAAATCTGTCCGTTCTCATTGGTGCGGCCGATTTCCCGGTTCTCGGAATAGACGCGTACGCCCTCGTAGTCGCCGACATCGACCACGGCGAAGGCTTCCCGGATCTGGCGAGTGACGTGTGTCATGCCGCCCATCGTAGCCACTGAGCCCGAGGAACCCAGCTGCCATTCGGTACTGGAGCCGAATTCGCGGTAATTGGCCGAATAGGTGCCGAAGTCATTTTGCGCCACTACCCCGGCGTCCAGGGACGTTTCCCCGGCCCGGCTTACAGCAAGGTGATAACCCCAGCCCGGTCCCAACGGCAGGTTGCGGCGCGTTTCGACCTGGACCTGGGTATCGGACTCGCGGATCGACAGTCCGCCACTCGCAAAATGGTTGTCCCCGAACGGCATCGAGACGCGCACCCCGACAGTCAGGTCGTGCGTGCCGGCATCGACATAGGATGCCACCGCGGAGACCGACAGTCGTCGTCCTATGGTCGTCGAGTAATTCAGTGAGGCTATCGAACGGTCCTCGCGATCGCGGTAGTCCTGGTGCGTGAAAGCGGCGCCAAGCGTACCGCGGATGGGAGCGTTGATGCTGCCACTGGTAAAAAATTCCACGGCCGGTAGCGGGTCGATGATGCCCACGAGCGCAAACTTACGCGTCGTTCCGGTCACGCGTACGTTGTAGCTGAAAAGATTCGCGGATCGCTGGAACCCGGCCAGCCATTGCACGCCCGTGCCGTCAGATCCGTTGCTCAGCCCGAGGCCGAGATCGATGATGCCCCCGGCAAGGGGCTTGAATTTGGTCGCGCCGGTCACCACGCCCAGGTGGCTGCCAAACTCCAGGTGGCCCTCGAGCGTCAGGTCGTTGCGCAGCCCGTGCCGCCAGGTGGCGGACCCTGCGAGATCGCCGTAGGAGAAGCTCTTGATCCCGTAGTCCTCGCGCAGCGCGCCCAGGGTGAACGAGTAGTCATTGAGGCCCTGTCGCAGCAGTGCGGTCGAGCCATAAAAGTCCTGGACGATCGACTGGCGCCGGCCGAGCGCGTCCTCGGTCACGATTTCCATCTGGCCCGAGCCGTTCACCACCGGGATGTCCTCGAGAATGAACGCACCTGGCGCTACATCCTGGCGCCGGAACAGCTGGCCGTTGATGTAGATGTCGAGTGCCGTCGGCACAGCCGTCTGGCCGTAGAAGTTCGGCAACGGGTGGGTCACCATTGTCGGGCGCGTCGCGAAATTGGTCGCGAACTGGACGCCGCCCAGGCGCAGTGCACGTCCCAGCGAACCGGGGCGGCTGATAATGTCGCCGACGCGCAGGCTGCGGACGTTGGCGGGATCGTCTCGTGTGTAGGTCAGGTCGAGCACCGTCATGCCGTCGCCATCGGGTGGCAATGTGGCGCCCCTGCGAGCCGACGCATCGCGGAACAGCAGGTTGGCGGCAACGTTGCCATCGGAGCCGAACACCACGGGTCGCAGCAGACTGGAGAACGTGCGCACGGTCCCTGAATCCTGGTCCCTGTATGTCCAGTCGTAGTCCATAAAAGCGCCGAAACTGGCTTCGGGCTTGAGGTCCATTCCGCCGCGCATGTTGACCACACGGGTAGGCAGGTGCCGCGGCGGCACCTGAACGTTCAGAACCAGGTCCCGCGGTTGCAGGATAACTGTAGCTCCATCGAACGCGCTGATCGCAAAAAAGTCCCGGCCCCGAAATTGCCGGGCCGGTGGGGGCGGCGTAACGATTTCCCAAAGGTCCAGCCACCGCCTTTCGACGTAGAACTCACCCTCCGCGTCGGTGAGCACGATGGCAGTTCCATACGACTCGCCGTTGAAGCGCAGCTCGACGATAAGCAGTTCGTCAGGGGTGTCTGCCAGCGCCAGGTGGGCGCTGCAAATCAACAACAGGGGCCAGAAGGCCCTATTCCAGCTCCGCCAGCACATATTTCAGTACCCCGGCAGTGTCCGTGACGAGCTCCAGGGTGCCCGTGGCGTTCTCGCCGGGAATGTCGACGGGAAGCAACCCCGACGTTCCAGGGTGAAGGTAGAAGACCGTTGGGGTGACCTCTGGCGCCGAATCCGGCGACGCAAGGTAGCGGATTTCTATGACCTTGACCCGGACATTGCCGTTGTTGCGCAGCTGAACGGCCGTCTGGTTGCCCGCCGTTGCAGACTTCACGAGTTCAACCGCGCTTTGGGCGGGCGCCGTCGGTGCTACGAAGACGGGGATGCCGAATCGCAGCCGCATGTTGACGCCGCTGGTGTCGTCGCTGGTTTCGGGCGGGGCAAGTTCGGTAAAGAAGACGCGGTAGGCGAGCTCAGTTGTTGCGTCGGCCGGCCGCATCAGGCCGATACGCACGACCTGTGTCTGCCCCGGCTGGAGCGTGAACAACGGCGGTACGGCCAGTAATTCGTCGGTCTCGTTGTAAATCTCGCGCTCCTGGCCGGACTGCGACCAGGCGACGGCATTCACCTCGAAAGACTTGGCAGCACCGCTGGAATTCGTGACGCGGACGACGTCCCTGTCGCGACTGTCGCTCATCTCGAGCAGGACAGGCGATACGTTGACGGACGCCAGCGCCGCAGCGGAGGTTCCGAGTAGAAACAGGAAGGCAGCGAAGACCGCTGCCTTCCTGGCATTTCGCTCTGTTTTGGTCATCGCTCTGGTTGCCGGTCAGGGCAATATCGTGACCAACACGGTGTCCGTGTAACTACCCGGTTCGGCAGCTTGACCGTCGGCGAGCAGGACACGGCCATAGACCACCGAGTCGGTGACAGTGCCCATGCCAACACCGGTGATCGAGACCCTGGCCGACGCGCCCGTGTCGTCACCCCAGATCTGGGCATAGGTGTTGTCGGTAAACAGGTTATAGGCGAGCGTGTCCGTGCCGTTGGTCATGGCGCGGGCGTCCGGGTTACCTGTCGTCGTGCCGCCGTCAAGCTCGATAGACGTGTTAAAGCCGTTGGAGCAACGCCACCTCAGCGTGGTCGTCGCCGCGAAGTCGGCCGAAGCCGTCGCGACGCCGCTCAGGTCGAACGCCATCGCCGTTTCCGACGTGCCGTCGAAGATGCAGAAGTTCGGGACCGTTGCCGATACCGAAATGTTCTGCGTTGCCTGTGCATCGGCGTCGCCGGAAAAAGCAAAGCCGGCCACTGCGACAAGCAACAGTTTCCATTTCATCAGTTTCATGGTGATTCCTCTCGTGGTTGACGCAGTCCGGCAATTTCGCCAAAGGCGAAATTCTTAGGAGCCGCGCCCCGCCTCATTGCGGGTTAGCCTCATGTTGTGACCGGTATGGACCCCGGTAGCGTCAACAAATCCTATTACTTTCAGTGCCTTGCGAAGGTTTTAGAGATAGGCTCTCTCGACGTTGGGCAGATGCTACATAATTACTTTTGGAGCCGGTGTGACACGGTTCAAGGATTCACCAGCCTGCTCGGCCGGCGGAAACAGGGGGTTTTGTAAGGAAGAGCGGGGTGCTCAGCTGTGATCGTAGGGGTCGAACCCTCTCGACGTTTCCTCGTCCGGCAGGTCGTCGTCGGCGTCATCCACCTTGAGCATGACCTGCAGCATCTGGGTGGACACCAGGGAGAGGGCGGAGGACGAGGCCTCATCGGAGCTTCCGGGCAGATCGGCTGCCTCGTTCTGGCGCAGCATTTCCAGCTCTTTGTCCGTAACGACAGTGAATATGCCGGTTTCGCGGTGTCGGGCTACGACGCCTGACTCCTCGGATTTCGCGATGGCGGCCATCGACTCGAGATTGTCGCTGTTGGCTTCCTGCAATATCACCTCGAGTTCACCGGTCGAGAGTAGTTCGAGTTCGATGTTCTCTTCCGGTGGCGCGTCCAGGACGTTCCGGCCCCGTTCATCGGTACGGATTTTCGACGGTCGCCGAATGACGACCGTGGTTTCTGCAATATCGGGTGACGAGTCTTTTGTCTTAGAAGAGCACAACGAGAAGATCCCCTCTGCGCAGTACCCGCGGTCGAGCACCGCTGTAGCGGACGGCCTCGCGGCCGATAACCGCCCGGCTCGGCAAGTCCTTGACGGCAGTCTGACAGGACTCCGGGTAGTTGCAAAGGGGTGGTGGCACGATTGCGCCAATGGTAATGCGTGTCGTTGCCTGGCTGGACGCGCAGTTCCAAGGGATCATGACACCGAGAACTGCGAGGCTGGCCGCTATTATTTTCATGGCAGCGTCCGGTTTCCAGCCCTTTTGCGCGCGGCTCGCGGCACTCAGGCCGGTACTGCGTTCTTGCGCCAAATCGCCAGTTGCGATGGCGCCTGGACGCCCATCTTAACGCGGTTCCCACTCGCAGAGAAAATTGTGATCTCTATGGGGCCGTTCTTGAACAGATCCCCGAGAGTCATCGACGGGTCGATTCCCTCTTCGGGTTTGATCTCAATGGATTCGGCATCACGTCGGCTTACAATCAACATAGTTTCGAGTCCCGTTGGCCGGTTGAATAATCAGGCTTCTACGATCGAGCGTAGGTTATTAACGCCGGGCTCGACGCCCTGGCGGCTATAAGTGTCTGAATTTGCTGAGCCACCACGAACGATCGCCATGGCTGACTCGATCTGCTGCTTGCGGGTCCGGATGATCGCACCGTTGGTCATGTTGCGGCGATTGCACTCCACGGCGAGTTGCACCAGGTGTCGCCAGCCGGCCGCAACGGCATGGTTCTCGTCGCACCACTCGATCATGTGATCCATTTGATCGTCGCCCTCTGCGAAACCGGCTCCCGTGCAAATGGCGCTGCGCTGCCGGTCCAGTTGCCGGAGGGACTCCACGCACTGGGTCTTCCGCGCCAGGACGTCCTGCAATGCGTCCATGTCCTGGGCTTCCAGCGCGCCGCGCTCACTGCCGAGCGTCTCAATGAGCGTCTCGGCGAGCACTACCGAGTCGCCGATGACCTCGACGAGCTTCTGGCGTGCAACCGGTGCGTCGGAGGGGTTCATCGTCATTCGCCGAGCGAACGTTCGAACCGCAGCATCGCCTCGGCGATCGCCCCGGAATCAATCTCGTAGTCGCCATTCTCAATAGCGGACTTGACCTCTGCCACCCGGTTTTCGTCAACGGGCGCGAGAGTCTCCAGGGTTTTCTCGAGACGTTCGAGCAACTTGGCGCTGCTGGTCAGGTTGACCGTATCGCCGCTCGAAACGGAATCCTGACGGGGATCCCGAGATACGTTGGTGTCGTTGCCAATCTTGCGCTCGACACTCGTATCTTCGATCTTGCTGCCGGTCTTGCTGATTGCGCCATGATCCATGGGGCCGATCCTGTTTGTCATAATGTCAATCCTCAACGATCATTGTTGCTAGCCTGTGTATCGGCAGTACTTCCGGTAACTTTAGGCGTAGCGTGGGAAAAACCGCGCGAGTCCGGAAGCAGGATTTCCACCTGCTCCCGCGACCGCACGACACCTTCGACAATCCGCCCGGAATTCAGGTTTTCCACGCGGATTCTCTGGTGCATTGCGCCGTCCGTCAGCGCTTTGCCGGCCATGGATACGTTGATCCCGGAGCTGGACGCCACCAGTGTGACGGTCTGACCGCGCCTGACGAGCTGGTCCGCCTGGACCAGTGACAAAGTATACGGGCGGCCGGCGATGACTTGCTGTTTCAGCCGCTGGCCGATCAGCTCGTTGGCATCGGTGATATAGCCGGAGTTCATGCGCGATACGTCCCGCTGGTCGCGGCTCAGGTCCGCTGCCGTCAGCAGGTGGCCTTTCGGCAGTGTTCGCGCCGCTACCAGGATCTCCGCACTCACGAAGACGTTGACCGGGACGTGCACAGTCCACGACCTGGCGCCGCTGCAGCGGATACCGACGATCGTACGGGGCCCGATCGTCGTGCCGCGCCGCATGAAAGCCTTCAGCGGCTGGTCGCATAGCGGCAAGCGGTGCCGCGGATCGAGGGCCCCGGCCTCGACCGTGGTACGCCCCGAGGAACCGCCGACACGATCTCTCAGGAATGCTTCTGCGGCGGCGCGGATGTCGTCCGTCCGCTGCCATTGCCGTTCCGCAGCCTCGGTGGCGCCGCCGGGGGCCAGCAGCAACAGCCACAGGCCGACACAGAGGCAGCCTCGCGGCCACTGCGATCCGACAACTCCTTGGCGGCGAAACCATTGAGACGTCAATTTACTGACGAAATCCAGCAATTCGAACTCCATTAATGCCTTCCAGGAAGGTAGATGCAATTGCCATGCCAGCTGCAACCGGTTCGTCTTGCCGGGGCGTGCAAACGCTTGCCAGCAGGCGGCAAAGCCCTGCCGGTTAGGGACCGCCTGGCAGTCGGCGACGGCAACGAAAAGTCGGCAAGACGGCGTTTCGGCAACTTGGCACGGCCCTTGCATCACGTGTTGCAGGAAAGCATTAACGGATTGCCAAAATGGAAATCGATGGATTCGGACTGCACGAGACGGCGCTCAAGTTCCGCGCCCGGCGCAACCAGCTGCTGTCATCGAATATCGCTAACGCAGATACGCCGAACTACAAGGCTCGCGATATCGACTTCGGCACGGCGTTGAAGAATGCGCAGCAGGGCGGCATCGGACTCGAACGCACGAGCGACTTGCATATCAAGTCGTGGGGCACTGCCAGAGATGGCGGCGAGGCCATGTATCGAATTCCGGTGCAGTCGTCGCTGGACGGCAACACCGTGGAGACCGACGTGGAACAGGCAGCATTTGCTGAGAACGCGCTCAAGTATCGCGCCAGCCTCTCATTCCTGGACGGCAAGGTGCGGACGCTGCGGTTCGCCATCAAGGGAGGTGAATAGTGTCGCTATTTACAGTTATTGACGTCGCCGGAAGCGCTATGAATGCGCAGTCCGTGCGGCTGAACGTCACGGCAAGCAACCTGGCCAACGCTGGCAGCGTCAGCGGCGATCCCGACAAGGTCTATCGCTCGCACCAGCCGGTGTTCAGCAGTTTTTCGGACGCGATGTCCGACCAGACCGGCGTCGCCGGTGTGCGGTTGTCCGGGATCGTCGAAAGCTCGGCACCGTTGTCGGTTCGATACCAGCCCGAGCATCCGGAGGCCGATGAGAACGGCAATGTCTATGCATCGAACGTCAACACGGTCGAGGAGATGGTCAACATGATCTCGG
>JAAUXZ010162311.1_pt1 | contig 10801 bp, 12 predicted proteins | sample 7278131 | NCBI WGS metagenome assembly JAAUXZ01 (sample SAMN14350119, study PRJNA611818) | marine sediment metagenome | isolation source: surface marine sediment (3m) | place: French Polynesia: Moorea | collected 2018-08
CATTGAAGTACCCGGAGGGGCGAAGCAGATCAGCCAGTTCAGCCTGTCCAAGCCGCAGGATGGCTTGGGGATCGAGCGCATCTCGCGACTTGAGATTATGGATGGCCCGCTCTACATTGACCCAGGCGGTATTCTGGGTCAGTACCGCACCGACCATGACCTCAAAGGGTGAATCCCCCGGCCACCAGTGTTGAGGGCCGTGATGATCGAGTAGTTCCTGATAAATTCTCTTGAGAACAGTCCGTGTGAATTTCAACGCCCGCGCCTGCCGGGACCTTTTCCAGCCCATGGAGTGTCGGCCGATTTCGTGCGTTTGCCCCGATAGACAGTACTTTTTTTCTGCTTATGTGACCCGGTAATTTTTTTACGGCCTTTGCCTGGCGGATGAACTGGTGCGTGATGTGACTTGCGACGACGCCCCTCTGCAGGCAGCCCCATCGACTCCAGCAGCTTGTTGAGCTCGTCGTCCCCAAGGTAGCGCCAGCGCCCGACGCTCAGGGCGCTCTCCAGGATGACACTGCCATAGCGCACCCGTTTGAGGCGGCTGACCCTGGCGCCCACTGCCTCCCACATGCGCCGCACCTCCCGCTGCCGCCCCTCCATGATCACCACGTGATACCAGCGATTGATGCCCTCGCCGCCCGACTCGACGATCTCCTCGAAGCGCGCCGGGCCGTCCTCCAGCTCCACCCCATGGGTGAGTTGTGTGAGCTGCGCCTCGGTGATATTCCCCATCACCCGCACCGCATATTCCCGCTCCACTTGTCGACTGGGGTGCATCAGGCGGTTGGCCAGTTCCCCGTCGGTGGTCAGCAGCAGCAGACCGGAGGAGTTGAAGTCGAGGCGGCCTACGGGTATCCAGCGGCCATGTTTCAGCTTCGGCAGGCGATCGAACACGGTGCGTCGGCCCTCCGGATCCTTGCGGGTCACCAGCTCGCCTTCCGGCTTGTTGTAGACCAGTACCTCTCTTTCCGGGGGTTCCAGGCGTCGGTTGGCCACCGGACGGCCATCCACCTTGATCTGATCGGAGGGAATCACCCGCTGACCCAAGCGCGCCGGTTCATCGTTGACCAGCACCCGACCGGCGCTGATCCAGCCCTCGATCTCCCGCCGCGAACCCATCCCGGCGTTCGCCAGCACCTTCTGCAGACGCTGTCCCGGTGCCGGGTTATTCTGTTTCATCGGATCGTTTGACTGGTTGATCGGGATCGTCGGCGTAATCGGCCAAGGCATCCGTCTCGCCATCTGAATCGAACTCCGTCAGATCCTCTGTCGTTGGTGCGGATTCGACCGCTCGCAGGGTGGGTCGATGCATGACACCGGAGTCGGTCTCACCGTCCGGGTCCGCCTCGATCAGGGTATCCGGGTTGATGTCAAAGTCCTCGCCAGCTAGCACGGAGCCCTCCGCAGCTGCTGCAGCTGTCTGCCCTGCGTCTGCCGCCTGGTCAGTCTGGACCTGCGGCGGGTAGTGCTCCGGGTCTTTCAATTCCAGTTCCCGGTTGATCGAGTCCAGGTCGCGGATCTCCGCCAGGCTAGGTAGATCGCTCAGGCTCTTCAGATTGAAGTAATCGAGGAACTCCTTGGTGGTGGCATATAATGCCGGCTTGCCCGGTACATCCCGGTGACCCACCACCCTCACCCACTCCCGCTCAGTGAGGGTCTTGATGATGTTGGTGCTGACGCTGACGCCCCGGATGTCCTCGATTTCACCCCGGGTGATCGGTTGACGGTAGGCGACCAGGGCCAGGGTTTCGAGCAGGGCCCGGGAGTATTTGGGCGGCCTTTCCGCATAGAGACGGGAGACCCAGGGGGCGTATGCCGATCGCACCTGGATGCGAAAACCACTACCCACCTCACACAACTCGAAGCCTTTTCCCTGATAATCCGCAGCCAGCTCATTAAGCACCTCGCGCAGCTGTTGCTTTTCCGGCTCCTGCCCCGCATCGAACAGGGCCTGCAGCTGATCCAGATTCAACGGACGGCCTGCCGCCAACAGGGCCGCCTCGACGATTTGTTTGAGTTTGTTTTCGGCTGTCATATCAAGATGCAATGGCTTTCACATGGATCGGGGCGAAGTTGTCGGACTGGACCAATTCCAGTAACGCGCCCTTGATCAGTTCGAGAATAGCCAGAAAGGTCACCACCACGCCCAGACGACCCTCGGTGAAATCGAACAGGTCGGTGAACTCGGTGAAGCTCTCACTGTTGACCCGCTCCAGCACCCGGGACATCCGTTCCCTGACCGACAGGGCCTCTTTCTCCACCCGATGGCTGGTGAACATGTCGGCCCGATGCAGCACATCCTGGAAAGCGAGCAGGATCTCCCGCAGATCCACATCGGGGTCCTTGGCCTCCACGTGTTTGTCCACCAATTCGGCATGGGCCTGGAAGGTATCCCGGGTCATATGCTCGAGCCCGTCCAGGTCCTCGGCGGCCTGCTTGAACCGTTCGTACTCCTGCAGACGCCGGATCAGCTCGGCCCGCGGGTCCGCCGCCTCCTCATCCTCGCTCACCGGGCGCGGCAACAGCATGCGGGACTTGATCTCCGCCAGCATCGCCGCCATCACCAGATATTCGGCGGCCAGTTCCAGACGCAGATCGTTCATCATCTCAATGTACTGGATATACTGCTCGGTGATCTCCGCGATAGGGATGTCGAGGATGTCCAGGTTCTGGCGTTTGATCAGATAGAGGAGCAGGTCCAAAGGGCCCTCGAAGGCGTCGAGAAACACCTCCAAGGCATCCGGCGGGATATACAGGTCGGTCGGCGGCGTGGTGAAGGGCTCACCCTGCACGACGGCAAAGGGCATCTCCTCCTGCTCCGGATGGTGGTGGGGATGGGTGGTCTCTGTCTGTTCCATTTTTCCTGTCTATCTGAGTCCGCAAATGATCAGGGACACTGGGTAAATCCAAGAAATTCTGCGGAATAATAAATAATATTAATAATTATTTTAGATACTTAATGCATATATTAAATGTAATTTATAATCAATGGTCCACCTCAAAACTGAGCCATGCTTTGCATTCAAGTCTTGTGCGTTCTGACCGACTGTCCGTTCAAGTAAAATCCAGCGACATGCACTCACGGACCTCGCGCATGGTCTCTTCCGCTACCGACCGCGCCTGCTCGGAGCCGGCCTCGATGATCCGGCGGACCTCCTCGGGCTTGGCGTCTAACTCGGCAGCCCGCTCCTGCATAGGCTTCAGCTCGAGCAGCATCGCCTCGATGACCGGTGCCTTGCATTCCAGGCAGCCGATCGCTGCACTGCGGCAGCCATCCTGCACCCAGTGCTGCACCTCTGCATCAGAGTAGACCTCGTGAAACTGCCAGACCGGACAGCGGGCTGGGTCGCCCGGATCGGTACGCCGGACCCGGTTGGTGTCGGTGGGCATGCGCTTGAGCATGTTCTCCAACGTCTCCGGCGGCTCACGCAACGAGATGGTATTGCCATAGGATTTGGACATCTTTTGTCCATCCAGACCGGGCATCTTGGCCGCCTTGGTGAGAAGGGGCTGGGGCTCCACCAGGACGACCCGGCCGCTGCCTTCCAGATAGCCTAACAGACGTTCCCGGTCATCGACGGTGATGTTCTGCTGGGACGCCAACAGCTCACGGGCAGCCAGCAATGCCTCCCCGTCCCCCTGCTCCTGATAGGCGCGGCGCATGCGATCGAATTGCTTGGCGTTTTTCTTACCCATCTTCTTCTTGGCCTGTTCCGCCCGCTCCTCGAAGTCCGGCTCACGGCCATAGATATGATTGAAACGCCGCGCCACCTCACGGGTCAGCTCCACATGCGCCACCTGATCCTCACCCACCGGGACATGGGCCGCCCGGTAGATCAGGATATCCGCCGCCTGCAGCAGCGGATAACCGAAAAATCCGTAGGTGGCCAAGTCCCTCTCCTTGAGTTTCTCCTGTTGATCCTTGAAGCTGGGCACGCGCTCCAGCCAACCCAACGGGGTGATCATGGAGAGCAGCAGGTGCAATTCCGCGTGCTCCGGAACATGGGATTGAATGAACAGGGTGGCCTTCTCAGGATCGACCCCCGCCGCCAACCAGTCGACGACCATTTCCCAGACACTGGCCGGGATGATGCTGGGATCGTCATAGTGCGTGGTGAGGGCGTGCCAGTCCGCCACAAAGAAGAAACAATCGTGTTCATGCTGCAGTTTGACCCAGTTCTTCAACACGCCATGATAGTGGCCCAGATGCAGGCGGCCGGTGGGACGCATACCGGAGAGCACGCGGGATTTTGCAACGGTTGTATTCAATTTCAGCTCCTTGCTGGACTGAGGATCACGGGTACATACTGCAGAACGATATCCGTGGCCGGCAGCAGATTGATGGTCAGTTGCACCAGTGGCCAGAGCACATAACCCAGCAGACCGGTGGCCAACAGCACGACAACGATGATAAGACCGAATGCCTCGAGGCGTGAATAGACCTGTGCGAGTTTTGGCGGTAACAGGGAATTGAGCACCCGGCCACCGTCCAGCGGCAGGATCGGCAGCAGATTCAACGCCATCAACACGGCATTGAACAACACCCCCGCGACTCCCATCAGAATCATCGGTACGGCAAGCCACTGCGAGGTCTCGATCAGCATCACCCCGAGCAGGATCGCCAGAGCCCAGAGGATTGCCATGAGCAGATTCGCGCCCGGCCCTGCCAGGGCCACAAGTGCGGAATCTCTCCTGGGATTGTGCAGATTCCGATAGTTTACCGGCACCGGTTTGGCCCAACCGAATACAAAGCCGCTGGTGAAAAACACCACCAGAGGTACCAGCACGGTGCCAATCAGATCGATGTGTTTGAGTGGATTCAGGGTGACGCGCCCGAGCATCTCGGCGGTACGATCCCCCAGACGCTTGGCCATCCAGCCATGGGCCGCCTCATGCACGGTGATGGCAAACAGGATCGGCAGGGCCAGGATAGCAATCTTCTGGAACAGGGTAAGCATGGATCAACTCTCGAACATGGAGGTTTCGCCCTTACCGGCCCTGAGCACTTCGGGGATATCGTCGATGACCGTCACCACGGTAGTGGCCTCGAAGCCGCAATAGCCGCCATCGATAATCAGATCGACCTCATGGTCCAGGACCTGACGCATCTCGTAGGGATCGGTCAGGGGCATCTCGTCACCCGGTAAGATCAGGGTGGTGCTCATGATCGGCTCCCCGAGTTCCGTCAGCAGGGCCTTGGCGATCTCGTTGTCCGGCACCCGGATACCGATGGTCTTGCGCTTCGGGTGTTGCAGGCGTCGCGGCACCTGTTTGGTCGCCTTGCTGATAAAGGTATAAGGCCCGGGTGTCAGGCTCTTCAACAAACGGTACTCCTGGTTGCCGATCTTGGCATAGTGGGAGATCTCACTGAGATCCCGGCAGACCAGTGTGAAGTTGTGGCTGTCATCAAGCCGGCGAATGTGGCGAATCCGCTCCATCGCCCCCTTGTCGCCGATCTGACAGCCCAGAGCATAGCTGGAGTCCGTCGGATAGATCATCAGACCGCTCTGCCGGATGATCGATACCGCCTGTTTGATGAGACGTGGCTGAGGATTCTCCGGATGGATTTGGAAAAACTGTGCCATGATCCGTCTCTATGACACCAGGCTGGACACTGGTGTTGTCTCCGCCAGCGACCAGTCATGCCAGATCGGCAGGCAGCCGTCCGGTAACATCGGCAGGCGGCCCAAAACGATCCAGGGGGTTTCGGGTGAGTGGAAATCGGAACCCGCCGAGGCCAGCAGGCCGAATTCCCGGGCATGTTTGGCCATCACGAAATAATCATCCCGACTGTGGCTGCCGGAGACCACCTCGATCGCATCCCCCCCCAGTTCGAGAAATTCCTGCAACAGACGTCGCAGTTTCGAGCGGGTCATGCGGTAGCGAGCGGGATGGGCGATCACTGCCTGGCCACCGGCCGCATGTATCCAGCCCACGGCCTCCTCCAGGGAGGCCCAGCGTCCGGGAACATGCCCAGGTTTTCCGTTGACCAAAAAATGCTTGAAGACCTTACGTTCGTCTTCAGCAGCGCCTACCTGCACCAGATGCCGGGCAAAATGGGTGCGGCTGATCAAGCTGCCGTTGGAGAAGGCCCGGGCCCCCTCGAAAGCCTCGGGAATACCCGCCTTTTCCAGCCTGCTGCCGATCTCCCGGGCACGCTCATCACGAAATGCCCGCAAGCCTGCCAGACCCCGCTGCAGGCGTTCGTTCCCGACATCCAGATTCAGGCCCACCAGATGGATGGTCTGCTGGTTCCAGGTGACGGAGATCTCCACCCCGGCGATCAGGGTGATCTGCTTGGTCTGCGCTGCCCGTAGGGCCTCTGCGACACCCTCGGTGCTGTCATGATCCGTCAGGGCCAGCACGCGCACCCCCGAACGGGCCGCCAGACCGACCAGGTCGCTGGGGCTCAGAGTGCCATCCGACGCGGTTGAGTGGTTGTGTAGATCATAAGCGCAGAACATGGAGGCGGATTGTACCTTAATTAAGCAGCAAAACACCGCTACGTTTTACTTTCCTGAGTCAAATACTAAGTCTTCGGCAAGACGCTCGGCCAACCGCCTGTTACAATCCCGCCATGCAGATGAACGAGACCGATCTTTCGCACCTGAATGCCACCTTTAGCGAGCTTGCCACACGGCTTATCGAATCCGTTGACACCGCTTATCGACAACAGGACCCCGACAATGCCCCTGACCTGCTGGTGGAGGCCATGCACAAGGTATTCGAACTGCTTGGCTTGTACCAGGAACAACCGTCCCAGGAATCTAGGGCAACCCCTGCGCAGCAGGATATCCACACCCTGGGTGACTACGCCTTCAACCTGCTGGCCGATCTCTCTTCCATCGCAGGCACCAACGGGCTGGATGATCTGAGCCGTGAACTGGAAGACCTGAGCTTCCCCCTGGCGCTCTGGATCGCCCGTCATGGGGGCAAGCTCAGTACCTTGGAACCCATCATCAACGCCATCTCTCACCAGGCAAACGCCATCAGGGAACCAATCACATTGGAACAACTCTATCAACTGACCGGTGAGATCCAGGCAGCCGTGGCGACGTCATTCAAACAGGATCTGGAGAAAAGCAATCCTGGCCGCCCCTGGCGTATCCTCTTGCTCAACCGGGCAATCATCGCGACCCGCAGCCATCGCCCTGAGCTGATCGAGCGTGCTTACGACAGCCTCCTGCAGGAACTGCCGGAAGAGGCCCCCGGCTTCTTTCAAGAAGGCATGCAACAGATGGTTGCACTGAATTATCCACAGCCGGTGAGGAAGGTCGTGGAAAAATATTACAACCTCTGGGGCGTGGAAAGGACGCTTCACTGAACCATGCCACGCAGGTAGAGCACCATGAAATTTCTCGCTGATTTTTTCCCGGTCATCCTGTTTTTTGTCGCCTACAAGCTGTATGGCATCTATGCGGCCACAGCCATCGCCATCGCAGCCTCTTTCGTGCAAGTGGGATACGGTTGGTTGCGCAACCGGCGGGTGGAGAACATGCACTTGATCACCCTGGGAATCCTGGTGGTGTTCGGCGGCCTGACCATTCTGCTGCAGGATCGCACCTTCATCATGTGGAAGCCTACGGTGATCAACTGGCTGTTCGGTATCGTCTTTCTGGCCAGTCAGGTCATCGGTAAAAAACCCTTGGTGGAGCGCATGATGGGTAACAGCATCTCGGTGGCACCGGCGATCTGGCTCAAACTGAACACATCCTGGGGAGTCTTTTTTATCCTGCTCGGTTTCCTGAATCTCTATGTTGCGAACGATTTTTTTGCAGCCGAACAGTCCCTGCAGCAGCAAAGCGGGCTGCAGCAGATTGATTTCGACAATTGCAGCAGCCTGTTCCAGGGCAATGAGTTGGAAATGTGCAATACGGCCCATGCCCTCGAAGAGACCTGGGTCAACTTCAAACTGTTTGGCATGATGGGGTTGACCATGTTGTTCATCATTCTGCAGGCCTTCTACCTGGCACGTCATATTCAAGAACCGGACGCTGCAACTGAACCTGAGGAGAGTTGAGTGTATTACGCAATCATTGCCGAAGATCGCGAAGACAGCCTGGAACAGCGGCTCAAAGCGAGACCCGATCACTTGAAAAGGTTGGAGGCCCTGCAGAGTGAAGGACGCCTTCTGTTGGCTGGCCCCCACCCTGCGATCGATGCAGAAGATCCAGGACCAAACGGCTTTACCGGTAGCCTGGTGGTGGCGGAATTCCCTGACCAACAGGCGGCCCAACGCTGGGCTGATGAGGATCCCTACGTCGAGGCCGGTGTCTACGCCAAGGTCAACATCAAACCCTTCAAAAAAGTTTTTCCGGCTTAATCGCCATTCAACCATCAACCCTCATCTAGACAGAGATATAACTATGAAAAAGTGGACTTTATTGGCTGCATTCTGCGGCCTCGGACTACTCCTGGGCTGTTCTCAGGAAGATACTCAGGCAGAAACAGTGGCAGCTGATACGCAACGTTCGGCCGTTCTGCCGGTCAGCAAAAACACCCCGAGTGCTACCGAACAGCTGGATGAAAACACCCTGCTGACCGTGAACGGAGAGCCGGTCACCAAGATCATGTACGGCATCTACTTCCAGGATCGCATGCGGACGGTACCCAACGCGCAAAACACCCCGGAGATGCAGGTGAGCATCCTCAATGAATTGGCCAATGTGTTGCTGGTTGCCCAGGATGCGGAGAAAAAACAGCTCGATCAACGTCCGGATGTCGCCGCCACACTCGCCCTGTTGCGCGCCAAACTGCTGACCCAGACCGCGCTTCAGGAATACACCAGTGCCAACCAACCGGACGAGCAAGCGATTCAGTCTATCTATGATGCCGAATATGCCAGTAAATCGTCTACTGAATTCAAGGCCCGCCACATCCTGGTCAAGGAAGAAGCGCAAGCCAAGTCATTGATCAGTCAACTGGACGAGGGAGGCGATTTTGCAGAACTGGCCAAACAGCATTCCACCGGACCGACGGGTAAGAACGGCGGGGATCTCGGCTGGTTCGACAGTGATCAGATGGTCAAACCCTTCTCGGATGCGGTAAAGGCCATGGAGTTGGGCAAATACAGCAAGACCCCGGTGCAGACCCAGTTCGGCTGGCATGTGATCCTGTTGGAAGAAAGCCGGGAAACCCCACCACCCACACTGGACCAGGTCAAGGCAGAGATCACCAATAGACTGCAGCAACAGGCCCTGGCAGATTACATGAAAGAATTACGGGAGAAGAGCAGCCTGCAGTTCAATGAGAAGGCGGGTCTGAAGAAAAAAGAGCCTGAACCGAAAGATTCCTAGGTCAGATCATCCCCCTTGACCGACTGCAAGCCGACGGGAAGCTTCCCGTCGGCTCCTGCCTGGCTGACCGATATTCTGAGTACTGCGCCTGTCGTGGTGTACAGGCCAGGATCCTCAGCGACGACCAGAACACCCCGGCTTTACCCCCAGGACCTAGGGAAAATCCTAGGTATTTACGACAAATTCCCCTGGAAAGTATCAGTGGTGCAGCGACTGTCTTCCCATTAGACTTCCACTCGCCACAGGTGAATTAAACGCCTTTTCAAATACCATGAACTGAACCCATTGTTTTTTTCTATTGCAACCTGAAGCCAAAACATACAAGCAACCCACTCACCGATCGCTTCCCGAAGCACTCGCACCCTAAGGCGTATCCAGAGTGATGCCACTCAGATTGTTGACCTGCCTGCAGTTAGCCGTTTCGAATCAGTGAGGTCAGATTGAGCAGCCTAGTCTCCCAGCAGCATCCGATGTCAGTTGACCGTTCCAAGATTGTGATCGTTGATGATGAGCCCAGGTTCGTGGAGAGCCTGCAAACGTTGTTCAGAGATCGATATGAAATCCTCTCCACCCAGAATAGCCGCACTGCGACTGAAATGGTCCGAGCGGAACAACCCCAGCTGATCCTGTTGAACCTCAATATGCCTGAAATGGATGGCTATCATGTCCTCTGGCAGATAAAACAGAACCGGGAGACCGCCGACATTCCGATCATCGTGGTTACCGGATTGCATGAAGTGGCCGACGAAACCAAGAGCCTGCGCATGGGGGCGGTTGATTTCATCACCAAGCCTTACCATCCGGAAATCTTGCAGGCCCGAATCGACAACCAGCTGGAATTGAAACGTCAAAAAGATTTTTTCAAGGATTTGTCCTACGAGGACTACCTCACCAAGATCCCCAATCGCAGATCCTTCAATGAGATCCTGGAACGGGAGTACCGACGCTGCAGACGCAACCACTCCTGCTTGTCGTTGCTGATGATCGACGTAGACCATTTCAAAAAATACAACGACATCTACGGACATGTGGCCGGCGACCGCTGTCTGAAACGCATCGTATCCGCAATGAACCAGCAACTCAGGCGACCCTCAGACCGTCTGGCTCGATTTGGTGGTGAGGAATTCGCCTGTGTACTCCCCGAGACGGATTCGACCGGGGCCAAAACCCTCGCCATTTCGCTCCAACAGGCCATCCTGAATCTGCATATGGTTCATGCCGAGGGCATCAAACATCGGGTGACCGTCAGTATCGGCATCGCAACCAGTGAGGCGAGTGGAGGATGTGAGGCCGATCAATTGATTGGCACCGCGGATCGATATCTTTATCTGGCCAAGAACCAGGGCCGCAATACCATCTGTTGTGTATGACCGGGATTGCCTTAGGGCCATCCGCAATACTCAGTTCAATAGACGGCAGGGTCCCTGCTGTGTCTCATGCAACATGCGATACCCGGGAACCGGGAAGAGCCGCTGCCCGCTCGATCATCTTGTCGACGATGG
>JAAUXZ010086380.1_pt1 | contig 10800 bp, 12 predicted proteins | sample 7278131 | NCBI WGS metagenome assembly JAAUXZ01 (sample SAMN14350119, study PRJNA611818) | marine sediment metagenome | isolation source: surface marine sediment (3m) | place: French Polynesia: Moorea | collected 2018-08
CACCTCGTCAACGAGGGCTGCGAGCTCGTCGGCCGATAGCTGTTCGGGCAGGTAGTTCTCGAGCACGGCGATCTCGGCGCGTTCGATGGCGGCCAGGTCCTCGCGGTTGCCTTTCTCGAACTGCTCGACGGAGTCACGCCGCTGCTTGACCATCTTGTCGAGGACGCCAAGGACAGCCGCGTCGTCGAGTTCGATGCGCTTGTCAACCTCGACCTGCTTGATCGCAGCCAGCATGAGACGCACCACTTTCAGCCGGTCCTTGTCACCGGCTTTCATGGCGGACTTCATGTCCTGTGTAATTTGGTCTTTGAGCGACATGGCCAAGAAACCAATGGGTTCGCTCCGCGGACGCGGAGCGTAAGGAGTATTAGTAGAGACGCTTGCGCTTGGCTTCTTCGCGGGACAGGCGCTTCATATGGCGCTTGACCGCTGCTGCCTTCTTGCGCTTGCGCTCCTGCGTCGGCTTCTCATAGTACTCGCGGCGACGAAGCTCGGTCAGGATTCCGGCTTTCTCGCAGGCACGCTTGAAGCGGCGCAATGCAGCGTCAAAATACTCGTTCTCTTTTACGCGAACGCTTGGCATGGTTCAGGTGTTCCGTCCAGACATAAATAAACCCGGCTCATGGCCGGGACTGAGCAGCGCATTCTAACCCTGAAGTTGGCGGTTTGCAAAGGCTTCGGGCATGATTCGCGGCCTATGTTAATCCTCGGAATCGAAACCTCCTGTGACGAGACTGGCGTTGCTCTCTACTGCACCGAGAGAGGCCTCGTGGCGGAAGCCCTGCACAGCCAGGTTGATCTCCACGCGGTCTACGGCGGGGTCGTGCCGGAGATTGCGTCGCGCGATCATATTCGGATGCTTTTGCCTTTAATTCAGAGGGTTATGGACGAGGCAGGTGTCGAGTCGCCTGACGCGATCGCGTATACAGCCGGGCCCGGGCTCGTCGGTGCCCTGATGGTCGGCGGCGGCATGGCCAACGGTCTCGGGCTGGCATGGGGCTGCCCCGTCATCCCGGTACACCACATGGAAGGGCACCTGCTGGCACCCATGCTCGAGGAAAACCCGCCGAAATTCCCGTTCCTGGCATTGCTCGTGTCCGGAGGTCACTCGATGCTGATCGCCGTGCAGGCGCTTGGCGACTACCGGGTGCTCGGGACGACGCTCGACGACGCCGTCGGCGAGGCGTTCGACAAGACTGCAAAGCTGCTTGGTCTGGGCTACCCGGGTGGGCCTGCGCTGGCGGCACTGGCCGAGGACGGTGATGGGGCGGCCTACGATCTGCCGCGCCCGATGGTGAACAAACCAAACTTCGACTTCAGCTTCAGCGGCCTGAAGACGGCGGTCATGCTCGAGGTCCGAAAAGCGGAAGCAGAAGGGCGCCTCGAGGCATCGAAAGCCGACCTTGCAGCGTCGTTTCAGCGCGCTGCTGTCGACACGCTGGTTGCGAAGTCGATCAAGGCGGCCCGAGCTGAAGGACTGGACCGCATCGTTGTTGCGGGTGGCGTCGGCGCAAACAAATTGTTACGAAAAGAAATTGCAGAACGCTTCGCAGGCGAGGTCTACTACCCGCGCCCGGAGTTCTGCACGGACAACGGTGCCATGATCGCGGTTGCCGGCGCCTTGCGCGCCGCCGACGCGACGAAAGCGGAGCAGATTCAGGCCCGGGCCCGGTGGTCGCTCGACACACTCGGTATCCCGCAAGCCTGACAGGACGGCAGCCTTTATGGACAAGATTTTCTTACGCGAACTGAAAGTCGACACGATCATCGGAATCTGGGACTGGGAAAGGAAGATCCGCCAGACCATCGTGATCGATCTCGAGATGAGCGCGGACATCGCGAAAGCGGCGGCGACCGACGACATCAAGGACACGCTCGACTACAAGGGCGTCGCCAAGCGCGTCCAGCAATTCGTTGGTGACTCGAGCTTTCAGCTTGTCGAGACGCTGGCGGAGCATATCGCCGGGATCGTCCGCGATGAGTTCGATGTTGCCTGGGTCAGGGTCCGGGTTCACAAACCCGGTGCGATCCGGGGATCCCGCGATGTCGGCATCGACATCGAGCGCGGAGAGTGGCCGGAGTAACGCGTGGCGATCGTCTACCTGGGTCTGGGGAGCAATATTGACCCCGAGGACAACCTGCACCTCGGCATAGCCGAATTGCGGCGTCGTTACGGGGACATCGAGCTCTCGGCGGTGTACCGGAGTCGCGCCGTGGGCTTTGAGGGCGACGATTTCCTGAACCTGGTCGCGCGCTTCGAGTCTGAAGATTCACCGCTAAGCATCTGTGAAGAGATCGAGGTTATACATAATCTGTCCGGTCGCGACCGGAGTGGCGGGAAATGGGAAGCACGTTCACTCGATATTGACCTGCTTCTTTACAATGACATGGTGGTAGACGAGCACCCCGTGCGGGTGCCGCGAGACGACATTCTGGAGTACAGCTTCGTCCTGCGGCCGCTTGCCGAGCTAGCCCCGGAACTGATTCATCCGGTCACAGGCAAGACCATGCTCGACCACTGGCAAGCATTCGATGCTGACAGTCAACCCCTGGAAGTTGTCGGCGTTATTCTTTAAGAGGTTTTCTATGCGCGCTCTAGTTCTTTCATTCGTTCTACTGTTTCTCGCTGCCTGCAGCAGCGGTGACAGTGTCGTCGGACCTACGGAACCGCCTGCGGCCTGTTCGAACGACTACCAGAAGGCGTTCGTGCTCAATGCGCTGTACGACTGGTACCTTTGGAATGATCTGCTGCCTGCCAATATCAGCATCGACGATTACGCGTCCCCGGAAGAACTCGTCATAGAGGTAACAGAGACGTTTGGCCCGCAAAAGGCCGATGGCTCCGGGCCGCTCGATCGCTTTAGCGGTGTCGGCTCCTTGCAGGCCGATCAGCAGTTCTTTGGTGAGGGTCGTTACGAAGGTTTCGGCTTCAGCTGGGTCCTCGAGAACGACGAACTGACCTTCTCCCGAGTCTTTGTCGACAGTCCGGCGGGGGCTGCAGGCTTCGCGCGCGGTCAGAAAGTCCTGACGCTGGACGGAATCGCCATTGCCGATGTGGGCGGTTACGAAGGCATTGGGCAGATACTGACCGCAAACACCGTAGAGTTCCTGGTCCAGAATCCGGATGGGAGCACGTTCATAAGAGACGTGACCAAAGATATCGTTACGATTGACCCAATTCCTGATGCGTCGGTACGAATCATTGATCAGGGCCCAGGCCTCCCGCCTGTCGGGTACTTTGAACTCGCAACGTTTATCAGCACGGCCAATCCCGAATTCGATACGATATTTGGCGACTTCCGCGTGAATGGAGTTCGCGACGTTATCGTCGATATGCGCTACAACGGCGGCGGCCTGGTCAGCACGGCCGAACTGCTTGGCGACTATCTCGGCGGACTGGACAATGACGGCCAGGTTTTCTCGAATACCGAGTTCAACGCGGACCGCGGACCGGCAAACAACTCGACGGACTTTTTCGCGGTACGGGGTAATTCGGTCAGCCTGGATCGGCTAATCATCGTTGCGTCCAGCGGTACGGCATCTGCCAGCGAGCTCGTTACCAACTCGCTCGATCCTTACCTCGCCGATGGTGTTTACATCGTCGGTGAGAACACGTTCGGCAAACCCGTTGGCCAGATCGGACTCGAATTCTGTGAAAAAATCCTTCGCCCGACGTCTTTCAAGCTGACAAACGCTGCCGGCTTTGGCGATTACTTTGATGGTCTGCCGGTCGATTGTGCCGCGCCCGACGATTTGAGCTTCCCGGTCGGCGACGACCAGGATCCCAATGTGATCGCCGCCCTGTCGTACGTCAACGGCGCGGGGTGCCCGACCGCATCGCTGCCGGGCAGCCTGCAGAAACCGTCAATTTTCGATCGCGAGAAGCCCGACCTCTCCGGTCCACCGGAGCGGGAATTCGCGAACGCGTACTAGGCTACCAGCCTGCCGAGCGGCCGCCGTCGACGGCGATGATCTGTCCCGTGACGTAGGTTGCTTCCAGCACCAGGTATAGAACGCATCCGGCAATATCTGACGGGTCACCGGCGCGCCCGAGTGGCACCTGCTGCAAAATTGTCTTCTGCGCGGCGTCGCTCAAACCGTCCTCCGGCCACAGAATGGCGCCCGGCGAGACGCCGTTAACGCGAATCTCAGGGGCAAGGTCTTTGGCGAGCGAGCGCGTGAGCATCGCGAGCGCCGCCTTTGCAGGACCGTAGACCGGGTGGTTGCTTAGCGGGCGCTGCGAATGAATATCCACGAGATTGACGATTGTGCCGTTGCTGTCGCGAAGATGCGGCGCCGCGGCCTGTGACAGGAATAGCGGCGCTTTGAAATTACTACCGATGAGGTCAGTCCAGTGCTCCTCGGTGATCTCGCCGACGGGGGTCGGGTAAAACGTCGAGGCGTTGTTGACCAGCACGTCGAGCCGGCCGCCCCAGTCCACGACCCGTTCGATCAACCCGGGGAGTGCCGCTGTGTCGAGGAGGTCGGCCTGAATGGTTGTCGCGGAGTCTTCGCGCTCAGCATTCAGCCGGGCCGCAAGCGCCTCGGCCTCGTCGGCGGAACCGCGATAGTGAATCGCGACGCGCGCACCGTTCTGCTGCAGGCGTGTCACAATAGCCGCCCCGATGCGGCGCGCTGCGCCGGTCACGAGTACGACCTTTCCGTCCAGAGTGTTTTTAGTCATCGCTCGATATTGACATGCCACAGAATGCACCGCCATCACTGCCCGAACCGGATGCGAACAGTCGCGCGCACAGCGAACGCGTGGCTGCGCACATCAGAAAACAGATCGAGGTAGCTGGTGGCAGGATCAGTTTTGCCGAGTTCATGCACCATGCACTTTATGCACCCGGCCTTGGCTACTACGCCGCCGGCTCCACGAAGTTCGGTGAGGCCGGCGATTTCGTGACTGCGCCGGAAGTGTCGCCAGTATTTGGCGCTGTCGTCGCGCGCCAATGCGCCGAGGTTCTTGAGTCCTTTCCAAATGGCGCGATTCTCGAGATCGGTGCCGGCAGCGGCAAGCTGGCGGCGGACATGCTCGAGACATTGGAGACTATCGACGCGCTGCCCCGGGCGTACCGGATCCTCGAAGTGTCGGCGGACCTGCGCGAGCGTCAGCAGGCGTACCTGGAAAAACGGGTGCCGCATCTTGCAGGCCGAGTTGAATGGCTTGCAGGCTTCCCCGATGCGCATCGCGGTGTCATTGTCGCGAACGAAGTGCTCGACGCACTGCCGGCCGAGCGCTTCATCCGTCGCAGAGACGGTGTGATGCAGCAGTGCGTCACGTTGGACGGCGAGGGTTTCGCCTGGGATGAGGAACCGGCCGGCGAGAGTCTTGCTCGCGCAGTTGCGGTTGTAGAAGCGGAACGTGGCGAGACACTGCCGGACGGGTTTACCTCCGAGGTGTCGCTCGCCGCCATCAACTGGGTTACCGATCTGGCCGCTGCACTCGCGGAAGGCCTCGTATTCCTGTTCGACTACGGCGTAGCGCGCCGCGAGTACTATGCGATGGAGCGTGCCGACGGCTGGCTGCGCTGCCATTTCCGGCATCATGCGCACAACGATCCGCTGGTTCTCGCCGGCATCCAGGACATCACGGCATGGGTTGATTTCACGGCAGTCGCGGAAGCTGCAACGGCTGCTGGCCTCGAGATTGCCGGCTACTCGGCGCAGGCGCAGTTCCTGATTTCCGGTGGCCTCGACGCCGCGATGGCCGGTTTCGAGTCGTTACCGCTTGAGCGACAGCTTGAATTGTCGCAGCAGGTCAAAACACTTACCCTCCCGGGGGAAATGGGCGAGAACTTCAAGTGCATGGCGTTGCGCCGCGGTGATGTTGCCGCACCGTCGGCATTCGCGCTCGCCGACAGGACGCACACTCTATGACCACACTGCAAATCGTCGTACTCGCCATCGTCCAGGGGCTGACAGAGTTCCTGCCGATCTCGAGTTCGGGGCACCTCGTTCTCGTGCCGTATCTTGTCGAATGGCCCGACCAAGGGCTTGCCTTCGACGTCGCAGTGCATTTCGGTTCTCTGCTGGCAGTTTGCGCGTTCTTTCGCAATGACCTGCTGGGCCTATTGCGCGGTGGCGTGCAGGTGCTTTCAGGCGACATGAAGTCGCCGCAAGCGACGATGGCTCTCGGGATCGGCCTCGGCACGATCCCGGCTGCGGTCGCCGGACTGCTATTCGCGGGCTGGATTGAGACCAACCTTCGCGATCCGCGCATCATCGTCTATACGCTGGCGGGCTACGGAATTCTGATGGCGCTGGCCGACCGCTACGCGCGCCGCGAGAAGAGCATCAGTCAAGTGCGCATTCGCGATGCGCTCATTATCGGTGTTGCTCAGGCGCTCGCGCTCGTGCCGGGAACGTCGAGGTCCGGCGTAACCATCACGGCGGGGCGGTTGCTGGGTTTCGAGCGGCAGGACGCAGCGCGTTTTTCATTCCTGCTTTCAGCGCCCGTCATTCTCCTTGCGACGGTCTACAAGGGTGCCGAACTCATTCTTGGCGATAACAACGTTGCCTGGGGGGAGCTTGCGCTCGGGGTGGTTGTTTCGGCTGTCGTGGCTTACATCAGTATTGAGTTCTTCATGCGTGTCGTCAGCCGCATCGGCCTTGCGCCTTTTGCCGTCTATCGACTATTGCTCGCAGGAGTGATTATTTATGTTCTGGCGTAAGGCTGTTCCATTGGTGCTCCTCACGAGCAACGCTCTTGCTGTTGAGGGGTTCATTGTCGGTGGGGGTGTCGAAGCGGACTCGGCCGACGGCATTGCACTGTCAGCGATTGCCGATATCGGGCTGACAGAGAAGACCTGGTTGACTGGCGCGGTGGCCCGCAACTCGGTCGACGCGCAGGATGGCCTCTCGATCGATACCTGGTACGGGGACCTGAGTCTCGACCACTACCTCGACCCGGTCGGCCTACGCGGCGGTGTTTCCTACTGGGGCGACAGCGACACGCTTGAGTCGATCGACTGGCAAGGTTCAGTGTATTGGCGCGGCGACAAGGCGATGATTGGCGCTGACTACGAATACCGCGATTTCAGCGTGCAGCTTCCCGCGTTCGATACATTTCCCGGACGCGAAGCCAATTTCGATGCTACCGGCATCGGGCTGAGTACGCGGTTCGACGTGAGCGATACGGTTAGTGTCGGGCTGCGCGGCATGGACTACGACTACAGTATCAATCTGCAACTGACCGACAATCGGCCAATTTTGCAGCTGCTCACGTTCTCGCGACTCAGTCTGATCAACAGCCTCGTAGATTACCGGGCCAACGCCACGTTGAACTTCGAAACCGGCAAGAGCCGCTGGCAATTCGATGTCGGCACGTTCAAGGGAGAGGTCGATGGAGGCACGACGACCTCGGCGACAGTCCGATTCATGACGCCACTTGGTGAAAGCAGCGACATCGAATTCGGGCTTGGTGTCGATGACTCCGACCTGTACGGCGACGTCACCTTCTTCTCCGTCTATATATTCTTTTACGGCGGTACCTAGGTCGCCGACGCCTTGAACTCCGCGATCGCGTGTTTCCGGGCGCGCCGGATAGCCGCCGGGATCTTGCGCGCCGGCGTCTCTTTTGCGATCGATGCTGCATCTACCGACGCCGCTGCCGCGAAGGCGGCGCGGATATAGGACGCCTGTTCATAGCGACGGTCCTCGAAACCGGTTCTGCCGCGCGCATCGGCTTCGCACGCAATAACGAAAAGCTCGAAGCGTTCCGGGCGCCGGAACGCATCGGTCTTCTCGAATACCTTGAGCAGCGTCTTGGGCCTCAGTTCGCGAACGCGATGGCAGTGCGTGTGAAACTCGGAGACGAGTAGTCCGAGGTCCCGGTAGGCGTTCGGAACCGGGTAGCGTTCAGCCATTGCGCGGATCAGCTTGCAGCCACGGGTTTCGTGGCCCGGGTGACTTGGCCACCGGCTGCGCGGTGTCGTGCCTTTGCCAAGATCGTGCGTCAGTGCCGCGAAGCGAACTGCAGGGTCCTTGCTGAGCGCCTCGGCCTGGTCGAGCACCATCATCACGTGCACACCTGTATCGATCTCCGGATGCCAGCGCTCAGGTTGGGGTACACCGAATAACGCCTCTACCTCCGGAAACAGGATCTTCAGTGCGCCGCATTCGCGAAGGACCTCGAAATACACGCGGCAGCTTTCGCCGCCGAGCGCGAGTTCCGTCTCCTTCCAGACGCGGTCCGGTACCAACGCGTCGACCTCGCCGTCGGCGACCATACGCTGCATGAGCTGCATCGTCTCGGTGGCAACTGTAAATCCCAGTTTGTGATAGCGGGCGGCGAATCTCGCCACACGCAGTATCCGTACCGGGTCCTCAACAAATGCGTCCGAGACATGGCGAAGCAGTTTCTCGTTGAGATCGCGCAGGCCACCCCAGGGGTCGATCAGATTCCCGTCGGCGTCTTTGGCAAGCGCGTTGATCGTCAGGTCGCGGCGCTCGAGATCCTGCTCGATCGTAACGTCGGGCGAGCAATCGAACTCGAAACCGTGATAGCCGGGCGCGGTCTTGCGCTCAGTCCGTGCCAGGGCATATTCCTCTTTGGTCTCGGGATGCAGGAAAACGGGAAAGTCTTTGCCGACCCGTGCGTACCCGAGTGCTTCGAGTTCGTCGGGGCGCGCGCCGACGACGCACCAGTCTCTCTCCCGGAACGGGATGCCGAGCTGCTCATCGCGCACTGCGCCACCTACGAGATAGACCTGCATCGTGTCATAGTACCGGAATGCTGAGACTTGTCCTGTTACTGTCGTGTTGCGTTGTGCTGAACGGCTGCTACTACCTGCAAGCCGCACAAGGCCAATGGGAACTCACGCGCAAGCGTGAGCCGATCGACGAAGTTATCGCGAGTCCGGAAACGCCACCTGAACTGGTTACCCGTCTGCAGCTTGTGCAGGAGGCAAGGCAATTCGCGATCGACGAGCTCGCTCTGCCGGACAACGATACTTACAGAACCTACGCGGACCTCGAGCGCGACTACGTACTTTGGAACGTGTTCGCAGCGCCGGAGTTTTCGCTCGAACCGAAGACCTGGTGTTACCCGGTTGCAGGATGCGTCGGCTATCGCGGTTATTTCTCGAGGGAAGCTGCCGAGCGCGAAGCAGCCAGGCTGGCGGCGGCGGGCTACGACGTCGCTTTCGGAGGCGTTGCGGCCTATTCGACCCTGGGCCGGTTCAAGGACCCGGTGCTGAGCACGATGATGAACTGGGATGACGCGCGACTTGTCGCGGTGTTGTTCCATGAGCTTGCGCACCAGGTGGTTTATGCGAAGAACGACACAGCGTTCAACGAGTCTTTTGCGACCGCCGTTGAAGAAGCCGGGCTGCGCCAGTGGCTGGCGGCGCGAGGCGCTGAGAATGAGATGATTCGCTACGAAGATCGTCGTCGCCTGAGCGAGGACATCATGTTCCTCGTAAGTGGTGCGCGAGCGGACCTCGAGACGCTGTACGCGTCGGAACTACCAGACGACGAGAAGCGCCAGTCAAAGAAGGACAGGTTGGGTGTCCTCTCTGAGCAAATCGCTGCCCGACTGAGGGAGGAGGGGAGTGGCGACGGCCATTGGCTCCAGGGAGAGCTCAACAACGCCAGCCTCGTACCCATGGCGCTGTACGAGGGGCAATTGCCTGCGTTTCAGGCCCTGCTCGCCCAGTGCGATGGCGAGTTCGTCTGTTTCTATGCTGCCGTCGGCCGGCTGGCCGAGCTGCCACGCTCCGATCGGCAAGCACGACTCGAAGCCCTCGTAAGTCCCTGATTTAAAATACTTTCACCCTGAGAATCGATCCTACATACCAGTGTGTAGGTATGTACAATAATACACATTAGTGTGTAGTATTTACCCTTAGTACACACAAGCACACAGGGTGACATATGCCGAGTGACAAGGCGGAACACTTCAAACGCATCAACGTGATGTTGCGGCCCGACCAGAAGAAGCGGGTCAACAAGGCAGGACTCAATATGTCCGGCCTGATACGAGGGCTGCTCGACGATCACTTCAGTGCAGAGAAGATCGTTTTGTCGGTGAGCCCGGAGGTACGGAGAGTTTACGAACATGCCATTAGCAACTTAGGCGCGGAGGACAAGGAGCTGGAGATTTACTTCCTCGAGGCGTTGGACAGATTCCTGGCGGACAAGACCCGCCAGATCGACGCATTGAGGAAGTCAATCAAGCGCGAATAGCGCGAAACAAGGAGGGTAGGACGATGTTTGAAAATAGAGTAACAAGCGCATTGCCGAAAGGGCTGCGCATTAGCATCGTGAGTCTGGTCACATTCGTGATCGCGGCCGTGATGTTCAACCAGGTGTTCTTCTATGCAGAGCCCGGTTACGTCTATCACGTGCGCACGATCACGGGTAACGAACGCGTCGTGGACGGCGTTGGTTACAGCATGCATCTATTCGGGCGAGTCAACGCCTGGAAGAAGGCCATGACTGTTCTCGCCGACGACGTGACGGCCGATGGCGTCAACGCCGAATCGGAATCGTCCAAAGTTTCTGCCAGCCTGCCCCCGCTGAACATCATGTTCCTCGACCAGGTGGATGCAGACGCGATGGCTGCGGTTCGCTTCCGGCTGCCAACGGATAGAGAGACGTTTCTGCGCATGGCGCACGAGTATCGTACGCCGGAAAACTTGCTGCGGGTCGCGTTGATCCCGTCGTTTCAGGAAACACTGCAGGCAACGGCATCGCTGATGTCGGCCGAGGACTACTACTCGGGTGGCCGAACGGAGTTCATCAACGAGTTCGAAAACCAGATGCAGCAAGGCATTTACATCGTGAAGCGCAAGG
>JAAUXZ010037714.1_pt1 | contig 10794 bp, 6 predicted proteins | sample 7278131 | NCBI WGS metagenome assembly JAAUXZ01 (sample SAMN14350119, study PRJNA611818) | marine sediment metagenome | isolation source: surface marine sediment (3m) | place: French Polynesia: Moorea | collected 2018-08
CGCCTCGATCGCCTCGCCGTACTCCCCGAGCACGTAGTGCATCCAGCCCAGCCAGTGCTCGGCCTGGGCTCGTAGGCTCTCGTCGCCGACGTGCGCCGCGTAGCGGCTCGCCTGCTGCGCGGTCTCGAGCTGCTGCCGGCTCGCGCTGTAGACGTAGACGCCCGCCCACTTCTGGTAGACGCCCAGCCAGCGTCGCTTGAGATCCAGGGTCGGCGCCAGCTTGTCGAGCTCGGAGAGGGCGGTGGAGTACTGGAAGCGGGCGCGATCCAGGGAGAAGCCGGCGAGCGCCTTGTCGCCGGCCAGCTCGGCGTAGCGCGCGGCGCGGTCGAAGTCCGCGCAGCCGCGGTAGTGATGGGCCAGCGCCTCGAGCTGGTCGCTGGTGTGTCCCCTCGAGGCGCCCTCTTCGATCGCGACCGCGATGGCCCGATGGAGCTCGCGGCGCTCGGCGAGCCGGACCGTCTCGTAGATCACCTCGCGCATGATCCCGTGCCGGAAGCGAAAGCCCTGGTCGGGTTCTGCCGCGAGGATCAGGTCTCCACGGGAGAGCTCGCCGAGGACCCGCTCCACCTCCTCGCCGGGAAGCACCTTCGCGATCAGCGACGGCGAGAACTCGTTGCCGATCACCGACGCCGCACCCAGCACCCTGGCCTGGGCCTCGGGCAGGCGGTTGACGCGCGCCTGGATCAGGCCCTGGAGGGTGGTCGAGAGCACGCTCTCCTCGAGTGCGCGCTCACCGGCGACGGCATCCTCCGGCAGCGAACGGCAGAGCTCTTCGAGGAAGAGGGGATTGCCGCCCGTGCGGGCGTGGATCGCGCGGGTGACGCCGAGATCGAGGATGTTCGGACGCAGCGCGCGGATCATCCGTGCCGACTCGGATTCGCTGAAGGGCTGGAGCAAGAGGGTGTCGACCTCCTCGAGCCCGCGCGGCGCCGGCCCATCGTCTCGCGCGCCGATCAGGATGCACGTGCCCATCGCGGCCTCTGTCACGCGAAGCCGGTCGAGGACCTCACGCGAGGCGTCGTCGGCCCACTGCCAGTCGTCGAGCACGAGCAGCACGCGCTCGCGTTCGCCGAGCGCTGCGAAGAGGGTCCCGAAGGCGCCGGCGACGTGCAGCTGCTCGGTCCGGCCCCGGGAATCGAGCCGCCAGGGCCGCAGCGAGAGCAGCTGGAGGAGGCCGTCGAGCTGCGCCTCCACGTCGGGCCCCAGCTCGTGAGCCCGCTGCTCGACCCGCCCGACCGCCTCCTCGGCGTCCTTCACGTTCTGGATCTGGAAGAGCTGACGGAGCACCTGCAGGAAGGGGTCGAAGAGCGGCATCTCGCTGTAGTCGTTGCAGCCGCCGTAGAGAACCCGCGTGTTCGGCCCGCCGACGCGACGCCGCAGCTCGTCGAAGATCCGCGTCTTGCCGATGCCCGGCGCCCCTCTCACCAGCGCCACCCCGGGCACACCCGATACGCAGCTCCCGACGAGGTCTTCGAGCTGGCGCAGCTCGGAGTCGCGGCCGACGAAGGCCGTCAACCCGGCGCGGACGCGAGCCTCGAAGCGGGTGCTCACCGCGGAGCGCCCGATCACGCGATGGGTCTCCACCGGCCTCCCGCCGCCCTTGGGCGGAACCGGAGGCGCCGCCTCCGTCTGGAAGAAGGCCTCGATGCCGCGCAGCGCCGCATCGCTCACGAGGATCTCGTCGCGGCTCGCCGCGTCGCACACGCGGGCGGCCGTGTTGACCGCGGGGCCTACCAGCTCGTAGCGCCCGTGCAGGGCATCGCCCTCGCGCGCGAAGACCCGACCGGCGTGCACGCCGGAGTGGAGCCGCACCTCGAAGCTCGACGGCATCGAGGGCTGCCAGGGAGTCTCGCGGATCGCCTCGTGCAGCTCGACGGCTGCCTCCACTGCGCGCCGGGCGTCGTCTTCCCGCGGCGCGGGATAGCCGAACACGGCAAGGACACCGTCGCCGTAGACCTGGGTCACCTTGCCGCCGTGCCTGGTGACCACCTGCACCGCCACGGCCTCGAGCTGCCGCCGCAGGCGCACGGTTTCCTCGGGGTCGATGGCCTCGCCGAGGGCGGTGGAGTCGCACAGATCGGCGAAGAGCAGGGCGACGTAGGGTCGCCCGCTGTCGGCCCGATCTCCGCCCCGCCGGTCGTCTCGCGTCTCGGACATCGCGCCGTCCACCCGGACGGCGAAGTCTACCACGAGAGGTTTCGGCGCCCCCGAGTCGTCACCCCTCGTAGCTCACCACGAAACCCCGCTCGTAGCGGAGCTCGTTCCGGTCGAGGAGCGCGGCGACGATCCCCACCGTGGTGCCGATTGCCGCTCCCCGGCCCGGGCAGCCGTGCGGGTTGACGTTCCGGGGGCCGCCGAAGAGCCATTCGAACCCGTTCGCCGGGTCGTCGAAGGCGACCGAGCCGAGGCCCACGATCACGGGGGTGCCCGGCGCGACGTCCTGGCCCGCGATCGACGCGCCCGGCATCGCGGTGCGGTAGAGCAGCGGCGGTATCGGTGTCTCGACGAGGGCCTTCACCACGAGCTTCTCGAGCTCTGGCCAGGCCTGCTCGCGCTCCTCCGGGCTCCCGTGTGCGCGCCAGGACTCGGCGAGATCGAGGAGTGCGTCGGAGCGGGCCCAACGCAGCAGCACGGTGACCGCGGAGGCGATCGCGGGGGCGGCGAAGCCGACGGTCGACCCGACCATCGCGCTCTCGATGCGATGCCGGGGGCAGCCGCTTCGATCCAGGGACCTGAAGAACTCGGTGTCCTCTTCCACGTTCACGGTGCCCGGCCGCGTGGCCTCTCGGGCCAGGGTGTTCCCGGGGTAGGGCTGGAAGGCGTACTGCGAGGCGCGGATCACGCGCAGGAGCGAGTCACCGGGCACCCCGAACCACGTCTTCGCCAGCGCGGCGACCACGCGGGTGGCGAGCTGTCGGAGCTCGACCTGACCCTGGCCGTCGTCGAGGGCCTGCCGCGCGATCTCGTAGGCGGCTGCTCGGGCCTGCTCTCGTCGAAAGCGGCCGGTGTCGTTGAAGTTCTCGACGATGAACCGGTTCGGCAGCTCTCCGAACTCGCGATGGCCGACCCCCGGCTCGCCCAGGCGGGCCTCGTACTGCGCGTGGCTGCGCCGCGCCGCCGGGTCCTCGGCCGGCAGCTCGGCCGGCGCGGGATCGAAGGCGATGTAGTGCTCCCCGGCGCTGGCGCGGAGGCGGTGCCAGTACTCCCGCACCGAGAAGCGGCGCCCGTGGTCGGAGAGGACCTCCCGAGCCCCTGCCGCGCTGCCCACCAGCATGCCGTAGGGCGTGTGCAGCACTCCGCCTTCCCCATGCCTGATGGCCGCCCAGAGGGCGATCGCCTGCCGCGACTTCTTCGGCTCCTCGATCACGCTCCGCCAGGCGTCGCGGGCCGCATCCCTCCCCTCCTTGCGCTCGAGCTCCTGGAGCGCCTCGATCAGGACCCTTCCGCCCGCGACGAGCTCTCGGAGCTGCGCTCGCTCTCCGGCCTCGCGCGACGCATCGGCCTTCTTCCCCGCGAGCCACTCGAGCCCCTTCTTCGACGGGACGAAGCTGTAGAGCCCCCAGCGCAGCGAGACGAGCGGCTTGCGAGGGGGCACCAGCCCCTTCCAGCGACGCCCGTCGTGCAGCCAGTGCGCCGCGTCGGCGGGGTGCGGCGCCCCCGAGAACAGGTCCCGCTGGGCGCTGTGGTTGCCCGTCGGGTTGCTCCCGTTGATCCAGCCCTGGATGACCTCGAACTGGCTGGCGATGCTCGCGTTGAAGGCCATGAACAGGAGACCGCGCTCCTGCTCCGGGGCGGCGGCATGGCGCGGGCCGTAGGAGAAGCCGCGGCGAAGGATGCGAGGCACGGCGTGCGGGTCGCCGCCCTCCGGTCGAGGATTCGCACGGCGGATGTGCGCGTGCAGCGGACAGCGGCTTCCCTCCCGGTCCTTCTCGTAGTCGAAGTCGTTGCCGGGCCCGGCGCCCTCGACCAGCGGCGTTCCGTCCCTCTCGCGCCCGACGATCCGCGCCTCGATCTCCTCTTCCGGGAGCTGCAGGGCCGTCGCGTTCTCCTTCGCGAAATCGAGGAAGCCCTGCACGTCCTGCTCCAGCTTGCGGAACACCAGGAAGCTCCCGTTGCGAAACAGCTCGTGGGAGCTCTCGTTGCGGGCCCGGTCTGCGCACCAGCGGAGCTCGCCGCGCGCGTCCGGATAGCCGAGCAGGAACTCGCCCAGAGCCACCCGGTCGCGCTCGGCCGCCGGCGCGCCGCCGGGGCACGCGAGCGCCTGCCCGTCGAGCACGGCGTTGGGCACGGGCTGGCTCAGCCCGTCGACGAAGCCGAAGTGCTCGTAGACGTGGGGGGCGTCTTCGCGCTGGAGGAGCTGGACGTGCAGGATCCGCGCGCCCGCGCCCTCCAGGGCGGCCACGCGATCGTGCAGGGGATGACCCGGCCACTCGTGCGTGGCTCCGGGACAGCGCGCCTGGAGGAGCACCACGAAGTCCACCGCCGAGAGCGAGAGCCTCCGGCCCGCCTTCGTGAAGGGCTTGCCGGGCCCACACCAGTTGGCCCGCGGACGCTGCCAGTGGTGCGGGTGGTTGGGCTCCCCCACGTCTCCGAGCGTGCCGCTCCTCTGCTCCATGCCCTCGCGGAACTCATTGGGAAGCCACTCGAGCGCGTCTCCGTTGAGCCCGAGGCGTTCGAATCCCGCGAGCGTCACCGCGAGGTTCGTGAAGGGTCCCGCGCCCTTCGCCTTCGCGTGGGTCGTTACCTGGCCGATCATCTCGCGAAGGAAGCCCCGCGCCGCCTCGGAGCCGGCGCAGCGCAGCAGCACCAGGCAGCCGTGGGTCATTCTCTCGTAGCCCGTCAGTATGTTGCCTTGAACGTTCTCGAGCGTCTCGCGACCGAGTCGGGGCGGCTCGGCGGGCTCGGGCGTACGCGGAGTCAGACCCGCGACCCGGGCGAGCCACCCTTCGAAGGGATCCGCGGGGTCGCCGGGGTTCACCACGTCGCAGTCCGGCACGAGGTTGCGCACGGCGACGTCGAAGATCGTCGGCGCATCCGGGCCCCGCTCCTGGGCCTCGGGGAAGGTCTCCCTCAGCTGGAAGAAGCCGCGCAGCGTCTCGCGCGCCCGCTCCTCGCGCTCGAGGTCGAGGTGTTGATTTGCATGAGCCTCGGCAGCACGCCTCGTGCGCGTCGGGTCTGCGGCCATGTGTCTCCGAACCAGCGCCTCGAAGGCGTGGCGCCGGCTCTCCACCTCCGGCGCGTCGACGCGCAGCTCCGCCGCCGCCTTCGCGCTCACCGCTCTCTGGCCGGCACGCTTCCTCATGTAGGTGATGTCGTCGACCGTGACGTCGGGGGCGGTCGGGTAGTAGAAGTCGCAGGGAACCTGGTGTCTGCGAACCCAGTCGGCGAAGCCCTGATACCGCAGCTCCAGCTTCGGCCCCACGCACGAGAAGTCCGCGTAGTGCTCGCAGTGATGGAAGATGAGGTCGAGTGCGGGGCCCGCCTCGCGGACGAGACGCTGGAAATACTCCTCCCACGAGCTGCTGAAGCTCACGGTAACCAGCAGATGGCGGTCGTCTCGAAGCACGGTCCATTGGCTGTCGAAGAGCGTTTGCAGCCGCTCGATCGGCCCGGCGGCTCGGAGCTGATCCCGTTCGACGTTGAGACGGCGCGTCTTGAACAGGTTGGTGAGCAGGAGCCGGAGCCGCGAGGCGTACGACATCGTCTGCACGGTGGGCACGAAGCCCTGCTGGATCGGAGCGAGCACGAGAAGCTCGCTCGCGTTCCAGACCTGCCGGCTGGTGACCCCGCTCTCCATGGCGGTTCCCTCCCGGCTCCCGGAGCTGCCGGAAGCTGGCTGAAGCATCCCGGGGGCTTCGGGACGGGGCGCTGCCCCTCCTCTACCACGGGACGATCGAGAACCGGAAGACGCGTGGGTTACATTTCGCCGCCTCGCTCGCCGTTTTCGGGCGCGGCCGCCGCCCCGGCTCGGAGTGCCGGACCCGGCGGTGGCGGCGGAGTCAGGAGCCCGAACGCTCCTGCAGGAGCCGGAAGAATGCCTCGGCAGGGAGTGCCGGGGAGCAGAGGTAGCCCTGGTACTCGCGGCAACCGATCTGCTCGAGGAGCCGCCGCTGCGCCTCCGTCTCCACGCCCTCGGCCACGAGGCCGAGGCCGAGCTTCTCGGAGATCGAGACGATGGCCGAGACGATGGCGTCGTCGTCCGGGTCGAGGCCGTAGCCGTCGACGAAGGATCGGTCGATCTTGAGCGTGTCGATGGGAACGGCCTTGAGATAGCTGAGCGACGAGAAGCCGGTGCCGAAGTCGTCGAGAGCGAGACTGATCCCCACCCGCTTGATCTTCCGGAGCGCCTCGAGCGCCGATCCGTCCTTCCGCATGAGAACGCCCTCGGTGAGCTCGAGCTCGAGGCTCGATGGCTCGAGGCCGCTGTCCCAGAGGATCTGCGTCAGCGAATGCTGGAGGCCTCCGCTCGAGATCTGCGCGGCGGAGAGGTTCACGGCGATGCTCAGGGAAGGATGGCCCGCCTGCTGCCAGGCTCTCGTCTGGGCGCAGGCGGTGGCGAGGGTCCAGTCGCCGATCTGCTGGATCAGGCCGGCCTCCTCCGCCAGGGGGATGAACTCCACCGGCGAGATGGCGCCGAGCTCGGGATCCGTCCAGCGCAGCAGCGCCTCGGAGCCCGTGATCCGGCCCGTGCGCAGACAGACCTTGGGCTGGTAGTGGACCTCGAGCCGATCGTTCTCGAAGGCCTCCCGGAGCCGGCACTCGAGGGTGACGCGCCGGTGGATGCGGTCGTTCATCGACTGGTCGTAGAGCCGGTAGCAGCCGCCCCCCTCGGCCTTGGCCTGGTACATCGCCGTGTCGCCCTTGCGGAGGAGCTCCTCCACGCTCGTGCCGTCGCGCGGCGCCACCGCGATGCCGATGCTGCCCGTCACCGTGTAGCGACGGCCCTCGAGCTCGTAGGGGTCGGCCAGCAGCTCGAGGATTGTCTCGGCGACCTTCGCGGGGGCGAAGTCGTGCTCCACGCCCTGGAGCATGAGGATGAACTCGTCACCGCCCAGGCGGGCCAGCATGTCGCTGCGGCGGACGATGCCGCGAAGGCGTTCGGCGGCGAGCCGGAGCAGCTGGTCGCCGGTCGGGTGTCCCATCGTGTCGTTGATGTTCTTGAAGCGGTCGAGGTCGAGGAACATCACGGCGAGCCGGCGGTCGTAGCGCTCGGTGAAGGCGAGTGCGCGCGTGAGCTGCTCCTCGAAGCAGAGCCGGTTGGCGAGCCCGGTGAGGCTGTCGTGGGTCGCCAGGTAGTGCTCCCGCTGCCGCGCCAGCTGGAGCTCGACGCGGAGCCTGTGCCGCTCCACGGCGTGGTGCAGGGTGCGAATGAGCTGACGCGGCTCCGCGCCCTTCATCACGCAGTCCTGCGCTCCCATGCGGACGGCCCGGATCGCCTGCTGCGGATCGTCCTGGCTCGTGAGGGCGATGATCGGCACGCTGTCCGCGGCCACCCGCGCGCGCGCGAAGGTGTCGAGGCCGTCTCCCTCCGGCAGCGTGAGGTCGAGGAGCATGACGTCGTAGGCGGCGCTCTTCAGCATGGTGAGCGCGCTCTCGACCTCGAGGGCCTGGTCTATCTCGAAGCCGAAGGGGTCGGCGAGCTCGATGCTCTGGCGCACGCGGTCGCGGTCGGCGGGATCGTCCTCCACCAGCAGGAGGCGGATGGGGCGAACCTGGGCGCTGGATGTCGCGTGCTCGGCCATCGTGACACCGTTCGAGCCGCCGGGACCCGGTTTCGCGGCTTCTCACAGCTACATCGACCGGGCGACGCGTCGGTCTGAGCGTGCCCCGCGAGGCGCAGCTCCCGCGCAGGTGAGGTGCAGGTCGCCGGCGCCTCGTTGCCGGTCCTGGGGTAGACTCCCGGCACGATGCATGGGGTCATCCGTCGCGCTGCGCTCTCGCTTCTCGTCCTGGCCGGCGTGCTCGCCTGCGCCTCCACCCAGAAGGTCTCGCTGGAGTGCGTGCCGAGCGAGGTTTCGGTCTTCGTCGATGGGCGCGAGCTCGAGGGGCGTCCGGCGGAGATCGAGCTGCGCAAGAACGAGCCCCACACCTTCTATTTCAAGGGCGGCGGCTACCGGACGCAGATGGTGGTGCTCGAGAGCCGCGAGGTGGACGGTGAGGTCCAGCTCACTCCGGCGGACCTGTGTCAGGAGATCGTCTTCGCTGAGATGCGGCCCGACGTGGTCGTCGAGCTGGAAGAGGAGCCCGTCCCGGCCTCGAGCCGCTAGAGCGCCCGGGGCACCGGCGCGCGGCTCAGCCGCGCAGGCTCCTAGCGGTTGCGGCGCTCCTCGGGCAGCGTGCTGAGCAGCTCGGCCTCCTCGTCGTAGTAGACCGGCTTCTCCGCGCGCAGCATGTTGCAGATGAGGCCCATCTCCTCCATCGAGAGGCTACGGAGCTCGGCAAAGGTGCGGTCGTCGAAGGCGAGCCGTACGGCCCCCGCCTGCTGCTTGCGGTCCCATTCGACGTCGAAGTAGCTGACGCGTCGCTGCATGGAGCACTCCCGCTGGATCCGGCGCCCAGTGTACGGCAGCCGGCGGCTCCGGGGCTCAGATTTCGATGTCGTCGAAGGTGAGTGCGACCCGGTAGGTCTTGAAGCTCACCGTGTCGGCCACGGCGGCCGCCGTGTAGCTCAGGTCGTCGGGGGGCTCGTCGCAGAGCACGATGCCGCGCACCCGCAGGCCGTCGGCCTCGGCGAGGTGCTTGCGAACCCAGCCCAGGCGCTTGAGCATCTCGGCGACGAGCTCGTCTCCGCGGCCCTTCTCCATGATGGTGACCACCACGAGATCGCCCTCTGCGTCCTTCGCCAGGAGATCGATCCGACCCACCGGCGAGGCGAAGGCCGAGCCCACGGTGTCTCCGTCGCGGTCGCGGAAGACGGTGAGACCTTCCTCGAGTGCCTGGGGCTGCTCACCCAGCAGGATGCGCAGTCCGTCCGGATCGGGCTCGAAGAGCGGCGCGGAGCCTGCCGAGGGCTTGCGCTTCGGAGCGGCCTTGCGCTTCGCCGCACCACCAGCCGCGGGTCGCGGCGGGGGCGTCGAGCCCGGCGGCTCGTTCGTCACCTCGTTGAGCTCGAGCTCGATCTCGTCGGTCGGGGTGTTGCGCTGCGGGAGCTTCCGCTTGGGAAGGGCTCGGGTCTTGGGCTTGCGGCTGAAGCTGGCGCCGGGGCCGGCGTCGTTGCCGCAATTGGGGCAGGTGCGTTCGCCCGGGCTCATGCGGGTGTTGCAGACCTTGCAGTGCATGGCGTCCCCCGGCGGGTCTATCGACCAACCGCCCGGGCCGCTGGAGCTTTCCGATCCTGCGGAACCTCCGGCGCGGGGCCGGGTTGGACCCGACATGTACGGCACCGCGCTGTTCCACCAGCGGCTGATCGGGCGGGCCAGCTTCGGTCCGCGGCCGGGCGAGCTCGAGGCCCTCCGCCAGGAGGGCGCCCGGGCCTGGCTGCACCGGCAGCTTCGCGATGCAAACCCCCGGGATCCCGAGCTCGAGCAGCGCCTCGCCCGCTTCCGGAGTCTGGCCGGGGGCGACCCCGGCGAGCTGCTCGGCATGGAGCTGCCGGCCCCGATGTCGCAGGCGGCCCGCGACCCCGACGTGCGCGAGGCCCTCGGCCGGCGCGCCCGGGAGATCTCGCGCGAGGTGGTGGGCGCCCGCTGGGTGCGGGCCGTCCACGGCGCGCACGGCCTGCGAGAGGTGATGCTCGACTTCTGGTCGAACCACTTCAGCGTGTTCGCACGCAAGAGCCTGGTGGGCCCGCTGCTGCCGCACTACGAGCGCGAGGTTCTCGAGCCCCACGCCCTGGGTCGCTTCCCCGAGCTGTTGCTCGCCGTGGCGCGCAGCCCCGCCATGCTGGTCTATCTCGACAACTGGAACTCGACGGCACCTCGCTCGCGCCGCGCGCGGCGCCGAGGGCGCGGCGGCATCAACGAGAACTACGCGCGCGAGCTGCTCGAGCTCCACACCCTCGGCATCGATGGCGGCTACACGCAGGACGACGTCATCGAGGTGGCGCGGGTGTTCACGGGCTGGAGCCTCGCCAGCCGTCGCAATCCAGTGTTTCGCTTCCACGGCTTCCTGCACGATACGGGCAGGAAGCGGGTGCTCGGTGAGCCGGTGCGCGGCCACGGCGTGGAGGAAGGCGAGCGCCTGCTGCTGAGCCTGGCGCGACACCCCGCCACGGCGCGGCACCTTTGCCGCAAGCTCGTCGCCCGCTTCGTCTCCGACTCGCCGCCGGCGGACCTGGTGGAACGCGCCGCGCGTCGCTTCCTCGACACCGAGGGCGACATCCGTGAGGTGCTGGCGGTGGTCCTGCTCGCGCCCGAGCTCGCCGACCCGGCCCTGCGCAAGCTCAAGACGCCGCTGCGCTTCGCCGCGAGCGCGGTGCGCGCCACCGGGGGTGAGACCGACGGAAGACCCGGCGCCCTGCTGGCCGTGAGTCGGCTGGGAGAGCTGCCCTTCTTCGCGCGCACGCCCGCGGGCTTCCCGGAGGAGGCGGAGCACTGGATCGACCCGGGCGCCTTGCTCGAGCGCATGAGCTTCTCGTTTGCGCTGGCGCGTCGCTTCGTGCCCGGGATCCGACCGGGTCGAGCCTTCCCCGAGAGCCTGCGCCAGGTTCGCAACGGGAGCCGAGACGCGGAGGCGCTCGGCCTGGGGCTCGCTTCCCCGGAGTTCCAATGGGCCTGACGCGACGCGACTTCCTCCAGGCGGGGGGGGCTGGGCTCCTCGCCGCGGCCTGCGCACCGGCGCAGGTGGTCCTGCCCG
>JAAUXZ010001375.1_pt1 | contig 10775 bp, 7 predicted proteins | sample 7278131 | NCBI WGS metagenome assembly JAAUXZ01 (sample SAMN14350119, study PRJNA611818) | marine sediment metagenome | isolation source: surface marine sediment (3m) | place: French Polynesia: Moorea | collected 2018-08
CTGGCCTCGTGACACGAGCTTCCTCGCCTGGCGCTCGTCGTAGCTGACCTTCAGATCTGCACGGTGCGGCCCTTGCTGCGTCGCGCCAGCCTGCCGGTCTCGCTCCAGGCCATCGTCGAGCACGGCCGCGAGGTCCGCACCGCTTTTCCAACCTTGCCGATACTCGAAGCCCAGCTCGGTACCGAGTAGCTCGAAACCGAACTCCTGCAGGCTGTCGATAGCCACGTCCAGCGCTCGCCGCCGCGATGCATCCAGCGCATGCCCTAACTCGACGAACTCGGCATTCCAGCCCTGGATCGCCGCGGCATTGCTCTTTAAGGCCGCGTTGCGTTGTTTCAGCACCCGCCGGAATCGTCGCCAGACAGACAGGTGCTCGTGTTCCACGTGGAACGCGATCCAATCGAGGAACCGGCGTCGCTGCTCCGGCCCGCCCGCCACCAGGTTGTGTACCTCGGGATCGATGACTTGCAGCGGCAGCGCTTCTGCCAGTGCGGCCGCGCCGCCATTGCTGTCCCCGTCGACGCGAACCTCGAGGCCTTCGCGGCTATTGCGGACACCGACCTTGTGCTGGATGCCGTCCTTTTCGACCCGCCCGAACAGGACGAACTCGTCTTTGCCGTGCTGCACTAGGTCGCTGGTCGACGCACCGCGGAACGACTTCCCCCGTCCGAGATACGCCAGCGCCTCCAGGAGACTCGTCTTCCCGGACGCGTTGGACCCGTAAACCAGGTTGAAATCCGGGCTGAATGCCAGTTCTGCGTCTTCGAGGCAGCGAAAGTTGCTGACCTTGAATGACAGGATCATAGCCCGCTACGCTGCCCCTTAAAGGCGCATCGGCATGACGACGAAGGTGCTATCCGGATTGCCCGGTTGGCGGATCAGGCAACTCGAATTACTGTCCTGCACGGACAGACTTACCTCATCGCCATCGACGCCACCGATCGCATCGAGCAGGTAATTGACGTTGAAGCCGATCTCGATATCTTCGCCGCTGTAATCGACCTCGAGCTCCTCTTCCGCCTCTTCCTGTTCCGGATTGTGCGCCTGCAGTACCACACCACTGTCCCGGATCACGAGCCGGATCCCCCGATACTTCTCGTTGGACAGAATCGCCGTGCGCTGCAACGCGCCCCGGAATGCACCCCGATCGGCCTTGAGCTCGTTGCTCGATTCCTTCGGAATGACCCGCTCATACTCAGGGAAACGTCCATCGATCAGCTTCGACGTAAAGCGAATACCGTCGAGCTGGATCCGGATGTGATTGGCACCGAGCTCAATTTCGAGATCGCCGTCGCCACTCATCAGCCGCTGCAGCTCCAGCACGCCCTTACGAGGCACGATAACCTGTTGCTCATCCAGCGAGTCGCCGAGCTCGACCTGGCACAGCGCCAGGCGGTGGCCATCCGTCGCTACGGCACGCAGATGAGAGCCGGCCGTCTCTAGCAACATGCCGTTCAGGTAGTACCGCACGTCCTGCTGCGCCATCGAAAAATGCGTCTTCTCGATCAGCTTGCCCAGCAACTCCTGCGACACGCGGATCGACTGCCCGGCCTTGATGTCCTCTACGACCGGGAACTCCGCTGCCGGCAACGTAGCCAGGTTGAAGCGACTGCGCCCGCCTTTGACCAGCAGCTTCTCGCCGCTCAGGCTTACGTTGACGTCCGTGCCCTCCGGCAGCGCGCGGCAGATATCGAGCAGCTTCCGCCCCGACACCGTTATCTCGCCGCCCGATTCAGTATCGACGTCCGCCTGCGCAACCAGCTCGACCTCCAGGTCGGTTGCCGTCACCGACAGCTGCCCGTCTTTCGCGATCAACAGCACGTTCGACAGTATCGGCATGGTCTGGCGACGTTCGACGACCCCTATAACGGCTTGCAGCGGTTTCAACAGCGCTTCCCGGGCTGCGTTAAACTTCATACGATCCACCTGTTAATAAATATTGGAAATCTATATTTAGTTGTTGTTATAGGGGAAGCGAAGTCCTGTGTATAACTTTCCTTCACCCTTTAAAATCAATAACTTACGATCGAAAACACCCTACAATAAACATTGCATGTCAGGTCCGGGACCTGTGGGCAGGCTGTGGATAAGAATCGCGATTCGTGTTTTCCACCGGTTATCCACATCATCCTGTCAGAGTTCTCAACAAATTCAAATAGTCGTCGTCAATGCGCTTGTCCGTCTCGCGCAGTGCCTCGATACGACGGCAACCGTGCAGAACGGTCGTATGGTCCCGACCGCCGAAAGCGTCGCCGATCTCCGGCAGGCTATGATTCGTCAGCTCCTTCGCCAGTGCCATCCCGATTTGCCGGGGCCGCGCGATCGAACGACTGCGCTTCTTGGACAAGAGGTCGCCGACGCGAATCTTAAAGTAGTCCGCCACGGTTTTCTGGATGTTCTCGATCGATACCAGGCGATCCTGCAGCGCCAGCAGATCTCGCAATGCCTCTTTCGCGAAATCCAGGCTGATCGGGCGACCCGTAAACCGGTAGTTGGCAATCACGCGTCGCAACGCGCCCTCCAGCTCGCGCACGTTCGAACGAATTCGCTTGGCGATGAAGAACGCTACTTCCTCCGGCAGCTCGACGGCCTCTGCGCTGGCCTTGCTCATCAGGATCGCGACTGACGTCTCCAGCTCCGGTGGCTCGATGGCGACGGTGAGCCCCCAGCCGAAGCGGGATTTCAGGCGCTCCTCGAGGCCATTGACTTCTTTCGGGTAACGATCGCAGGTAAGGATAATCTGCCGTTGCCCCTCGAGCAGCGCATTGAAGGTATGGAAGAACTCCTCCTGTGAGCGGTCCTTGCCGGCGAAGAACTGGATGTCGTCAATGAGCAGCGCATCCAGCGAGCGATAGGAGCGCTTGAACTCGGAAATCGTGTTGTGCTGCAGGCCGCGGACCATATCGCCAACGAAACGCTCCGAGTGAACATAGCTCACGCGAGCGTCCGGGTTGTTGCGCAGGATCGCGTTGCCGACCGCGTGCATCAGGTGGGTCTTGCCGAGGCCGACGCCGCCGTAGATGAATAACGGGTTGTAGGACTTGCCGGGATTCTCGCCCACCTGGGTGGCGGCGGCCCTCGCCAGCTGGTTGCTCTTGCCCTCGACGAAGCTATCGAAGGTGAATGCCGGGTTGAGGCGTGATACGACCGGCGTCGCGGCTGGCGTCTTCGTCACCACGGGCGCCCGGGGCGCGGGACCGCTGGCTTTGCGGGAGCCGACCTCGAGCGTCACCTCGGTGTTGCTGCCGTGTTCCGCTACGAGCTCGACGATGCGCGCCAGGTAATGCTGTTGCAACCAGTCGATGACGAAACGATTGGGGGCGAGCAACCGCAGGGCGCCATCGCTGTCGACGGCCTGAAGCGGGCGGATCCAGGTGTTGAACTGCTGCTCGGGAATCTCTGCCTGCAAGTCGCGCATGCACTGATTCCACAGCGTCGATTCTGCAGACAAGATATTCCCTGGGGTCCCCATGACTTCGAATTATTTTGAGCGGAAGACGAAGCAGTCTATACCCTCCGGCGGGACGCCGCCAGATGCGGTTATCCACAGGTACCCGGGCGGCGAAATCCCAATGTTTACATTAGTCTATTGACAGTGTCTGGCCTTCTGCGTACCCTTGCCGCCCTTTCGAAAGTCCGGCCCGCCAGCGGCCGGTCTGTGACCCAGGTACCGAGCAATGAAACGCACATTTCAGCCCAGCAAATTGAAGCGCGCCCGCACCCACGGTTTCCGCGCGCGGATGGCCACCAAGGCCGGGCGCCTGGTCCTCAAGCGCCGTCGCGCCAAGGGCCGCGCAAAGCTGACGCCGTAACGCAAGCGGCGCCGGGCGAGATTACGGGCAACAATCCGGGATTGACGACTAGTATCCGGTTTTCCAAGGACAATCGGTTACTGGATGCGGCCGCCTTCGGCCGCGTTTTCAAAAAAGCCTCCCGTAGCCGCGATAAATTCTTTACAGTGCTTTGCCGGCAGAACAACGACGACATCGCCAGGCTGGGCCTGGCGATATCGAAGAAGCACTGCCGGCACGCAACGACAAGGAACCGAATAAAGAGGCTGATCAGGGAATCGTTTCGGCGGCAGCAGGCACAACTCCGCGGGCTAGACGTCGTCGTCGTCAGCCAGCCGGCGGCCGCCAGCGCCACCAACCGGCAGGTATTCGAGAGCCTGGATGCGCACTGGCAGCGTTGCCACGAGGCAGGAACGTAGAACAATGGACAACCAACGACTGCTGATCTGGGCGTTTTTCGGGCTGATGCTCTGGATCACCTACCAGACCTGGCAACAGGACTACGGACCGAAACCCGTCGCTCCGTCAGCCGAGCAGCCGGCACTGGACAGCATGGACGCACCGGCGGTCGAGGACGATCTGCCGACGATGGCTGAACCGCCCGCTGCGACGCCGGCAGCACCAGGTGCCAACGCGCTGGAGCCCGTCTCCGCCGTCGCGGCGCCGGTCGTACGCGTTACGACCGACGTGCTGGACATCGAGATCAGCACGGCTGGCGGAACCCTGCAAAAAGCCGAGCTACTCAATTACCCCGTCGCCAAGGACAGGCCTGATGAGCTGGTCAGCCTGCTCAGCGTTTTCCCACTGAATCTCGGCCTCATCGAGTCCGGCGTTCGCGCCCTGGGTGGGGCAGCAGAGGCGACACACTTAACGATCTTCGACAGCCCGCGCGATCATTACGAGCTCGACGGCAGCGACGAAATCGTTGTGCCGTTCACGTGGACCGACCCGAGCGGTATCGTCGTCGAGAAACGGTTTCGATTCACGCGAGGCAGTTACACGATCCAGCTCGAGCAGGCAGTTCGTAACACCGGCGACACCGACTGGCGCGGTGCGGAATACGCCCGTATCAAGCGCTACTCGCGGGAGCAGGAACGATCGATGTTCGACGTCGACTCGTACTCGTTCAACGGCCCGATCATCTACAACGGCGACAAGTCCGAGAAGCTCGATCGCGATGACCTGATCGACGACGGAAAGATCGAGTACTACTCGCAGCGTGGCTGGTTCGGCGCGATCGAGCACCATTTCGTCAGGGCCGTAGTGCCGACGGCCGGTACGGACTATCGGTTCGAGGTCGCTGATGACGGCACCGTATCGACGAGCACCGCGATTCGGCGAACCGCGGTGACTGTCGCCCCGGGCGAGAGCGAGGTGTTCACGACGACGCTGTTCGTCGGCCCGAAACTGCAGGCGCAGCTCGAAGAAATCGACGAGACGCTGAAGCTCACCGTCGACTATGGTTGGCTGACGATTATCTCGCAGCCATTGTTCTGGCTGTTGAGCCTCGTCTACGGTTACTTTGCGAACTGGGGTGTGGCAATCATCATCGTCACGATCCTGATCAAGCTCGTGTTCTACAAGCTGACCGAGTCCAGTGGTCGCTCGATGGCCAAGATGCGGAACCTGCAGCCGCGAATGAAGGCGTTGCAGGACCGGTACAAGGACGATCGCCAGGCCCTCAGCCAGGCCATGATGGATCTCTACAAGCGAGAGAAGGTCAATCCGGCCGCCGGCTGTCTGCCGATCCTGATCCAGATGCCGTTCTTCCTCGCGTTCTACTGGGTGCTGCTGGAGTCCGTCGAGATGCGGCAGGCGCCCTTTGCGCTGTGGATTACCGACCTCTCGACGCGCGACCCGTATTTCATCCTGCCGCTGATCATGGGTGCGGCGATGTTCATGCAGCAGAAGCTCAACCCGGCCCCGGCCGATCCGGTGCAGGCGCGAGTCATGCAGATCATGCCGATCATGTTCACGGTGTTCTTCGCGTTCTTCCCGTCAGGGCTGGTGCTCTACTGGGTCACCAACACCTTGCTGTCGATCGCGCAGCAGTGGAAGATCAACCGGGTCGTCGAGGCCGAGGCGAAACAGCAGAAGGGCGGTAAGAAGAAGAAGGACCAGTCGTAAGCTCCTGGCCGGTTGTTCACATTGGATGTCAGACACCTGACACGTTCCTAGGGCGGACACGGCGGATAACACTCCCTCACACGCCTACGGCTACAGATTCAGGAGTGTTATCCGCCGCGCCCGTGTCAGCACGTCGTGGGGTCCGGAGGTGCAGCAACGCTATGGCCAAAGCCGGGGAGGGATCCGGTAGCCGAATCCATAGCCGAGCGGCAGACAGATCAAAATAAGTGGCCAGGACGGAAACCGCGAGGCGTGTTCGGCTACCGGATCCCTCCCCGGCTCTTCCCACGGATTCTTGTCCCGATCCGCTGGATTCCTGGAGTGAACCAGCGGCGAGGAGCTCACGACTAGCCGAGCTTCGTCCGCACCTTTATTTCACCTTCCAGCGTGCGGTGCACGGGGCATCGGTCGGCGATCTCGAGTACGCGTTCAGTCTGGGCATCCGTCAGGTTGCCCCGCAGCGAGATCGAGCGCCGGAACTCATCGATCCTGCCGGAATCACTCTCGCAGTCTTCGCAATCCTCTGCGTGGATCTTGTCGTGCTTGACCCGCACCGTAACCGCCTCGAGGTCCAGCTTCTTGTGCGCCGCGTACATGTGCAGCGTCATCGATGTGCAGGTCGCGAGAGACGCCGATAGCAGGTCGTAGGGTGACGGTCCGGCGTTGGTACCACCCACGGAGCGTGGTTCGTCGGCAACCAGGGTATGGCGACCGGCCCGCACGTCTGTCCGGAAACCATCGGTGTAGGTTCTCGCTACGACTTCCCCGGCCGCTACGCGGAACGGCTCGCCATGGTCGGCGTGTGGCAGGTAACGCGACGCCCACGCGGCAAGCACCTGGCCGGCATAGCGCGAGTCATCGTCATTGCTCAGCAAATGGTCGGCGCTGTCGAGACTGACGAAGCTCTTCGGATGCTTTGCGGCAATGAACAGATCCGCCGCGTTGTCGATCTCGACGATATTGTCGAGCGGCGCGTGCATGACCAGCAGGGCCTTGCGCAGCGTGCCGATAGTGCCCTTGACGTCGTGTTCCCCGAGATCGTCGACGAACTGCTGCTTGACGACGAACGGTCGTCCGCCGAGGTCGACTTCTGCCTCGCCGCGCTCGCGCAACTCGTCCTCGTGGCCGGCGAACATCCTCGCGACGTGCGCCGGCTCGGCCGGCGAGCCGATCGTCGCGACGGCTACGGCCGACTCAACCCGGGTGGCGGCCTGCAACACCGCCGTCCCGCCGAGCGAATGCCCGATCAGGATCGAAACCTCGCCGTGTTTGCGATCCAGGAATTCGACCGCCGCGAGCAAGTCGTCAACGTTGGACGAGAAGTTCGTGTCCGCGAACTCGCCCTCGCTTTGTCCCAAACCGGTGAAGTCGAAGCGCAGCACTGCGATGCGCTCATAGTTGAGGGCGCGTGCAATGTTGCTGGCTGCCCTGAGGTTCTTCGAGCAGGTGAAGCAATGTGCGAACAGCGCATACGCCACGGGCTCTTCGGTGGGCAAATCCAGGATGCCCGACAGGGTCTCTCCATGGCGGTTGTCGAACTCCACTTTCAGATTCTGCATAACGGGAGTACCTGTGTTTTCATTGTCGTATGGCAGCGGACAGCGACACGATCGTAGCGGCAGCAACGCCGCCCGGAACCGGCGGCATCGGCATCGTCAGGATATCCGGTGACCAGGCCGAGCGCATTGCCCGGGCGATGCTGGGCAGTCTACCGGAACCGCGCACAGCCACCTACCGGAACTTCCGCGATGCCGGCGGCGAGCGTGTCGACGCAGGGCTTGCGCTGTATTTCCCGGCGCCCGCGTCGTTCACCGGCGAGCCGGTACTGGAGCTGCACGGTCACGGCGGTCAGTTGGTCGTATCGCTGGTCGTGGACGCCGCGGTCGGCCTCGGCGCACGTCCGGCAGAGCCGGGCGAATTCTCGCGGCGCGCGTTCCTGAACGACAAGCTGGATCTCGTCCAGGTGGAAGCCATCGCGGACCTGATCGGGAGCGGCACCGCACAGGCCGCACGCGCTGCACTGCGGTCTTTAAGCGGCAGGTTCTCGAAGTCCGTCGGAGCGCTCGCGGAGCAGCTGCTGCGGCTACGCATGCACGTCGAAGCGGCGATCGATTTTCCAGAAGAGGAGATCGATTTCCTCTCGGACGAGCGACTGCTCGAACGGGTCGACGAATGTGCCCGGGCGTTCGATGTGTTGCAGGACAGCGTCCGGCAGGGGCGGGTGCTCCGCGATGGCTACCAGGTCGTCATCGTCGGCAAGCCGAATGCCGGCAAGTCGAGCCTGCTCAACCTGTTGAGCGGCCAGGATGCGGCGATCGTCACCGAGGTGGCTGGAACCACGCGCGACATCCTGCGGGAGAGAATCGATGTCGATGGGCTGGCCGTCGAGCTCGTGGATACGGCCGGCCTGCGCAACGACCCGGATCGCATCGAGAAGGAAGGCATACGCCGCGCACGCAAGGCCCTGCAGAATGCCGACGCGGTCCTCTGGATACAGGACGCATCGGACCCGGATCATGGCCAGATCGACGAAGAGCTGCCGGTCGATATCCCGATCACGATCGTTCGCAACAAGATCGACCTGACCGGCGAGGACGCAAGTATCCGCGGAGATACGGTCAGCCTGTCGGCGAAAACCGGGGAGGGCTTCGACGGCCTGCGTCGACGCATACGAGAGCTGGCCGGTTACGAGGACCGGGGCGAAGGCGCATTTACGGCGCGACGCCGGCACCTCCTGGCGCTGCGGGAGTCCCGGGCGCATTTCGACGCCGGGCGCGACGCGCTGCGGGGCTCGGCTGCCGGCGAGCTGTTTGCGGAGGAGCTGCGGCTGAGCCAGCAGGCACTTGGCGAGATCACCGGCGCGGTGACGTCAGATGAGCTGCTGGGCCGGATCTTTTCGGAATTCTGTATCGGCAAGTAGCGACTTCAGGGGCGGAAACGCGGCTCGGCGATCGACAGCTCGGTGACGGGACCGTACTCGCTGATGGCCTCGCGAATCTCGCCGGCATCGCCGATCAGGATTAGCGCTAGGTCGTCGATCGATGGGTAGACGTCGGCAATGACGCTCGTGATGCCCGCCACGTCCACCGTGCCGAGCGCCTTCACGTAGTCGTCGACATAGGTCGAATCGAGGCCGTAGAGCTCCAGCATCGCAAACTGTGCCGCCAGCTGGGCAGCGGTCTCGAGGCGTGGCGGAAACTGGCCCATCACGTAGTTGCGCGCCGAGATGACCCCCTCCTCGTCGACGCCGGAATCGTGCAGCGTTTCCAGGACCTCGAGCGCCATGTCGATCGCTTCGACCGTCTTGCCGGTCTCGGTGAAAGAGCTGATGACGACCGAGCCCGGCGTGGCCCGCCGCGTTACGCTGGATTGCGCGCGGTAGGTCAGCCCCGCCTTTACGCGCAGCTCCGTCATCAGCATCGACGTGAACCGGCCTCCGAACAGCGTATTGGCCAGGTTCAGCTCCGCGCGCTGCGGATAGTCGATGGCGACGCCGATGTTGGCTAGCCAGAAGTAGGTCTGCGTGGCGCCCGGCTTGTCGACGAGCAGCACGCGCCGGCCAGCCTGTTTTTCAGCGATCGGCGGCGCCGCGGACTCCCTCGCCGCGGGGCGCCAGTCGCCGAAAGCGGCGCTCAGTCGCGCCTTCATGCCTTCCGCGTTGAAATCGCCGACGACGGCGATGATCAGCCGGTCGCCACCGACCTCGTTCTCGTAGTAGGCGAGCAGGTCTTCATGCGTTATCTCGGCCAGCGATGCCTCGCTGCCACCGACCGGATTGCCGTACGGATGCTCACCGAAAAGGAACGCATTGCCGTACGACGGCAGCAGGTTACCGGGATTGGCGCCCTTGGCCGCCTTGATGAGGTTGATGGAGCGATCGCGGAGGCGCGCCAGTTCGTCGGCGTCGAGCATCGGCCGACGCAACATGTCGGTGATGAGCTCTATCAGCAGCTCGGAATCGCGCGCCATGAAGTCGGCCGAGATCCTCAGCGACTCGATGTCGGCCCTTGCGGACAGCTTGCCGCCGACGGCGTCGACCGCCTCGGCGAATTCCGCGGCGTCGCGGTCCCCGGCACCTTTCTCGAGCATCGCCGCGAACAGGTTGGCGAGTCCGTGCCGATCAGCGGGATCCCCGGAGGCGCCGCCACGCAGCACGACTTCGAGACCGACCAGCGGTACATCGTGCTTTTCGCTCAGCAGCAGCACCGCACCGTTGTCGAGCACCACGCGCTCGTACTCCGGCAGCCGCACGTCTGCGAGGATCGGCGCCGCGACGAACAAAACGAGGAGGAGGGCCGCTCGCATTACGTCGCATCCTCCGGCGCGCGCAGGATACCAACGGTCATCCTCGCGCGATCAAAGACCTGGGCAGCGACGGCGCGTATGTCGGCCGCCGTGACGGCGCTGACGTTAGCCGGCAGCGAGAACAGGTTCTCGTAGCTGCCGGTGAATACTTCGTAGTTGCCGAGCGCCGATGCCTTGCCGTCGATGGTCACAAGCTCGCGCCAGAAATCCGCCAGCACGATGTTCTTTGCCTTGCGCAGTTCGGCGCTCGTCACACCCTCGGTCGCGATCCGCTCCAGTTCCTCGATCAGCCGCGTCTCCACCGCGGCGATATCCGCGCCCGGCGGCAGCGTCAGGTAGAAATAGGCCAGGCCCGGGTCGAAGCCCTCCATCTGCATGCCGCCTACGTTGAGCGGCAGCTGCTCGTCCTGGAGGTGCAGGCGATGCAGTCGCGAAGAATCGCCGCCGATCAGGATGTTCAGCAGCAGCTCCATGTGCCGCGCTTCCGGATCGGCAGCGCTGAAAGCGTGGAACGCGACGTGCAGCAGCGGAGTCTCGGCGTTCGCCTCGATC
>JAAUXZ010185477.1_pt1 | contig 10773 bp, 11 predicted proteins | sample 7278131 | NCBI WGS metagenome assembly JAAUXZ01 (sample SAMN14350119, study PRJNA611818) | marine sediment metagenome | isolation source: surface marine sediment (3m) | place: French Polynesia: Moorea | collected 2018-08
GTGAGCTTGATTAAGACTGCCTTTGAGAAATTCTTCCTGACCAAGATGCGCTTGGGAATGTCAGTCCCTTGGTTCGAGCGCTTGGGATTGCGGATTTTGGGCTTGTCTCTCACTGAACCACTTCCAGCAGCTCCCAAGCAGGATTGACCTCAGAGATAGGGTATTAGTCAGCCTTCAGTAGCATTCACCTTGATTTAGGAGAAAGACAGATGTGGAAATCTTTGTCTCAACTGCTCATCGCGAGCGCCATTACTCTCCTGCTATGACGACTTGCAGGAGACTGTCCAAAAATATTTTGAAAAATAGCAATCAGTAAGACGAGGAAAAAACGGATAACTAAAACTGAGATACTAATAATTACTGAATTACTATCGAGCAAATCACTAGAGAGAACATGACAAAAACGCTTCCTCCCCTACAGATTGGCAAACATATTGCCCGAATTCCCATTATTCAAGGAGGCATGGCTGTCCGAGTTTCAGGGGCCAATCTAGCGGGAGCAGTTTCCAAGGCAGGGGGGATAGGAATTATTTCATCGGCTGGCTTAGGGCTGAAATCACCCTAGCCAATGTAATGTGAAGTGAGATGGAAGTCGAACAAATTCTGAAGCGATATGCAGCGGGGGAAAGAAACTTTCACGGGGTAGACCTGCTCGAAGCCGAGTTGATTAACGTCAACCTCAGTAAGGCAGATTTCTCTCAAGCAGATTTGCGGCAAGCACGGCTCGGTCGCACCAACTTCAGTCAAGCCAGCTTTAGGGAGGCAGACCTGAGTGAGGCACTCCTGTGGGGAACGGATTTTAGTGAAGCAGACCTGTATAGGGCAGTGCTCCGGGATGCAGACTTGAGCGGTGCCAAGCTCGTTCAAGCCAATCTTGAGGAAGCCAACTTGATGAAAGCGAGCTTGTGTGGTGCTAATTTGAGTGGTGCCAAGCTACCTCGCGCCATGCTGTTTGAGGTAGACTTGCGCCCCACTTCTGACCAACGGACAGACCTCGGACACGCCGTCTTGAGTGGCGCAGACTTGAGCTACGCTAACCTCAGTCAAGCCGTTCTGTATCAAGCCAACTTGGATGGAACCAAACTCTGTAGAGCGAACTTGGGTGTGGGGATGGGGCGAGATGCTTTGGCCACCGAACTCAGGGAAGCTAGCTTGCGGGGTGCAGACCTCAGTTATGCGGACTTAAGCGGTGCGATTCTTCTGAAGGCTGACCTCAGTGGAGCCGATCTCACGGGGACAACCCTGAGCAATGCTGACCTGCGGGGAGCAATCATGCCCGATGGCACAGTCCACGATTGACATACTCCCGCCACTAATTGCTTCGCTACGCTACGCAATTAATTTTATTGATCTAACCAATAATATTGATCTAATCTCTCCCTACTTCTTGTTAGCTAGGCTAAAGTCGCGAAATTGACGAGCTTGCTGTTCTATCCGGGCTGCCAGACGATTGCAGACGAGATTGCACAACTCAAAAATCAGGGGGTCTTCTACACAATAATAGGCAGATGTGCCTTCAGTGCGACGGCTGAGAATTCCCGCTTGCAGCATGACCTTCAGATGCTTGGAAACGTTGGCCTGACTGGTTTGAGTGGCATCAACTAACTCCTGAACGCATTTCTCGCCGTCCCCCAGTAAGTTCAAAATCCGCAAGCGCATTGGCTCGCTCAAGATGCTGAAATACTCAGCAACTTGTTGGACAACTTCTTGCGGTACAGGTTTGGCTATGGGCATAAAACTTGAAATAACGAGTTTGTCTCTCATCAGCTGAAACAATCATGGGAATGATGAAGTTACCGCACTGTTCCCCGCAGAGATTCAGCATCAATGGGTTTGAGCAGGTACAGTCGCAATAGATTCCCGAAAATCCCTACCTTTAAGGGCAATTTGCGCATAAATTTCCCGATTTTTGGGGTGTTACTCTTGTCAATTTCTGCTAGTTTCAGGTTGTAATCGGAACAACGCTCCAAACGGGGGAAAAATTCTGGATGCTCTGTATCTAAAATGACTGGAAACGCCCGAGCTGCGGTTTCGTTGGTCTTGCGAGTAACCAGGCGATCGTATTCAGTTGGCTCTAGTCCAATTACCTGATAAAAATCGGCTCGCTCATGAACAGTAAGGGTGTGGGTAGCAAATACCGTCAAGAGGAAGAAACGAGACCACAATCTCGCTTTCCAGTTGTTCCACATCGAAGGCTGCGAGCGCAACAAAGCACTAAAAATATCCCCGTGACGATTTTCATCCTGGCACCAGCTTTCAAAAAAGCGGAAGAGGGGATAAAACTGGAGTTCTGGATGTTTTTCTAGGTGGCGGTACATAATAATGTAGCGCCAGTAGCCAATTTTCTCCGACAGATAAACGGCATAAATTACCCACTCTGGCTTAAAGAAGGTGTAAGTTCGATGTTTGGTGAGAAAGCCTAAATCTAAGGAAATATTAAAATCGCTCATCGCCTTATTGAGAAATCCCGCATGACGAGCCTCGTCGCGAGCCATCAGGTGAAAAATCTCCGCCAGGATGGGATTGCGACCTTTAAGTTGACGAGACAGCTCCTTGAATAAGAGAAAACCGGAAAATTCCGACGTACAGGAGCGCTCTAGAAAGTCAATGAAGGCGTGGCGAGTGTCTTCGTCAATGCGCGACCAAGACTGCTTGAACTCTTCATCCCGAACGAAATGGTGGCGGTTGTAATCCGCTCGCATTTCTTCTAGCATCGCCCGCAGCTCTGTTTCCTGAGCGGAGATGTCCATGTTGGCCATCGCCTCAAAGTCTGTGGTGTAAAACCGAGGCGTGAGCAGCGTTTCCTTAACGGCTGTTTTCTTACTGGCTTTGAGTTCGGCTGGTTGAGGTAAGGTGCTAACCATCAGCTTTTATTTATAACTCGATAGATATTAAGCTATAACTATTGGGGGGATTTTGGCTAGAGCTTGAAGCCAAAATTGTTACATTGCTTCAAACAATCTTTTTTGTCGATATTTGTTAACTTTTGAGAAGTTTACCAGTAATCAGCGATATATCGCTATAAAGTGATGAAGTGGTCAAAGCTACGGATCAGAAACATGAGTAATTTAGCCAGCAAGCTTCGGGAAGAAACTCAACGTTCCCATACCGCTGCGGAAAATACACTTCCCCCCACCGATTCCAGAGGGCGAGCGAAGCAGTTTGTGAAGGACTTGCAGGATGAAATCTGTCAAGCATTAGAACAACTCGACGGTGAAGCCCGCTTTCAGGAAGATAACTGGGAGCGACCAGAAGGCGGCGGCGGACGTACCCGCGTTATCCGAGACGGTCGAGTGTTTGAACAAGGCGGCGTAAACTTTTCCGAGGTTTGGGGCGACACACTTCCCCCGGCTATCCTCACCCAGCGTCCAGAGGCGGCAGGTCACGACTTCTTTGCCACGGGAACCTCGATGGTACTCCATCCTCGCAATCCTTACGTCCCGACAGTCCACCTCAACTACCGCTACTTTGAGGCTGGTCCGGTTTGGTGGTTTGGCGGGGGTGCCGATCTAACCCCTTACTATCCCTTTGCCGAAGATGCCGTTCACTTTCACCGAACGATTCAGCAAGCCTGTGATGCACACCATCGGGAGTACTATCCCACCTTCAAACGCTGGTGCGATGAGTATTTCTACTTGAAGCACCGCCAGGAAGCGCGGGGTGTAGGGGGCATCTTTTTTGACTACCAGGATGCTCGCGGTCCGCTCTATTGCGGTCCTCATCCTGACGGTCCAGCAGCCACCTACAGTAATCAAGTGGGTTCTGGATCTCGCAGTTGGGAAGAGTTATTCGCCTTTGTCCAGAGCTGCGGTCGTGCGTTTGTGTCCTCCTATCTGCCCATTGCAGCGCGGCGACAAGAGATGGAGTACGGCGAAAGAGAGCGGAATTTCCAGCTCTACCGTCGGGGGCGCTATGTGGAGTTCAATCTAGTTTACGACCGGGGTACTGTTTTTGGTCTTCAGACTAATGGACGCACTGAATCAATTCTGATGTCCCTGCCGCCTTTAGCACGCTGGTCCTACTGCTACTCTCCAGAGCCAGGAACGCCAGAAGCTCAGTTATACGAAACCTTTCTCAAGCCCCAGGACTGGGTGAATTGGAGCACTTAACAGTTACCAGTTACCAGTTAGCAGTTTACTTAATGAGGTACTGACAATGAGTAGCAATTTAGCCACCAAACTTCGTGAAGGAACGAAACACTCCCATACGATGGCGGAAAATACGGCATTTATGAAGTGTTTCCTCAAAGGCATTGTAGAAAGGGAACCCTTCCGCAAGCTAACAGCTAACTTGTATTTCGTCTACAGCGCCCTCGAAGAAGAACTCCAACGCCATCACAATAATCCTGTCGTTAGTGCAATTTACTTCCCTGAACTCAACCGCAAGGGGAAATTAGAAGAAGACCTAGCTTTCTACTACGGTGAGAACTGGCGCGACCAAATCGCCGCTTCCTCAGAGGGTAGGGCTTACGTGACTCGCATCCACGAAGTCGCCAACACCGAATCGGCGCTCCTCGTTGCCCATGCTTACGTTCGCTATATGGGAGATCTTTCCGGCGGTCAGGCTTTGAAAAACATTGTCCGTTCAGCGCTGGATTTGCCACCAGATAAGGGGACTGGACTCCATGAATTTGATGCCATTCCCACCGTCGAGGCTAAACGAGCATTCAAGGCTGAGTACCGTAATGCTTTGAATTCACTGCCAGTAGATGATGCCCTAGCTCAAAAAATTGTGGACGAGGCCAACTATGCCTTTGAACTCAATCGCAATGTTGTACATGAGCTAGAGGATGATGTCAGAGCAGCGATTGGCGATCATGTCTTCGATCTGGTTACGCGCCAAGATAAACCAGGCAGTACAGAGCATGTTCCGCTGCAGTACTTTGGTAGAGCCGGTAGCTCCAGAGTATAGCATTTAGCAACCCCTTACCCGATTTCCTCACATCCCCCCAAAAAGGGGGGTTTCATCAAATTAAACTGCAACTCACAAAACACTAGACTTCTTAGGGAACATCCAAGAAATGGCAACTCTGCTTCAGACCGTCACATTTAACTCAGATTTACTCAGAAAGTACGATCGACCGACTCCTCGATATACCAGCTATCCACCTGCGACGGAGTTAAGGCAGGATTTTGGAGAGTTAGATTTTAGAACTGGGATCGCGGTTGGCAATTATAAAAAAACACCAATTTCTCTTTCGGATCTTTAGAAATGGAATTGAAGTGACACCGACAGGAAGATTACTGATTAGAAATATTGCGTCTATCTTTGATGCTCATACCAGAGAACGAAAAATTGCAGCCTTTTCAAGGGCGATTTGAGCGGTCATAACCCCCAAAAAACTAGGAGGCACACCTGATGCGCATCATGATGATTCAACCCAACTATCACTCCGGTGGGGCAGAGATCGCCGGAAATTGGCCGCCAAGTTGGGTGCCGTATGTCGGTGGGGCATTGAAAAAAGCCGGGTTTGACAACATCCGCTTCGTCGATGCCATGACCGATTATATTCCCGATGATGTCTTAGCCACGAGCGTCGAAAAGAACCAGCCTGATGTGGTGCTGGCAACGGCGATCACGCCGATGATCTACCAATCCCAGAAAACGCTGAAGATTGTTAGAGAGGTTTGTCCCCAGGCGAAGACGATCTTGGGGGGAGTTCACCCTACCTTTATGTACAGCGAGGTTCTCAACGAAGCTCCCTGGGTGGATTACATCATCCGGGGGGAAGGGGAAGAGATTACGGTGAATTTGCTGCGAGCTATTGAGAATGGTACCGATGAACAGGATCGCCGAGACATCCTGGGCATCGCCTTCCTTGAAGATGGCAAAGTGGTTGCCACCCCCGCTCATCCCCCCATCAAAAACCTCGATATCTTAAGCCCGGACTGGAGCCTCCTCAACTGGGAGAGATATATCTACACTCCCCTAAATGTTCGGGTTGCCGTCCCCAACTTTGCGCGGGGTTGCCCGTTTCGCTGCCGATTCTGCTCCCAGTGGAAATTCTGGCGTAAATACCGTTCCCGCACCCCGAAGTTGTTTGTCGATGAAATTGAAGAACTGGTCAAAGAGTACAAGGTGGGGTTTTTCATTCTGGCAGACGAAGAACCAACGATTGCTAAGCCCCGCTTTGTGGCGCTGTGTAAGGAGTTGATTGACCGCAAGTTGGATGTCCACTGGGGTATTAATACGCGGGTGACCGATATTTTGCGGGACGAGAAAGAATTATCCCTATACCGTAAAGCTGGTCTGGTTCATGTTTCCTTGGGAACTGAAGCGGCTGCCCAGTTAAATTTGAACCTCTTCCGCAAGGAAACCACCATTGAAGATAACAAGCGAGCTGTCCAACTCCTGCGGGAAAATGGCATCGTTGCCGAAGTCCAATACATCATGGGGCTGGAAAATGAAACCCTAGAAACCATTGAAGAAACCTATCGCATGGCTCGCGACTGGAAGGCGGACATGACCAACTGGAATATGTTCACGCCTTGGCCGTTTTCTGAGTTGTTTGAGGAGTTGGGCGACAAGGTGGAAGTGCGCGACTATTCTCACTACAACTTTGTGACCCCGATCATGAAGCCGAACCACATTAGCCGTGAAGAATTACTCAAGGGGGTGCTGCGCAATTACGCCCGCTTCTATATGTGGAAAACAGTTGAGTATTGGTTTGAAAAAGACCCCTTCAAGCGTCGGTATCTACTTGGGTGTCTCTGGGCTTTCCTGCAAACAACCCTCAACAAACGCTTCTACAACCTCAAGCGGATTAAACAAAAGGGACTACATACCGAAATCGACTTCGGCTTCGATGAATCCAAGATTTTCACCCGCGAACAGATTGCCCAGCGCCAGCAAGAGCATCCTGAACTAGGGGCTGATGTGAAGTTTACGGGTACGCTCACCGATGTACCAACGGCGTTCACCGAAGGTGTACCTACGGCGCTCTCCGCCTGTGGTGCGCCTAATGACCTGCCAGAATATCAGGAGGAAGAGCAAAAGGTCACCCAAGAAGAACACAGTGGAATTCAGGTGTTTCTGATTGAAGATGACGAGCCAACGCGAGTCAGGATGCGGAAGGCGCTGCGGGCGCAAGAGGGGATTGAAGTTTACAGTGAAGCCACTAATGCGGAAACTGGCTTGGTGTTGCTCAAATCTGTTGCTGGTGGGGATGTTGCTCTGGTGGATCTGAGTTTGCCCGATAAGAATGCGGTTGAGTTGACCAAGGAGTTTCGGGAAATTCAGGAAACGTCTGACAATCCGAAACTAAAAGTGTGTATTTTGATAGAGCCTGGTAATGAGGAGGAAATGTTTGCTGCGTTGGCGGCGGGAGCCGAGTCGTACTGCCTGAAAAGTGCTCCCATCGCCCAGTTAACAGAGGCGATCAGACTGACGCACGCTGGTCAGTCTTATCTTGACCCCAAGATCGCTCGCACTATCTTACCCTTCGTCGAGGACACTCAGCCAGAAGCAATTCTGACGGGACGAGAACTGGAAGTCTTGGCGTTAGTGGCAGCAGAAGCGAGCTATGAGGCGATCGCTCAAAAGTTCGGGATTACGGTTGGGATGGTTAAAACCCATATCGGCAATATTCTCAATCGGCTTTATATCAGCGACCTGATTCAGAACTCAGTCAAGGCTTTACACTTGGCGTGAATCTTGAGGTAAAGCGACTGCCGTATTTTTCCCTTTAGTCCCTTGTGGTTGAGGAGATTTTCATGACATTGAAATCATTTCAAGCTGAAACCGGAGATAAACAACCTCTGGTTCTCAATTGGACAGCCGTGGCATTTTTTGCCGCTGTCCATGCCTTAGCCTTAACGTTACAAAAGATTTGCTCCTGACTTAGCACGAGCTCCCTTTTACCGCTGGCTCGATCGCTACTACCTACTGTTCCAGATCCCCCTAGGATTTCTGCTCTATACGCTGGGCGGCTGGTCGTTTGTTGTCTACGGCATGTGCTTGAGAGCGGTCTTGCTCTGGCACAGCACCTGGCTGATTAACTCAGTGACCCACATGTGGGGATATCGAACTTTTTCGACGAAAGATAACTCCCGCAATCTTTGGTGGGCGGCGATTCTCACCTATGGGGAAGGGTGGCACAACAATCACCATGCCTATCCCAATGTGGCCAAGGCGGGATGGCGTTGGTGGGAAATTGATCTGACCTGGTGGGCGATTCAACTGCTCAAAATGCTGGGCTTAGCCAGAAAGGTTGTCATGCCGCCAGTTCAAGGGACAACCAAAAGCTAAAAACAGATTGAGCGGTGATTAACCTGACCGAATGAGCAAATCAAAACTTGATAACTATCTAGTTATATGGCAAAGTAAGAGGAGGCAAGCCAACCTCGCCTGTCAATATCTAGTTCACGCATAAGTAAGCACCGGAATTATGACAACCACTTTGCAACAACGCGCAAGCGTCAACTTGTGGGAACAGTTTTGTCACTGGATCACTAGCACTGAAAACCGCTTGTATATTGGCTGGTTTGGAGTCCTGTTGATTCCCACCGCCTTAACCGCAGCTATTGTCTTTATCCTTGCCATGATTGCAGCTCCCCCCGTCGATCTCGATGGGATTCGAGAGCCCGTTGCCGGTTCGCTCCTCTACGGCAATAACATCATCACTGCCACAGTTGTCCCTTCCTCGGCGGCAATTGGCTTGCACTTTTACCCCTTGTGGGATGCAGCTTCCATGGATGAGTGGCTCTACAATGGCGGTCCCTATCAAATGATCGTGTTCCACTTCCTGATTGCCATCTATGCCTACATGGGTCGGCAATGGGAGTTGAGCTACCGCCTGGGGATGCGTCCCTGGATTCCAGTTGCCTTCTCAGCCCCTGTCGCCGCTGCTACTGCTGTCCTCTTGATCTATCCGATTGGGCAGGGGAGCTTCTCTGACGGTCTGATGCTGGGTATTTCTGGAACTTTTAATTTCATGATCGTGTTCCAGGCAGAGCACAATATTCTCATGCACCCCTTCCACATGCTCGGTGTGGCCGGGGTATTCGGAGGAGCGCTATTTGCAGCAATGCACGGCTCGTTGGTAACTTCTAGCCTGGTGCGAGAAACCACTGAAGATGAATCAGCCAATGCTGGGTATAAGTTTGGTCAAGAGGAAGAAACCTACAATCTCGTAGCAGCTCACGGCTACTTTGGACGATTAATCTTCCCATATGCCAGCTTTAACAATTCCCGCTCCCTGCACTTCTTCCTGGCTGCCTGGCCCGTCATTGGCATTTGGTTTGCTGCTCTCGGCATTAGTACAATGGCGTTCAACTTGAATGGGTTTAACTTTAACCAGTCTATTCTTGACAGCCAAGGACGACCCATTAACACCTGGGCAGATATCATCAATCGAGCCAATCTAGGGATTGAGGTGATCCATGAGCGGAATGCTCACCAATTCCCCTTAGATTTAGCCTAAGCTCGAGCGCTAACATCAACCCAACCCTTCACACTTTCTGGTTGGGTTGGGTCTTTTATTTTTTATTAGTTATATAATTATTAAAACTAGAGATTTAAGATTAAGGATATCCTAATTCAGGCATTAGATAATGCTGCGCGTGGAGATGTGGAAAACGGTCTAATTACGGAACTTGTTAGGCTAAAAGCTTGCAGGAGGAAATAGATGATGACCAAACAAACAGCAAACCCATCCCTAGCCTTGATGGAAATTCCCTCTGGATATCTGAACATCATGGGCTATGTGGACGAGTCGGAAGTAAATGGTCCTGGTTCTCGCGCTGTAGTCTGGGTGCAAGGATGCCATCGAGAATGTCCTGGCTGTTTTAATCCCCCATCTTGGTCGTTTGAGATTAACCAGTTAATTGCCGTCGAGGAACTGGCGGAGAAAATTTTCAGCAATCCTCGTAACGAAGGAGTGACTTTTTCTGGGGGAGAACCTTTTTGGCAAGCACCTGCTTTAGCCGAGTTAGCCAAACGAATAAAAGCTGCTGGCTTAAATGTCATGTCCTTTACGGGATTTACTTTAAAAGAACTGCAATCTGAATCTGCTCCCGCAGGCGCTCAGGAATTGTTGGAACAGCTAGATATTCTGATAGATGGCCCCTTTGTCGAGTCTTTGGCAATTAATTCTCCCGATTCGCCAGTATCTTCTCGCAACCAACGAGTGCATATTTTCAATCCGGCTTTTCAAGACCAAATTAGCTGGGCAAGCGACCAGATTGAGATTCATGTTCTCAAAGATGGCAGCCGCATCATAACCGGCTTTCGGGGTCAGATTTTGAGTGAATAGCCTAATGGCGTGATGGCGTTTAACCTCAATGGATTTAACGATCTCATCATCTGTCGTTATTTTACCCATTCAGAACCATCAACTGATTTTGCCGCCTCCAACCTACCGCCCCGGACTGGGGAAATCAACTGAGGATATTAACCCAGGATGACGTAGAGAAGTTAATTCTGGCTGCTTCTTAGAGTCTAAGTGAATCCTAATCATTTTTTCTCACCCAGCGCTCGCCAGATACTTCCCATTCAGCTAATTGCCTTGCTATCTTCAATGGTCTTGGCTTCGTTCCCTTGACTCGCCAACGGTAGACGCTGGAGCTGTTCACTCCTAAGATTTCAGCCAATTCCCCATCACTTAAGCCTTGCCTATCCGGTACTTGATCCGGTTCAGTATCCGATGGTTCAAAGATTGGCTCCTTACTGGCTTGGGTGATGCCATTCGGGGATTCATCATCCGAGATGCTTTCCACATCTTCTGCGGCATCCTGAGAGGAGTTGTCTGAAGGAGCGTTTTTATCCGGTAAATTA
>JAAUXZ010094605.1_pt1 | contig 10772 bp, 9 predicted proteins | sample 7278131 | NCBI WGS metagenome assembly JAAUXZ01 (sample SAMN14350119, study PRJNA611818) | marine sediment metagenome | isolation source: surface marine sediment (3m) | place: French Polynesia: Moorea | collected 2018-08
CCAGGGCCGCATGAAATGCCCCCCGCGCCCCAACCGTTCGAACTGCGGCCGAAGGAAGCGGCGCACATAAAAACTCTGCAGCCGCAGATGCAATTTTTTAACGCTGTAAGGTCGGTGATCTTTTCGCAATGGCATTCCCGTGTCGGTCTGTGGGCTGCAACGGTGATAAGTACCCTTAGCGTGTCAGCCTGGCCCCTTTGTCCCGCGCCGAGCATCGACGTGGCAGACGGAAAAAGTGCGCGGACTGTTTGAGCGGAAGCGAGTTTCCGCGCGCGCCGGACCTGCCAACTGGAAATTGAGGCAAGCATCATGCTGTCAGGCAAGGCGCAGCGGGAAGCGAGACGCGGAGCAATCTTCAGATTGTGAGCACGTGAGCGAAGGTTGCAACGCCGCATGGCAGCATGAGGCGCCGCCTCAATCAGCGCCAGTGAGCGTGGCTGAAGATATCGTGCGCCGGCGTAAGCTGAAACAGGGCATCCAGCGCCATCAGCACAACGGCATTGGTCCAGGTGATTTTGTCTTCCGGCCAGACGACCATATCCGGGAAAGTAAACCCGCACCAGAAAGTGCCGTCATCGAAGCATTTATCGCTGATCCAGCCGAAGACGATCCCGGCCAGTTCGCTATTCCCCATGGCCGCAAGCGCCAGCACCAGCTCGCTGGTTTCGGCGACGGTCACCCAGGGCTCGTCGAAGACACAGCGCACCCCCTGGCCCTCGACGACGAACTTCTTCCAGTATTTGTCCATGCGCCGACGGGCGTCTTCGCCGGTGAGAGCGCCGGCCAGAATCGGATAGAACCAGTCCATCGAGAAGCGGGACTTGGTCATGTTGAACAGCGGGCGCTTGTGGCGGATGGCCTGCCCCAGCCGGTCGCAGGCCCTCTCCCAGGCGGGCCGAGCCTCCCCCATGAGGGTCGCCAGGGCCAGGGCGCATTTGAGGCTCATGTAGACTGAACTGGAGCCGGTCAGCAGGGCCATGGGATCGACCCGGCCAGCCGGATCGAGCGCCCAGTAGATCGGGCCTTCCCGGGTCTGCAGTCCGACGGCGAAGTCGATCGCCCGGGCCATGGTGGGCCACATAGCCGCGATATAATCGGCATCGCCGGTTACGCGGTAGTAATGGTAGAGCCCCACGGCGATGTAGGCGGTCAGATTGCTGTCGCGGGTCGTGTCATGGGGCATGACTTCCATGTAGGCCGCGTACCAGCTGCCGTCCGCCAGCTGGTTGGCCGCCAGCCATTGGAAGGCTTGGCGGGCGGCCTCGAAGCGCCCCCCGATGGTGAGCCCCATGGCGGCCTCGACATGGTCCCAGGGATCGGTTTTCTGCCCCGAACACCAGGGGATTTCGCCGTCCGGCCGCTGGTTGGCGGCAATCAGAGCCGCCAGTGCGTCGGTATCGACCGATAAATTCCGCTTGAACTTGTAGCCCGGTAAATTCATGCCCGCTCCAGATCGAACCCTTAGTATTTGTTTAAAGTGGGATTCATACCCAGATGCCGGCGGTTTTTCAAGTCCCGAATCAAGCCGAGAGCGCTAATTGCCACCGGCATCGAGATGACCGGTTCGGCAACCGGCCCTTGACCCGCCGACCAGAAGGCCTCGATGCGAATGCGATTCCCCCAACACCAGCGGGCAGCGCATTCATGGTTCGACCGCCAGTCTGCCGCAAAAAATGCACACGCCCTTATCCTTTTGAGCCACAACCGCGTTCTCCATTTTTTGGAGGCGATCATGGACGCAGGTCTGCCCGGTTTTTCCTCAGTCAAATCAGATGATTCAGGCTGAAGCCTTGCCTGGGGCCCGTTTTGCCGCCAAGCTGGCACGCAAATTGTTCCTTGATGATGCCGTTTCCGCTCGATTGAACAGCGAATTGACCCGAATTCACCGAGATGATGGCCCGATAGCGCTAACGCTGTTTACTTTCAGACGGTTCCATACGACCGGGGGAGGCTCCCATGACAGTTGCTAAACTCTTGAACATCTGGCCCCACGCACCCCTTCTTTCCGCATTTTTCTGGATCACGGTCAGCGTTTTTTTCCTCTACCTGGCCCGCACGCCGGCCCACCGTTCGATCGACTCGCTCAGCCGCGTCATCCACAACGGCCTGCGGCTGCTGGCCCGTTCGACCCGGATCGCCGCAGCGGGGGTCCACGCCCGCAACAAGGAAGTGCTCTTTAACCTCGGGCGGGAATGGACCGAACGAATTATCATCCGGGAATTCCAGCGCGTGGACGGTGTCATCAAGCGCGACCTCAGCAGCTATCCCATGCTTCAGCGGGATATGTCCGATCAGATCGCCCGGATGGACGAAGACTACATCAAAAGCGCGGAACTGCCCCCGCCGGTGCCGACCTGGGTGGACGCCATCACCGCCCTCGGCAAGATTTCCTCCAAGGATGCATCGGTGGCCGCCATTCTCGAGCAGATCCATAAAACCATCAACAGCCAGCACAAGGGCGTTCTGGATGAATACCGCCGGGTGTCGAGCGACCGTCACGCCATCCTGCACAAGATGATGCCGCTCTGGCGCCGGCTGGCGGAAACGCTCGAGCAGGCCTCCCAGAGATTCACCGGCCTGAACGAACGCGCCGAGGTCATCGACCGCCACATGCAGACCTACCAGGAAATCGAGGACCGGTCGGAAAAGGCCGACCGGATGCTGACCTCGTCGGCCGCCACGCAGTTTTTCATCGCCGGATTCGTGCTCCTGATCGCCGCCGGGGGGGCCGTGATCAATTTCAACCTGATCGCCCTGCCCATGTCGGAAATGGTCGGCGGCGGCAGCTATATCGGCGCCTTCAAGACCTCCGACGTGGCCGCCCTGGTGATCATCCTCGTGGAACTGGCCATGGGCCTTTATCTGATGGAGTCGTTGCGCATCACCCGCCTGTTCCCCATCATCGGGCAGATGGACGACCGCACCCGGCGGCGGATGGTCTGGATTACGTTTACGATCCTTTTCGTCATGGCCGGTGTCGAGGCCTCCCTGGCCTTCATGCGTGACCGTCTGGCCGCCGATATCCAGGCCCTGCGCCAGTCTCTGGCCGACGTGGAAGTGGTGGCGGCCGCCAACAGCTGGATCCCCACTGTGGGCCAGATGGTCATGGGCTTCATTCTGCCCTTTGCCCTGGCCTTCGTGGCCATCCCGCTCGAATCTTTCGTGCACGCGGCCCGCACCGTGCTGGGCAGCGTCCTGGCGGCCCTGCTCAATGGGTTGGCGTTCGCTTTCCGCCTGGTGGGCAACGTGGCCCGTTACGGCGGCGAGTTCGGCGTGAATCTCTACGATCTTGCCATTTTTCCCTCTCTCTGGATCGAGCGTCTGGTCGTCGAGAAGCGCCGCCAGCAGAAGGAACCCGAAACCGCCGAGACCGGCGCACTGGCGGAGGAAACCTCATGAAACGAATCGTCATGCTCGTCCTGATCGGCATCCTCATCCTGGGCAGCGGCTGCGCCGACAGCACCAGCCGGGCCCGCAGCGTGTTTCTGCTCCTGGACACCTCCGGCACCTACAAGGCCGAAATCGACAAGGCCCGTGCGATCATCAACTACCTGCTGGGCACCTTCGAGCCCGGCGATTCCATGGCGGTGGCCCGCATCGACAGCGGCAGCTTCAGCGAAAAGGATATCGTGGCCAAGGTGACGTTCGACCGGCGCCCCTCCGTGGCTACCGAGCAAAAGCGCCTGTTCAGGGCCAAAATCGACCGTTTCATCGCCGCATCCGGGAGCAGCGCGCATACCGACATCACTGGCGGCGTGGTCCAGGCGGTTCAATACCTGAACGAAACCGGGGCCGGCTATCGATACATCCTTATCTTTTCGGATCTGGAAGAGGATCTGGCCAAGGGGCATGTGCGCGACTTCCCCCTGGAAATGCAAGGCTGCCAGGCGATTGCCCTGAACGTCACCAAGCTGCGCAGCGACAATGTCGATCCCCGGCAGTATTTCAAGCGGGTGGAAGACTGGCAGCGGCGGGTCGAAGACGGCGGCGGCTCCTGGCGCCTGCTCAACGATCTGGAACGCCTGGACCGCATCCTCGAAAGCTGAGCGGGCCCAGGTTCAATATCGCCCGGGCGTATTGCCAACCGATGAATGAATCGATCTGAACTTCATCGAAGGGAAAAAGGGTGGTAAACTGAGCCCGTTCACAAGCAAAAAACCACCTTGAAGGGAGGCGGGTATGCGCAGCATTGCGATCGTGGGACTTTTGGTCGTCCTGCTGATTGTCGGTATCCTGACGATGCAGAACATGGGGGTTCGCTCCGGCGACGGTCAGACGGAAATCCAGGCCCGGGGCTATATCGACCGGGCCGAAGACGCTGCCCAAGCCGTCGAAGCCAAGGTGCAGGACCTGGAAAAGCGGTTGAACCGCAACGACTGACCCAGCGGCGCTAACCGGCCAGGAACTTCCAGACGGCCGCAAAGTCCTGCTTCCCCATACCCGCCTTCTCCGCCAGGGCGTAGATTTCCTTGATGGCATTCAGGGCCGGCAGCGCGGTTCCCTGCTCGTAGGCGCTCTGGGCCGCCAGGTGGAGATCCTTGCGCATCCAGCGCAGGGGGAAATGGGCCTCGAAGTCGCCCTGGTCGATCAGCGCCTGTTTGGCTTTGAGAAACGGGGCACTCACCGGCGCCTCCAGCAGAACGTCGGCCACCTTCTCGCGGGAAAGCCCCAGCGCTTCCCCCAGCACGAGCGCCTCCGCATAGGCGGCCATGGCGCTGCCCAGCATGAGGTTGAAAACCATTTTCATGGCCGCCCCCTGGCCAACACCCCCCAGGTGCACGACCTTCCGGCCCATGCCATCGAACAGGGGACGGCAGAAATCGATGTCCTCCCCGCGGCCGCCGGCCAGAAAAATCAGTTCGCCGGCCGCGGCCGGCCCTTTGGTCCCGGCCACGGGGGCGTCGATCAGATGCACCCCGTGGGCGCCGGCCAATCCGGCCATCCAGCGCACGAACCCGGGATGCACCGTCGAGCAATCCACCCAGCGGCTGCCCCTCGGCAGGGCGGCCAGGAAACCGTCCGCTTCCAGGGCCAGCGTCTGGATGGCCTCAGGGGTCGCAAGCATGGTCACCAGGACATCGACGTCGCGGACCGCCTCGGCCGGGGTGTCGGCCCAGGCGGCGCCCGCCGCCGTGAGCGCAGCGGCCTTTTCCCGCGTGCGGTTGTAGACCCGTAAGGCGTGGCCGTCCTCCAGCAGGTTGCGCGCCATCCGGCGGCCCATGATGCCCAGACCGATAAATCCAATCCGCATATTGGCTCCTTTCGTCAGACGGTACTGACAGACCGTCACCGGTGGGGGCGACCCTATGGCCGGCCAGGCGCTTTTCTCTCGCGGGTCATACCGTCCGCCGTTCGTTAAAAGGCGGAGGGATTCCCCGGCCTCCGGATCTCAGGCCGCATGCTGCTGGTGGACGTGCACGTCGCGTTGCGGGAAGGGGATGCTGATCCCGGCGGCATCGAAACGTTTTTTGATGGTCTCAGTCACGTCGAAGTAGACATTCCAGTAGTCGCCGGTGTTGACCCAGGGGCGCACGACGAAATTGACCGAACTGTCCGCCAGTTCGGATAAGGCGATTTGCGGCGACGGATTTTTCAGAATGCGCTCGTCGTCGGCCAAAACCTCGCTCATGATGGCTTTGGCCTTGTCGATGTCGTCATCGTAGCCGATGCCGAAAACCATGTCGACGCGCCGCGTCCCGGTCGACGACCAATTGACGATGTTGTCGTCGGTGAGCTTGGCATTGGGAATGATGATGATCTTATTGTCCGGCGTCTTCAATTGGGTGGTGAATATCTGGATGTTCTCCACGGTCCCTTTGACACCCGCCCCCTCGATCAGATCGCCCACCCGGAAAGGGCGGAAGAAGATCAGCATGAAACCGGCGGCGAAATTGGCCAGCGAGCCCTGCAGCGCCAGACCCACCGCCAGGCCGGCGGCACCGATGACGGCGATGAACGAAGTGGTCTGAATGCCCAGCTGGCTGAGGGCCGCCAGGACGACAAAGGTAAAAAGTGCGTAATAGGTCAGGCTGCCGACAAAACCCGTCAGGGTGGGATCGACATCACGCTTCTCCATCAGGCGCTGGACCAGCCGACCAAAAGCGCGCGCAATCCAGCGCCCGACGATAAGGATGACAAGGGCCGTCAGAATGCGCACACTATAGAAAGCGAGCAGTTCGCCACCTTTGTTGATCAAGGCTTCCCAGTTCATAAAAATCCCTCCCGTCAAACGTGATCGGTTCAGTGGCCCGCAGCGCGATTCGCCGAACAGACGACACCGAATTTATGCTTGGAAATGCAACTGCGGGTGAGACGTTGATGAAGTGCTTAAAGCTGCCGTCCTGCCGTCGACAACTTAAACGTTAAAGTAGACCATAGAAGAGAATCGTCAAGGCTTCCAGCGGTTTAAACGCCATCATCATCGTCGGGAGGCTCGTTTGTCAAGGGCCCCGAGGACTTGTTCCCAGGCGGCGCCCAGGCAAAGGACGACCGGATTTTCAAATCAAATTCAGGAGACGCACAAGTCCGCGACGATGGACAGAACCGCCGACGGCGGGGCGAATGTGAACACGCCGCCCCTCCCCCGCCAGGCGGCGCAATTCGGTGGTAAGCACCCGCATGCGGTCGTAGGTGGCCGCCGAGGTGAAAACGGTGCGTGCGACGGCAGGCCGCGTGTCCGGGGAAGGCGGAATGGCCGTGGCCTCCCCGGCTGTTCCCTGGGAACCGGGGTCTATGCGGCCCATAAAGATCTGCAGGGTACGCTCCGCGTGAGCCCCCGGGCCAACGGTTTCCCAGCACAAGCTGGCGTTGGACAGGATCTGCAACCAGCGTCCGCGGCGGACCAGCTGGCTTCCCCGCCGGACGATGCCGTCAAGCATGGCCACCACGGCCGGCGCGTCCCAATCATGCAAGGCGTTTTCTTCCCCACTACCAGTCATTGCATCGTCCCTTTCCGCGCGGGCCGCCTGGTGCTGCCGCCACAAAACCAGGCCCCGTTTGAGCAGAAGTCTAGCGGTGCGGGTCAAATCGCCCGGCGAGGCGCAGATCGCCTGGTAGCGGTTCAAACCTTCCTCCAGAACGTCGCGCGGCGGTAAATAGGCGGCGGGCATGTCGAGGGCCGCCACGAGTGTTTCCTCCCGGCGGGGCAGGGCCGGTTCGGCCCGGCCGCACCAGGAAACGACGAACCGGAAGGCCGCGAGCGCGCGCTCGGAGGGCAGCGGGCCCACGGGGAAGCCCGGGCGGGCCGGGGTGCCGGCCGTTTGGAAATCCCGGGTGAAATACACCGGGGCGGCTTCCCGCGGTTTGAGGGCCACATTGTAGGGGGGCGCCGCCTGCTTGATGATATCGGCTTCCATGAGGGCCGCCTCCAGCGCCGTGGGGGTGGGCGTGTAATCGAGGCCGCGCGCCTGGGTGAGCATTTCGAGAATATGCTCCGGATGCCGCCGCCGGGACTGAAAATAGCTGTTGATACGGCGTTTGAGCGATCGGGCCTTGCCCACGTAAAGCAGATCCCCGTTGCTTCGCCGCATCCGGTAGACGCCGGGGACATCCGGGATATCGCGCCGCAACGGGCGCGGCATGGGATAGGTTCGCGCCGCCCTGTGGGATGCCGGCGGACGGTCCAGCCAGGCGGCCAGCTGCGACCATCTGCGAATGCCCTGGGCCACCATCAGCGGTACCAGATGCTCCCAGATCCCCCGCGTGGCCGCGGCGTGATCGGCGGCCCGCTTGTGCTCGCCGAGGGGGACGCCGAAATAGCCGGCCAGGGCGCGCAGGCCGCAACGGGGCAGTTGCGGCAGCAGTCGGCGGGCAATCGCATGGGTGCAGACGATCTCGAACGGCAGGCCGCCGTCGTATCCGCAACGGGCGTGCAGGGCCTCGAGAAACGGCACTTCAAACCGAGCGTAGTGAATCAGAAGGATGCCGCCGACGCCATTGGCCGGCACGGGCAGGTCGCCCGCCGCCGCGAGCAGCCGCTGCCAGACGGCCTCCGGCGCGAGAGCGGTTTCGAGATCAGAGGCCCGAACGCCGGTCAGCCTGGCAATCCGCGGTGGCAGTGCAACCCCATCCGGCAGGGCTGCCAGGCAGGCGCAGGACGCCGCCGTCATTCGGTCCGCCGCCGCACCGATGCGCGCCCATCCAATTTCAACCAGATGGTCCCGCTCGGCGCTGGCGCCGGTGGTCTGGCAGTCGAGCGCCAGTGCGGACAGCTTGGCCAGCGGCGGATCGGTGTCGGTGGGTTTGCCGGCGGCAGGCGGATTCATCAGACCGGGGAATTCAGATGGGTGACGTTGTCAGACGCGGCCCTCCTGGACCAGGCGCGCGAAATGCTCGAACGAGCGGTCGTAGGTTTTTTCGGCATCGGCTGGAAAGACACAGGCCGGCAGCTGTCTATTGCGCGTGTGATAGGTAAGGCATTCGCAGCAGTTGCCTTTGCGGCTGCAGGGCTCGTAGGTACAGTTGCAGCGGGCGAGATTTTTCTCCTTGATGCAGTCCATCGATACTCCTCTAGCTGACGCCCGGCGACGATTCGACGTGCCGGCCGATGTGCGCGATGACGGTCCTCCACAGGGACTCCGGGATGGCGTGCCCCATCCCATCGATAATTTCCAGCCGGGCGCCCGGTATGGCCGCGGCGGTGGCCCGGCCGTGGTCGACGGGAAGAAGCGGGTCCTGGCTGCCGTGCAGCACCAGAACGGGCCGGGTGACGGCTTGCAGCTTCGGTGTACGGTCGCCGGAAGCCATGATGGCGGCCATCTGCCGGGTAATGCCGTCCGGGTTCAGGCCGCGGTCGTGGTGGGCCGCCGCCCAGCGGCGGGTCATGGCGTCGTCGACCGGATGAACCGGGCCGCTCAGCACACGGTAAGCTTCCATGAAGGCCGCGATGTAGCCCTCCCGGTCCGAGGGGAACGGCTTGATGAGCACCTCCAGCGCCGCCGGCGTCGGGGGCGGCAGATCGGGGGCACCGGTGGTGGACATGATCGACGTCAGGGTCAGGAGGCGCTCGGGCCATTGGACCGCCAGCTCCTGCCCGATCATGGCCCCCATGGAGATGCCCGCCAGGTGCGCCCGTTCGATGCCCAGCGCGTCCATCAGACCGACCGTGTCGCCGGCCATGTCGATCAGGTCGTAGGGGGCCTCCACGGCCAGGCCGCTAAACTGGGCCTGCATCAGGGCGTCCAGATCCGGCCGGCCGCCCTGAGCCCAATGGGTGCTGAGACCGATATCGCGGTTGTCGAAACGGATCACGCGCAGCCCGCGCCGGGCCAGCTGGTCGCAGAAGGCGTCGTCCCAGGCCACCATCTGGGTTCCCAGCCCCATGACCAGCAGAAGGGCCGGGTGATCCGGGTCTCCGAACTGTTGGTAGGCCATGCGAACCTTGCCGGCCTGGGCGTATTCGGGGGTATCGGGCGTCATGGTCATCCTTGGTCGGAATTTGTGGGCGGGTTGATACCGAATTACGGGAAATTGCGCCACCATAGCACAGGCCCGCGCGCACCAGCAAGACCGGCATGACCGTGGCGCCAGTTTTCTTTTGACATCACAGTGTTTTTGCCCTATGCATTTTTAATAAGCTGCTAGCCAGCGATACTTGAAAGGCCAAACCTGTCGCGAGGCAGGGACGGAAAGCCACGGGTCTTAAAAAGACAGCCGGGCTGCCGATGATCGCAATATACCGAATCGCAACGGACAGCCGGTCGATTCGGTTTTTCGTTGGGGCCGCCAACGCCAACGAAAAATGAAACGCTACCTCTTTTCCAACACGACTATCATCGCCCTTCTGGCCGCGCTGCTGATGTTTGCCAGCTATTTGGAATGGCAGCCGATATACAAGCCGGAAGCCGTTATCTTCGACCGCCTGACGGCGCTGCGCCCCCCCCCGCCGAACGACGCGGTGGTTCTGGTGGCCGTCGATGAGACCAGCATCGACCAGATTGGATCCTGGCCCTGGCCGCGGGACACGATCGCCCGAGTTATCGAGCGTCTTACCCGAAGCGGCGCGGCCGCCGTCGGTTCGACCCTGCTGTACCCGGATCGGGCCCTCAATCCGGCCTTAAGCGAAATCGATGCCCTGCGATCCGATCTGGGCCCGGTGCGCACCAAATCGCAGAAACAGCTGGCCGCCCGGATCCGCTCCCAACTGCAGACCACCCGCCACCGCCTGGACCAGGACCGTCATCTCATCAATGCGGTTCGCGGGGCCACGAATGTCGTCCTGCCCTATCGCGTCATCTGGGGACCGCCCGGCAACGAGGAAGAGCCGCCGCCGCTGTCCGGGCTGCTGACCATCAACTCCCGGCGTGTGGAGGACGCGAGAGCCGCGGCGCCGGGACCGCTGACCGCTCTGCACCGGGCCGCCGCTCCCCTGCGCGCGCGCCGTCCGGCCCCGATCGGTTTCCAGGAGACCTTCCGTGATCTGGCCGGTAAAGCCGGCGCCCTGGGTTTTATCGACGTCCACCCGGACAGGGACGACGTTGTCCGCCGCCTGCCGCTGCTGGTGCCATACCGCAATCGCGACCTGGCATCCCTGGCCCTGCAACTGGCCCTCAAAACAAAGGGGGCGACCATCCGAAAACTGACGCCGGAAAGCGGTAACGGCCTGTCCTCCAGCGTCAAACTGGGCGGCACCGTCGTTCCCACGGACGCCGACCGCGCCCTCTTGATCGACTACCCCCGCGGGGGGCATCCCATCCCCAAACTTTCCTTTGCCGCCCTTCTGGATGAATCGGCCGACCTGGCGCTGGTCAGAAACAAAATCGCCATCATCGGCC
>JAAUXZ010148106.1_pt1 | contig 10764 bp, 9 predicted proteins | sample 7278131 | NCBI WGS metagenome assembly JAAUXZ01 (sample SAMN14350119, study PRJNA611818) | marine sediment metagenome | isolation source: surface marine sediment (3m) | place: French Polynesia: Moorea | collected 2018-08
CGCTGTCAGTCGCACACAACGCGGCGCTTAACGAAGTCGTGCTGCGCGGCCTGGGCGAGATGCACCTGCGAACGGTTCTCGAGGAAATCAAGGACCACTACGACCTCGCGGTAGGCGATTGACGGCGGCGCCGTCTTGACCTCGAGGTCGTAGTGGTCCTTGATTTCCTCGAGAACCGTTCGCAGGTGCATCTCGCCCAGGCCGCGCAGCACGACTTCGTTAAGCGCCGCGTTGTGTTCGACTGACAGCGACGGATCTTCGGACTCAGCGGTGTGCAGCGCGTCGGATGTCTTCTGCGCCTCGTTGTCGGACGGCGGACTGATCGCCAGCCCGAACATCGGCCGGGGCAGGTCGATCGACTTCAGGTGGAAGTGATCCTCGTCGTGCGAATCGTGCAGCACGGCATCGTAGTGCACTTCGTCGACGCGCGGTATGGCACAGATATCGCCAGGCAGCGCAACGTCGATCTTGGCATGGTCGCCACCGTTCAGCTTCAGGAGCTGGTTGACTTTGATGGGCTTACGGGCGTCGCCGACAAACAGCTGGCCACCCGACTTTACGGTGCCCTGGTGCAGGCGAAACACGCCGAGCTTGCCTTTGAAGGCATCAATTTCGACGTGGAACACATGGCCGATGGCGTGAGCATCCGGGTCGGGCGAGATGACGACCTCTTCGGGGTCCTCGCCTTCACCCTTGAGAAAGACGGGAGGATTCCCTTCGGCCGGGTTCGGCATCAGGCGCTCGAAGATCTGCAGTAACTGGTTGGTGCCAGCGCCGGTCTCGGCGGATACGAAGCAGATCGGCGTCAGGTGCTCCTCGCGCAGCGCCTGCTCGAAAGGCTCGTGCAGCTGGTCTGGCTGCAGATCCTCGCCCTGCTCGAGGTAGAGTTCCATGAGTTCATCGTCGATCTCGACGACCTGGTCAACGATCTGGGTATGACCGGTCTTGACGTCGCTGAAGAGCGTGTCTGCGCCTTCGGGCTGGAAGAAGCAGTCGACCACGGCGCTGCCGTCGGCGGACGGCAGGTTCAGCGGCAGGCAACCGGTGCCGAATTCGTCACGGATCTGCGCGACCAGCGACTCGAGGTCGATGCCCTCGGCATCGATCTTGTTGATAATTATCATCCGGCACAGGCGCTGATCATGGGCCGCCTTCATCATGCGCCGGGTGTCCTGTTCGATGCCTTTCTCGGCATTGATCACGATCGCGGCTGTCTCAACGGCTGGCAGGACAGCAAGAGTGCGGCCGTAAAAGTCCCGATATCCCGGCGTGTCGATCAGGTTGACGTGAATGCCGCCGTGGTCGAGATGGCAGATTGATGGGTAGAGTGAGTGTCCCGCTTCGCGTTCGCGCTTGGTGAAGTCGGAAACCGTGTCGCCTTTGGCGACCGATCCGCAGGCCTCTATTTTGCCGCCCGCGAGAAGAAGAGCTTCGGTGAGTGTGGTTTTGCCCGTGTCGCCGGGTCCGAGAAGACATACGTTGCGTATGTCGCCGAGTGTATAGGACATCAGCTTTTTCCTCTCTCTAATTGTTTTCCAAGGAGAATACTCCAAAGCTCCCGACCGGTCACATAGCGGTAATAACTTATTGCGGCCGCGGCCACCCGAGATTCGGATAATACGAACTGTAGGCCGTTGATGTTCTTGTGAAAATGAGCGCCACTTTCGCCAACAGGGAAGCGCCAGTGACGCACAAAGTCCTGATCATGGGAGCCGCGGGCCGCGACTTTCATATGTTCAATTGCTGCTATCGTGACGCCAGCGACACCGAAGTCGTCGCGTTCACCGCGACGCAGATACCGCATATCGAAGACCGGGTTTACCCGGCTTCGCTGGCCGGGTCCCGCTACCCGGACGGCATTCCGATCTTCCCGGAGGAACAGCTGGGTGAACTCGTCGCCGAGTACGCCGTCGACGAGGTTGTCTTTGCCTACTCCGACGTCGACTTCCCGTATATCGACGAGCGTCGCAGAAGCGTCGAAAAACACGGGGCACGTTTCTCACTGTTCGACGTGGACGCCACGATGCTGCCGTCGTCGAAGCCGGTCATTGCGGTGACGGCAGTGCGGACCGGCTGCGGCAAGAGCCAGGTGTCGCGACGGATCACGCACATACTGGCCGAGATGGGCAAGAAAGCCGTGGCCATTCGGCACCCGATGCCGTACGGCAACCTGGCCCGACAAGCTGTGCAGCGCTTTGCAACGCTCGAGGACCTGGATCTGCACGATTGCACAATCGAAGAGCGCGAAGAGTACGAGCCGCATATTCGCAACGGCGTCATTGTTTACGCCGGCGTCGACTACGCGGCGATCCTGGAACAGGCCGAGAAAGAGGCCGACGTCATCATCTGGGACGGCGGCAACAACGATACGCCGTTTTACGAACCCAATCTCTGGATCACGGTTGCGGATCCCTACCGGGCGGGGCACGAGCTGGAATATTTCCCGGGTACCGAGAATTTTGCGCGCGCGGACATCATTCTGATCAACAAGGTCAGCCATGCCGATGCCGAGGACATCGCGATTATCGAGGAGCATGCCAGGGAGGTGAATCCGTCGGCCACCGTGCTGCTGCGCGATTCCACGCTGCACGTGCCGGAGCCCGACCTGATCACGGGCAAGAAGGTGCTCGTGATCGAGGACGGCCCGACGACGACTCACGGCGGCATGCCTTTCGGCGCTGGCGTTGTCGCGGCACGGCTGAACGCAGCGGCGGAAATCGTCGATCCGCGGCCATGGGCGGTTGGCGAGATCGCCGAGACGTTCGAGAAGTACCCGGACATCGGCCCGCTGCTGCCTGCGATGGGCTACGGCGAAACCCAGATTCGGGACCTCGAGGCGACCGTCAACGCGGTCGAGTGCGAGCTGGTCATCGTTGCGACACCGATCGACCTGACCCGACTACTGACGATCGAGCGCCCGCACATGCACATCGGCTATCGGCTCGAACGTTCGGACGGTGCAATCACGGCAGCGATAAAGTCCGTCGTTACCTGATACAGTCCTGCCCATGAGCAGACAATTGATGGTAACGGCCGTTCTGCTGTGCCTTGCGTCACCGACGCATGCCCAGCAGCAAGCGGCATCGTTCGAATTGACCCCGTTCGGCGCCTATCGCTTTGGCGGTACATTCGAGATCGAGGATTCTCCGGCTTCATTCGGTCTCGACGACTCGCCGAGCTTTGGCCTGATCATGAATTTCCCGCATCGCTCCAACACGCTTTGGGAGGTCTTCTATTCGAATCAGTCGACCGACGCCACGTTCAGCGACCGCACCGCCAACATTCCATCGATCGACATTGACTCGCATATTCTCCAGCTGGGTGGCACCTACAAATTCGAGAGCGAGAGCAAAGCTGTGCAGCCTTACCTGGCTGCAACGATCGGTGGGACCCACGTCAAGGCGACGTCCAACGGCTCCGAGAGCGATACGTTTTTTTCCGGCTCAATCGGACTGGGGCTGCTGATTGCCCCCAGTGCTCGGGTCGGGCTGCGGCTGGAGGCTCGCGGTCACGCGACGTTCACAAATTCGAGCACCGACCTGCTCTGCGTCAGTGGTCCGGAAGGCGCGGGATGCGTCATCGAAGTAACGGGTGATGTGGTTACCCAGGTCGAAACCTTTGCGGGCGTCGTCATCCGCTTCTAGGCGCTCGGCAAGGCGTCGATCAGCTCCTCCATTTTGCGCAGCGTGGCCACGTCCGGCAGCTCCCCGTACGCCGCGCTGATATTGTCGAGCATGTGCTTTGCCTTGCTGGTCGCGGGCGTAACGCAGGTCGTGGCTGGATGCGCGGCAGCGTACTTGATGAAAAACTGCGCCCACGTCGTTGCGCCGAATTCCTGCGCCCATTCCGGCACGTCCAGGCCACTGGTGCGTGAGAACAGCCGGGTGCGACCGAAAGGCACGTAAATCAGGGTTGCGATACCGAGGTCCTGGGCCAGCGGCAGTATGCGGTCGGCTGCCCGGCGATTGTCCACGGCATAATCGACGCCGATGAAATCGATCGGGTAGTCCTTCATGGCCTGCTCGAGATCCGCGTCGCGCCTCGGGTTGGTGGCCGTCGTGCCGATGTAGCGAATCCGGCCCTCTTCCTTGAGCTCCCTGATGGCGGCCATCTGCGTTGGCAGGTCGGCGAGGTTGTGAACCTGGATCAGGTCGATCGGATCCTTGTGGGCGCGGGTGAACGACCGCTCGAGCTGCGCCGCAACTTGTTCCGGGTCGGCGGGTCCAGCTTCGCCTCGCCCGAGCGCGTTGACCTTGGTGGCCCAGAAGAGCTTGTCGGTCATACCGGCATCGTGAGCAATCTGCCCGCTGACCTCCTCGGATGCGCCGTAGGACGGCGCCGTGTCGAACACGGTTCCGCCGTTATCGACCAGTGTCTGCATCACCTCGCCCAGGGCGGCAATATCGTCGCTTTGCGCAACGCGGCGGAAGGTTGCCGAGCTGCCCAGGCCGACGATCGGTAACTCCTCACCGGTCCCGGGAATCGCGCGCTTGATCAGTTTCGCTGAATCGAAGGCGGCCAGCACGTCGGATGGGAGTGCGGTTGTCACACCAGCGGCAACGGCGAGCTTGAGGCAGTCGCGTCGGGTCAGCATCGGGAATTCTCCATTGGGTAAGCGAGTGCCAACGCTACACGCTCGGCGCGAGGGGTTCCAGAGGGACAGGCCGAGTGCGTTTTGCGCAAATTTGGGGGACGCCATTTCACATAACTTCAAAAACTACTTTAAGAAGTGGATTCAAGTTTCGGTTTCATTGCGGCCGGTTGTTGAGAGAAATCTAATTTCATTCGCAAGCGTTGACCTGCCTGCCGATCGGCGTAGTTTTGATGCTGAGGCGAAAGCCTCACGCGCCAACAAGTTCGCTTGTTGACAACCGCCCTGCTGAAAGAGGTCCGAGCCTCAACAAGTGTCGGGGGCGGTGGACGCGAAAAGGCGGAGCCGGAGGTTGAAGCGGGAAGCGCAAGCGGAACGTGGAGCCGAAGGGACGCGACGGAGGAACTCGGAAAGCCGCCGGAGCGTTACGCCAAAGGTAGCCCGATACCAAGAGTGCAATCGGGTCTGGACCGGAAAGCCGGCGGTAACGCAGGTGGGAAGGGAAAGAGTCGAATGCGCAACAAATGCAGATCTACCTTCGCGTCCTCATATTCGCAAAGCGGCCCCGGGTGATGAATCCGGGGCCGTTTTTTTTGTTACCCTGTTTTGTATAACAACAATAGGGAGCGACATCATGGATACCGCATGGATTCAGGTTTTTGTGCTCACGCTCGCAGAGTGCGCGGCCCCGGCGGGCAAGACCGTCTGCCAGGAACGCGAATTCGACCTGCAGTTTCTGACGCGCGCCGACTGCGAGGTGGCGCTGGAACAACTCGTCACGCTCAAGGAAGAGTCTGCCACGGTGATTGTTGATCGTGCCGGTTCGAGTTGCGCGGCGTCGGCTCGCGAAAGCGAGGTATTCGCGAGCGCCGAAGAGGTTCAGGCCGCGTCTGCCGGCACGGCGCCCTGGAAGGCACCCGACCTTAACGCAGAAGTCGTCGCGCCGTCGGTGGTCGCCCACGAGGACCGCCTGGCGAACCTGCCGGACTGCGAAAACTACGACGGGCAGGGCGCGTGCAAGATGGGTGGCATCATCATCGAGGGCGCCGACACGGGCGAGGCCGTCGAAGTCTGGAAGCGCGAGCAGTAGCTCAGACCAGGTAGGGTAAAACCGCGCGGCGTTGCGGCGGATAGTCGGGGAACCGGTCGCGGTACCAGCGATGGGTCGCCAGCGCCCTGGGCAGCAGGTTGGCTGTCGTGAAAACGGCAAAAGCGAGGCCTGCCAGCGACCATGTCATGACGGCCCAGCCGATCCACTCGATAATCTCGCCCAGGTAGTTGGGGCACGACACGAAGCGATACAGGCCACCTTGCGGAATCGAGTAGTGCGTCTCGCCCGGCTCGCGTAGCCGCAGCAACAACCGGTCGGCGTGCTGGTTGATGAACCAGCCGGCGGCAAACAGCGTGAGCCCGACAAGAAACGGCGCCGTTGTCAGCCAGGTGTCGGGATAGCTGCCGAGGTGCGAAATCCAGCGGGCGTTGAGGTAAGCATTCAAGACGTTGAACAGGATTGCCATCGCGACGATGGCGACGGGAATGCGTTTGCCGCGCTCGCGCATGCGCAGCGGGTAGACGATAGTCCGCCCCAGGTAATGAAACATCCAGGCGACGAGCAGGATGAGCGGCACACGTTCCCAGGCGGACTGGCCAGCGAAGTACACGGTTGCGAATACGACGACGGCGGGCGACTCGAACAGCACCCAGCCCACTCGCGCCGGGATCGTCGGTCCCCACCCGTCGCGCGAGAAGCGGCCGTACGGCGCATTGACCCACAACAACAGGGTGAAGGTCAGCGCCGCCAGTACGAAGACGAGCAGAACGAGCCAGTAATATAACTGTGGCTCGCTGATCGGCCCCGGCATGAATCAGTCTTCTTTGAGTCCGTAGGTCCATCGCCCGTAGACTTACTTGCCGGCGGCAGAGACGATCCCGACCGCCTCCATGATGTACCAGGCCTTACCCACGTTGTTCGCGGCGTACAGCTGCGCCGTGAGCACGTCGGCGCTCTGTCCCGTGAACTCAACCAGTCTCTGGAAAGCCTCACCAATAGGAATAGCGTCCGCATCCGCCTGGCTCATGCCCGCGTCGACGAGCGCAGGGCGAGCGACCGTGTCAATGGCGCCGTATTTGTAATACAGCGTCTGGCCGAAGTAGCCTTCGGCCATCCAGCCGATTCCCAGCGGGAGCTGGCTGAAGCCGAGGTACATGGCCTTCTTCTGTCGCGGTGCGATATTGCCGAGGTACTCCGAGGACTTGGGGCTCGAGAGCATTTCGCCGATCGAGAAACAGACGATGCCGGCCACGACGATCCACACGTAGTTGAAGCTGCCGAACAGGATCAGCGTGGTCGCGGCCAGGAAGGTGCCGATGGCCATGGAGTTGGTCGCCTTGATCAGGGCGCTCCAGCCGGCAATCAGGAAGCACGTAAACATGATCAGCATAGCGTTAATGTTGACGAGCCCCTCGGGCATGATGCGCGTTCCGTCCGCCGACATGCCGAGCACGAAGATCCAGAATTTGCTGTCGGTGCCGTCCGGACCAAACAGGTGCTGCACCATGACCGTCGTGTCGACCCAGTCGCGGAAGAACAGCGGGCCGACGTCCCAGAAAGCCATGAGCATGAACCAGAACCCGGAGAACAGGACGATGTACCAGATCATGATCGGGTGCAGCAGTTCTCTGAGGCTGTCCAGGGCGAGGTTGTCCTGCTTGATTTCACCGGACTTGACCTTGGCGAGATGGGCAAGGCGTTCCTCCTTGTCCGGCTCCTTGTAGGTCAGCAACAGGAGGAAATTGAGCGAGATGATAGCGGCGCAGACGTAGAAGACGTACTGCCATTCGAGCTGCCGCAGCTGCGCCGCGACCAGCGGGCCGATCCAGCCGCCGATATTCACGGTCTGGTAGAACACGCCCCAGGCCATCGAACTGTTCTGTCGATTGGTCGCTTTAACGATCGTGCCCTGAATACCGGGCTTGAAGATGCCGGTGCCGAATGCGAGCACGATGGCCCCCGCCATGAATCCCCAGAACGTCGGAAACCAGGCCATGAGCAGGTAGCCGAGAATCTTGAAGACCGTCGACGCGAAGATCGTCTCCTTATACCCGACACGATCCGATATGCCGCCGGTCAGCACCGGAACAAACGATTGCACCATGGCCCAGACGAGGAAGATGATGCCGATTTCGGTGCCCGGCAGCCCCAGGCCACCATTCGACTGCGCGTCGGTGGCGTAAAGACTCGAGACCTGGCGTACGCCGTAATAGGCGAGGCGCTCGACCATCTCCATGGCGCCGCAAATCCAGAAGACGTAGCCCAGGCTGCCAATAGCGGCCCAGATGCCGAGCTGTTTAACGTCCTTGACGCTGGTGGTGTGGTCACCCACATCGGAGTTGGCCATGGCGAAACCTTTATTGCTGTTATTGTTGGACGGCATTCTAGCAGGGAAGACGGCAGAACTTTTCGGTTTGGTTACGGCCTAATCCTCGCAGCAGCCAAATAAGGGGAGCAGCGAATGAAAAAGTCGCTAGTGGCGGTTTTATGCCTTTTGGTTATTGCGGCCTGCGGGGGCAGCAGCGGCAATGGTGGCGGGCAGCAACCCCCACCGCCTCCACCACCATCGTCAGTGGTCGACGAATTCGTCGCCGACCTGCAGGGGCTCACGCTCGACGAGTTCTATGACACCTCTATCGCCACCCTGGTGCAGCGCTCACCCGAGAGGCTCATTTGGCGATCCCTGGAGGACGTCTATCCGCAGACGGCGGTCGCGCTCGACAATCTGTCGGACGGCTACCGTCGGGAGACGTTCGAGCTCTACAGCGTGGCGCTCGACGCGCTTCGGGGCTACGACCGGTCGACCCTCGATGCGGACGGCCAGCTGGATTACGATCTTTACGAATGGTACCTGCAGGATGTCGTGGACCAACAACAGTTCATGTATCACGACTTTCCCGCGACCTACGGCATATTCGGGGTTCCCCGGGGCACGGAGCAACTGTTCACCGAAGTTCACCGGATGGATTCGTTCGAGGATGCACAGCGCTATGTCACTCGTCTCACGCTGATCGCGGCCAAGTTCCAACAACTCGAGGACCACCTGGACCTGCAGGCGCAACGCGGAATCGTCGAGCCGGCTCTGACAATGCAGGTTGCGTTAAATCAGCTTGCCGGCATAGCGACAACGAACGGTGTCAACAACCCGTACTACCAGGCGCTGGCCGAGAAAACCATAAACCACCCGGATATCAGCAACGCGCAGCGCAGTGTCCTGTTGGACCAGGCGGCAAATACGTTTAACAACAGCATAAGACCTGCCTACCAGAGTTTGAGCGCCAAACTGCAGTCGCTATTGTCAAGCGCGCCCGCGCAAATCGGGGTAGGGCAGTATCCGGACGGCGCCGCTTACTACGATTACTCGCTAAGACATCACACGACGACCGACCTGACACCTGCCGAGATTCACCAACTCGGCCTGGACGAACTTGTACGCATTCGGGCAGAGATGCAGGACATCTTCGTCAACGAACTCGGCTACGACCCGAACCTGACGTTGCCGGAATATTTCAGCCTCGCCGCCCAGGATGGGGGCGTCATTCCGGCTGCAAACGTAAAAGCCACTTACGAAGCGATCATCGATCAGGCGCGGGCGGATGTTGGCGATGCGTTCGACATTTTCCCAACGTCCGATGTCGTCGTGATCGGCGTTCCGTTTGGCGGCTACTATATTGGTCCATCGCCCGACGGCACCCGCCCGGGGGCGTTCTATGCGGGCACCCAGAACAGCGAGCCGTGGTTCCAGATGCGCTCACTCGCGTATCACGAAGCGATCCCGGGGCATCACACACAGATCGCGATTGCCGTCGACCAGCAGCAGCCTGTCTACCGCGCCGTGCAGCGGTCCACCGGTTTCATCGAAGGCTGGGCACTGTATGCCGAGCGCCTGGCCTGGGAGCTGGGCTGGCACGATGACCCGTACTCGAACCTGGGGCGTCTGCAGTACGAGGCGTTGCGCGCCTCGCGCCTCGTCATGGATACCGGCATCCACGCGATGGGCTGGTCATTCGACCAGGCCGTGCAGTTCAATGTCGACAATATCGGTGCAACGACAGGCGCTTCGCAGGGAGCCGCGGCTCGCTACAGCGTATGGCCGGGGCAGGCGACGGCCTACATGGTCGGTATGCTGCAGATTCTCGACGAGCGTCAACGCGCCATGGACACGCTTGGCGCTGACTTTGACCTGAAGGACTTTCACCGCGCCCTGTTAGTCAACGGGTCGGTGCCGCTCGCCTACCTCGACGAAATAGTGGACCGCTATATCGCGGACGCGCAAGCCGGCAACTAGTCTTCCTCGCGCCCCTCGCGATGGCGCTTCTGCCGGCGCTCGCCGTCCTGGTGCGCACTGCGCCTGCGTTCCTGCATCTCGGCGCGGTGCTGGGCGCGTTCCTCCGGTGTCATTGCTTTACGGTGCGCGTCCCGAACGGCCGCGCGCTGCTCCGGCGGCAGCTTGCGGACCGCTTCGCGGCGCGCCTCCCGCGCCTGCTGCCGCTGTTCGTCGGTGACCTGCTGTCGTTCGCCTTCGACAGCGCTGCTGTCATCAGCAACAGCTGGGCCGGCCAGCAGCATTGCGCTTGCTGCAATCAGTACGCTTCGTGTGACGGGTGTCATGGTTCGCTCCTTGTTGTGTCTTATCGTCTCTTCAACGTTTCCGTGATACAAGGGTTGACAAACCAAAACAGAATGACTATTCTGTTTAGCTATGGTCAGAACACGCACATTCGACCCCAACACGGCGCTGTCGACGGTCGTCGATCTGTTCGCATCCAAGGGGTATTCCGATACCTCGATGGACGACATCGTCAAGGCCACCGGCGTCAGCCGCTACGGGCTGTATGGCACGTTTGGCAACAAGCGCGAGCTGTTCGAGCAGGCGCTGGAGCGCTATGCCGAAGGCATGGGCAAGCAGCTGTACCTGCGCCTGCTGGAGCCGGATGCTTCTCTGGAGCACATCCGCCGGATCTTCGATGAGCGCGTAACGGATATGTGCTCCGCCGCCGAGCGCAAGGGCTGCCTGTTTGTGCACACGGCGATGCAGCTGGCGTCCGAGGACGCGGAGCTAAAGGAGGTCCTGAGGAGATTCATGCAGCGCATGGCGAAAGCGTTCGCTGTTGGGCTGGAG
>JAAUXZ010023555.1_pt1 | contig 10756 bp, 7 predicted proteins | sample 7278131 | NCBI WGS metagenome assembly JAAUXZ01 (sample SAMN14350119, study PRJNA611818) | marine sediment metagenome | isolation source: surface marine sediment (3m) | place: French Polynesia: Moorea | collected 2018-08
CTTCACCGCGGCGGCCGAGACGCTGGGCCGCACCACGTCCGCGGTGAGCAAGCAGGTTCGCGCCCTGGAGGAGCGCCTCGGGGCCCGCCTGCTGAGCCGCACCACGCGACGCGTCTCCCTGACCGAGGTCGGCGCCGCCTTCCGCGAGCGGGTGCAGGGCGTGCTCCACGACCTGGAGGAGGCGGAGCTCGCGGTGGGTCGGCTCCAGGAGGAGCCCCGGGGCGTGCTGCGCGTGGGCGCGCCGATGGACTTCGGGCGCATCGGTCTGGCCCGGGGTCTCTCGACCTTCGCTGCTCGGCATCCGGGCGTCCGCCTCCAGGTGGAGCTCGCCGACCGCTTCGTCGACGTGGTGGAGGAGGGCTTCGACGTGGTGGTGCGCATCGCCAACCTGCCCGACTCGAGCCTGGTGGCCCGGCGCATGGGTCCCTGTCGGCGCCTGCTCTGCGCGGCGCCCTCGTATCTCGCGGCCCGCGGGCGGCCCGAGCGCCCGGGCGACCTCGCGGGCCACGCCGTCGTGGCCTACGCCTACGAGCGGAGCCGGGGCTGGACCTTTCGCGGCGAGGGCGGCGAGCAGACGGTGGCCGTGGAGCCGCGGCACCGGGCGAACAACGGCGAGATGATCCGCCGCATGCTGCTCGAGGGCCTCGGCATCGCGCTGCTGCCGACCTTCGTCGCCGGCGACGACCTGCGATCGGGGCGTCTCGAGGCGCTCTTCCCGGACCTCCTCGAGGCCGACACGGCGATCTGGGCCGTGACGCCCCACCGCAAGCTGCTCGCCACCAAGGTGCGCCTCCTGCTCGACCACCTGGTGGCCGACTGCGGCGAGCATCCGGCCTGGGACGAGGGTCTGCCCGCTGCGGGTTAGGGCGCGCCGATTCCCTCGGGCCGTCAGCCGAGCCGCCGGGCGACGGCGACCGTCCGCTCCACCAGCTCGTCGATGCCGAGCTCCGAGTGGCCGGCGAGACCGAGCGCGACGCGTCCGGCCCAGGGCCGCGTCCAGGCCTCGGGAATGGGCGCTCCGCTCAGGCCGAAGAGGCCGCCGACGGTGGCGCCGTTGCAGTCGGTGTCCCAGCCGGCGGCGACCGCCTCGCCCACGGCGGCGCCGAAGTCGCCGCCCGCCGAGCACAGCGCCCAGACGACGAGCGCGAGGTTGTTCACGGTGTGGATCGGCGAGAGGCCCTCGTAGCGCTCGTGCAGGCGGGCCACCGCATCGCGCTCGCCGGCGATCGCGCGGCCGAAGCGCACGGCCTCGGCGGCGTCGCTCGCCCCGGGGATCTCGGCCAGCGCCGCCCCGAGCGCGGCGTCGAGCGTGTCGGTCGCGGGGATCGCGGCGCCGAGCGCGGCCACGAACATCGCGCCGTGGATGCCTTCGCCCCGGTGCGAGAGCGCAGCGTCGCGGCGCGCCAGCTCCGCGGCCAGCGCGGGGCGGCCTGGGCAGACCCAGCCGTAGAGGTCGGCGCGGATCTGCGCGCCGATCCAGTCGTTGTAGGCGTTGTCCGAGCACTCGCCGAGATCGAAGCCCGCTTCGGCGCCGTACGCGAAGTGCTCGCCGCAGCGCGCGAGCAACGTGCGGTAGGCCGCGTGCTCGGCGGTCCAGGTGGCGGCCGCGGGCAGCAGGCGAAGCCAGGCGCGGGCCACGTCGGCGGTGTCGAGGGTCGCGCCCTTCTCTTCCAGGAGGAGCAGCGCGAGCACCGTGTAGTTGATGTCGTCGTCGGGCTCGGCGCGCGTGAGCTGCCCCCGGCAGCAGGCCCGCCCGAACCGATCCACCAGCGTGCCCTCGACGAGGGGCACGTAGTCGCGCAGCGGCAGGGCGTCGGCCTTGCGCAGGTAGTCGTCGAGCGCGGCCTTGCCCTGCGCGGCCGAGAGCACCTCGACGGGCTTGCCGAGCTGGCAGCCCGAAACGCGGCCCAGCCATGCAGAGCGGACGCGGGCCGGGTCGACGGGCAGGGCTTCCATCGGTCTCCGGGGTAGCATAGACGAAGGCGGAGCCGCCTCGAAGTGGGGTTTCGGCGACCAGCGATGACGGCTGAGCAGAAGCGGCTCGACGATGCGCGCGAGAAGGGCATCCCCTGGCGCCGCTGGGGTCCCTACCTGAGCGAGCGGCAGTGGGGCACGGTCCGCGAGGACTACAGCGCCGACGGCAACGCCTGGAGCTACTTCCCGCACGAGCACGCGCTCTCGCGCGCCTACCGCTGGGGCGAGGACGGCCTCGGAGGGCTGAGCGACGACCGCCAGCGCCTCTGCTTCGCCCTCACCCTGTGGAACGGGGCCGACCCCGTGCTCAAGGAGCGGCTCTTCGGTCTGAGCGGCCACCAGGGCAACCACGGCGAAGACGTCAAGGAGTACTACTTCTACCTCGACAGCACGCCCACCCACTCGTACCTGAAGACCCTCTACAAGTACCCCCAGGCCGCCTTCCCGTACGAGGACCTGGTGAACACCAACGCCGCGCGCGGCTACGGGGACCCCGAGTACGAGCTCCTCGACACGGGCGTCTTCGACGGCGACCGCTACTTCGACGTGCAGCTCGAGTATGCGAAGGCCGACCCCGACGACCTCCTGGTCCAGATCAGCGTCTCCAACCGCGGGCCGGAGGTGGCCAGCGTCCGAGTGCTGCCGACGCTCTGGTTCCGCAACACCTGGGCCTGGTCCGAGGGCGCGGCGCGGCCCGTCCTGAAGCGGATCGATGCAGCCGCGAACGAGAGCGCCGTCCTGGCCTCCCACCCCGAGCTCGGCGACTACGCGCTCCACTGCAACGGAGCCCCGGAGCTGCTCTTCACCGAGAACGAGACCAACGCCGAACGTCTGTTCGGAAGCGCGAACCCGGGCCCCTACGTGAAGGACGGGATCAACGAGTTCGTGGTGGCGGGGCGGAAGGAGGCCGTGAACCCAGAAGGCTCGGGCACGAAGGTCGCGGCGGACTACACGCTCACGATCGATCCCGGAGCCACGGCGGTCGTCCGCCTGCGCCTCTCGAGGCCCGCGGACCCGGAGGCGGACCGCTTCGGTGAGGACTTCGATCACCACCTCTCGGTCCGCCAGGAAGAGGCGGACGCCTTCTACGACGCGCTGGCCCCCGCGTCGCTCACCCCCGACGAGCGGGCCGTCATGCGCCAGGCGCTGGCGGGAATGCTCTGGTCCAAGCAGTACTACGAGTACGACGTGCAGGAGTGGATGCAGGGGAGCCGCGGGCCCGGCGGCGCGACGCGGAACCACGACTGGGCCCACCTGAAGAACCACGACGTCGTGTCGATGCCGGACAAGTGGGAGTACCCCTGGTACGCCGTCTGGGACCTGGCCTTCCACTGCTTTCCGCTGGCGTACGTGGACGTGGACTTCGCCAAGGCGCAGCTCACGCTCTTCCTGGAGGAACGCTACCAGCACCCGAACGGCCAGATCCCCGCCTACGAGTGGAACTTCGGCGACGTCAATCCGCCCGTTCACGCGTGGGCGGTCAACGCCGTCTACCGCACCGACAAGCAACGCAACGAGGGGCGGGGCGACGTCGGGTTCCTCGAGCGCGCCTTCGAGAAGCTGCGTCGGAACTTCGCGTGGTGGGACGACTACAAGGATCCCACGGGCAGGAGCGTGTTCGAAGGGGGATTCCTCGGGCTCGACAATATCGGGGTCTTCGACCGGAGCGCGGCGCTGCCGACGGGCGGGAGACTGGAGCAGTCGGACGCGACGGCGTGGATGGCCCTCTACGCGCAGAACATGCTCCAGATCGCCCTCGAGCTCGCTCGGCACGACCCCGCCTTCGAGGAGGCGGTGCTCGAGTACCTGGACCGCTTCCTCTCGATCGCGAGCGCCATGGATCGTGCGGGCGAGGACGAGAGCGAGATGTGGGACGAGGAGGACGGGTTCTTCTACGACGTCCTCTGCTTCCCGGACGGCCACGCGACGCGCATCAAGGTGCGTTCGCTCGTCGGTCTGCTGCCGCTCTGTGCCGCAACGGTCTTCGAGGCCGACGACCTCCAGAAGCTGCCCGGTCTCGCCCGGCGCTGCGAATGGCTGCTCGAAGAGAAGGCCAATCTGGCGCGCAACATCGCTCCACCCGACCGGCCCGGGGTCGACGGCAGGCTGCTGCTGGCCGTGTGCGACGACCAGAAGCTGCGCCGCCTGCTGGCGAGGCTGCTCGACGAGGGCGAGTTCCTCGGGCCCTACGGCATCCGCTCCCTCTCCCGCTTCCACGCCGAGAATCCCTACGTCTTCCACTGGGAGGGGCAGGACTACGGCGTCGGCTACCTGCCGGGCGAGTCCGACTCCGGCATGTTCGGCGGCAACTCGAACTGGCGGGGGCCGGTCTGGGTGCCGGCCAACATCTTGATCCTGCGCTCCCTCACCCGCCTCTACGCCTACCACGGAGACGGGTTCCGGGTGGAGTGCCCCACCGGCTCGGGCCGGGAGCTCTCTCTCTACGAGGTGGCCGAGGAGATCGCCCGGCGGCTCGTGCGCATCTTCGTGCGCGACCGCGAGGGCCGTCGCCCGGTCCACGGCGGTGCGGAGAGGTTCCAGAGCGACCCCCACTGGCGGGATCACCTCCTCTTCTACGAGTACTTCCACGGCGACGACGGCTCGGGGATCGGCGCGAGTCACCAGACGGGCTGGACGGGAAGTGTCGCCGTGCTGCTGGCGATCTTCGAGTCGCTGACGGCCGAGGAGCTGCTCGAGGGAGGCACCGAGCGGATCGTCGAGGCCATCGCGGAGCCCGCGACGCAGGACGAGGCCGAGCAGCCGGCGGGGAACGGGCAGACGGCGCAGGGTGACCTCGCGGTCGAGCCCCCGCGCCACCCCACGCTGTACCAGATCAACACGCGCGTCTGGCTCCAGCGTCGATCCGCGGAGCTGGGTCGGGACGCGACGCTGGACGACGTGTCGGACGCCGACCTCGACCGCTTCGCGAGCCTGGGCTTCGCCTGGATCTACCTGCTCGGGGTCTGGCAGACGGGCCCGGCGGGGCGGGAGGTTGCCCGCTCGGAGCCCGAGCTGCGCCGGGCGTACGAGGAGCTGCTGGAGGACCTGAAGGAGGAGGACATCTGCGGCTCCTGCTTCGCCGTGACCGGCTACTCGGTGCACGAGGCGCTCGGCGGCGACGACGCCCTCCGCCGGCTGCGCGACCGCCTGCACGCGCGCGGGCTCCGGCTCATGCTCGACTTCGTGCCGAACCACACCGCGCTCGATCATCCCTGGACGCGCGAGCATCCCGAGTTCTACGTCGCCGGCAGCGAGGCGGACCTTGAGCGCGAGCCCCGGAACTACGTGGCGCTGGACTCTCCAGCGGGGCGGCGGATCGTCGCTCATGGGCGCGATCCCTACTTCCCCGGCTGGACCGACACCCTTCAGCTCGACTACGGAAGCCCCGCGCTCCAGGAGGCCATGCGCGGCGAGCTCCTGCGGGCCGCGTCTCTCTGCGACGGTCTGCGCTGCGACATGGCGATGCTCGTTGTGCCCGAGGTCTTCGCGCGCACCTGGGGAATCGAGGCCCAGCCCTTCTGGCCCGAGGCCATCCAGCGGGTCCGGCGGGACCGGCCCGACTTCCTCTTCCTGGCCGAGGTCTACTGGGACCTGGAGTCGACCCTCCAGGATCAGGGCTTCGACTACACCTACGACAAGCGCCTGTACGATCGCCTGCGCGACCAGCAGGCGCCCCCGGTGCGCGATCACTTCCAGGCGGAGGCGGCCTACCAGAGCCGGTCGGCGCGCTTTCTCGAGAACCACGACGAGCCCCGCGCGGCCGCCACCTTCCCCGAAGCCGTGCACCGGGCGGCGGCGCTGCTGGCCTATCTCTGCCCGGGCCTGCGCTTCTTCCACCAGGGCCAGCCACGGGGCTGGAAGCAGCGGATCCCGGTTCAGCTGCGCCGCGGTCCCGAGCAGGGCAGTGATCCGACCGTGCAGGAGTTCTATCGCCAGCTCCTGGATCTCCAGCGCCTGCCGGCGGTGCGCGACGGCGAGTGGCGGCTCCTCGAGTGCGCGGCCGCCGACCCCGACGACCCGCCGGGCGAGGGCCTGATCGCCTTCGCCTGGCAGCTCGGAGAGGAGCGGGCGCTGGTCGTCGTCAATTACGCGCCGGCGCCGGGTCGGGGCCGCGTGGAGCTGCCCTTCCCGGATCTCGGCGGCCGCAGCTTCCGGCTCGAAGGCCGGCTCGGCAGCGCGAGCTTCGACCGCGATGGAGACCTCCTGCTGACGGAGGGTCTCTACGTGGAGCTGCCGCCCTGGGGCAGCCACGTCTTCGAGATGATCGAGCAGGAGCCGGAGGATCCGGAGGGCTAGCGACTGTTCGCCGGCGCCGTCAGACTCCCGATGATGCCTCCCCGGCGCCGCGCCTCCGAGGCCTTCCTGCGCGCGGGCCCGGCCGTCGCCCTGCTCGTGGGCAGCCTCGTTCTCGGGTGCTCGGAGCGCGCCGACGAGCCGGTTGGGGACGTCTTCGTCGTCAACACCGGCGGCGACTCGGTGTCGCTCGTGGATCTCGAGACGCTTCGCGAGGTGAAGCGCTTCGACGTGGGCAGGAGCCCCTACGGCGTGGCGCTCACCCGGGACGGCAGCCGCCTGGCCGTGGGGCTCGAGGGCGACGGCAAGGTCGCGTTCTACGACGCGAGGAGCTTCGCGCGCGAGGGCGAGGTCCCCATCGGTCCGATGCACCACGACCACATCGTGCTCTCGCCCGACGGCAGCCGGATGCTCGTGGCCAACTACCACAGCGACAGCGTGGTGCTGATCGACCCGAAGACCATGGTGGAGGTCGGCCGCATCGAGGGCACGAGCGCTCCCCACGTGGTGAAGTACGAGCCCGCACGCAAGCGTGCCTTCGTCACCTGCAAGAAGATCACCGGCATCGGGGTCGTCGATCCCGCGCAGGGCACCCTGCTCGCGTTCCACCAGACCAAGGTGAACCCGCGGGGCCTCACCTTCTCCCCCGACGGGTCCAAGGTCTACTTCGGCTCCTTCTGGGTCGACGGCTTCTTCCGGATGGACGCCGAGTCGGGCGAGGTGGACCGGCTCTTCGCCCTGCCGACGCCTGCCGGCAGCGAGCCGCGGGAGGTCACCTACCACGGCGTCGAGGCGATCGGCCCGAACGTGGTGCTGGCCGCGAACGAGGGGCGGTCCTGGCTGGACGCGGTGGACGTGAGAACGGGGAAGCTGCTGGACCGCCTGGAGGACGTCTCCCGGCCCTGCTGCATCGAGCGAATTCCGGGGGAGGAGGGCGGTCCGACCCGCGTGCTGGTGAGCAACCTCGGCGACGGGACGCTCCAGGTGGTGGAGGTCGCGCCCGAGGGGCTCCTGCGCTCGGCCGGGAAGGTGAAGGTCGGCGAGGCGCCGAAGCGCGTGGCCTTCGTGCCGCCGCTCGCGCCGTGATGCCTTGCCGCGGGCCCTAGCCGCGTGCTCCTTCCCAGGGCCCGTCGGGAGCACCCACGTCGTAGAGCTCGGCGGCGTTCGAGAAGAGCACCTTGTCGCGCACCTCCTTCGGCAGGTCGCCGAAGGCCGCGTCGATCTTCTCCCGCACCTCGTCTCCGTAGAGGCAGATGGGGTGGGGGTAGTCGGTCTCGAAGAGCACCCGATCGGCTCCGATCTCGTCGAGGCAGTGGTGCGTGGCGAACTCCTCGAAGAAGGTGCAGGCCCAGACCTGCTCGCGCAGGTACTCGCTGGGACGCTTCCGGAACTCGGGCTTCTCCTTGCTGACGTTCGCGTAGGCGAAGCCGTGGTCCAGGGCCTCCTTCACGAAGGGCAGCCAGCCGATGCCGCTCTCCACGGAGACCATCCGCAGGCCGGGGTTGCGCGGCAGGATGCCGGACATCATCACGTCCATGAGCTGGATCGCGTTGGTCAGCAGGATCGACATGGAGCCCTGCACCGTCGTGGGCCCGATGCCGTGCGCGGTGAAGCGCTCCGGGTTGATGATCTGGTCCTGGAAGTCGCCGCTGCCGATGTGCAGGCTGATCGGGAGGTCGACGTCCTGGGCGGTCTCCCAGATGGGGTTCCAGTGGGGATCGCCGAGCAGGGGCATGCCGAAGTCCTGGGGGGCGCTGGTGAAGAGGATGGCCTTGTGTCCGATCTCGCGGCAGCGGCGGATCTCGGCGGCCGCGGCCTCGACGTCCCAGAAGGGCGTGGCCATCACCGGGATGAAGCGGTGGGGGGCCGGCGAGATCCACTCGATGAGCCCGTCGTTGTAGGCGCGCACGCAAGCGAGCATGAGCTCGGGGTCGCCCAGCCCCAGGAAGGTCTCGCTGCCGAAGCCGCCGATGTTGGGGTAGAGCGCCATGGCCCAGGCGCCGATCTCGTCCATGTACTCGAGGCGGGCCTTGGCGTCGTACGAGGCGGGCGGGCACTCGTCGATGTTCCTGGGAATGGCCGGGAAGGGCTCGTGCCAGCCGGCCACGGCGGTGGCGCCCACCGGGATCGGGCGCTCCGCCTTTCCGAAGCGCCACACGTCGGCGCCGTCGTCGGTGCGGACCATGCGCGGCGCCGCGTCCTGGAACCTGGCGGGCAGACGCGCAGTCCACACGTCCCCGGGCTCGGTGATGTGGGTGTCGGTGTCGATGAACCAGTCGGTGCACTTCATGGGGATCTCCGGCTGCTAGTGGGCGGGGCGGAAGCGCGGAATCGCGAGGTCCGCGCTCATGTCTTCCCAGACGAGCTCGACCGGCATCCCGATTTCGACGTCTCCGGGATCGACGCCCACGAGATTCGAGATCATGCGGAGCCCGCCCGAGCCTTCGAGCGCGATCACCGCGACCACGAAGGGGAGCTCCTGGTCGGCCGCGATCGGCCGGTGGACGATCGTGTAGGTGTAGACCTCGCCCCGCCCGGACAGCTCCTGCCAGTCGGACTCGAAGGAGCGGCACTCGGGACAGACGGGGGCCGGGGGGTGACGGGTGTGCCGGCAGGCGGTGCAGCGCTGCACCACGAGCCGGTGCTCCGAGGCCGCCTGCCACCAGGGCAGCGTCGTCGTGTCCGCCAGCGGCTGCGGCATGGAATCGGGAAAGAAGCGTTCGCTCACGTCGTCCCTCAGCGTCGCCCGAGCACGATCGCGCTCGACGCGACGCAGGCCCCACTCGTCACCAGGCAGACCTCGGCGTCGGCGACCGGGCTGGTCGACTCGCCCCGCAGCGAGCGCACGCCCTCCACCACGTGGTTGAGGCCGTGGATGTAGGCCTCCGAGAGGCTCCCGCCGTGGGTGTTGGTCGGAATGCGGCCGCCCTTCCACGCGAGCGCGCCGCTCTCGACGAAGGGCCCGCCCTCGCCCCGCTTGCAGAAGCCGAAGTCCTCGAGCTGCATGAGGACGCAGCCGGTGAAGTGGTCGTAGATCTGGGCCACGTCCACGTCGCCCGGCCCGACGCCCGCCTTCGCCCACAGCCGTCCCGCCATCTCCTCGCAGCCGCCGGTGGCGTAGAGCTCGTCGGGGATGTTGGCGTTCGTGAAGTGGCCGAAGGCGTAGCCCCTGGGCGCCCCCTGCTCGCTGGCGAGGACCGCAACGGCCGGCTTCGCGAGGTCGCGCGCGCGCTCCTCGGTGGTGACGACCACTGCGCAGGCGCCATCGCTCTCGAGGCAGCAGTCGAAGAGACGGTGCGGGTCCGCGATCATGGGCGAGCTCTGGTGGTCTTCGAGCGTCATGGGCCTTCCGCCCATCACCGCGCGCGGATTGCGGCTCGCGTGCTCGCGGAAGGTGACGGCGAGCATGCCGAGCTGCTCGCTCGTGGTTCCGTAGAGGTGCATGTGACGTCGCGTCGGGAGCGCGTAGGCGGCCGCGGCCATGAGCAGGCCGAAGGGCATCGAGAAGCCCATCGAGGCGAGCATCAGCGAGTTGGTCTGCTGCACGGTCGGAGGCTTCGGGTCGGGAGGCGCCGACAGGTCCTGGCCCGCGGCCCCGAAGCGGAAGAACTGACCCTGGCAGAGCGAGCGGTAGACGACCACCACCTCGGCCTGCCCGGCCTCCACCGCCATCGCGGCGTTGCCGACCGCCGCGCAGCCGCCCCCTCCTCCGGGCATCCACACCATGTTGGCGAAGCGCAGGGCCGGAAGACCCAGCTCCGCGGCGAGGAAGACGGCCTCGTTGCGGTCCTCGGCGAAGGAGGCCAGGCCGTCGACGTCGTCCATCGCGAGGCCCGCGTCCTCCACGGCCCGCTGGATCGCCTCGCAGGCGAGGGCGTGCTCGGTGACGTCGCCGATCCTGCCCCAGCGGGTGTACTTCGATTCGCCGACGCCGACGAGGTGTGCCCCGCGTCCGCTCATCGGAAGCTCAAGTGTTCGCCTTCCAGTCGGCGACGAGCGTCTCCATCGTGACGTCGGCCACGACCTTCATGTCCTCGTCGAGGATCTCGTAGAGGCGCCCGTCGGCGGCGTGGTTGCCGAAGAAGACGAGCCCGCCCTCGTCACCCCCGCGCTCGAGGTGCGGCAGCGCGTCGCCCACGGTGAGGGCGTAGTCGCCGGCTCGGCGGACCTTCTCGGGGCCGTGCGTGCCGTCGGGGTTCAGGTCCCAGAGATGCTGCTCGCCTTCCAGCACCAGCACCGTGGTCGTGGCCACGTGGCGGTGGATCGGGCAGTGGCCGCCGTCGCCCGCCCAGCGCACCACCATGTCGAGGGTTCCGGCGCCGAGGTCGTAGCCCAGGATGGTGTAGTCGTGCCGGACCTTGTACGAGAGCCCGGGCTCTCCCTTCACCTCGCGCCACTTGTGTCGGGACGGATCGAAGCTGCTCTGTGCCATCTTGCTCCCTCCGCTTGGCCGGGCGGCTAGCCGCGCTCCAGCCCCTTCATCGTTCCA
>JAAUXZ010034170.1_pt1 | contig 10754 bp, 6 predicted proteins | sample 7278131 | NCBI WGS metagenome assembly JAAUXZ01 (sample SAMN14350119, study PRJNA611818) | marine sediment metagenome | isolation source: surface marine sediment (3m) | place: French Polynesia: Moorea | collected 2018-08
CCAGGGCCAGGCGATATCCATGTTGTATTCGACATAGGCGAGCGATGCGAATCCGGCGACGACGCCAAGCAATAGCCCTTTCTCATTCGCATGCTTGGAAAAGAACCCGAGCCCGAACATTGCAAGTTTTGCGCCGACGAAAAACGAGCCAATCTTGCTCAGGATCTCAATGACCGAGCCACCGCTCTTGGTGAACATTATTGCCGGAACCACTATTGCAAAGGCCCAGATGAACGTGAACCAACGAGTCGCCGTGAGGTAATGCTCGGCTGAGCCGTCCTTTTTGAAGAACTTTTCGTAGAAGTCGAGCGTAGTGACCGTTGCCATCGAATTAAGGCTTGAATCCAGGCTGGACATGGATGCTGCGACGATCGCAGCCGTGACGATACCCATTAGCCCGGGAAACCCGATCGTCGATACAAATTCGAGCACGATCAAGTTCTCATTGTCGAATGCTCTGCCGTCGTAATAGCCAAAGAACAAGATACCCAGCCCAAAGAACAGGAAGAAGATGAAGAACGCAACGTAGGCCATCATCATGTAAGCCTTCTTGGCATCACCGATTGACTTGGCAGTCAACGTCCTCTGCACCATCATCTGATTCACGCCGTAGACGACAACGTGATATATGGACATTGCGACGATACCGGTCCATATCGTGCCAACCTTGGCCGGGTCCATGCTGGTTTCGAACGGATTCGTCTTGCCGATCTCATTCAGAGACTGCAGCGTTCCGGCGAGGCCATCCGGCAGCTCGCCGATGAGGAGCACGGCTGTAATTATCGCGCCAAGAAAAAGTATCCCGGTCTGAATTACGTCGGTCCAGATGACTGCTGATATGCCGCCCAGCATCGTATAAGTCACCGCAACCGTCGCAACGATCATAATTGCGACGACCACATCCACCCCGGTGATGTATTCCAGAACCAGCGCGGTCGTGTAAAGCATTATTCCCGAGTACGCAAAATTTCCGAACAGGAAGACGAACGACATAACGCTCCGGGACGTCAATCCGAAGCGGCTTTCGAGATAGTCGAAAATCGATGCGCAACCACTGTTGTAGAAAAACGGCAGAAACAGGGTAATAACGATGAAAATCGCGATTGGATAGTTGATGTGTATGAAAATTACCGCGAAACCGTCAACGTATGACCAGGCCGGCCCGCCGAGAAACGTCAATGCCCCGATATAGGTCGCAATCACCGACACACCGATCGCCCACCACGGTGTCGTTCGGCGGCCGAGATAATAATCGGTCGCTGTCTCGACACGCTTGGAAAGGAAGTAACCAAGAATGAGGTTTCCAATTACGTACGTGACAAGTATTGCCCAGTTCAATGCACCGAAGTTACTCATTCTTCAACACCTCTCCCCTATTCCGCGCCAAGCGCCGAAATCAGCGGTTGCAAATGCTTCTCGTAGTTTTTCCAGGCACGTACCGACGACTTATAAATTGGCCGACGCACTTGACTGGCACTGGGCGTTCTGACCAGGCGCTCTGTCGAATAGAATTCGAGCATCTTAGGCTCAAAGGTCAGCCCCAGAAATTCAACCAGGCGAACACACTGCGCCTTGATGTCAGCTACCGTGTCTTCATAATGAACATCCATTATTCGATTGGGATACATCTCCTTCCACGTATCCATCATGCCTTCATACAGCCTGTAATGCAGTCCGAGCGCCGTCAAATCATGCGCGTAGTCTTGATCGTCAGCAAATGACAGCTTGAAAATGGAAAAGCAATTATCAATGGGGTCTCTGCGACAATGAATGAACTTTGCACTTGGAAAGACTGCGGCGAGCAACCCAAGGTGCTGAAAGTTCAATGGAGTCTTGTCAACCAGCACCTGGCAGTTCGAGTGATTTGCGTCAACCTTCTTTAGGAAGTCGTCGCGTAACAGACCGATGTCTCCGGCGGTCAATTGCGAAATTCCTTTCGGATAGAGTTGCCCCGTCAGCTTCTTTACCTGCACTGTCATTTCGTCAGCATAGCCAACTTCGCCAAGACTGCCGACATTGGTATGGCTTGACAGTATTTGATCAGTTAGTGACGTACCTGACCGTGGCATACCTATCACGAATACAAGCTGGCGAACCTCCTGTATAGGCTTGTCTGCGAGCCTCTCGGCCAGAGCCTGACTATGTTCGATGGTTAAATCCCGATGCTGTTTCCTTTTGTCCGGCTCAAAACGGAAGCGCTCCGCTTTTATCTGATTAGCCGTCCGCCAGGCTTCGAAGGCTTTGTCCGTTTCGCCTAGCTGGTCATAGGCCGCCCCAAGACCGAAATGCAGATGAGTCTTGTCTTGAGTAGAGAGACCATCTACCTTCTGGAATCGCTCCATTGCCAAGATTTCATCCGCCGTGCTTTTTCTACCCTTGATCTGGGACAGGTGCCAATGCGGTGAAACGACGTCTGGAGCCAGCTCTATCGATTTCTTGAAACAGTCGGCTGCAGCTTCCGTCTCGCCCAACTGTTCTTTCAATACACCCAGCACGGTATAGGCTTTGGCGTGACGAGGCTCCAGTTGAATCAGCCGGTTCAGGACAGCAAGTGCAGCTTCTGAATCTTCCGATTCACGATAGACCGTGGCCAACCCCAGCATCGATTCGTACAGTGTGGGGTCGAGCTCCAGTGATTTCTTGTAGGCACTGATAGCCAGGTCGAACTTTGAACTCTTGCGATAGACCTCCGCTATCTGGTTGTGGAAGTCGGGAACAGCTGGATCAATCTGCAAGGCCCTGCTCACCGCCTGAAAAGCGCGCTCATACTCGCCGAGGTCAACGAGCGCTTTGGATAGATTCGACCAGCACTCCGGGTAGTTGCCGTTCACCTTGAGCGTGCTCTCAAAGGCTTTGATCGCATCAGCGGCCCGTCCTGTCTCTCTCAGCACGTTTCCCAGGCTATTCCATACAGCAGGTCTATTGGCATCCAGACGAATAGATTCTCTGAAATGTCGCTCGGCTAACCCCAAGTTCCCCATTCTCTGATAGGCCAGACCCAGATTTCCGTGAGCCTGGGCATCGGCGGGTTTGATTTTCAATGCCCGCGATATGAGTTTTACAGCTTCATCCTGGCGCCCCGTGTTGACACAAATCATTCCCAGCAAATTCAATCCGTTAGTATTGCTGCTGTCACGGGATACAACCTGGCGAAAGTGCTTCTCAGCCGCATCCAGGTTCCCTTGTTGGTAGCACTTCAGTCCGGCTGCCAATAGATCGATGTCTGTCATGCTACTTTCTTGCAATCTCTCTTTATCGAAAAAAGCCTCGCAGGAGCGAGGCTTTGGTGTTCAAGCCATCCGTGGCTTGCAGATATGCATCAAGGTCAGCTAAAAGCTATAACCGATCCTCATGCCCCAAATGCGCTGGCGGCCATAATCAGCCATGATGCGTCCGCCACTGAACGCGTTCTGAGAAACCTTGTACAACTCATCCGTCGCGTTATTGATGAAGACCTTAACATCTAGATTTTCGATCGGCGTCATCCAGGTAGCTCGCAGGTCGATCGTGGTATAGCTCTCCTGATTGGCGAAATCATACGGCTCGTTCATGGTTTTGTAGTCAGCCTGATGATACATGGTGGACCCTAGGATAAGGGCGCTGTTACTGAACTCCAATCGATACGATACGTCGAGGTTAAAAATATAGTCTGGTGAGAAGGCCGCCTCTGGACCGGCAAGATCGTAGGTCGGCGTTGGTATTACCTCATCGGTATCTGATCTGAGCCAATCACCGCGGTGCCCGTTAGGACGATATGGGTAGTAGCCTCCGTCAGGGCTCGACGCATCCTCAACAAACCGGCCCTCCGTGAATACCGACTCATTGACCTGGAATTCATCCAACTCTGTGTCGTCGAAAACCAGCCCCGAAACAATTGTCACTGCATCCGTCGGCTGCCACAACAACTCGAGTTCCACGCCTCGGGATGTCAGGCTGCCACCCGTCTCTTGACGAGATGTAATAGTAGCGCCAAGCGCCTCGAAGACAGTATAGGAAAGATTCGTATATTCGCTGTCGTAGATGGCTGCATTGAACCGCACGGTGTTATCGGCCCATGAAGACTTCATACCGAGTTCGATGGTATCCAGCTCGTTCGGCTTCAGAATATTTCCAGAGTCTACGGTTCGGGGAATATAGCCGGTCGAGACACTGCCATAAAAACTGACATCGTCGGTAAAGGCGTAGTTGAGGGCTAGCTTATAGTCGGTACGGCCAGCATCAATGACCTCGTCGCCCGTCGGGTTCTCGGTGTAGTAACTCGCGTCCGGCAACCGGGTAGTCGTGCTGTAGCTGCTGCCCCATACCGACTGATCACCGTAGTAGTTGCTGAAGTACCTGGTAGCTCTCGTAGAGTCTTCCTGACGGCGGATACCGGCTGAAACGGTCAATTCATCGGTAATATCGTACTCGGCATTGCCGTATATTGCTGAGGACTTGCCAATATTAGTATCCCAGTAGGTCCACGCAGGGTACTGCGTGTTCTGATTCAACTCGTCCTCAACATAGGCCCACAGATAGGTGCCATTGTTGTCGCCCTCGTCCCATGAGTCAGACCAGTAGTAGCCAAGAGTCCAGCGGATATCCTGGTCACTCTTCGAGTTCAACACGAGATCCACCTGGTCGTTAGCGAAGTAATCTATCCTGCCATCCGCCAGGCCACCCGGCCCGTTATCAACATCCCAGAGACTAAGATCTTCTCCTTCCGAGCTTCTGGCCCTGACAAGGAGATCAGCAAATCCTATGTCCCAGTTGGCCTCTAGCGACAGGGTTTCATATTCAGCCTGCCAGGTATTAGCAAAATTGCCAGTGATCTCTCGATAACCCGTTGGGTTGGTTTCAGGATTATTATTGTGATACGTGCGGCCGCCGGTTGTAACATCACCGTTTATAGGCGCTTTGCGACTGGCGAAATCATCACCGAAACCGCTCGAGCGGCCCGTCTCAGAGTTAATGGGCATCCCAACATAGTGATGGCCGAAACTGGCATTGCCCATGGAGTCGTTTTCCCAACGAGTGTATTCGAGGTTGACGTCCATGGTGTCGGTGGGAGCCCAGAACATTTGCGCTCGAACGTACGTGCTGTCCTCATCACGAAGGCCCCCTCTGCTGAATTCCTTGTTTTCGATCAGCGGGTCCTGGTCAGTCATGGTGCCGGTCAGACGTACAGCGAAGTTATCGCCCAGTGGCACGTTCGCATAGCCTTCGAGCTTGCTGAAACTGTAGTCGCCCACGGTGGCCGCCACGCCGTAGTCGACGGCTTCTGTGTCCGGCTTTTTGAAGACGAGGTTCACGAGGCCACCAAGTGTATTTCGGCCGTAGAGTGTGCCCTGCGGGCCCTTCATCACCTCGACGCGCTCCAGGTCAACCCAGCCAGCCCAACTAGGGCCGCCAGCCAGACCATTGGTATAAAGCGGAACAGCCGGTCCGTTCAGGCCTGCAACGCCGCCGCCGCGCATCCTGAAGCTCGCGTAGGGCCCCTGCCATCTCACTTTCAAGCCGGGTGCAATCTTGGGTAAGTCAACGCTGGCATAGATACCCAGATCGTCTAATACCGCTCCGTCAACGGCCGTGATCGCGATCGGTATGTCCTGCGTAGCGGCCTCCCTCTTCGTTGCTGTAACGATTACCTCTTCCATGATTGAAGGGCTTTCCTGAGCAGCTGCCATGGAAAATGGCACTAACGCCGCCGATACAGCGGTGCTCACCGCCGTCTTACGAAATTTGGTCTTGGCTAAACCGCGTATCATCTGAATATCCCCCTGATGGTCAGAGCTTTAGCTTGTAAGTATTTGCCGCAATCGACTATACGTGGACTCGTACTTCGAATGCAAATCCCTTTGAGGAATGTCCAGTTCAATCCTCTGGAAGAATCATGGGAGCCGATATTTTCATTCTAATTCAGTACCTAACGGATTAGTGGGTCGCGCGGAGAATCAGAATTGCAGTGACTTCGCAGTACGCGCTCGTGTCGAATTGTCAATCAATCAATGAGTTACCGCACTTCGAGAGAAGTCTGCGCCTCGTTCTACCGTCGGTTCCCGCATTACTCCCTAAATGTAGTGCCTCTCGACCTCGTAGCCGTGCAGATGCGCACAGTGGCCAGGGTGGCTATTCCGGGTCGACTGCCATTTGGGTTTGAAAGAACTTCGCGTCGCGCGAAACGGCCAGCTCGAAAGCGTCGCCTTTGAACAGGTGGTCATCGCCCGGATACGTGTAAAAGGCGTACGGCTTGCCGAGCATGTAGAGTTCCTTCGCGAGGCGTTCAGACCATTTATACGCGGCGCCGCGATCACCGACAGCATGCTGGATGATAAGCGGCGTCTGCAGGTGCTCGAGGTGCAGTAACGGTTCGCTGCCGCGGTAATCGAATTCGTCATCAAATGCCGCCATACGACCGCGCAAGCGTTCGACCACTGACTTCCTTGTTTCGCTGCTGTCGAATGCTTCGGGGGCCTCGTATCGGGAGTAATAGTAAGACTGGTCCCAGATGTCCCCGCCGACACTCGACCACATCGATGCGGCTTTGACGGCGTTGGTAGCCAGTAGCGCTCTGAGCGTAACTTCACCGCCCATCGAATGCCCCCACATGAAAACCCGATCCGTATCGAGGCCGTCGATATCACCGAGTCCGGCAAGCAGGTTGAGAACATCCTCGGTGTAGTAGGCAGATTCGAGCATGCCCTCTGTGTACTCGAACCCTTCAGAATTGTTGTGGCCCCTGAAGTCGGGCATGACAACGAGGTAGCCGCGTGCGACGTATAGCTCTGGAATCTTGCGATAGTAGTCACCAGGGCGATGGTCTTCTCCGTCAGCAGTGATGCCGTATTGGGGCGGGTCCGGATGATGGCCGTGATTGGCAATCAATACGGGCCATCCGCCTTCAGGCGGTTCCCCAATCGGGCGGGCGACCATCGCGTGCACCTGCAGCGCCGCAGACTCGTAACGGTACAATTCAGCTGTGAACCCAGGCCCGCCAGCAATATCACCAACGAACTCCAGCGATACATTTCGCTCCGCCTCGCGTAACTCCTCGATCGCTGGAGGCGGCGGCTTCGCACCGGCCGTGCACGCCATTGCTGCGATGACGACGGTGCACATTGTTGCCAATAACCTCTTCATCCGACGACCGTCTGAAAGACGTACAGGAACAATAGTGTCGCGGCGAAAAAGACCAGCAGAAGCCAACTGATCCGATCGACTTTGCCGGGCACGAGATACCAGCCACCCTCCTTCTCAGGCAGGCCCTCTGCCTTGAAGCGTGCCTGCTGCCCGCGAATCGTATATTCCGACCATTCCGTCTGCACCCCATCGATCAGACGACTCGCGACCAGCGACACAAAGATGTTCACACCGCCGCCGAACAGGCAATACCAGGGCCATGCAATGTCGGTTTGGGTCGCGAGGTACCAGATCATGACAAACCCGGCCGCGACGCCGACTAACAAACCCTTTTCCGTCGCCTGCCGCGAGAAGAACCCAAGCCCGTACATGCTGAGCTTGGCACCGACGAAGTAGGAGCCGATCTTGCTCAGCGTTTGCAGGATCGAGCCTTCGCTGTTCACGTAAATGAATGCCGGCACGATGATCAGGACAGCCCAGACCAACGTGAACGCACGAGTCACTTTGAGATAGTGCTCCGGCGACTCGTCCTTGCGGAAGTACCGCTGGTAGAAATCGAGCGTCGAGATGGTTGCCAGGGAATTGAAGGATGAATCGAGAGACGACATCGATGCGGCAACGATGGCCGCCGCGATGATGCCCATAAGCCCGGGCAGCCCGTAGTCGGTCGCGAAGCTCAGGATGATCGTGTTGCCATTGTCGAACTCCTTGCCGACAAAGTAACCGTAGAACAGGATTCCCAGCAGGAAGAACAGGAAGTAGATGAAGAACGCGATGTAGCCCATGAGCAGAAACGACTTCTTGGCATCGCCGATATTCTTTGCCGCCAGTGTTCGCTGGACCATCATCTGGTTCGCGCCGTACACCGTGATGTGGAAAATCGTCATAGCAATTACGCCCGACCAGATAGTCGCCTCGGCAGTGAAATCGAGCGAGAAATCGAGCGCGGTGGTCTTTCCCTGCGCCTTGAGATCGGCGAGGACCTCACCGATCGGTGCCGGCATCTGTGTCAGCAACGCGTAGAGGATAATTGCTGCGCCGACGAAGAGAACACCGGCCTGAATGACGTCCGTCCAGATGACCGCCGTGATTCCGCCCATCATCGTGTAGATCAGCGCAACGATCGTGACGATGATGATGGCGTACCTGACGTCGATCCCAGTAATGAACTGGATGACGAGTGACGTTGCATACAGAATCGCGGCCGACGTCAGTGCCTGTGATACCAAGAACACGCCGGATATCACTACCCGAGACGCAGGTCCGAAACGTCGCTCCATGTAATCGTAGATTGACGCCACGCCCGAATTGAAAAAGAACGGCAGGAACACAGTAATGACGACGAAGATGACGAGCGGGTAATTCAGGTGAATCGCGATAACCGCGAGGCTCTCCGAATATGACCAGGCGGGTCCGCCGAGAAAAGAAAGCGCGCTGACGTAAGTCGCCACGACCGAAATCCCGATCGCCCACCATGGCGTTGTACGCCGGCCAAGGTAGAAATCCTCGGCAGTGTCGACCCGCTTGCTGAGCACCCAGCCGAGCACGAGGTTGGCGAAGATATATAGAACCAGGATCGACCAGTTGAGTGTCCCGAAGTCAGCCATGCGATCCCCCTGTGCGTCCGCGCTGAGAAGGACGAATGTACTTCGAATGCAAAATAAGCGCAAACAGCCTATTGCGCGGTCCAACCCCCGTCGACGCGCAAACTGTGCCCGGTAACCCGCGCTGCGGCGGGGGAGACCAGGTACATGACGGCCGCCACGACATCATCGATCGTGGCCAGCTCGCCCATCGGGATCATGCCGTAGACGAAGTCGCGAAACTGCGAGTCCTCGAGCATCGGTCTGGTCAGCGGCGTCTCAACAAACGTCGGCGCGACGGCATTCACACGGATACCCTGCGGCGCAAGTTCCACGGCCATCGCCTTGGTCAGTCCCTCGATCGCGTGCTTCGTCATGCAGTAGACGGTGCGCTTTGGCGAGCCAACGTGTCCCATCTGGGATGACATGTGCACGATGCTGCCGCGCGTTCCCTCCTCGGTCATAACGCGCGCCGCTGCTCGAGCCACGCGAAACGCTGAACGAACATTGAGATCGAGGACGAAATCAAGTGACTCGTCATCGACATCGACGAAGGGCTGCGGTCGATTGCCCCCGGCATTGTTCACTAGAATCGACAATCCCCGAGTTGCCTCGATGCGCTCGAGAAGCTCGTCCGACGTGACATCGGCAGCCCACGCCTCGATGCGTCCCGACGCGTGATCGGCAACCTCTGCCAACTGATCAGCCGACCGGGCGACGGCGATCACACGCGCGCCAGCTTCGGCCATCGCCTCGGCACAGCCTCGGCCGATTCCACGCCCCGCCCCTGTCACGAGTGCCAGCTGTCCCCTTAGTACTTGCTCCATCATGCGCTCCCGAATTGCATGCGCATTCAATATTGCCTAGCATCCGAGTCCATTGGAAGTGACCCGAACGAGGCCCAACTTGCCGAAAGAAGGAAGCAGAGACGGCCGCAAGCGAGCGACATCGTATGACGTCGCCAAACTGGCAGGTGTGTCGCAATCCGCTGTGTCACGCGTGTATCAGGAAGGTGCCAGCGCATCGAAAGCAATGCGCGACCGCGTCCATGCGGCTGCGGCCGAACTTGGCTACCGACCCAATGCCATTGCGCGCGGACTTATCACGCAGCGCTCAAACATGGTCGCCGTCATCATTTCCAAGCAAACAAACCTCTACTATCCCGAGGTCCTGGTGCAGATCACGCAGCACTTTTCGGAGCGCGGCATCCGCGTATTGCTGTTTGCCCTCGATCACGAAAGCGACATCGATTCGATACTCGAACAGATGCTGCAATACCAGGTTGACGGCGTGCTGACCGCCGCGATGATGACGGCGAAGCAGCTCAAGACCGTGGAGTCGATGGGCATCCCGGTCGTTTTCTACAACCGCACGCTGCCCGAGGAACTGGTCAGCTCGGTGCGCTGTGATCAGGAAGAAGGTGAACGCTGGCTGGTCGGCGAACTGATTCGCGCCGGACACCGGAGCTTCGGCATCGTATCGGGCCCGCCCGACTCGACGGTGGGTAGCGAGCGCACAGCCGGCGCCGTCGAGAAGTTGCGGGAAGAGGGCATTACCGACATCACGACGGTAGCTGACAACTACGGCTACGAGACCGGCCGCAGTTGTCTCGCGAAACTCGTAGCCGAGCGCGGCTCGCCACCGGACGCCATCGTTGCCGGTAACGATGTCATGGCGATCGGCTGCATTGACGAAGCGCGCGAGAACCTCGGCCTGCGGGTACCTGAAGATATTTCTATCGTGGGATTCGACGGTGTTGGCCAGGCCCAATATGCGTCCTACCAGGTTACAACGGTCCGCCAGCCCGTCGGCCGCATGACCGAAGCTGCGATCTCGATGCTGCTGGAACGAATCGACGATCCGGAAGTGTCGCCCGAGAAGCGGGCGTTCTCCGGAATGCGGATTCGCGGCAAGTCAGCGCGTTTCCTCGACGAATAAGCACGAGTTCGATGCCCTCGTCCCACGTGCTGTTCCTGCCCGGACTGATGTGCGACCGGCGCCTGTTTGCTGCCCAATCCGCCGCACTCGATATCGAATCATCGGTCGCTGATC
>JAAUXZ010127202.1_pt1 | contig 10752 bp, 10 predicted proteins | sample 7278131 | NCBI WGS metagenome assembly JAAUXZ01 (sample SAMN14350119, study PRJNA611818) | marine sediment metagenome | isolation source: surface marine sediment (3m) | place: French Polynesia: Moorea | collected 2018-08
AGGGACTATCGGACTCCGAGGTCGAGGTGCTCTGCCACCATGGCTTCATTATGGAAATTCCCGCTGACAAGGTGGTTATGAGAGAGGGTCTTGTAGAACGGGAACTGTACCTGGTTCTGCGCGGTGAATACGAGGTTCAGATAGACGCAAAAGTGCTTGGCGTGCTGAGCGAAGGTGACGTATTGGGTGAAGTGTCTTTTTTCAATAATCCAGGCGAGCGTGTGGCCACGGTCCGCTCATTGACGCCAGGGCGCGTCATGGTACTGGAACGCCATTTTCTGGAACATTTAATTCCCTCGCATCCGCAGCTAGCCTGTCGCCTGCTTACAAACCTCGGACGTATCCTCTCGAGACACCTGACCATGGCGCTGCACGCCTATCTCGACAGTGAGTAACTTAAGCAGCCTGCGCTAATGCACTCCATGAGCGATGACCTTCACATTGAAGTGGCCGCCTCTGGGAAGAGACTGTTAACAATACCCAGCCAAGACTCAGAATCGATCCAAACCGCACCTTCAACTATTCAATGTGCCAAAGTTATCGCAGTAGCCCATTTATAATCACAATGTTTATAAAAGGTGGGAATTCTTTTAATTTTATAACGGCCAAAAAATTAATATGAGCGGAATAGAAACGAGAAGAATCAAAATTTCTAACGGTAATCCCATGCGCCAATAGTCACCAAATCGATAACCACCCGGCCCCATGATGATCGTATTATTTTTATGACCGATGGGTGATAGAAAAGCACATGAAGCCGCTACTGCCACCCCCATTAACATTGCATCGGGGTTCACTTGAAGACTCTCTGCAATCGATACCGCTATCGGGGCCGCAATGAGCACTGTGGCCACATTATTTAACACATCAGACAGCGTCATGGTCACCACCATTAATAAAACCAAAATAGCGACTGCAGGCCAGCCTTGGGTTATGTTTACAATGGCTTCTGCAATTAAGGTTGTGCCACCGGAATTTTCTAATGCCGCTCCTAACGGGATCAATGAAGCCAACAGAATAAGGACAGAACCCTGGATGGAATCATAGGCTTGTGACAGTGAAATCACCTTGAGTACAAGATAAAGCACCACACATGCGGCCAATGCAATGGGTAAATAAATAAACCCAAAACTGGCTAATAAAATAGAAACCGCAAAAAGTGTAATGGCCAGCCATGCTTTTTGATATTGAATGACCTGTAAACCACGGGGTGCAAGTGGTAACACACCCAGCCAATTGATCACATCATCGATTTGATCTTCATCTCCCATCAATAGCAAAACGTCTCCGGGTTGAATAACGAGCTTTCTAACACGGTCCCGAAATGGCTTCCCTTCTCGTGATACTCCAAGCAACATGATGCCATGTCTGTAAAGCAAACGAAGGTCTAGAGCGGAACGCCCTGTGATACGAGACTCAAGAGGCACTGTAGTTTCAACCATGGATAAGGTGCCAGTGAAAGCCCCATTGTGTTTTTCTGACCTGGAATAAGATAATTTCAGTGCGGTGGCAAAACTCTCAACTGACTTCGGCCCTGCTTCGAGAACCAGTAAGTCTCCTTTACGAATGATCTCACGCAAAGCCCTGCCCGGTAAGCGCTTTCCATTTCTGACTAAACCCAGGATAAGCACATCATTTTCTTCAGCCAAGTCATTGAGTTCTTTAATGGATTGCCCTATTGCGCTAGAACCTTCTGCCACTCCTATTTCAATGACATAACCTTCAAGGTTACTGAGTTCATTGGCCGCATTGTGTTTAGATCGATCAACGGGTACCAGTCGCCAACCTATCAGCGCCACAAAAGCCAAGCCGGCGAACGCAACGCCAAGCCCCACTGGCGCAAAATCAAACATTTTGAAAGGCGCTCCTAGAGCCGTTTCCCTGAATTGAGAAATAACGATATTGGGAGGCGTCCCAATCAAAGTCACCATGCCTCCCAGAATGGTTGCAAAAGATAGTGGCATTAGAGAAAGGGCTGGGGATCGCTTAGCTTTATTGGCTGCCTGCATGTCAGCAGGCATTAAAAGAGCCAGAGCAGCAACATTATTCATAAAAGCAGAGAGTACAGCGCCGAGGAAGCCCATAGATGCAATATGAAAGGGTAATGGACGTTGTGAATCTACAACCTTACTCGTCAACATTTCTATGGCGCCAGATTGGGAGAGCGCACGCGAAATAATTAAAACCAGTGCAATAATAATGACTGCAGGATGGCCAAATCCAGAGAAGGCCTGGTCCGCTGGAATAACCTGAAGGATAAGGCCTACAACCAGTGCTGAAAAGGCCACCAGGTCATATCGCCATTTACCCCATAGCAACAATCCCAGAACGGCTGCCATTAATGAAAATATGATTACTTGTTCATTTGTCATGCCTGATGTTTTTTTGCAGTCGTACCGAGACTATTTCGACGAAATCAACTCACCCACCAAAAACCTGTTTTAGCAATTCCGTCGTTCTTTCTTGAGGATTCTCACGTATTTTCTTTTCTTCCTCGGCGATTTTCACAAACAGGCCCTCCATAGTTTTGTCGGTGACGTACCGGTCTACATCGTAATCTTCCAGATTGATATACTCACCCGCAAAACCCATTTTATCGTACATTGTTTTATAAACCTTGGTGACACCAGTCTTGGCGGTTGCATCCTGCACGATGGGTGAAATCTGTCGACGCAGGTCATCACTACCCACCCGCTTCAGGTACTGGGTTGCCGCATCAGTCTCACCGTCAAGAATTGCACGGGCATCCTCAACGGTCATCTGCTTAATGGCCTCTTTCAACACATTGAGTGTTAGGGGTACTGCCTGTTCTGCTGCGCTATTCATAGTCATCTCGAATTCGTCGGCGTACTTGTCCTGCCCCACCTTTCTAAGAATCTTCTCTACCGATTGAAGGCTTTCCGGCATAGGAATCCTGACCTTGGGATTGTTTTCAAAGCCACCGGCTTTGCCAAGTTCCTCCACCGCGAAGTCCGCACCCTTGTCGAGGGCCTGCTTCAGTGCATTAGCGATCTGTTCATTACTGAGTGCCACCTCCACCATCTTGGAGGTATCACCAGATTTCACTGCATCGATGACTTCATCGGTTTTTTTCTCGAACCAGTCGAACCAACCTGCCTGGGTGGTAGTGGCCGTAATCAGGGTAATGGAAAACGCAGTCAACAAAATTAAAGTTTTCATAGAAGATAAGATGTATTCAATCGGGCGGGCATTGTAAAACGAGCCGGGACAGTTTGCAGCATGATTCACTTTATTTTACAAAACTTCACGGTTGTCAGGCCTGTTAGCGAACATATGAAACGGGCCCTAAACAGGATCATCAAAGATCAGCTGTAAAAGCCTGCTTTTGTAGAAGAAGCCTTGTTAAGTAATATTAGAATCGTGGTGTGTCTTTCAATTAAAAGACAGTAAGAGTCAATTGCATAACAGGCCCTTTATAAATCAAGAATTTCACCGGGTACAGGCACATGGGCTGATAAACCGAGTTCTGATTCCAGTTTATGTCGAAATGCCTGTTTGGAAGCATCTTCACCATGTACTACGTGCACTTGAGGACGATTGCTGAAACTTCCCACCCAACGCATTAGGTCATCCGCATCCGCATGGGCGGAAAGACCACCCACGGTATGGATGCTCGCTTTCACTCTGTATTCATCACCGAAAATTCTTACCGAGGAATGGCCATCAACCAGTTTTCTTCCGAGTGTGCCATTGGCCTGATAACCGACAATCATGATATGTGAACCGTTATGTGAAATATTCTGTTTCAGATGATGAAGAATACGTCCACCCGTCATCATCCCGCTGGCCGAGATAATAATGGCACCACTTTTGATGCGATTGATTGCCATGGACTCCTCAGGTGATGACGTAAAACGCAAGTTTCGTAGGTGCGGCATTTCTTTGATTTTTTTGCGCAGCTTGGTTGCTTCCTCGTCATAGAGATGAGGGTAATCCCAATACACCTTGCTGGCCCTGATCGCCATGGGGCTATCCAGAAAAACCATCCATCGATCCAGGCCCCACTCCTCGTAATATTTCCCCAGGTAGTAGAGAATTTCCTGGCTACGACCAATGGAAAAAGCCGGAATGAGCAGGTTACCTTTTTTATGGCCCGCATCACTGATGATTTGCCCTATTTCTTCGATGGTACTCTGCCGGTCTCTGTGCAGGTGATCCCCATAGGTGCTTTCCATGATGACATGATCCGCTTCTGTAATCACCGCAGGGTCATTCAGGATCGGTGTGTCGTATTGACCCAGATCACCACTGAAGACGATTTTTCGCTGTTTCCCTCCTTCATTCAACCAAATTTCCACGCTGCATGATCCCAGGATATGGCCTGCATCCTGAAACCGGATTTGTACACCATTCAGAATTTCTTTTTGCTCCCGATAACGCAATCCCACCACATTGCTCAAGGCCTCCTGGGCATCTTTAACGGTATACAGCGGTTCAATCATTGATTTACCATTCCGCTTCCGACGCTTGCTCATGTATGCAGCATCCTTCTCCTGTAAATAGGCGGAATCCTGTAACAGAATATCAAGTAAATCAGCAGTCGCATTCTGGGCATATATTGGCCCGGTGTAACCCTGTTTCACGAGTAAAGGAATGCGCCCGGAATGATCAATATGTCCGTGACTGAGGACAACGGCGTCAATCTCATCAGGCGAGAAGGGAAAAGGCCGGCGGTTTTTTTCCATTTCTTCACGCCGTCCCTGAATCAGCCCACAATCCAAAAGAATGGTTTTACCCGCATTATGGATGATATGACATGATCCGGTTACACCGCTGGTTGCACCATAAAATTCAATCTGCACTGGACTCTCTCCTAATGGTCATTTTTTATTGCACGCGCCTGATAAAAGTTTGTCTGTTTGATATTACTCACTGACCAGTAATTCACGCATCTCGTTAAAACGAGCCTGTTCTTTTGCGTCTACTTTTGGATATTCTATTGCGAGTGATTCCAGTGTTTCCCTAATAATTCGTGCCACAGTCAATCGCATATAAGGCTTATTGTCTGCAGGTATTGCATACCAGGGCGCCCAGGGTCGGGAAGTTGCTTTCAATGCTTCTGCATAGGCAGACATATAATCATTCCAGTACCCCCTCTCCACTACGTCATTCGCAGAAAATTTCCAGTTTTTTTCGGGTTCATCGAGGCGCGATAAAAAGCGTTTACGCTGCTCTTCCCTGGAGACGTTGAGCCAGAATTTCAATATCACGGTCCCATTTCTGGACATATGCTTCTCGAAGTCCCTTATCGATTCAAATCGTTGTTCCCATACATTATTCAAATCCAGTGATGCGGGTAATTGCTGATATTTGAGGTACTCGGGATGTACTCTGACGACCAGCACTTCTTCATAATAACTGCGATTAAAAATACCAATGCGCCCTCGCTCAGGAAGGCTGCAGGTGGTACGCCATAAAAAATCATGATCCAGTTCTCTGGAGCTCGGTTTCTTGAAAGAAAACACCTGGCAACCCGCAGGATTAATACCGCTCATTACAGCCCTAATAGTACTATCCTTGCCTGCTGCATCCATGGCTTGAAACACCAACAGCAAGGCATGCCGGTCATGCGCATAAAAAACACGTTGTAAATCATGCAAATGTTTGACTTCTTGCCTGAGTTGCTTTTTGAGTGATTTATTTTTCACGCCTCCTTCAACGAGTGTCGGAAACGTATCATGAGAAAAAGAACCATCAAAGTTCACCAAATAAGGGCTCGATATCGCTTCAAACATATTTTTCTCGCTTTTTTACTATCGTCTATTCACCAAACCTATCATTCATGCGCATCAAATACCTTGCGGATTTTATCTGCCATTGCTGTCAGTTCATGCTCAGTAGCAGGCTGGGCTCTTTTGGGATCCAGGTCATGACCCGAATGAATAGGAATTAAGTGTACATGAATATGGGGTACGGCAAAGCCTTCGACCATAATACCGATGCGCTTGGCCTTGTTTGCTTGTTTAAGAGGTTCTGAGATTAACTTCGCTCGAGAGAATAAGGCACCCAATTCATTAGTACCCAGGTCAAATATATAGTCCTCGTGTGCTTTGGGGATCAGTAGTGTGTGACCGGGATTAATCGGATTGATATCGAGAAATGCCAGGTAGTCATCATCTTCCCAGATTTTGTGTGATGGAATATTCCCAGAAAGAACGTTACAAAAGACACATTCAATCATGATCGCTCCAATACAATATCATTACCCTACTCATTTGTTGGCAAAAACATCACTGAGCACTTCTCGATGGGTTTGTTCTGAAAACATTGAATTGGAAATACGGACATTGGGCATATGCAGACAGTTATCCAATACATTTTTACCATGAACGTATAACAGTTTGGGTTTGACATTAACATGGGGCATTTTACTTTGTGCATACTGCAGACTCTCCCATTCGACCATCACCAGGTACTCGGCAGGCAATGTATAGCCCTCCCATACCTCTGCAGTTCGTTTTAATTTACTCCCAGAGCTGTCTTTTAAATCCTCCAACAAGGACTCCACGGTGGCATGTCCACTACCTAATGTCGATAACCCGATTCGTTTAAGAATTTGGAAGCCGACCATACCGGGTGACTCCATCAGCAAATTAAGGGTTTCAATTTCACCCTGCTCAAATTCGTCTTCTTTTCCAGGTTTGACTCGATGTGTGGCCAAGACCGATACCGTTTCACCACTATCAATGGCATAACCACTGGTGTCCCCAACTGCACTTTTTTTGAGCCATTGGTTATTCGAAATCAGTTTGGGTAGATTACTGTAGACAATTCGATAGACAGGCTCTTCGGGCCCTTCCAGTAATACCTCACCGCATCTGGCGCATGTATCGACGACAACATCTTCAAACGTTTCATGGAAGAGCTCATGCGCTTCAACAGAATTCCAATACGTCATTTGATCAATCCAGATATGGGATAACTCCGTTCCCATGTCGGTACTCGCCCCCCAACGCATACCCATGGGGCATGCTCCCAACTGCTTCATGAGGTCAAAACCAGAGAAACCAGGCGTTAATGCCGTTGTCAGACACATTTTGGAACTCGCCTGCTTCATCATGGACATGAGGTTGGGATCATTTTTTACCAGGACCCGATTGATAGCCACGTATAAAGGTGAACTGGGTTCGGCGTCGTAGAGTTGCTTGGCAATATCGCGATTCATAGTAGGCCTCTCTTACTGAGATGAACAATAGATACTTAAAAAAAAGCCCCGCACTACGTCAGGGCTCGAAGCGGAGTTTGTATTATTTCTAACTTAGATCTTCAATCTTGGCATCCGGCGCATTTTTCTTAACCGACTCGATACCATTGTCTCGCGCAGCCACCGATTCATAGGATTCACTGGTTCCGATAACCTGATTGTTACCCGCTTTCAGATTAAACATATGCTTTCCCGATTTAGTTTCCTTTCGCTCGTAACGGGCATCATCAGGGGCATTTTTTTGTACAGACGCTATTCCATTTTCACAGCCTGATTTAGCCTTGTAACCTTCACTGGCCAAAATGGCCTGGCCATTGCTTGCCTTTAAACGAAAACGGAATTCTCCGCGTTTGTCTTGATAGATTTCGAATTTACCTGCCATAATAATTTCTCCTATTGATAATTAACATTCAAGTGAAATGAGTTCACTGTATTTACATTGATATTGAAAAGAGATGGCCTTAAGCCTTCGTATTATTTACCGAACAACTTATTAACCAGACCCATTGCGCCTCCGACACCCCCTATTGAATCCAACAAAGAACCACCTTGGCTTGCTTTGTCGACTATTTGTGGCATGGCGTCTTCCAAACCACCAATGGCCTCTTCTTCGCTGAGTCCAAGTTGAGAAGCAAAAGCGGAAACCTTTTCTTTACCAAATAGATTACTAACCTGGGTACCTGAAATAGCCTGGTTTTGCCCATCACCGAGCCAGGATTGAAGGACATCATCCAAACCTTGTTTATGCATTCCCGACATGAGTGACTTGATGTCCAGTTTTCCTTGGCCACCACTCAGCCCAGTTAAGGCCCCCATTAAATTAGAAAGATCAAGATTGCTACCGGCATTACCACTCCGTGGACTATTCATGAATGCTTTGGCACCAATTTTTAATAGTTGATTCATATTCATACAATTCTCCTCAGGGTCGATGGTTACCAGGTTTTAGGGGGAATACGTATTTTCTGTCCGGGATATATAAGATCGGGATCTTTGATAACTTCTCTGTTCGCTTCAAAAAGTTTTGGATAGTCCATTGCATTGTTATAAAAATGCTTAGCAATTTTTGACAGGCTATCTCCACTGACAATCGTGTAGTATTGAACTTCTGGTTCTGGAGCAGGTGCATCGATATTGTCGATGTTTACTTCGGTGACCCCCTTGACATTGCCTGCCAGCAGCACGACTTTTTCAACTACCTCTGCTGATTCAGCTTTCCCACTTAAGTCGACTGTTCCATCATTGAATGTAACACCCAAATCAGTAATGCCCGGATTGTTATCTTCTATACTTTCTTTTATTTTTTCAGCCGGATCATCATTACTACCAAATAATTTTTTGCCCATATCTTTGGCAAAATCAAATAAGCCCATCTTGTTCTCCTAATGATTTGAAACGCTTCAATTTCTTAAAAAATTGATGCTTCAAAACAATATACGGGAAATGATGAAGGAGACCTATAGGTCAACTGTTAGCAATTGTTAAATGTCATATTTGACCTGATCCAATGAGGTAAAAGAGATCTGGATATAACAGAAGGAAGAAGGAGTAGAAAAGATTTTGGCCTTTGACAGAAGCATAATCCTCCAAACTATTTACTTGAGACTGGGAATACCTGATTCCGGCCAAAGCGGTCTTTCATTTTTCTACATTAATAGAACAGGCACAAAAAAGCAGGCCCTGTAAGGCCTGCTTAATCGTGTTATTGACTTCTAAATATCAGTCATCAATCGAGTTGGATGACCGCATCGATTACGTGAATGATGCCGTTAGAAGCTCGAATATCAAACGTGGTCACTAGAGCACCATCAACGGTAAATTCACCCGAGTCGATGGCAAGGTTAACGGTCTCTCCGCCCACGGTTGGAACATCTGCACCATTGAGGGTGAATGCTGTGACAGAATCAACTGAACCGGCAACAACGTGTTTCAGTAGAATGTCACGCAATGTTCCATTGGGAGTTGCCAGCAAATCATTGAGTGTTGCAGGCGGAATCGCAGCAAACGCATCGTTGGTTGGTGCAAAAACGGTGAATGGTCCTGGGCCCGACAGAGTAGCTACCAAATCATCGGTAGCACTGAGAGCAGTAACCAAAGTACTAAAGTCTGAATTGCCTTGTGCGATTTCAACAATATTACTGGTTGAAGCTGCTGTATCATCAGGTGGCAATAACACCGTATCTATAGCATGGATGATACCGTTGCTGGCGTCCACGTTCGGTTCAATAATTTTCGACAGGTTGGCGAACAACTCTGCTCCACTTAAAGACAGCGCCATATCATCAGTGTTGCCCATCTCAACGGTATTACCGGCAATCGCAATTGCAGCTGATGCATTTACCTCTTTACCTACAATAACATGGTAAAGCAAGACATCCCGTAATGCATTCGGATCACTGGTCAATGAACTTAAAACGTCAGGATCAAGCTTGCCAAATGCCGCATCGGTGGGTGCAAATACGGTGAACTTACCTTCGGAATCGGTTAGCACTGCATCTAATCCCGTCGCAGTTAGTGCACCCAGTAAAGTTTCAAATATACCCAATGAATCGGCGACGGCTGCAATGTTACCCGAGTTAGGATCATCATCGGTGGGTAATAACACAGTATCTATGGCGTGGATAATGCCATTGCGTGCTTGAATGTCTGCTTCTACAACTTCGGAGGCATTGATGAATAAGCTGAAGTCTTTGAGCGCCACACCCACTTCATCGGTGTTAGCCGTCGTCACAGTTGTTCCTGCAGCAGCAATGGCAGCTGAAGAATCGACTTCAATATCTGCCAGTACGTGGTACAGCAAGATATCGCTCAATTTTTCCGGGTCGTTTATTAATGAATCCAGAACAGCAGGATCAATCTTGGCAAACGCTTCGTCCGTCGGGGCAAAGACTGTGAACTCACGATCCACATCGGCCAGAACTTTGTCTAATCCAGTTGCTTCGAGAGCTGAAACTAAAGTGGTATATGAACCTTCGAATTTTAACTTTTTAACGATATTGTATTTATCACAACCCGACAGCATGATCGCTATCAGGGGTATTAAGAGTAGTTTGTATGAAATCCTCATTGGTGTCTCCGAATTGAATTCTGAAAAATCTTATTCGCCACATGAATAAGCCACGGTGGGATGTTAGAAACTGAGACGTCCAAGAATTGTTAAGTTGATGTGAAATCTATGTGAAAAGTGTCAAGATATCGTGAAGATCGTGTGAATATTTATAACAAACCTATCTAAATCTAATTCATGAATCCTAGAAATATGTTTATTGTTTCAAACAATCACAATTACCCAGGTCCATTTTCAGTAAAAGTCTGCCAAATACACTTTAACGCTCTGTAATACATTGGATTGAATGACGATTATCGGTAAACAGTCATTGGAAGGAATATGATCACACAGCCGCTAACGACCCGTTTCAGTCACTCGCCTTTGCGGGCTAACACTTGCAAATTCAGGTTTCTGTTTTATAGGCTGCTTTGAATAATTCCGCATAACCTAATTCAACGAAGAACATGAAGGATACCGC
>JAAUXZ010022419.1_pt1 | contig 10740 bp, 9 predicted proteins | sample 7278131 | NCBI WGS metagenome assembly JAAUXZ01 (sample SAMN14350119, study PRJNA611818) | marine sediment metagenome | isolation source: surface marine sediment (3m) | place: French Polynesia: Moorea | collected 2018-08
ATAGAGGCCGCGTTCGCCGCCGCCGGACCACAGGGGCCCCTGTACAGCGACGAGAATCGTGTTGGAGTCGCGAGGGTCTATACGGATCATGCCGATGCGTTCAGACTTCTCGAGCCCCATGTTTTCCCAGGTCTTGCCACCGTCGCGGCTGCGATAGATGCCGTCGCCGTAAGCGACGTGGCGACCACTGACGTTCTCGCCCGTACCTACCCAGACGGTATTCGGATCGTTGGGGTCAAGCGTGATGCAGCCGATCGAATACGAACCCTCGTTATCGAAGATCGGATCCCAGGTCGTGCCGGCGTTGACGGTCTTCCAAACGCCGCCACTACCAACAGCGACGTACCAGGTACTCGGATCGGTTGGGTCGATGACAATGTCGGCAATTCGGCCCGACATGAAGGCCGGACCGATACTGCGGAATTCCAGGCCCTTGAAGGTCGCTTCGTTGAAGCCTGGCTCCGCGTCCTGTTCTTCCTGCGCATGTGCGGTGACTGCGGTCAGCGCCAACAACACGATGAGTTTGGTGATTCTCATGATGACCCCTCTACTTGCGTTTCTTCTTCGGCCTGGGTGCCGGAAGTTCTTTTTCTGTTATGACGAGCAACTCGGTGAGCCACTCTGCATCTTCGATCTCGTCCTGCACGAGAAACGAGTCTTTCGCGCCCGGATACGGCGGCGCCTCGACCGGCAGGCCAATATAGGCGCGTCCGGCCGCGGTCGGTTTTACGAACAGCTGATTATCGCATATGAGGGCAACGACCTTGCCGTTCATATACAGCGTGGTGCCACCGAACATATGTCGATACGTGACTTCGCAGCCGTTTTCGACCTGGTCGATGACATAGTCAATGAAGTCCTGGTCATTCGGCATTGCCATCAACCTCATTGCGCAGCGGCAGAGACGGTTGCGCACCCATGCGTGTTGCGGCCAGCGATGCTGCCGCGCAGGCAAATCGCAGCGCAAGCTCGGGCGGTTGTTCTTCGACGAGTGCGACAGTTAGTGCCGCTGTAAAGGTGTCGCCGGCCCCGGTCGCGTCGATGGCGTCGATCGACGGCGGCCGCGCCTCTGCGATGACTTCGCCATCACGTTCCAGCGTCGCGTTATCCGCACCGCGGGTAGTCGCGACGAGGCCATGACAAGCGGTCAGCGTCGATCCGTACCACGCCGCTTCGGTTTCGTTGACGACGACGAGGTCGGCTCGCCGCAGTATTGCGACGTCGACTTCCGTTGCCGGCGCCAGGTTGACGCAGAAGAAACCGTCATAGCGCCGAGCCACGTCAGCAATAACATCGGCTGGCACTTCGAGCTGGCAAATAAGTGCGTCGCTTTCGGGCGTCGCGATATCGTCCGCCCGCAGCGTACGATTTGCGCCGGGCGCAACGACAATCTGGTTTTCGCCGTCTGGCGCAACGGCAATCAGCGCGGTGCCAGTAGCCGTGTCCGGCACTACGCGGCAGTCGTCGAGATTTACCCCACCCTCCCGCAACAGCACGAGTGCGTCGGCGGCGGAGGTATCGTCACCCACTCTTGCAACGAGAGACACCTGCGCCCCAAGTCGCTGTGCCGCGAGAGCCTGGTTCGCGCCCTTCCCTCCCGGGAAATGATGCAGCTCAGCGCCGGTGACCGTCTCGCCAGGCGCCGGCAGCCGCGCCGCGTTGGCGACAATATCGAGATTGACGGAGCCGATGACGGTGACTGTCGCCATGATCAACTCCCGAACCGCGCGAGCCGCTCGACCAGCAGGTCGTAAAACCCGTCGGCATCCACTTCAAAGGTCCAGTCGACGTTATGCGGACGATCGGTAACGTGCCAGAAATCGACGGCCGTGTGGCCGAGCGTCAGCTCGGAATCCTTCTCGACAGAAATATTGCAGCGCTTGGTTGCAAACAGGTCCGGCCGCAGCAGCCACGCAACCGTACACGGATCGTGTAGCGGCGCGCCTTCTGAACCGTACTTCTTCGTGTCGTAGCGATGAAAGAAACTGAGCATGCCGGCTGTTGCTGCTGCGACATCGTTACCGACCTCGCGAATGCGCGCGACACGCTCGCGCGTCGACAGCACCTGGTGAGTAACGTCGAGACCCATGGCTGTGATGGGCTTGCCGCAGTTGTAGACGATGTCGGCGGCATGGGGATCGACAAGGATATTGAACTCGGCAGAGGGTGAGCGATTGCCACCCTCGCGCATGGCGCCACCCATCGATACGATCTGCCGGATACCGCGCAAGACGTCGGGACTTCGTCCGATCGCCGCCGCGATGTTGGTCATCGGTCCGGTCGGTACGAGCGTGATGCTGTCCGGCTCGGCGTCGACGAGCGTTTCGACGAGAAAGTCCACGGCATGTCGATCGACCAGCGGCGTCTCTGGTTCAAAGACATCGACACCGTCGATGCCCGTGTTGCCGTGAATATACTCAGCCGTTATCGGCGCGCGTACCAGCGGCCTGTCGCAGCCGGCGAACACCGGCAGGTCCTGGCGCCCGGCGATATCGCACATCATGCGCGCATTACGCTGCGTCAGCTCGAGCGGCACGTTACCGGCGACGGTTGTCACGCCGAGGATCTCGAGTTCGTCGGGCGATCCCATCGCGAGGAACAGGGCGACGGCGTCGTCCTGCCCCGGGTCGCAGTCGATGATGACCGGACGCGCCACCACGTCGTCAGAATGTCAGCAGCAGACCGGCGAGCGCGGCACTCATGAGGTTGGACAGCGAGCCCGCGAGCACTGCCTTGAGGCCGAGCTGGCCAATCAGGTCGCGTTTCTCGGGAACGAGCACGCCGAGACCACCGAGCAGGATCGCGATCGACGACAGGTTGGCGAAGCCGCACAGCGAGAAGGTCGTGACTGCATACGTACGTGGGCTCATGCCGGCCAGGTAGTCATTGAGGTGCGAGAACGCAACGAACTCATTGAGAATCAGCTTCTCGCCAAACAATGCACCGGCGGCTTCTGCTTCTTCCCACGGAACACTCAGCAGGAACATAAGCGGTTGAAACAGTTTGCCCAGCAGGAACTGCAGGGTAATTCCCTCAATGCCGACGAGACTGAAGAGTCCGCCGACCAGCCCGTTGAACAACGCGATTAACGCGACGAACGCGATGAGCATCGCACCGATGTTCGCCGCGAGACGCAGTCCGTCAGTGGTGCCCGATGCGGCGGCAAGGATGACGTTCTTGTGCTCGCTTCGCTCCATCAGAAGTTGCTCGTGCTCGGACGAACGCACGACCTCGTCGTCCGGCATGATGATCTTGGCCATGAGCAGCCCACCCGGTGCCGCCATGAACGCGGCCGCAAGCAGGTATTTGAGTTCAGCACCCATGAGCGCGTAGCCGGCCAGCACCGTTCCGGCGATGGAGGCGAGCCCCGATACCATGACCGTGAACATCTGTGCCTCGGTCAGGCCTTTAAGATAGGGCCTGACGACGAGCGGCGCTTCGGTCTGCCCGACGAAGATGTTGGCCGCCGCGTTCATTGACTCAACGGCACCGGTACCGATTACCCGATGCAGGAATCCGCCCACAATCTTGACGACCCACTCCATGATGCGGAGGTGATACAGCACCGACATCAGTGCCGAGAAGAAGATGATGATCGGCAGGACGTTGATCGCAAAGCTGAATCCCTCTCCCTCAATCGGAACCAGGGAGCCGAACACCATGTTGATGCCGTCTTTGGCGTAATTGATCACGGCCATGACACCGTTGCTGAGCTTGTCGATGCCCGCACGTCCGGTGTCCCAGTAAAGGACGATGGTCGCGACGACGACCTGCAGCGCGAAGGCAGCGCCGACAATGCGCAGATTGATGGCCTTGCGATTGCTGGAGAACGCGAACGCGATCGCGAGAATGGCAACGATCCCGGCAATGCCGATGAAATTGGACATGGATCCCCCAGGGATTTCTTATTCTTAGGGGGATAGTTTACCGCATCGCGGCGGCTTAACCCGTCAAAATCTCCGCAACAACGGCTCGTTCGCCAGGCGGCGTTTCGCCCAGTTCGATGGCCTGCAGCAGGTTCTTCTCGGCGGCCTCGGCATCGGCATCGCTTGCCGCATGCACGATTGCCAGCGGACGGTCACCAGAGAGCTCGGTGCCGATCGGCGCAATCTCGCTGAAGCCCACCGAGAGGTCGAGTTTCTGGCCAACTTCGCGTCGACCGCCGCCGAGTTCAATAATTGCGTTGCCCACGGCGCGGGTGTTTACGGCCGTAACGATGCCGTTGGCGTACACCTGTCGCGTTACCGGCGCCTGCGGAAGGTGTGACGCCGCGTTGTCCATGAAATCGGCCGGTCCGCCGAGCGCCGTTACCATGCGGCCAAACACTTCGGCAGCCGCGCCGCTTGTCACGGCCTCGTCGCAGCGCCGCATCGCCGTATCGCGGTCCTGTTCGATACCGCCGATCAACAGCATCTCCGCACACAGCTTGATCACAACCTCATCGAGGCGCGGCTCACGATATTCATCGCGCAGGAAGCGCACTGATTCATCGATCTCCAGCGCGTTGCCGGCGGTACTGCCGAGTACTTCATTCATATCGGTAAGTAGCGCATGCGTGCGCAGGCCGGCTTTCGACGCCGTACCGATAATGCTGTGTGCCAGTTCGCGTGCGCGCTCCTGCGTTTCCATGAACGCCCCTGAGCCCACCTTGACGTCCATGACAAGACAGTCGAGACCGGCGGCAATCTTCTTGGAAAGAATCGAAGCAGTGATCAACGGCACGGACTCGACGGTACCCGTGACGTCACGTATTGCGTAGAAACGCCGATCAGCCGGTGCGAGATCCGTCGTCTGACCAATGATCGCGCAGCCGACCTCCCCGACTGTCTTGCGGAACAGCTCGAAGTCCGGCGTCGCGTTGTAACCCGGAATCGCCTCGGCCTTGTCGGTCGTTCCTCCCGTGTGACCGAGGCCACGGCCCGAGATCATCGGCACGTAGCAACCGCACGCGGCGACAATGGGTGCGAGCATAAAGCTGACCTTGTCGCCGACACCGCCCGTCGAGTGTTTATCGACGACCGGGCCGTCGAATCCCGCATCGCTCCAATCGAGCACCGTGCCTGAATTCGCCATCCCGAGCGTCAGCGTGGCCGCTTCGTCGAAACTCATCGAATTCAGGAAGACCGCCATCGCAAGTGCCGATACCTGCTCGGCCGGCAAGCTTTCATCGGCGAGACCGGCGACAAAGAACGCGATCTGCTCGTCGGTCAATTCGCCGCCGTCACGCTTGGTCCGTATGACGTCCGTAAATAGCATTGCTTTAGTTGAATCCTCTCAGGGGCAGGTCCTCGCTGCGCTGCAGCCAGTTCTCCGCCGGATAGTGGCACGCCCCGTCGATCACATGCAGCGTGTACGCATGCCGCGATTTCGGCGACCGATTGGCTGCACTGAGGTGTGGCGCGCGCCCATCGAATACAACCAGTGTGCCCGCCTTAACCTCAGCAGCGATTTTGCGATCTTCGGGCCACGGCGTGTCATCAAGCGTTTCTGTTACGAGCTTTCCGTCGGGTTTGCGGTAGTTGCGCTTTTTGAGCGGCAGCTTGTGTGCGCCCGGAATGAACTGCATGCAACCGTTCTCGAGCGTGGCGTCTTCGAGTGCAAACCAGAAGCCAACACAGGACTCGGGGTCGGTATAGATGTAGGTCGAGTCCTGGTGGCAGGCGACCTCGCCACCGATTTTCGGCGGCTTGAAGATGTACATCGACTGCAGAATTTTCGGCTCGTCGAAGCCGATACGCCTGGCGACCTCGGCGAGTGCGGGCGTTCGCGAAAACGCGTCGAAGACCGGGTCGAGATCGTGCATCGCATGCCCCATTTTGTTCAGGCAATGCTCTTTCGACTGTCGTAACTCGCCGTGTTCGTCGAAGGCGTCATTCTCGAGAAAGAAACGGATTTTGTCGCCGGACTCGATGAAATAATCGTCGTCCAGCTGCTCCTGGCCAGTCGTGGAAAACACGCTGCGGACCGAGGACGGATCGAAACCGTCAACCAGCTCCAGAGCGCGGGCACGCAAATCGTCGCATGAGCTTGTGGAGACGAAGTTGCGCAACACGAGTACGCCGGCCGCACGGTAGGCGTCCACCATGGCGCCCGTCAGCTGCCCCGCTGGCGGGGCATCGTACGCCGGAATCTCAGCAATGACAGGATCGTCAGTCGTCACGGTGTCTCACCCTAGAGCATCGATTTGACGCAAACAAGCAAAGTGTTCAGCTATACTTTCGCGCAAACGGAGATCGTTTCCGTATAACCATCAACAAAATCGTAACCTTTCCCGAGGGGAACAAGAATGAAGAACCACAGGGTAAAGGGCTTAGCACTAGCATCGGTTGCAACCGCACTGGCAGTCTCGCCGGCCGCGTTTGCGCAGAATGGCGACAGCAACGCCCTCATCGAAGAAATCATGGTCACCGCGACGAAACGCGAAGCCAGCATCTACGAGGTGCCGGTCGCAGTCAGTGCATTCGAAGGTGACAAGCTCGCCCAGCAAGGCATCGTTGACATCGTCGATATCGGCAAATTTGTGCCGAATCTCAACATCACGCAGTTCTCGGCGGGGCATAACTCTTCGTCCAACCCGTTCATCCGCGGCATCGGTCTGCAGGACCACCTGATTACGACGGACCCCGGCGTCAGTGTTTACGTTGACGGCGTATATCTCGGTCGCCAGGTCGGTCAGAACTGGAGTCTGTCGAATATCGAGCGCGTCGAAGTACTGCGTGGACCGCAAGGCACGCTCTACGGACGTAACTCGATCGGCGGAGCCATCAACCTTATTACGAAGACGCCGGGTGCAGACCCGGGTGCTCGCGTCAGCCTCGAAGTCGGCAGTCGCGATCGTCTGAATGCCGATTTCTACGGTGACACGCAGCTAAGCGATGCGATTGCCGTATCGTTGACTGGCGGCTTCAAGAAGCGCGGCGGCGTCGGCACATTCCTGAACCTGCCTAACGCCGGTGTACGCGTCGGTGAGATGCAGGAAGTATTCGGCCGTCTCGCGTTCCGCTTTGAGCTGTCTGACGACGCGACGCTCACCGTTGCGGCCGACGCTAACGATGGCGAAGGCGGCCTGCGGCCCTACACGACGCTGATCGACGAGCTGCCGAACGGCGCGGTTTACGGTGCAGGTTACCGTAACTCTGACGTCTCTCTGGACCCGTACGACAACAACACGGGACAGCAGAGCCAGGCGCTCGTGACCAATGCGGCGTCCGGCGTTGCGCTGACGCTCGACTGGGCGCTGAACGACAACTACAGCGCCAAGGTTATCGCCAGCCAGCGCCAGTCGGAGTACAAGTCCGGTCTGGACGATGACAGCTTCTTCGATGACTTCCTGTCGTTCCCCGAGATCGGCAAGGCAGATCAGACATCGGTCGAAGTCCAGGTCAACGGTACGTTCGATCGCTGGGACTTCGTGTCGGGCGTCTACTACTTTGAAGAAGACGGCGAAAACAATCAGGACCCGACTGTGTTCCTGACTTTCCCGGGGACCTTCTACCTGCAGCAGGACGTCAAGAGCCAGGCCATGTTCGCCAACGTCGGCTACAGCCTCACCAACGACACCCGCATCTCCGTCGGTCTGCGTTACACGGAAGACAAGAAAGATGCCGAAACCAACGTCGGCAACGGCCTGTACTCCGATGAGATCGATTTCGATGAGCTGAGCTGGGAACTCGCTGCGAACCACTCGTTCGACAACGGCCTGAACATCTACGGCGCGATTCAGAACGGTTATCAGTCGGGGCAGTACCCGGCCCGCCCGTTCTGCCTGTTCGGTGATGCTGACGGACCCGCTGGGCCCGACAACGACTGCTTCCAGCCGTCTGGCAACATCACGGCCACGAACTACGAGATTGGCATCAAGGGCCAGCCGTTCGACGGTTTCCAGATGAGTGCCGCCGTGTTCTTCACGGAGTACAAGGACCTGCCCTACCAGATCAGCACGACCTCGGGTGGTGGCTTCAGCACGACCAACGCGATCGTCGACCAGGAGTCGACAGGCTTCGAATGGGAAAACACGCTGTTCATCACAGACTACTTCCTGTTCCATGCCACGCTCGGCTACATCGACGTGAGCATCGACTCGACGACGGGCATTCCGCTGCCGACGGCCGTTGCGCCGCTGACGCCGGAGCTGACCGCATCGCTGAGCCCGGAGCTTCGTATCGACACCGCAAGCGGTGGCGAATGGACCATTCGTGCGGACTGGTCGCGTCGCGACGAAATGTTCGGCGAGCCCACGAACGATCCGGGTCGCCTGACCAAGATCGAGAAGCGTGATCTGATCAACTTCGATATCTCGTACACGACGTCAGACGGTTCGTTTACCACGGCGCTGTACGGCCGCAATGCAACGGATGAGCGCTACGACAATGCGCGCCTGAACACGGGCGACTACGTGTTGCGTATCCTGAGCAATGATCCGAGCGAATTCGGTCTGCGATTCGTGAAAGAGTTCTAACGAACACGCACAGTGCAGCACCCAAAAAGCCGGTCATTCGACCGGCTTTTTTTATGTGCGGTGAGGGTGACTGGCGATGCTACAATGTCCGCCAGAGAGGTCACCATGATAAGAATAAGTAACTGTTTTATAGGCTTTTTCCTCACTATCTTCCTCGCCGCGTGCGGTGGTAGCGAAGCGCCTGCAGAGCCGGCCTCACCGGCCACACCCGCAGCCGAAAACGGCATCGAACTGATCGTCAAAGGCTCGCACATCGTGACGATGGACGCGGCGGGAACGGTCATCGAGAACGGCGCCATTGCCATCGACGATGGCATCATCCTCGCGATCGGACCGACCGACGAGATCACTGCCGAATATTCGGCAGCCGTCACCCTCGAAGGCGAGCAGCGCATCGTTATGCCGGGTCTCGTCAACGGCCACTCGCATGCGGCCATGACGTTGCTGCGCGGTGTCGCCGATGACCTTGCGCTGATGGACTGGCTGCAGAATTACATCTTTCCGGCGGAAGTCGAGTTCGTCGATGCGGAGTTTGTGCGCATCGGTACCGAGCTGGCCTGCTGGGAGATGATTCGCGGCGGCACGACCACGTTCGTGGACATGTATTACTACCCCGACACGATCGCGCAGGTCGTCGAAGACTGCGGCATGCGCGCGCTGATCTCCGCGACTGTCATTGACCAGCGCAGCCCGGATGCGGAAAACGCCGACGACGGTATCCGCAAAGGCAGCGGCTTCATCGAACGCTGGCAAAATCGCAACAGCCGCATTACCCCGATCTTCGGACCGCATGCCAACTACACGCTCAATGCCGAGCAGCTCGCCGCAACGCGCGCGGCTGCGATGAAGTACAACGTGCCGATCAGTATTCACCTGTCGGAGTCGCCTTTCGAGGTGCAGAACTCGCAGAACACCTACGGCATGACGAGCATCGAGCATTTCGAATCGATTGGCTTCTTCGAAGGACCAACGATTGCCGCGCACGTCGTCTGGCCAACGCAGGAAGAGATTCCCATTCTTGCCGAACGCAAGGTGGGCGTGATCCACAATCCGACGTCGAACATGAAGATCGCCTCCGGCATCGCACCAATAACCGAGATGCTCGAGGCTGGTGTTTTGGTCGGGCTAGGTACAGACGGCGCGGCCAGCAACAACGACCTGGATATGTGGGAAGAAATGCGCCTCGCCGCATTCCTGCAAAAGGTCGACCGGATGGATCCGACAGCGATACCCGCAACAACCGTGCTGCGCATGGCAACCAGCGGCGGCGCCACGGCAATCGGACTGGGCGACACCATCGGTTCGCTCGAGGTGGGCAAACGCGCCGACCTGATTCAGGTCGCGTTCGAGGACGTGCATCACGTGCCGACCTATGACGTCGTGTCGCATCTCGTCTACGTCAGCGACGAGCAGGACGTCGCCTCCGTCGTCATCGACGGTAAAGTCGTCATGCTCGAGCGCAAGATCACGAGTATCGATACCGAACGCGTCGCAGAGGAAGCGACCGCGCTGGCGGCCCGCATCCAGGCCGCCCTGAACGAAAGGAACCAGGCTAACTAGAACAACAACAGGAGCTGGTTATGGGCAGGAATATCGTCGCCGGCGTGGTCGGCATCATCGTCGCTTTTGTGCTCGTACTTGTCGTGGAGAAGATCGGCCACATGGTCTATCCGCCACCCGAAGGCCTGGACTTTACTGACGCGGAGGCCATGGGCGACTACGTGGCGACACTGCCTGTTGGCGCACTGCTGTTTGTTGCCGGGGCCTGGTTTGTCGGAGCCGCGGCCGGGACCTGTGCCGCGTGCGCGATCGGTACCGCGAGGCCGATGTACCTTGCGGTGATCATCGGCGGACTCGTGTTCATCGCCGCGAGCTTCAACCTGCTCATGTTCCCGCATCCGATCTGGTTCTCAGTGCTTGGCCTGACCGGAATACTGGTCGGTGCCGGACTCGGCACGATGTGCAAACGGGCGACAGCGGACAACGCTGAATGACGGCCATTCAGGACCTGATGCCTCACAACCACTGCTACGGTTGTGGGCCCGACAACCCGGACGGTCTGCGAATCAAGAGCCATTGGCAGGGCGACGAGACCGTCTGCACGTACACGCCGCGGCCCGAGCAATGCGCCGGACCGCTGCACTATGTCTATGGCGGCACAATCGCGAGCCTGATCGACTGCCATTGCGTCGGCACCTCAATTGCCGTGCAGTACGAGCGCGACGGCCGCGACATCGGAAGTGGCGCACCCATCTGGTGTGTGACCGGTCGACTGACCGTGA
>JAAUXZ010008354.1_pt1 | contig 10734 bp, 11 predicted proteins | sample 7278131 | NCBI WGS metagenome assembly JAAUXZ01 (sample SAMN14350119, study PRJNA611818) | marine sediment metagenome | isolation source: surface marine sediment (3m) | place: French Polynesia: Moorea | collected 2018-08
CGGCCTTGCGTTGTTCGGTATCGAGAAGTGGCTGGTGGTCGGACGGAAGACCGCGGAATAATCACATCGCGACAATGCGACGGCCGAACTCGTCGACCTTGTCCCAGTCCGTGAATTCGAAGGTCTGCGTCGGGTCGGTCGGTCCCTTGCCCATCCACATGATGAAGCGAATCATCGTGCGGTCGAAGGTGCCATAGCGCGGATAGTCGATTTTGCCGGCGAATACGGCCAGGTTGTCCGGCTTCCAGGCGATCTTCTGCAAAAACTTCTGCAGGTACGGATTGGTTTCCGGGGTGTTTTTCTCGGGCTTGCGCGCCACGACGTTTACCGAGAACAGCGCATTTGCCTTGCCTTCCAGCGCCGCGTGGTTGCGCTTTATGAAGTCGAACACTTCCGGTTTGTGCTTGCCGTAGCGGATGCTGGCACCGATAACGACCTTGTCATAGGGCGCGATATCGATGTCCGGCTGCTCGGCCATGGCCACGAGGTCGACGTCGTTACCGTTGGCCGCAATGCTTTGCAATCGCTCGCAGATGCTGCGAGTGTGGCCGTCGGTCGTGGAGTAGATTATGAGGATCTTCGCCATGGACCGAACTATATCGGTATATCCGGACAGACAGAATAAGCGTGATTACTGACACTGTGGCGCAATGACGGCAAACCTGTTCCACAAGGCCATAATCGGCACCATGCCTTACCTGCCGCGCGGGCTGGTCTGGCGGTTCTCGCGCCGCTATATCGCCGGCACCTCGCTGGCCGACGCCTACCGGTCCGTGCAGAGCCTCAATGATGTCGGGTGCACCGGCACGATCGACGTACTGGGCGAGGACATCACGAATACCGACCAGGTTGCGGCCGCGCTGGCGCTGTATCGCGAGGCGCTCGACGGCATTCGCGACAACGGTTTGCAGTGCGGCATCTCGGTCAAGCTGTCGGAACTCGGCCTGCGCATCGACGAGGCCGGCTGCCGATCGGCGATGCACTCGCTGCTCGACAGCACCCGGGACCACGACAATTTCGTGCGCATCGATATGGAAGACTCCAGCGTCACCGAGGTGACGCTCGACATCTATCGCGAAATGCGCCGGGACTATGAGAGGGTCGGCGCCGTTATCCAGTCGTGCCTGCGGCGCAGCAAGCAGGACGTTATCGACCTGATGGCGGAAGGCCCGACCGATATCCGGTTGTGCAAGGGCATCTACATCGAGCCCGAGGAAATCGCGTTCACCGATTACGAGGAGAACCGCGATTCGTTCAGCGAGATCCTGGATCTGCTGCTCGAGGGCGGGGCGCGCGTGGGTATCGCAACGCATGACCCTGTGCTCATTGAGCGCGCGCTGGCATCGCTCGAGCGCTACGGCATCGGCACCGATCGCTACGAGTTCCAGATGCTGCTCGGCGTGACCGAACGCCTGCGCGCGCGTCTCGTAAGGGAAGGCCATCCGCTTCGGGTTTACGTACCGTTCGGCGAGCTCTGGTATAACTACTCGCTTCGCAGGTTGCGCGAGAACCCCGGCATTGCAGGCCACATCATCAAGAACCTCTTCAGTCGTCAGTGAAGGCGCACGTCGCTATGCGATGGTCGTGCTGGCCATCGTCTACATGTTCAACTTTATCGACCGGCAGATTCTCGCGATCCTGCTGCCGGCGATTCGCGACGAGTTCCTGGTCAGCGACACGATCCTCGGCCTGCTGGCCGGCACGGCCTTCGCGTTGTTCTACGCCACGCTGGGCGTGCCTATCGCGCTGCTCGCTGATCGCTGGAACCGCCGCAACCTGATCGCCCTGGCGCTGGCGGTCTGGAGCGGCATGACCGCGCTCTCAGGACTCGCGGCCAACATCTGGCACCTGGCGCTGGCGCGCATCGGCGTCGGCATCGGCGAGGCAGGTTGCAGCCCGCCGGCACACTCGATGATCGCGGACCTGTACCCGCCCGAACAGCGCTCGACGGCCATGGGCTTTTACACGCTGGGCATCTCGGCGGGTATCATGGTGGCTTACCTCGCCGGCGGTTGGGTAGTCGAGAACATCGGCTGGCGCGAGGCGTTTTTCATCGTCGGCATCCCCGGGATTCTGCTCGCCGTGGTCGTGCGCTTCACGGTCATCGAGCCGCCGCGCGGGCATTCCGAGAACCGCGCGGATGAGGGCGAGCACCCGCCGATCCTCGCGGTATTCCGGTTCCTGCTGCAACGACGGTCTTTTCTGCACATGGCGATCGGCGCGGGCCTGTCATCGTTCGCGGGCTACGCGGTCATCAGTTTCTTCCCGAGCTTCATCGTGCGCAGCTACGAGATGCAGATCGTGCTGCTCGGCACCTGGCTTGGCCTGATCCTCGGCATTGCGGGTGGTTTCGGGTTTTTCTCGGGCGGGTTCTTCGCTGACTACTTCGGCCGCTCGCGGCAGCGCAATGCGTTGTTGTTCATCGCGGCGACGCAGCTTGCGGCCGCGGCCGTATCGATCGGCGTTTACCTGTCTCCCACGGCGCACACGGCGCTGCTGATGTTCATCCTTCCGGCCATCATTTCCAACTGCTAGCTGGCACCGGTGCTTGCGCAAACGCAAAGTCTCGTGCCGCTGCGCATGCGCGGCGTCGCATCGGCGATCATGCTGCTGATCATCAACCTGATCGGGCTGGGGCTCGGGCCGCTGGTCGTCGGCGCGCTGAGTGATGCTTTCGAGCCCCGGTTCGGCGAAGACTCCCTGCGCTACGCCCTGATGCTGGCCGTGCTCGTGGTCACCACCTGGGCGGCATTGCATTACACGCTCGCGAGCAGGACGATAGAAAGCGACCTGGCGCGGGCCGAGGAGACCTGAGCGTGACCTTTACCGCACCCCGGGGCGTGGTCGCCCCGATACTGACCCCATTCAACGACGACTTGTCGATTGCGACGGACCTCTATGTCGCGCTGGCTCGGCGGCTGTTTGATGATGGCTGCGCCGGCCTGGCGCCGTTCGGCACCACGGGAGAGGCCCTGTCGGTCGGCGTTGACGAGCGCCTCGACGCGATCGACGCACTCATCAACGGCGGCGTGGACCCGGCGCGCATGATCCCGGGCACCGGCTTGTCAAACGTGGCGGACACGGCCCGCTTGTCACGCGCCTGCCTCGACAGGGGTTGTGCCGCGGTCATGACGCTGCCGCCGTTTTACTTCAAGGATGTCAGCGAAGACGGCATTTACCGGCATTTCGCCGAACTTATCGCCAGGATCGGCGACGATGCCCGCATTTTCCTCTATCACATCCCGCCGATTGCGGTGGTGGGGATTCCGCCGGCCCTGGCCGCGCGACTGCACGCGGACTTTCCCGAGCAGGTCGTCGGCATCAAGGACAGTTCGGGCGACTGGGACAATACGCGCCAGTTGTTCGGGATTGACGACCTGATCGTCTACCCGGGCTCGGAGCTGCCGCTCATCGACGCGCTCGACCTGGGCGGCCCCGGCTGCATCTCGGCGACGGCGAACATCAACATGCGCGAGATCGTCAAGGTCGTCACGCTCTACGACCAGGGAGACAGGGACGCGGCGCGTCAGCAGCAGCAGGCCATCAGCAAGACCCGGCTCGCAATCCAGGACTACGGTCCCATCCCGGCGCAAAAACGCCTGTTGGCCATCGAAACCGGGGATGCCCGGTGGGCCAACGTAAGGCCGCCGCTGGATCCGCTCAGCGAAGAACAGGGCGACGCTCTCCTGGCGGCCCTGGGCGGAGAGAGCTCCTGATGAAGATTGAGGCGATTCGGGTCTACCAGGTCGATCTGCCACTGATCGAGGGCCGCTACACCTGGGCGGGCGGCAAGCACTTCGTCGAGACGTTCGACTCGACGATTGTGGAGATCCTGACGGACGAGGGCACCGCCGGCTATGGCGAGAACACGCCGCTCGGCTCGGCCTACCTGCCGGCATTTGCGCTCGGCGCCCGGGCGGCCATCCGCGAACTGGGTCCGCACCTGCTGGGTGAAGACCCAACTGCCGTCGGGCGCATCAACGACATCATGGACACCATGCTCAACGGGCACGGTTACGCCAAGTCGGCCATCGACATGGCCTGCTGGGACCTGCTCGGGCACGCCACGGGCAAGCCGATCTGCGAACTCCTCGGTGGCCGGCACGGTGACAGCTTTAAGCTCTACCGCGCCATTACGATGGCGGGCGCGGATGAGATGGCGGCCAACGTGGACCTGTATCGCCAGCAGGGCTATACGAAATTTCAGCTCAAGGTCGGCGGCGATCCGCTCGAGGATATCGAGCGTATCAAGGCGGTGCGGGCAATCCTCGCCGCCGACGAGATTCTTGTCGCCGATGCCAACACGGGGTGGCGCGTCGACGCCGCGGCGCGCGTGGTCAAGGGGGTGCGTGACGTCGACGTATACATCGAGCAGCCGTGCCAGTCCTATGCGCACTGCCTGACGATTCGGCGCCGCACCGAGCTGCCGTTCATCCTCGACGAGAACATCGACTCGTTGCCGATGCTGCTGCGCGCACATGAGGATGGTGCGATGGACTCGATCAACCTCAAGATCTCGAAATTCGGCGGGCTGACCAAAGCGAGGGTCGCGCGCGACGTCTGCGTGACGTTGGGCATCCCGATGAACATCGAAGACACCTGGGGCTCGGATTTCATCACGGCGGCCATCGCGCACCTGTCGCACTCGACGCCCGAGGAATACCGGTTTGCGGCGACCGATTTCAATGCCTACGTCGACGTGAAAACGGGTAGTGGTCTCGACGCCAAGCAGTCGGGTACGGCGCGCGCGCCGACAACGCCCGGACTCGGCATTACGCCGGACTTCGGGGTTCTTGGTGAGCCCGAGTTCGAAATCAGGCGCTAGGCGACTCGGCCATCGGCTCGTCGGCGCGGATCAGCAGCCATAGCAGGGCGCCGGCGAAAGCGAACAAGGAGCCGCTGAGGATGGCTGCATCCCAGCAAAACCGGGCCGCGACAAACGGCACCATGAGGCCGCCGATTGCCCCGGGAATGTTGCCCCCCGTGTTGAGCACGCCGGTCGCGATCTGCGAGTGCTTGCCGGCGACGCCCATCGTCGCGACCCACATCGGGGCCTCGGTCAGCTGTGTGAAGCCGAAGGCAAAGCAAAGCGCTATTACGGTCAGCATCACGTCGCCCGATGTTGCGCCGATGTAAATAAAGATTCCCGACAGCACCAGGGCGGTGATGGTCTGTAGTCGCGTGCCGAGTCGGAAACCCAGTTTGCGGATCAGCAGGTCACACGCGAAGCCGCCAACCGTCGCGCCGACAGCGCCGAGGATCCACTGCGCGGCCATGAACATGCCGGCATCGCCTGCCGAGAAGCCGCGTGCGGTGGTGAGGTAGTAGAAGAACCAGCTGAAGAACAGGTAGAACACGTAGTTCATGCAGAAGTAGCTCATCGCGATCAGCAGGACATTCCGGTCTTTCAGGACGAGCTTCCAGGCGCCCTTTTCGATGTCGGCCTCGGCCGGTGGCCGGTCCGAGCGAATGAAGTCCAGCTCCGCCTCCGTGATCATCGGGTGCTCGGCCGGGTCGTCGGTGACCAGCGACCAGTAGGCGAGGGCGGCGACGAGCCCCGCTGGCGCCACGATCAGCAGGGCATAGCGCCAGCCGAAGCCCTCCATAAGCAAGGCGATGAGCGGCGCGCTCGCCGCGGCGCCGAGCGTCAGGCCCGCGCTCGACAGGCCGTTCGGCAGTCCCCACTGGCTCGCCGGGAACCAGCGCTCGATCGTGCCGCCGATCGTGACCGGGAAGAACGGTCCGTTGGCGGCGCCGATCAGGAATCGGGCGAGCATCAGTGCGCCGACCGTCCAGGCGATGGGCCAGGTATCCGACCCCGGTATCAGGGCCGTCGCAACCGTGAGTAAGGTCCAGGCGATCGCAATTGCGGCGATCGTTTTGCGCGGGCCGAAGCGATCGCCGATGAGGCCGCCCGGGAACTGGAAGATGGCATAGCCGGCCGCGAAGGCCGAGAACACGAGGCCGAGCTGGTATTCGCTCATCCCGAGGTCGACCATCATCGATTCGCTGACGATGCTCACGTTGGTGCGCAGTATGTACGCAACGAACGATGCCAGGATGATGACGCCGAGGACGACCCAGCGGTAACCCCTCATAAAAAACCCCCACCACCTGCACGGTCTTACACCATACAGGTCGGCGGGGGTGTGCGCAGCCAGAGGCCGCGGTCGTTAGATGCCGCGTCCCTTAACGCTGCCGACGAGCTTCGCGCCGCTCATGTCGTACAGCGCGCAGACGACTTCGCGGTCGTCCTGCGCCCAGCTTTCGGGCGACGGGAACATCGTCACAACGTCGAGTGAGGAGGACTGATAGTCGCTCCCGACATAAGCTTCGAAGCGCTCGATGCACGACGATTGCGAAATGTCGGCGATATCGTTCTCGGGGTAAGACGCCATCGTCAGGTCAAAGACCGCGAAAGCCTCGTTGTCGTGCGGTTCCGTACACGGAACGCCCGGCAGGCTCGAGAACTCATCCGCGGTGACGTCCGGGTCGTCGAAACAGTCGCCGAGGCGTACCTGGAACGCGTCCAGCGTTCCTTCGCCCACGATGTTTCCACTGTCATCACGGTCGACACCCGTCATTGCCCCATAGATGCCGAAACCCAGGATAGCCACCACATAAGCAGCAAGCTTCTTCATAACTCCTCCCACATGCCACAAGCAAAGTTTGTCCCGGCAGTTTGCGGGATTATCCTTTCAGGACAAGGGCATAGGTCACGAAAAAGCGGGGCGTTGGCTATTTGACATATTGCTTATAGCTTGTCTTTGAGCCGGTAGTAGAGCATGCCGAGCGCAACCGCCTGGTTGCCCAGCCAGCGGGGTCCCGGCGTGCGGATGTGCCGGAGGTTGGCGAACAGGTCGAATCGCTCCAACGTGCCCGTGACGGCGTCTGCCATGATCTCGCCCATGACATGAGACGCGCTCACGCCGTGCCCGGAGTAGCCCTGGCAATAGTAGACATTGTCGCCGGTGCGGCCGACCGTCAGCGTACGGTTCAAAACGATGCCGATCTTGCCGCTCCACTCGAACTCGATCTTCACGTCCCTAAGCTGCGGGTAAACCTCGAGCATGCGCGGGTGGATGTAAGACTTGATGCTGCGCGGCTCCTGGCCCGAGTAATTGCAGGCGCCCCCGTAAAGCAGCCGTTTGTCGGCGCTCAGCCGCCAATAGTCGACGACTTCGTTGACATCGCAGACCGCAACGTCGTCCTTGTTTATAGAGTACGCAACGTCCTCCGGCAGCGGTTCGGTCGCAATAATGTAGCTACTGGCCGGAAACACCAGGTTCTTGAGGTGCTTCGGCTCGAGCTCGATGTAAGCATTGCCGGCGAGGACGACGCTGTTGGCGTCGACATGGCCATCAGCCGTAAGGACTCGTGGCCGTTTGCCATGCTCGATGCCGGTCACAGGAGACTGTTCGAAGATCTGTACGCCAAGGCTGTGTGCCGCGCGAGCTTCGCCGATACAGAGGTTGAGCGGATGCACATGGCCGTCGCGGTAACACACGAAGGCGCCGTGATAGAAATCCGTGCCGAACATGTCGCAGGTCTTGTCGCGGTCCCAGAGTTCGTAACGGTGCGGAAAGCCCGCCTTTTCACGTTCTTCGAAATATTCCTCCAGGACGCTGAACTGTCGCGGTTTGATCGCAACCTCGGCGAAGCCGTCCTTGAGATCGCAATCGATGGCGTATTTCCCAACCCGTTCCCGGATCAGCTCAACGCCGCGCCAGCGAATGTCCTCGAGTATGTCCTCTGCAGCATCGCCGTATTTCTTGGCCATCTTGTCGTGGCCGGCGAAGCCATTAATCACCTGGCCACCATTGCGGCCGGACGCGCCCCAGCCGACCCGGTTGGCCTCGACTACCGCGACCGAGTAACCGCGCTCGGCCAGCGTGAGGGCCGTCGATATGCCCGTGAAACCGGCGCCGACCACGCAGATGTCCACGCTGACCGCGCCGGCAAGCTGCGGGTAGCTCGTCCGCTCATTCGCCGTTGCGGCGTAATATGAACCAGTGTGTTCCTGTTGTTGCGGGGTGCTCACGATGACTCCGGGCGGTACTCGTCGAAACAGGGTAGATCATCGCAGATGTCATACCAGTCTGCCTTCGACGCTGTGAAGATGTGGTAGGCAGGCGGGTGGGGCGGGTTGCCGTCGATGACCCCCATACTCACGTAATAGACATCCGGTTCGTCGTGCGGTATCGCCATGATGTTTGATCCACAGATCTTGCAGAACACCCGATCGATGGTGTCAGACGACGCGTAGGCTGCGAGCGCCGATTGGCCCGCAAGGTAGCGATACTCGTTCCTGCTGACACCGGCGAACGTTGCAAACGCGGCGCCGTGCAGCCGCCGGCACTGTGAGCAGTGACAATGAGCATAGTCGACGATGTCGCCCGAAATCTCGAAGCGGACCTGGCCACACTCACAATGTCCGTGGATCATGTTGCTTCCTCCAGTGTCTCATCGCGCCACTCGCCCAGCTCCAGTTCGATTGCTGCGAGTCGTCCGATCATCGATGCAAATATTGGCCCCGTCGCCTTCTCGCCAAAGTGTGTACCAGTTCCCAGATTATGCTCGTGGCACTGCTCTATGCTGCCATTACAACTGGCAGTAACAGGTGATTCAATGAGGAAATCACTCAGTATCCTGCTCGCGACCGTTGCATGCGGCTTCGGTTCGCCGGCAGCGGCCGATCTGCAGGTCGAAATCCAGTCCCCGTCGGTGGGTTTTACGGCCAATGAGGGCGCCGCAACCGTTGAGGTCGAGGGTATCGCCTCGGCGATCGGCGGCGTGCGTTATCTCGACATGATCTTCGTCATGGACACGTCGCAGAGCCTGCGCAGCACCGACCCGAAAGACTACCGTTCGCTCGGCGCGATAGGACTAGTCCGTAATCTCTCGCCGCGGAGCGACATCCAGATCGGCGTGGTCAGCTTCGACAACAAGGGCGAACTCGCCCAGCCGCTGACGTCCGATCGCGACGCCGCCGTCCGGGCGCTGCGGGGACTGCCGAAGTCCGGCAGCACCAATATCGCCGCCGGCATTTCCACGGCGTTGCAGGAGCTGTCCGAGAACGGGCGCCCCGGCTCGTCGCGTGTGATCATGCTGTTTACCGACGGCATGTCTAACGAGAGAAAGGCCTACGAAGCGGCCGTGCAGTCGCATGCCAACGGGGTCACGATCCAGTCGCTGCTGCTCGGCTCCAATACCAAGGGCGGTTCTATCCTCGACACTGTCGCCTGGGCGACGGGCGGCACGTTTCTCACGGTATCGGACCCGACGCAGCTGCCGCAGGCGTTTCTCGACATGCGCACGACGGGCGTCGACAGCGTCATGCTGAGCGTTAACGGTTCGGAGCCCGTCGCTGCAAAACTCGCGGGCGGTACGTTCTCGGGCGAGTTGCCGCTCAACATCGGCGAGAACCACATCACGGCGTTCGCGACCAGTCTCGACGGTGAGACCAATGAATCGTCGGTCACGGTCATGGTGCGCGACGCCAGCTGCGCCGCGCTCGAAGTGGCCGCGACGAAAGACGGTCGCCCGGTGTTGTCCCTGAACGACAGGAGCGTCGAAATCGTTGTAGACGCCTCGCGCAGCATGTGGGGCCAGATCAACGGCGAGGCCAAGATGAGCATCGCCAAGAATATCCTCGAAGACGTCTCGTACTGGTATCCGCAAGATCTCGACCTGGCGCTGCGCGCCTACGGCAGCACGAGCCCGTCCGAGAGCAACAACTGCAGCGACTCGGCGCTACTCGTACCGTTCTCCGAGTATAACCGCGAGCCGATTCGGGCCGCGATCTCGGGCTTGCGCCCGACCGGGCAGACGCCTATCGCGTTCGCCCTGGACCAGGCAGCCCGGGACTTCGGTTCGCTGTCCAGTGATCGCGCCGTCGTGCTCGTCACCGATGGCATCGAGAGTTGTGGTGGAGACCCGGCACGCGCGGCGCGCGATCTTGCCGACCAGGGCATCATGGTTCACGTGATCGGCTTCGGCCTGGGTAACGCCGCCGACGAGGACACCTGGAGTTTGCAGGCGATAGCCAATGCGTCCGGCGGTCGCTACGTCACGGCAGGCAGCGCCGAAGAGCTCAAGCAGGCGCTGGCTCAGACCGTTGCGACGTCGTACAGCGTCTACAAGGGCAATGCGCAAGTCGCCAGCGGTTCACTGGGTTCCGAGCAGACGATCTATTTGCCGGAGGGTGAATATCGTGTCGAACTGCACAGCTCGCCGCCGCAGATCGTGCCGATTAGTCTCGCACCGCGGGACAACCTGGCGCTGACACTGGAAAAGGCGAACGGCAGGGTTTTTCACTCCGCCGACGTCGATGAGATGGAGCATCGCTCCTGCGAAGACGTCGTTGCCCGAATTGAGCGCCTGCAAATCAGTACAGCGTCGCTGGTATCAAATTGAAATAATTTCGCAACGGTAGATTCGATATATTCGATCCCTTCAAGAAGAATTCCAAGAAGGGGCGATACCTATGAAATTGTGCAGGCTGCCAGCGACGCTGCTGGCAACAGGATTTTTGTTTTTCGCGGGTACGGTCAGCGCCCAGGACAAACCAAACATCCTGGTTATCTGGGGCGATGATGTAGGCATTAGCAATATCAGCGCCTATACGTTCGGGCTCGTCGGTTACAAGACACCGAATATCGATCGTGTCGCCAAGGAAGGCATGATGTTCACCGACTACTACGGTGAGCAGTCGTGCACGGCAGGACGGTCTTC
>JAAUXZ010135502.1_pt1 | contig 10734 bp, 11 predicted proteins | sample 7278131 | NCBI WGS metagenome assembly JAAUXZ01 (sample SAMN14350119, study PRJNA611818) | marine sediment metagenome | isolation source: surface marine sediment (3m) | place: French Polynesia: Moorea | collected 2018-08
CGCGAGGCGCGGCTTCCGCACGACGGCGGCGGGGCAGGCGAGAGATCAGGGGGGCGCCACGAGAAACTCCTCGGAGGCGAGGAGATCGTCCTCGTGGAGGATGTCGATCCGCCAGGTCCCGGGGGCGATCTCCCAGGGCTCGTGAAACGTGTACACGATGGGTCGGACCTGCCCGGTGGGCGCGTCGATCTCGAATCCGTGCGTCGAGAACGTCTCGCCGCTGCTCGGATTGGTGATGGGCGGGTTCGTCATCACCACCGCCAGCCGCGTGAACGGGCGCCATGGGTCCGAGGACGCCACGATTTCCACCCCGAAGCTGGTGCCCCGCGCTGCCGGGATCTCGCGAGTGGCCTCGGCGAATCGAAGCATCCTGGGAACGCCCAACCTGCCTTGCGGGACCTTGGTCGAGGGAATCGTCGTGCCGGCCGCGGTGAACAATCCGACGCGCCGAACCTCGACCGACACGGTCGGCGGAGTCGAAGCGCAAGCGCAAAGCCCGCACAGCAGGAACAGGCTCGCCGCCACTGCGTCCGGGTGATCGACGCGGGCCGATCCAATGCGAGCCAATCCCTGCCCCCCCCACGAGGCAGCGGCGCCGCCGCCGGGCCGCCGACACGAAGGCACGGTGTGCCCGAGCTTCTACGCCAGGAGCCACCTCGGGTCAATCGAAGAGGCGGAATCTGGGGGCTCGGCCTGCGCCAGGCCTCTTTCGCCCGGGCCTCGTCGGGGTCATCCTGCAGAGAACAAGCTCGAGCGAGGACGCATGGAGATCAAGGATCGGATCGTGGTCGTCACGGGGGCCGCCAGCGGCATCGGCCGGGCGCTGGCCCGGCGCTTCCGCGAGGAAGGTGCACGGCAGGTCGTGGCGGTGGACGTGGACGAGGCGGGAGCCCGCGACACGGCCGCCGCGATCGACGGCGTTGCCATGAGAGCCGACGTGGCTCGCGAGGCCGACGTGGCGCTCGTGATCGAGCGCAGCGAGGAGGAGATCGGCCCCATCGACCTCTTCTGCTCGAACGCCGGGGTCGGCGCCGGCACGGATCTCGAGGCGCCGAACGAGGAGTGGCAGCTCTGCTGGGACGTGAACCTCATGTCCCACGTGTACGCGGCTCGCCACCTGGTGCCCCGCATGCTCGCCCGCGGAGGCGGCAGCTTCCTGATCACGGCCTCTGCGGCGGGCCTGCTGAACCAGATCGGCGGGGCCGCCTACGGTGTCACCAAGCACGCGGCGGTGGGCTTCGGCGAGTGGCTGGCCCTCACCTACCAGCACAAGGGTCTGCGCGTCTCGCTCCTGTGTCCGCAGGCGGTGCGCACCGCCATGACTGCCGGCGAGAGCACGGCCACCGCGGCGGCCTCCAGCGACGGCATGATGGAGCCCGACGTCCTCACCGACTTCGTGGTGGAGGGCCTGCGCGAGGAGAGCTTCCTGATCCTGCCGCACCCCGAGGTGCTCGAGTACATGCGCCGGAAGACCGCGAACTACGACCGCTGGATCGGCGGCATGAATCGATTGATGCGGCGCCTCACGAGCGGAAGCTAGAACCCGCTCGCCGCGGCTCAGGCGGCGGGCAGCCCGCGGCCCATCAGGTCGACGAAGTTGTCGCAGTAGAAGCGCTGCTTCTCCGCTTCCGAGAGATCCTTCATGCTCTCCTCGAAGCGCTTGATGGGATTGCGGCCACCCTCGACGTGGGGGTAGTCGGAGGAGAAGAGGCAGACCTCGGGGCCGCTGTTGCGGACCGTCCAGCCCACGTCCTCCGCGGGGTAGGGCGTGGCGCGCACCTGCCGACGCACGAACTCGCTCGGCCGCAGCGAGAGTCGCTGGAGGCGCTCCTCGCGCTTGCGGAAGGCGTCGAAGGCCGATTCCATGAAGCGCATCCAGCTCGGCAGCCAGGATGCGCCCTGCTCGATCACGCCGAACTTGAGGTCGGGGAAGCGCTCGAGAACGCCGTCGAAGATCAGCGTGGCCAGCGTCTGCATCGGGGCCGTGGGAATCGCCATGTAGTCGATGGAGCGGAAGTTCTCGTCGCCGCCGTGAAAGTCGGGAACGGGCGGACCGCCGTTCGCGAAGTAGTCCATGTCGAGGAGCTTGCCGTCGGCGAGCCGATGGCCGCCGCCGACGTGGAAGACGATGGGCAGGCCGGCCTCCTCCGCCTGCGCCCATACCGGGTCGAGGGCCACGTGGCTGGGCGAGTGGCCGCGGGGGCATCCCGACGCCACGAGAAGCGCCTGGCAGCCCAGGTCGATCGCTTCCCGCGCCATGGCCCGCGAGCGCTCGAAGTCGCGCAGTGGCACGTAACCGGTGGCGAGCAGACGCGAGTCGACCGAGCAGAAGTCGACCATCGAGCGGTTGTGGGCGCGGGCGAAGCCGTAGGCGAAGTCGAGGTCGTCACCGCGCTCCGCCGCCAGGAGCTTTCCGTTCACGAACGTGTTGAACACCAGCTGGCTGCGGAAGCCGAGCAGGTCGAGGGCGCGTGGACGATCCGCCTTGAGAAACGAGCCGGTGGCGGCCCAGTTCTTGCGGAGCAGGATCTTGTCCTCGTCCTCCGCGCGGTAGTCGGGATCGCGGTGGAGTGCCTCGAACTTTCCGATCAGCCGCTCCTCGCCCGGCGACACGCTCCCCACGAAGACGGGCGGGAGCTTCTCGCGCACCTCGGGGTCCGCGAACTCGTGGAACCACCCGGGCGTTTCCATGAAGTGGGCGTCGGCGTCGTGGATGGGCCGATGTGCGTAGCTCACGGGTACCTCGAGGCTCTGCCTCGACGGTACCCGAAGGTGCGGGGGGAATCTCGGCGGGGGCCCGGTCCGTGGTCAGGGGGGTGGTCCGCGGACCCCCGCCGAGAGGGGGAGGTTGGCCTCAGCGCCGCAGCGCGCCGGCCCGGCGCGCGCGGCTCTCGATCCGAACCGGCTCGCGAGCCCGGGCGAGGTAGCGCTCGCGGATGAAGACGTAGGCGCCGGCGTAGGCGAGGAAGAGCACGGAGCAGCCGAAGACGAGCAGGTCCAGCTCACTCATCGTCGTCCCGCCCCATCAGCAGAGCGCCGCCCGAGAGGATCGAGGGGACCCAGAGGCCCACGAAGATTCCCTTCTCGTGATCCCCCGAGAAGAAGAGCCCGACGGAGGCTACGAGCGAGAGTCCGGCCGCGAGGAAGAGCAGGGCTTTCGCCTTGCTGACACCGGGTAGGACCTCGGATTCGCTGGCGCGCCGGGTCTGGACGCGAACTTCGAAGGGCTTCTCGCGCATGGTCTCGAACCTCCTTTGAAATCTGGGAGCGGCGGCTTCGCCGGCAGCCCTGACTATCGGGCCGGTCCATATTTTGTCAAGGAAATAAGTGGCCATCGAGCCCAGGCAGGGATCGGTAACGATTCATGAATAGTCAATGATTTCAATATATTGAGCTGATAGCGGATCCGCGGGGCCGAGTAAAGAATTTGGACAATGTTCCTGGACCGGACTAGCCTCCCATTGTCCAGGACGCGGACGCGCGCAGGAGATGCCATGGAGACGATCGAGGCCCCGACTCCGAACCGTCTGATGGGCGAGGCCCTGGGCCTACTCGAGCTCCCGCGTCTCCTGGCCCGCTTTCCCGAGCTGGCCCGACAGCCGCGGGGCTCGGGCCAGCGGGTGCTGGTGCTGCCCGGGTTCGGCGCCGGCGACGGGTCCACGTCCGTCCTGCGCACCTACGTGCGCTGGCTCGGCTACCGGCCTCGGGGCTGGGGTCTCGGTCGCAACGGCGGCGAGGTTCCCGAGCTCCTGCCGCGCGTGGTGGAGCGGCTGGAAGGCCTGGCGCGCAAAGAGGGCGGGCCGATCGGGCTGATCGGTTGGAGTCTCGGCGGCTATCTCGCGCGCGAAGCGGCCCGCGAGTGCCCGCAGGCAGCGAGTCGCGTCATCACCCTGGGGAGCCCGGTGGTCGGAGGTCCGAAGTACACGGCCGTGGCCGCTGCCTACCGCCGTCGGGGCGTCGACCTCGACGCCATCGAGGCCGCGGTGGCAGAACGCAACCGCCAGCCCCTCGAGACCCCGGTCACGGCGATCTACTCGCGGCGCGACGGCGTCGTCGCGTGGAAGGCCTGCATCGACCGGCACACGCCGGACGTCGAGCACGTCGAGGTCGAGACCACCCACCTCGGGCTCGGCTTCTCGCCCGACGTCTACCGCATCGTCGCCGAGCGTCTCGCCCGCTCGCGAGAACAGGAGAACGAGTCATGAACCGTCTGCTCTGCACGCTTGCCGTCGCGCTGGCCCTCCCGCTCGCAGCGCGCGCCGAGCCCGATCGCGCCGGCGCCGCACCGACCGATTCGCTCCTGGGTCTGGAGGCACGCCGCCTCGACGGCCGGACCGAGCCGCTCGACCGCTACCGCGGGGAGGTGCTGCTCGTGGTGAACACGGCCAGCCGCTGCGGCTACACGCCCCAGTACGAGGGTCTCCAGGCTCTCTACGACCGCTATCGCGATCGCGGCTTCAGCGTGTTGGGCTTTCCCTCGAACGACTTCGGAGCCCAGGAGCCCGGAAGCGATGCGCAGATCGGGGCCTTCTGCCGCGCGAACTATGGCGTGAGCTTCCCGATGTTCTCGAAGGTGGCGGTGAGGGGAGCCGACGCACACCCCGTCTACGCCTACCTCACCTCGTTGCCCGCACCGGTGGGCGGCCCGGTTCAGTGGAACTTCCAGAAGTACCTCGTCGACCGCCGCGGCAAGGTGGTGGCGCGCTACCCGTCGCGCGTCACGCCGCAGGACCCGGCTCTGGTGGCGGAGCTGGAGCGTCTGCTCGCCGAGCCGCGGCCGGAGCCGCAGAGGGCCGGACTCGCGCCGTGACCAGCGGGCGGGTCGCAGTCGTCGGCGCCGGCGTTGCGGGCCTCGCGGCAGCCCGTCGGCTCGGCGACGCGGGCCTCGACGTCGTGGTCTTCGACAAGGCGCGCGGCGTGGGCGGGCGCACCGCCACCCGCCGGCGCGAGGCCGACGCCTTCGACCACGGTGCGCAGTACTTCACGAGCCGCACGGCTTCCTTTTGCCGCCAGGTCGACGACTGGCGCCGCCGCGGCGTCGTGGCCGAGTGGGGCGCGCCCGTGGTGGTACTGCAGGACGGCGAGGTCGTCGGGGCCCGCGGCGACACGGTCCGCTTCGTCGGCGTTCCCGGCATGAGCGCTCTGGCACGCGACCTGGCCAGGGGCCTGCGCGTGGAGTGTGGCCGGCGCATCGCCCGCATCGAGCGAGCGTCTGCGGGCTCGGGCTGGGCGCTGGTCGACGAGCAGGGTCGGGCTTCTCGCGGCTTCGATGCCGTCGCCGTGGCGACCCCCGCGCCGCAGGCGGCGCCATTACTCGCTGCGGCGCCGCAGCTCGCCGCAAGGGTACGGGCGGTGCCGATGCTGGCCTGTCATGCCGCGATGCTGACCTTTCCGGAGCCCCTCGACGTCGACTTCGGCGGCGCCTTCGTCTCGCGGTCGCCGCTCGCCTGGATCGCCCGCAACTCGAGCAAGCCCGGCCGGCCCGTCGGCGAGAGCTGGGTTCTGCACTCGAGCCCGGACTGGAGCGCTGCGCACCTCGAGCAGCCGGGCGACGAGGTCGCGACGAGCCTGGCGCAGGCCTTCGCGGCGGCGCTGGGTCGCAAGCTCCCCCACCCCAAGACGCTCGTGGCGCACCGCTGGCTCCTCGCGCGCAGCGAGGAGCCGCTGGGCCCGCCGGAGCCGTGGGACGCCGAGGCCCGGATCGGCGTCTGCGGCGACTGGATCCGCGGCGCCCGGGTCGAGGATGCGTTCACGAGCGGCGAAGAGCTCGCCCGCCGGGTGCTCGGCGAGGCCGCGCCCGCGCACGAAGTCTGAGTCGATCAGCCAGGAGGAGGCCTCGATGTCGAACGACCCCCAGCCCGCGGAAGCCGGCAAGGAGTGCGTCTGGGACTACCCGCGTCCCCCGCGCCTCGAGCCGACGCCTCGACACATCCGCGTGGAGTTCGCCGGTGTGACGCTCGCCGATACCCGTGCCGCGTTCCGCGTGCTCGAGACGAGCCATCCGCCGGTCTACTACGTGCCGCCGCAGGACGTGGCGATGGAGCACCTGATCGAGAGCTCCCGCAGCTCGTTCTGCGAGTGGAAGGGGCAGGCCGGCTACTACGACGTGGTCGTCGGAGACGCCCGCCTCGTGAGTGCCGCCTGGTTCTACCGCGACCCCACGCCGCGCTTCCAGCCGATCCGCGACCACGTCGCCTTCTATCCCGCGCCCATGGACGGCTGCTTCGTCGACGGCGAGCGCGTGGCCTGCCAGCCGGGCGACTTCTACGGCGGCTGGATCACGCAGGACCTGGTCGGGCCCTTCAAGGGCGGCGCGGGAACGGCCGGCTGGTAGCACGCGGCGGGCGCGTCCTTCCGCTCAGTCCGAGAGCAGGGACACCTGGCCCTGGCGACGTAGCGCCTCGAGCGACGAGACGGTGGGCCAGAGCAGGGCGCGGGCCGCGCGGTCGGCGCGCCGCAGGGCACGGGGAAGCCGGCTCCACCAAGGCTGCGCGTCGAGCTGCGCCATCACGAGCTCGAAGACGGCCTCCTTGGCAGCCGCGAGCGGGGGGCCGGCCAGCACCCGCTTCCCTGCCACCAGGAAGCAGCTCAGGTCGCCGAAGGAAACCAGCATCGGCTTGCCGGAGGGCCGGAAGGGTCGCAGCTCGCGCCCTGCCAGCAGGCGCGCGGCGTTGCGCGCGGCGCGCACTCCCATGTCGAGAGCGTGGTAGCCCTGCTTGGAGAGCGGCGTGGGAAGCTCCGCCGCATCGCCGGGTACGAAGACCTCGGGGTGGTCCTTGCTCTGAAGCGTCACGTCGACGGGGGCCCACTCACCGGGCGGGGCCAGGCCGCCCTCGGCGAGGAGCGCGGGCGGAGCGGGGCCCCCCGTCCAGATCGTGAGGTCCGAAGGAAGCGAGCGGCCGTCCGCGAGGACCACGGCCCCGCGCTCGATGGTGCGCACCGGCGCCTCCGTCAGGAGCTCTACGGCCCAGGGCGCGCAGAGCTCGCGAACGTGGGCGTCGAGCGCCGCGGGCGTCTCCATGAGCAGGCGTTCACGCGCCTCGACCACCGTGACGTGCAGCCCTTCGTGCCGGTAGCGGCGCAGGATCTCGCCCAGGGCCTCGACACCTTCGAGCCCGCCGCCCACCACCACCACGCGGGCGGGCTTCCGGCGCCTCGCGAGCCTCTCGAGCTCGCGGCCGATGCGGTGGCACTGCGCGACCGTCTTGAAGGGAAAGGCGTGCTCGACGACGCCCGGAACGCCGCGCGTGGCGTCGACGCCGCCGATGCCGACCAGGAGCGCGTCGTAGCCGAGGGCGCGACCCCGCTGGGTCGTCACGGTGCGGGCCTGCGGGTCGATGGCGGTGACCGTGTCGCGCACGAAGCGGTGGCCGGCGCGCCGCACCTGACGGTCGAGGGGCAGGCGCAGCAGCTGGGGCGTCTTCACGCCCGAGAGCAGCTCGTGGATGTTCGGCAGGAACTCGAACCAGCCGCCCCGGTCGACGAGGGTGACGTCGAGACCCTCGGGGCGCAGCTCGAGGGCCGCGGCGAGGCCGGCAAAGCCCCCGCCGAGGATCACGACCCGCTTCCGCTCCTGGGCTTTCCTGCTCACCATCGGACAAGGCTAGCTCAGCGATCTTCGCTCGCCTGCGGCTCGCTGCGGCTACTGGTTCGGCGACTCGTCGGTGCCGTACTGCTCGTTCGTGCGGTCGTAGATGCCCTGGACGATGTCCGTCACGTCGAGATTCTGCTCGGTGATCCACTCCGACGTGTACTTCGTGATCGAGCGGTCCACGGGGGGCGGCGGCTTGGCGCCCGGCGGCGGCCAGGCGTCCGGGTTGTAGACGACCTTCCGCATCCGGATCTCGTCCTTGGTGATGTTCCAGACCATGTAGTCCTCGGCCAGCGTCAACGGCCCGTCGTAGGTCGAGCGGATCCCCTCGAGGATCGTGGGCGCCGTGTCGGGATCGTTGAAGAAGTGGTACGCCACGGCCATGCGCGGCTCCACGAGGCTCATGACCTTGCCGAAGGCCTCCGGGGCCGTGTGGATCTGGGTTCCCACCTCCAGCGCGTTCGACACCGAGAAGCCGAACTTCGCGATCAGGTTGGGCACGGCGATGAAGCACTCGTGAACGGCCAGGTCGGCGCCCTTCGCGTACTTCACGTACCACTGGTTCGGGTAGGTATCCCCTCCGAACACGAACTTGAGGCCCTTCCACTCCAGGCTGAAGCTCACCGGCCCGTCGATCACGTGGTTGGCCGGCCAGGAGCGGACGGTCACGCCGTTCTCCTGGTAGACGACCTCGTTCATGCCCTTGAAGTCGAACTCGTGCACCACCACCTTGCCGCCGGAGGCGGGCAGGCGACCGGCGCGGCCCTCGACGTCCCAGGTCAGCGCCTTCTCCCATTGCTCGATGGCGTACCGGGTTCCCGTTTCGGGCCGATCGCCGCTCGGCCCGTAGACGTGGAGCGGCCCCTGGCGCCCGGCCAGCCAGCCGCCGATGAAGTAGGCGGCGAAGTCCCCGAAGTGATCGGTGTGCAGGTGGCTGATGAAGATCTTGTCGAGGAACTCGTAGGGGATGTGGAGGCTCGCGACACGCGCCGCCGACCCCGTGCCGCCGTCGAAGATGAACTTGTCTCCATTGCCGAGCTCCAGCAGCCAGCAGGAGGCGGCCTGGGACTCTCGCGCGGTGGGCATGCCCGTGCCGCAGGAGACGAGTCGCATCTCGTCGGGGGCCAGCTCCTCGGTGCCGGGAGAGTAGACGTTGGGGTCGGGCAGCCTTCCGGTCGGGCTGATCTCACCCTTCTGGGCGGCCAGCGCCGACGCGACCAGGCCCATCGGCCTGCCTTCGTCGCGATCGCGATAACCCTGCACGTAGGCGAGCGCGGCGACCAGCAGCGCGATCGTCAGGATCGCCAGTCGAACCAGGGCTCCTCGAAACATGTCCCCTCCTCGGGGACGGTTCTGCCGAACGCAGGGTCCGGGCCGTAACGAGCGAGTTGCTGCGTTCGGCAGGACCGTCCCCCGCGCGCAGGCTACTCCAGGTAGCCGAGCGCGCGTAGGCCCTGCTCGCGGTCGGGGTCGAGTGCGGGAGCTTCGCGCGGATCGCCGCGCAGGAGCGTGCGGCGCCGGGCGAGGGCGTCCTGCTCGTAGGCGTCGAGGAGCTCGCGAAGCTCCGAGGCCGAGGCCCCCTGCGCGGGATACAGGTCGCGTTGCTCCCGCGGATCCTGGGCCAGGTCGTAGAGCTCGTAGCGAAAGCCGCCGGCCTCGCGGAAGCGGATCAGCTTGCGTTCTCCCACGCGCACCGCCAGCGTGGGCTGCTCGACGCGTCGCCGACCCGCGGCTGTGTTGGCCCAGCGGAACCAGGCCTCGCTGTAGATCGGTCGCCGTCGCCAGCGCTCGTGGTCGGCCGGTCCGCGCAGCAGACCGGCGAAGCTCCGCCCCATCGGGGCGACCGGCACCGGCACGCCGAGGAGGTCGAGGAGCGTGGGCATGAGGTCCACCAGCCCCACCGGCGCCTCTACCCGTCGTCCGGCGGGCACGCCGGGACCCCGGAAGAGCAGCGGAACGCGCAAGACCTCCTCGTAGGGGGCGGCGCCGTGCCCGATGATCCCGTGCTCCAGGAACTCCTCGCCGTGGTCGGAGGTCACCACGAGCAGCGTGTCGTCGAGGCGGCCCGCCGCCTCCAGGCCCTCGACGAAGCGACGCAGCTCGTCGTCGACGTAGCGGATCTCGCGGTCGTAGAGCACCGGACGCTGCCGGGGCGGCAGTCCGGGCCGGGGCTCGAGACCGGGCGGCGTGTCGGCGAAGAGAGACTGGTAGGCTGCGGGCGGCCGGTAGGGCCCGTGCACCTCGTAGGTGTGCAGGAAGAGGAAGAAGCGCCGGTCGCCGACGCGCCGGATCCAGTCGAGGCCTTCCGGGAAGGTGAGGGCGCTCTGGGTGCCCGGCTCGTGGGGAATGCGCGTCCGCCGCTCGACGTAGCGACCGAAGCCGCGCTCGAAGCCGCGCCGGGGCGCGACCCCAGCGCCTTCGGTGACGGCGGCGGTGGCGACGCCCTGCGCGCGCAGCTGCTCTGCCAGGGTCGGCGCCGAGAGGGGCAGCTCGACGGCTCCGGTGTTGCCCCGCACCGCGTGCACCGACGGCTGGAGCGAGGTGAACATCGTCATGTGGGAAGGCGCGGTGGTGGTGGCGGCGCTCACTGCCGCCTCGAAGAGGGTCCCCTCGCCCGCCAGCTGCCCGGAGAGGAAGGGGGCGGTGTCTCGCGCGTAGCCGTAGGCCTCGAGGTGGTCTGCGCGCAAGGTGTCGAGCGACACGAGGATCAGGCTCCGGTCGTCGTCGCTCCGGGCGCGCGGGGCGAGCAGGACGGGGTCGGCCCAGAGGGGCAAGCTGAAGCCGCCAGCCGTGCCCTCTGCGAAGCGGGTCTCGAAGCGGAGGCTCCGCTGGGCTCCCGCCAGAGCGCCGAGCGGCAGTCGACGCTCGCGCCACGCGCCGCGATCCGGGAGCCGCGGGTCGAGCGTCTCCGCGAAGAGGCCCGAGCAGACGCCGGCGTCGTCGCAGGCCGAGATCTCGAAGCGCACCGGACCCTGCTCCCAGGCGGGCTCGAGGATGCCGATGGCGAAGTCGAGTCGGCCGTCCGGGGGGATCTCGAGCCGGCGCGTCTCGACGCGCTGCACCGGCTCCGCCGGCACCCTGCGGGCCTCGACGTAGAGATCGAGCGGCCCCGGCGCGAGCCGGGTGGGGAGAGCGACGCGCGC
>JAAUXZ010183736.1_pt1 | contig 10731 bp, 3 predicted proteins | sample 7278131 | NCBI WGS metagenome assembly JAAUXZ01 (sample SAMN14350119, study PRJNA611818) | marine sediment metagenome | isolation source: surface marine sediment (3m) | place: French Polynesia: Moorea | collected 2018-08
CCGGATTCCACGGCACGATGTCGATGCGCTCGCCGCGCAGCTCCTGCACCACGGCCTGCACGCGGCTGCCCTTCATGCCGACGCAGGCGCCGACCGGGTCGACGTCCGAGTCGCGGGAGGCCACGGCGATCTTCGAACGGCCGCCCGGCTCGCGAGCAGCCGACTCGATCGTGACGATGCCCTCGTACATCTCGGGCACTTCCTGCTCGAAGAGCTTCGTGAGCATCTCGATGCAGGCGCGCGAGAGCACGATCTGCGAGCCCTTGGTGTTCTTGTTGACCTCGATCACGTAGGCGCGGATGCGGTCGCCGGGCCGGTAGTTCTCCCTCGGCACCTGCTCGCGCAGCGGGAGCACGGCCTCGGCGCGCCCCAGGTCGACGATGATCGCGCCCTTCTCGAAGCGGCGGACGATCCCGTTCACGATCTCGGTCTCGCGGTCCTTGTACTCGTCGTAGACGTTGTCGCGCTCCGCCTCGCGGATCAGCTGGATGATCACCTGCTTGGCGGTCTGGGCGAGGATGCGGCCGAAGCCCGAGGTGTCGAGCTTCACGCCGATCTCGTCGCCGACCTCCGCATCGGGATCGAACTTCTTGGCCTCGGTGAGCGTGACCTGGGACTTGTCGTCCTCGATGCTCTCCACGACCTCGCGGAACTCGAAGAGCTCGATCTCGCCGAGCTCGTCGTTGTAGCGAGCCTCGATCTCCGACTCGATGCCGCGGTCGCGCCGCGCCGCCTGCTTCATCGCCTCTTCGACCGCCTTGATGATCTCTCCGCGGTCGATGCCCTTGTCCTTGGCGATCTGGTCGATTTCTCGTTTCAGGCCGAACATGTCTCCGCCACCCGTCTCAGCGCGAACCCGCAGTAGGCGCGAAGTCCGCGCGTGTGAACTCGTAAACGATGCGTGCCTTCGAGACCTCGTCGAAGGGAATCGGCACCTCGTCGTTCTCCACCGCCAGCCGCGCCACGCCCGCCTCGAAGCCGAGCAGCTGCCCGCGGAAGCGGCGGCGCCCGTCGAGGGGGCGCCGCGTCTCGACGAAGACCTCCGACCCGCAGGCCGCGGAGAAGTCCTTCTCCCGGGCGAGCACGCGGTCGAGACCGGGCGAGGACACCTCGAGGCGGTAGGCGCCGGCGATCACGTCCGCCGCGTCGAGCTGGCTCTCGAGCTCCCGGGACACCTCGGCGCAGCGGTCGACCGGAACCCGGCCGTCGCCGGCGGGCGTGTCGATGGTGATCCGCAACAGCCACGGCCGCGGTCCCTTCTGGAAGACCACGTCCACGAGCTCGAAGCCGGCGTCGACGACGACCGGCTCGATCAGCTCGCGCAGCGGTTCGGGAATGTCGCGGTACATGTCCGTGGCCCTTCGAGCATCCAGAAACAAAAAAAGCGGACGACCCGCCGCTTTCCGTCTCGACCCTGAGGGTCGTCACATGGGAAACCGGCCGACTCAGCGGGCTCCCCCTCCTCCGAGCTCTCCGAGGCGCGGGGGGCGGCGCTCAGCCGGCGAGGTCTCCCTCTAAGCCGGCGTAAACTATCCGAAATCCTGCGGGAAAGCAATCGCCCGGGAAGCCTGCCCTGGAGGCCCGGGACGCCTGCCCCGGAGGGCCGGAGCAGCGGCCCGCGGTCGTTCCGCGTCAGCGCGCGGGGAACTCCAGGGCGCCGATCAGATCGCATAGGCGGGCGATCCCGTGCCGCTCGGCGTAGGCCACCAGGCCGTCGGCCACCTCCCCGGCGATGGCCGGATTCAGGTAGTTGGCCGTGCCCACCTGCACGGCCGTGGCCCCGCACAGCAGGAACTTGACGGCGTCCTCGGCGCTCCCGATCCCGCCCATGCCGCAGATCGGAATCGACACGGCCTGGGCCGCCTGCCAGACCATGCGCAGTGCCACCGGCCGGATCGCCGGGCCGGTGAGGCCCCCCAGGCCGTTGGCGAGAACGGGCCGCCGGGTCTCGGGATCGACCTCCAGGGCCTGGAGCGAGTTGATGAGGGAAATTCCTCCCGCACCCTCGCCTTCGCAGACCCGCGCCATCTCGGCCACGCTGGTGACGTTCGGCGAGAGCTTGACCAGCAGGGGCAGCGAGGTGGCCGCGCGCGCGGCCCGCACGAGCTGGGCGAGCAGCTTCGGGTTCTGGCCGAACTCGATCCCGCCGCTCTGCACGTGGGGGCAGGACGCGTTGATCTCGATGCCTGCCACCTTCGCCACGCCGGTGAGCCGCTTGCACACGTCGGCGTAGCGCTCGATCTCGGTCTCGAAGACGCTCGCCACCACCACCACGTCGTCCGGAATGGCGGGGAGCTTCTCGGCGATGAAGGCCTCGACGCCCACGTTCTCGAGGCTGATCGCGTTGAGCATGCCCGACGGCGCCTCGGCGATGCGGGGCGGCGGGTTGCCGATGCGCGGCTCGAGGGTGAGGCTCTTGGCGACGAAGCCCCCGATCCGCCGCAGGTCCAGGAAGGGCCCGAACTCGGTGCCGTAGCCGAAGGTCCCCGACGCCGTGAGGACGGGATTGCGCAGCGCGATGCCCGCCAGGTCCACGCGCGTGTCCACCGGGCTCACGGCATGCGCTCCCAGGCGATGGCGGCCGCGTCGAACATGGGGCCGTCGCGACAGACGAGCGCGAAGCCGCCCGCGCCGAGCGGCGCGGCACAGCCGAGGCAGACCCCGAAGCCGCAGGCCATGTGGTTCTCCAGGGACGCGACGCACGGCGTGCTGTGCGCGGCCGCCAGCTCGGCGCAGCGCCGCATCATCGGCGTGGGCCCGCAGGCATAGACGCGGGCCGCTGAGCCCGCCGGGTCCGGCGCGTCCTCGAGGGCGTCCTCGAGCAGGGCCGTCACCAGCCCGCGCACGCCACGCGAGCCGTCCTCGGTGGCGATGCGGAGCTCCGCTCCCAGGGCCTCGAAGTCCTCGACGCCCATCAGGTCGCCGGCCGAGCGCGCCCCCAGCAGCACGCTCACGGGTCGCCCGCCGGCAACGAGCGTCCGCGCCAGCTCGTAGATCGAGGCGATGCCCGTTCCCCCGGCCACCAGCAGGGCCCGCTCGCCGGGCCCCGGGGCCGCGAAGCCCCGCCCCAGCGGCCCGACCCAGGCGACCGACTGGCCCGGCAGGGCGTCGGCCAGGAGCGCGGTGCCGCGCCCGGTGACCTTGTAGAGCACCTCGACCCGGGCGGCTCCGCCCTCGTCGAGCGCCCGGTAGACGGCCATGGGCCGAGGCAGGAGCGGATCCGTGCGCGGCACGGCGGAGCAGGCGCCCGGCGAGAGCATCGCGAACTGGCCGGGAGCGAACCCGGGCCAGCCGGGAATCCGCAGCGCGAGCCGTCGGTTGCCGCCTCCCTCGTGCGGGTTGGCCAGCACCTCGGCGAGCGCACGGATCGGGGCCGGAGGGCGGATCGGGGCCGGAGGGCCTCCGCCCTCCCGCGCGCGGGAGCTGCCTGCCATCGCCATGGGGGCCTCGGTGGAGGGCCTGGGTGAAGGGGTGCGGCTACGCCGCTAAGGCGTCGAAAACCCTAATCAAACGCTCATTCCGCCGCAACCGATTCCCTTCAAGCTGGACCGCTCTCGGGTCGATGAGGGCCCTGTGGGCGCGCGTGCTGGGCGTCCCAACCTGCAAGCCGAGCCCACGTGTGTCCTCGATCCTAGACCGCCATCGAGAGCGATTCCGCGCCGACCCCTCGGACCGGCGCGCCTTCGAGGCGCTGGAGGAGAGCCTGTTCGTCGCGCGGGACGGCCCGGGCCTGCTCGAGATCTACCGGCACCGGCTCACCGCGCCGGATCTCGCGTCGAACGCCCGCGAGCACGGTCGCCTGCTCTTCCGGCTCGGACAGCTGACGGCCGAGAGCGGCGACGAAGAGGCCGCCTGCGAGCACTTCCGCCAGGCGGCGGCCGCCGATCCCACCTGTCGGCCGGCCTTCGGCGAGATGCGTCGGATCCACTCGAAGCGCGGCCAGTGGGAGCTCGTGCTCCAGATCGCCGAGGCCGAGCTGGCGCTCGACCAGAGCGAAGCCGAGCGCGCCGACCTGCTGGCCGAGATGGGGGGGATCTGGCAGCACCGGCTCGTCGACCCCGAGACCGCCCTCGAGCTGTATCGCCGCGCGCTCGAGGCGCGGCCCGCCCACGGGTCCTCGCTGGAGGGCGCGGCGCGCACGGCGCACGAGCTCGGGCAGACGGGCGAGGCGGCGCGCTTCTGGGAGCAGCTCGCCAGCTCGGCTCGCGGGCCCGAGCGGGCTCGCGCCCTGGTCGCCTGGGCCGGGCTGCTGGCGGGCGGGCTCGGCGCGCCGGCGCGGGCGGCCGAGCTCTACGACAAGGCGCTCGCCACGGACGCGCGCAACGCCGACGCCCTCGACGGCCTGGCGGCCCTGGCCGAGGCCGATCGCAACTGGCCGCGACTCGCCGAGCTGCAGCGACGCCGCTTCGAGCTCTCCAGCGACCCCTCGTCGCGCGCGGGCCTGGCGCTGGCCACGGGGCGCCTGCACCTCGACGAGCTCGAGGACACGGAGGCCGCTCGACACTGGCTACGCCTGGCGGCCGATCTCGACGGCTCGGAGCCGGCCGTCCACCGCGCACTCGCCGACCTCGAGCGCGAGGCGGGTGACGACGGCGCCCTGCGCCAGGCCCTCGAGCAGCTCGTGGCCACGAGTCGCAGCCCCGCCAGCGTGGCCACGCTCCTCGAGCTCGCCACGCTCCGCTCGGATGCGGGGGAAGACGAGGCGGCCCACGACCTGCTCAACGTCGCGCTGGAGCAGTCGCCCGACGATGCACTGGTGATCGAGGCCCTCTCCGACACGCTGCTGCGACTGGGCCGCCACGAGGACCTGGCCAACTGCCTCGAGCGGCGCGCGGCGCTGGCGTTGACCGACCCCGTGACCTGCGCGGCGGTGCTGAGCGACCTGGGCGCCGTGCACGAAGAGCACACGGGCGACCTCGATGCCGCGCGCCAGGCCTACGAGCGCGCCATGACGGCCGACCCGACCTGCCCCGGCGTGTTCGAGGCGCTGGAGCGGATCTACCGCAAGGGCGAGGCCTGGCGGCCGCTGCGCGGTCTGCTGGAGCAGATCTCGCGAACCGCTCCGCACGAGCAGCGTCCCGCGATCCTGTGCTCTCTGGCCGACCTGCTGCTCGACCACTTCGACGATCGCGACGGCGCGACGGGGGCGTACGAGTCGGCCCTGGCTCTCGACCCGAGCTTCGAGGCGGCGCACCGGGGGCGTCAGCGTCTGGCCCGCGAGACCGGCGACGAGGACGCGGTGCTCGAGGCCTTCCGCCACGAGGCTGCCGTCACCACTGCGCCGGCGCGTCTCGCCACGCTGGTGCAGGAGATCGCGCGCATCCTCGAGGGCCGCGAGCAGTGGAGCGAAGCGCACGAGTGGACCCAGCGCTGGGTGGACCTGGCACCCGAGGACCCGGCGCCGCTGCGCCTTGCCGCGAGGCTCCAGGACCGGCTCGGGCTCGACGCGGAGCTGATCGACTCGCTCGAGCGTCTCGATCCCCTGCTTCCGGCCGACGAGCAGAGCGCGAACCGCAGGCGCCAGGCGGCCGTGCACCAGCGCGCCGGGCGGCTGGATCAGGCGATCGCCGCCTACCGCGCCGCTCTCGAGGTCGACCCGGTCGACGTCGCCGCGCTCGAGGCGTTGACGACCCTGCTCGCGGGCACCGGTCGACCGGAAGAGCGCGCGGGTCTGCTGCGGCGGCTCGCGGAGCTGCTCCCCCAGGAGCAGCAGGCCGAGCCCCTCGATGCGTTGGCGCGACTGCTCGACGAGCGCCTCGGAGACCGGGCCGGCGCGGTCGACGCGCTGACCCGGCTCGCCGCCTGTGAGAACGCGCCGCAAGACGTCGAGGATCGGCTCGAGCGGCTGCTCGACGACTCCGGTCGCCACCAGGAGCTGGCCACGCGGCTCGAGGCGCGTGCGGGCCGGCTCCCGCCCGAGAGCGGAGAGGCCCGCGACCTCCGCGTGCGACGCGCCGACGTGCTCCTCGAGCACCTCAGCCAGTTCGACGAGGCCCGGCGGGCCTACCGCGCCGTGCTCGCGCAGCATCCCGACTGCGAGCGCGCGCGCGCCGGACTCGAGCGCAGCCTGCGTGCGGCCGGCGACAGCGCGGGCCTCGCGGACTTCCTGGCCGAGCGCATGGACGCCGATCCAGACCCGCGCGTGCGCGACCGCTGCGCCCTCGAGCGAGCCGTGATCCTGGAGGAGGTGCTCGACTCCGTGGAAGCGGCCACGGAGATCTACCGGCGCCTGTGTAGCACCGCGGTCGAGCCCGAGAGTCGCGCCCAGGCCTCCATCCGCGTCGAGGCCCTGCTCGAGCGGGCCGGTGACTGGCGCGGACTCCGCGCGCACCTCGTGCAGGTCCTCGACGCCGTCGAGGGAGAGGAGAGCGTGGCGCTGCTGGAGCGGCTGGCCGCCCTCTGCGACGGCCGCCTGGACGATCCGGAGTCGGCCATCGTCCATCTCGAGCAGGCCGCCGCGCTCGCGCCGGAGAGGCCCGAAGCCTGGCAGTCGCTCGCCGCCCTGTACGCCCGGCTGGAGCGCCCCGAAGACCTGGCCAGGGTGCTGGAGCGCGAGCTCGAGGGCGAGGTCGGGCCGGAGCGCGCGCTCGAGCTGCACCGCCGCGCCGCCGCGCTGTGCGCCGGCCCGCTGCACGATGCCGAGCGCGCGGCCTCCCACTTCGAGCGCGTGCTCGAGCTCGACGCCGGCGACTCCGCGGCCGGCGAGTTCCTGATCCGGAGCTTCGAGCGACAGGACCGACCCGACGAGATGGTGCGCGTGCTCGAGCGCCGGCTCGAATCGCTCGACGACAAGCCACGCGACGACGCCGGAGACTGGGCCTCGCAGCGCGCCTCGCTGCGGCTCCGCATCGCGGGCCTGCGCACCGGGCCGCTGGCCGATCCCGACGGGGCCATCGCCGTGCTCGAGCCCGCGCTCGGCGAGATCGGACCGCGAGGTGTGATCGCCGAGCCGCTGGCCGACCTCTACCAGCGCACCGGCTACCGCGACGACCTGATCGCGCTGTGCCGCCAGGCCGCGGCGGAGTGCGGGCCCGGCCCCGAGCGCGCCGGCTGGCACGCGCGTCTCGGCACGGCCCTGCGCGAGGCGGGCAAGGCGCGCGAGGCCGCCGAGGCCTTCCGGGCCACGCTCGCCGACCGGCCCGACGACGACGACGCGAAGTCCGCCCTGCGCGCGCTGTACCGTCGCCTGGGGGAGCCGGAGCCGCTGACGCTGCTGCTCGAGGCGGAGCTCGGCAGCCTCGCCGGCCCCGCCGAGATCCCGGTGCGCATGGAGCTGGCCGGTCTGCTGGCGGGCAAGCTGCGACGCCCGGAAGACGCGCTCACGCAGCTGCGCCGCGTGGTGCACGTCGACCCGGGACACAACGAGGCGCTGAACCGCGCGCTGGAGATCGCCGAGAACCTCGACCGTGGCGACGTGCTGATCGAGCTGCTCGACGTCGCCCTCGCGCGACCCCGGCCGCCGACGCTGCGCGCCTCGCTGCTCACCCGACGCGCCCGCGTGCTGACCGAGCGACCCGACGGAGTCGACGCCGCCGTCGCGAGCTATCAGGAAGCGGCGCGCCTGGATCCCTCACGGCGCGACGTGCGCGTGGCGCTGCGTCGCCTGCTCGAGGCCACCGGCCGCTGGGAGGAGGTGCTGGAGTGCATCTTCCAGGAGGTGTGGCGTGCGCCCGAGGAGGAGCGCGAGGCGCTCTACGAGCAGGCCGCCAATCTGGCCTGGCAGCAGGTGTCGCCGAGTGCCGCGCTGCCCTGGCTCGAGCGTCTGCGACGGCTGCGGCCCGGGGACGTCGCCCTCGCGGCGAGGATCGCCGAGGTGCACCGCAGCGCGGGGCGGCCCGAGAGCCTGGTGCGCGCCCTCGAAGAGCAGATCGCCCTCACGCCCGACGCGCCCGGAAAACGCGACCTGCACGTGGAGCGCGCGCAGCTCTTCGAGAAGTCGCTCTCGGCGCCGGGCCGCGCGGTGGCGAGCCTGCGCGAGGCCCGCAGCCTGTGCGCCGACGACCGGGAGGTGCTGGAGCAGCTCGAGCGGCTCCACCGACGCCTGGAGCAGCACAGCGAGCGAGCCCTCGTGCTCGAGGACCTGATCGAGATCGCGCCGGCGCGCGACCGCGTGTCGCTGCTCTGCGAGACCGCGTCGCTGTGGTCGGGCCGGCTCGCACAGCCCGAACGCGCGGCCCGCCTGCTGCTGCGGGCGGTCGCCGAGACGCCGCGCACCAGCGCCCTCCACATCGAGCTGCTGCGCACGCTCGGCGAGTCGCTGCGCGCGGCGGGGAGCCGGGACGCGTGGATCCGCTGCGCCGAGGCCGAGCTCGCCGCCCTGGACCCTTCGGTTCCGGTCTTCGACGACCGTCGCTTCGAGCTCCACCGCGAGCTGGCGCTGGCTCACGAGCAGGCCGGGAGGCTCGACACCGCGCTCCTGCACCTGCGTCGCGTGGTGGACGACGCACCGGAGGGGGTCGACGCCCGAGGCATCCTCGAGAAGAAGCTGCTCGCCAGCCTGCGCCGCCAGGGCAACCCGGTCGAGCTCGAGCGGCGACTGGCGCCCTGGCTGGAGCGACACCCCGAGGACGCCACCGGCTGGCTCGAGCTCGCGCGGCTGCGTGACGAGCAGATCCACGACACGACGGGGGCCGCCCTCGCGTACCGGCGCGTGCTCGACGTCGAGCCCGGGAACCTGGCGGCCATCCGCGGGCTGCGCGACGCGGCGGAGCGGCTGGGCGACTGGGAAGGGGTCGCGTCCATGCTCGAGGCCGAGGTGGAACGCGCCAACGTGCAGGGACAGCAGGGCCAGCAGGACGCCAAGGGCACGCAAGGCGCGGCGACGCTGGCCCCGGAGGCGCGCTCGAACCTGCTCCAGCGTCTCGGCGACGTGGCGTGGAGACGCCTGCAGTCGACCACCCGCGCCAGCCGGACCTACGCGGCCGCGCTGGAGGCGAACCCGTCGAACTTCGAGGCGCTGCGCTCCTTCGAGAGCCTGCTCGAGGCGGTGGAGGACTGGCGCGGCGCGCTCGACCTCTACGAGAGCGAGGTCGAGGTGCTGGGCGACCGCGAGCCCACCCGACGCCAGGCCGCCTGGCTCCGCGCGGGCGAGATCGCGAGAGACCAGACGGGCGAGCTGGAACGCGCGCTGCGGGCCTACGTGAGCGCGGCGGCGCTGGGCCCGCTTCCGCTCGCGCAGCGTGCCGAGCGGGCCGAGCTCCACCTGCGCTGCAACGACCTCGAGGCCTTCGCCGAGATCTACGCGGCCTGGTGCGACGACCCCGAGGCGGGAGCCGGCGCGCCCGAGCACATGCGCGTGGCCCAGGCCCTCGAGCGGCTCGGCCTCTACGAGGAGGCGCTCGACCGCGTCGACCGGGCGCTCGGCCTCGACGACGCCTGGCTCGACGCCTGGGACGTCGCCGCGCGGCTGCTGGAAGCCTGCAACGACCCCACCGGCGCCGCCGAGGCGCTGGATCGTGCCGCCCTGCTGGCGCACGACGGCCGGGCCGCCGAGCGCCTGCTGCACGGCGCCCAGCTGCTGGCGCACGACGGCGGCCGCGAGGCGGCGGCCGACCTGCTGCGCCGCGCCGAGGAGCACGATCCGGGCTCGGCAACCGTGCAGGCGGCGCTCGCACGCTCGGCCTTCTCGCTCGAGGCCTGGGAGGAGGCGCAGCGCACCGCGACGCGCGCACTCGAGCTGTGCACCGAGGCCGGGCCGCTCGCTCGCCCGGAGCAGCTCGAGATCGCACTGATGGGAGCGGAGGCGGCTCGTGAGCTCGGACGCACGAGCGCGGCGGCGCTGCTGTACCGACAGGCCCTGGCGTTCGGGCCGCAGCATCCCCGGGCGCTCGCGGGAGCCGGCGAGACGCTGGCCCGACTCGGAGACCTGGAGGCGGCGCGCGGACCGCTCACCGCCCGCCTCGCCCTCGACGAACCGAACCCGCAGCGCGCACTCCACCACGCCCTGCTCGCGCGTTGCCTGGCCGACGAAGACCCCGCCTCGGCGCTCGAGCACTGCGAGGCTGCGCTCGCGGAGGTGCCTTCGCTCGACGAGGCCCACGAGACGCGGGTGAAGCTGCTCCGGGCCGAGGGTCTCGCGCGGGCCGGCATCGAGGCGCTCGAGAGCTGGGCCGCCGTCGCCGGGACGCCGGAGGAGCGCGCCGAGCGCCTGCAGCAGGCCGCCGAGTGGGAGATCGCCACGGCGCAGACCCGGGTCGAGCTCGGAGAGACGGCCGGCGGCGCGAACGACGCGGGCTCACGGGCCGAGCGCCATCTGCGAGCCGCCGTCGAGGCGGACCCGGGTCGCGAGTCGGCCTGGCAGCAGCTCGCGCTGCTGCTGCGCGAGCAGGAGCGGCGCACGGAGCTGATCGAAGTCGCGGATCGCGCGCTCGGGTCGCTCGAGGCGGCGGAGCTCCGCCGCGACCTCGCGCTCTGGCTCGCCGAGGCCCTCGAGGCCGAAGGCGAGCGGACGCGCGCCGCCGACGCCTACGAGCTGGCGGCCGAGGCCGAACCGGGCTGCCTCGAGGCCGCGCTCTCGCGCGCCCGTCTGCTGCGCGCGATCGGCGACTGGCGGGGGGCGGCCCGCGCGCTCGAGCGCTTCGTGGAGAGCCGCCCCGGAGCCAACGGCGACGCCGAAGGGCTTGCCAGCGGCGCCGCCGGAACCGACGGAGCCAACGGCGACGCCGGAACCGACGGGGCCGAGGCGCTCCCCGAGGTCGATGCCGAGACCATGGCCGAGGGGCTGGCCGAGGC
>JAAUXZ010019497.1_pt1 | contig 10719 bp, 13 predicted proteins | sample 7278131 | NCBI WGS metagenome assembly JAAUXZ01 (sample SAMN14350119, study PRJNA611818) | marine sediment metagenome | isolation source: surface marine sediment (3m) | place: French Polynesia: Moorea | collected 2018-08
ATCCGCGATGAGCACCCGGGCGAATCCGGGATCGTCTACGTCCGCACACGCAAGCGCGTGGAGGCGGTTGCCCGCTATCTGGCGGATCAGGGCGTGGCGGCGCTGCCCTATCATGCCGGACTGGACCCGGGCAACCGCCTCCACGCGCTTGCGTGTGCGGACGTAGACGATCCCGGATTCGCCCGGGTGCTCGTCGCGGATAAATGCAAGCAGTTGGGCGCGGTCGCGTTTTTTAAGCTGCACACGGTAGCGAATATTGGGCCGGTCGAAGCTGGAAACGAACAATCGCGCACCGGCCAGATCGAGGCGGGTCAGAATATCGCTGCGGGTCTGGGCATCGGCCGTGGCCGTCAGGGCCACCCGCGGTACGTGGGGGTAGCGACAGGTAACCGCTGCAATCTGCAGGTATTCGGGCCTGAAATCGTGTCCCCACTGGGAAACGCAGTGGGCTTCATCGATGGCGAACAGACCGATCTTCAGGCGCGTCAGCACGCGCTGGAAGCCGTCGGTCAGAAGTCGCTCCGGGGCCAGATAGAGCAGGTCCAAGCCTCCGGCGGCAGCATCCGCCTCGATCCGCCGCGCTTCGGCCGCATCCAGACTGGAGTTAAGGAAAGCCGCACGCACGCCGTTGGCCTGCAGGGCGGCCACCTGATCCTGCATCAGGGCGATCAGGGGCGACACCACGAGCCCCACACCTTCGCGGATAATGCCTGGGATCTGGTAGCAGATGGATTTGCCGCTGCCGGTCGGCATGAGCACGAAAGCATCACCGCCGGAGACGAGCGTCGCGATGATGGCCTCCTGGTGGGCACGAAAGGCATCGTAACCGAAAACCGATTGGAGGATATGGTGCGGATCGCTAGAAGTAGAGGTGGACATGCGGCGAATGATTCCTTGCGCGATGCGGTCCGGCGGCAGCTTCCCGTTCGCCGCCGGGGCAGTGGAAACAATATCCAGGGCCGCCATAAGGCCGCATCACCGGTTGTCCTCCTCGACGGCGGCCAGGAATTTCTCCTGGAAATCGGGCAGGGCGCTGATCACCCGGTTCCAGCTGGGCACGAAGGGCGTCTGCATGGGGTTGGAAAGGAATTCCTCACCCGCCCGGTAGATATTCTGTGCGAACAAATCGACCACGGCCTCCTCCTTGTGGCGGTCGACCGACAAGCCGTTGATCACCGCGTCGGCATAGTACTGCTCCACCTGTTCGAGCGCAATCCGAAAATAGGTGGCCTTGATGGACCTGAAAAGACCACGCGAGAACTCATTGCCGTAGCTGGCCAGTTTGACGTAAATCGCCTTGGCGATATCGACGCTCATCTTGGAAAGCCCCGTTTCGGGATCTTCCCGCGACAGGGGCTGGTGCTTGTGGTCGTAGCGATCGGCAATGTCCACCTGGCAGATCTGGTTGATCGCATTGTTGCGCAGCACTTCGGACAAAATGCCGACCTCGAGGCCCCAGTCACTGGGAATCCGGATGTTGAGGGCCACATCGGTACGCATGGCAAACTCACCGGCCAGAAGGTAGCGGAAGCTGTCCAGGTATTCCAGAAACTCGACAGCGCCGAAGAATTCTTTCAGGGCTTTCAACAACGGGCTGATTAGAAGCCGGGTTACCCTCCCGGTCAGCCGCTCCTCGGTGGCACGGTAGTAATAGCCTTTGCAGAACTTGAAATGGAGTTTGGGGTCCACCACCGGATAGAAAAGACGTGCCAGCATCATCCGATTATAGGTGATGATATCGCAATCGTGCAGTGCCAGGGCCTGGCCGCGACCGGTGGCCAGGGCATATCCCAGACAGTACCAGGCATTGCGCCCCTTGCCCATGGCGTTCGGGGCCAGCCCATGCTCCCGGAGGCGTTCGTCGAGCTGGCGCAGGCGGGGGCCATCATTCCATAGAATCCGATGGTGCTGCGGCAGGCGACCGAAATAGCGCCGGGCGTATTCGAAATCCTTGGCGCTGGCCCGATCGAGACCGACGATGATCTCGTCCAGATAAACCACCTGGGTCAACGCGTCGACGATGCGTGCCAGGGCCGTGGTGTGCAACTCAGAAAAGAGCGCCGGCAGAATCAGGGTCATCGAACGTTTGCGGGCATAGGCCAGAAGACTGGTTTCCAGATCCTCCAGCGGGCGTGTGCGGAAATTGTGGAGCGTGGCGACCCGTCCGTTCTGATAAAAATCCCCCATCCCGCGTCTCCTGCTGCCATGGGATCAGCCGTAACCGAACCGGTTTCGGCGAACCGCTTAGTTGAGGTTAGCGCCAATCCTGTCGCGCACCATTTCAGAAAACTGATCGATCGTCAAATCAGCAAAGTCTTTATAGGCAATGGGCTCCAGAACTTTTATGCGGATATGGTGCCGGCCGTGAAAATTCAGGCTGTATTTGGGCAAGGCCGCCCGTGGGCCCTGAATGACCACGGGCAGCATCGGCACCCGGGCCTGCTGGGCCAGAATAAAGGCGCCGGGTTTGAAAGGCTTCAGTTGCCCGGTTGGGGATCGCGTGCCTTCGGGAAAAAAATAGATCGAGCAGCCTTCGGCCAGGGCGCGCGCGGAGGCCTCCATCATCTGGCGGATGCTCTCCTTGTCTCCCCGTTTCAATCGGATATAGCGGTTGAGATACATGTTCCAGCCGATGAAAGGCAACCGGAAGACTTCCGCCTTGGAAACCCACTTGAAAGGGAAGAACAGCCGAAAAGCCACCAGGATGTCCAACTGGGATTGATGATTGGAAACGATGACGTACTGGGCCCGATGTTTGATCTTCTCCCGCCCGGTGACCGTCAGCTTCCAGGCCGGCATGATCCAGAGATAGAGGCAGGCCCAGAAGGAAGTGAACATGTGCAGCACGACCAAGCGTCCGTCAAACCATCGGGTGACAAGCCAGATCGTCAGCGCAAGGACAAAAAAAAAGCGGAACTGGTGGCCACGAAAGAGAGATACAGAATGGAGATGATGCGATTGGTCATAAATTCGGCCGACATCTTTTGGGATCGTTAACGAAGCCACCAACCGTCGTCGGAGGATAAACTCAGCGGAATCTGTATTGAAAATGGGGGGGCCTGTCAATCCCCATTCTGGCCAGCGGCGTCATCGGTGATGGAACGGCCGGCCGATGGTCCTGCCTGGCATCGATTACCGGGGCAGTGGCCATCCTCCCACGCGCAGGCCGATAGCGACCGGACGTCTCTTCAGCGAATTCGCCGCCGCACCGGGACCGGTTCCCGCAAATCCGGAAACCACTTGCGGATCAGCCCCAGCACTCCGATATAGGCCAATCCTCCCAATACGATGCCAATATCCCCAAAACTGTCGAACACCAAGGCATGCGCGATCTGCCCCCATCCGCTGTTGCCGTGGGACCAATAGACCTCCAGGGGCCAAAACAAGGATACCGGGGCGGGCGTTAAAGCCATGTCAGCCAGAACATGGGAAAAAACGATCAGAAAACAAGTTGAAAAATTCAGGCGCGGTAGGTGCCGACTCAGTCGCCAGGCCTGCGAGGCCAGCCAACCCGCAACCAGGGAAAATAGCAGGCTGTGGGTGGGGCCGCGGTGAAACAGGTTGCCGTTGCCCTGAATCAGAAGTCCCGGTAAGATATCGATATCGGGCAGATTCGCCAGCACGACAATCCAGATCAGAAGTTTCCAGGTTGAACCGTGGCTGCCTGCAAGGTCCATGGTCTTGAATGTCGCCAGTCCAATGGCGGTATGTCCTAAGGGTAAGGGCATGGGGTGGATCCTTCCGTTTGCTTTCGTATCTGCCCGCAGAAACGCTCGATGCTACGCTTAGCAGAAAACATGCCTGAAGATCGGCATACTCAAACAGACATCTGTATTCATTAAGCCTTTTTAAATGTTTAAAGGCGTGGGACGATTGCTGACCACCCGTATCTGGGCATTAAAATACCCACATCCGGAAAAAGGATTGGCATTTTAGGACAGAGGGTCGCCGCCGCGATGAATTGATCGCGTTTCGATAAGATCCGGTCAGTGTCCGTCAGGGATCAGAACCGTAGATACATAAAAATGAACTCGCCGTCGTTGACATCGACGGTAAGGTTGGCCCCCCTGGATTCGGCAAAAACCCGCCAGGGCGGTTTGTCGCCTGCACCGCAGTCGTAGTCGGGAAACCCCTCTCCGCTGTGGCGGTTGAACCAGGACAGCATCATGGCGTCGTGGTTGATCTCGCGGGCCCGGGATCGGGCCAGATCGGCGGCCTTTTCGAAATCCAGATCGCTATCCGTGATCTGCAGGTTTACGATTTCGTGTACGAGGGGCACATCAGCTTGGTTGGGTATTGCGACCATATCATTTTCCTTAGGGTAGCCTTGAATTGGAAGGCAACCGGTTTTTGACCGACTGGAGCAGGGTAAGACCAAAATGTGAGTTGACAAGCCCGGCGGCCGGCTCAGCGTCGACGCAGTTCATGGGCATATTGACGACCAACCCTCGCGGACTGGGCTTGCACCCAACGCGACAGATGTGTTTTCCCGATGGGGGGGCTATCGACCAGAAGCCGTCCTTCCATCAGCCCCTTGATCTCATCCGCCGTCACCACGATGTCGCCCAGCACCATTCCGGCCAGGCGTGCCACCAGCAGTCCGAAGGTGGGCGGAAGCGGTAGGATCGGTGTGCGCAGCTTGAGCGCCGTACGTATGGTCTCCACCAGTTGCCGATAGGTAAATGTTTCAGGGCCGACGGTGTTGAGGACCTTGTTCTCTCGGCTGTGCGCCGCTTCAGCGGCAATGGCCGCCAAATCATCGACAAAAATGGGCTGGATACCATAGCGACCCTTGCCGAACAGGCCAAAGACGGGCATTGTACGCAACATCCAGGCAATGTTGTTGATCAGGATATCCTCGGGTCCGAACAAGACGGCCGGCCGCAAAATCGTATAGTCCAGTCCGCTTGCGACCAGGGCTTCTTCCACGACCGCCTTGCCCTTGAAATAGGGCAGATGCGAATCCGCGTCAGGATTCGTGATGCTGACATGCACGACGCGTCGAATGCCGGCCCGGCGCGCGCATTGAAAAAGCAACAGCGAGTTGCTGACCGCCTGATCGAAATTGAAATGGCGGTGGTTGAACCGCACCCAATAGGTGTTGTAGAGCACTTGGGCGCCCTTCAGAGAGGCGGTCAAACGATCGGGGTCGTCGAAACGCAACGGATAGTGTTCAATTTGGGGGGCATACGCTTCCCGGCAGGGCTGCTTGTTGGTCAGGGTTCGGACGCTCAGACCAGCTGAAAGCAGTCGCTTGGCGATAAACCGGCCGGAAAAGCCAAATGCTCCCGTTACGATATGCGGTTGTGCCGCGGTCACCATAACCCTCCTTTATTCCATTTGATCTTCACCGCCTGCCTTGAGGAAACGGGTCAATGTCTGCAGGCGCACGCGATCCATGGCCACTGCCATGGCCACAAGGTTGTCGATCTGGCCAAAAAACGTCTTCATGCGCGATAGTCTTTGGATGTAAAAACGACCGAGATCATCCGCTTCCGAATATTCTGCGCTGGTCACGAGGCGTAAACTCTGCGCGACGGCATTCAGGGCCTGGCTGAATTCACTATGTTCACGCTGTCTCAATACCGACTGGACAATTTTCCAAAAATCGGTTTCGGCCACATAATAGTCCCTGCGATCGCCGACTTTGATCTGTTTATGCACCATCCCCAGCCGCTCCAGATTGCGAACCGTCGTACTGACCGCTCCCTTGCTGATACCGGCCTGAACGGCCAGATCATCAAGTCCCTGCGATTGGGGTGAAAGGTAGATCACGCCGTAGACAACACCGAGGGTCCTGGGGAAGCCCCAGAAGTGTGCTATCCGTGCCATGCCCTGAATAAAATGCGCCTTTGCGGCTTCGGTATCGGCTTCCACGCCCACCCCCATTGATATAGTTTGTTTAGTTTTTTCTAAACATACTATATTATATTCGTCAAGTTATTTGCGAGGACCGCCGTATTGTGTTCGCGGGAATGTAAAACAATTGTAATAAGGCCCGGCGGGTATTTCGCTAACAACATGATTAGACTATGTATTCACCAGGTTGAACTGCAGGAAGGGAAACAGTATGCCACCAACGGTTTACGAGACGCGGGTCATGCGGCGGATGCTGCGCTGGCTGGCAATCTTAATCTATCGATGTTTCGGCTGGCGAACGGAGGGAGAGAAGCCCGATCTTCCCCGCTACGTCATCATCGCCGCGCCCCACACTTCTAATTGGGATTTTTTCTTTACGGTCTGCCTGGCCTTCATCTATCGCCTCAAGCCGCAGATGATGATGAAGGCCGAGTGGTTTTTCTGGCCGCTGGGTCCGCTGTTCAGATGGCTGGGCGCCATCCCGATCGATCGGAGCCGATCCAACAATATCGTGGCCCAGTCGATCAAAGCCTTTAAAGATAACGAAGAAATGATCCTGGTGGTACCGCCTGCCGGTACACGGCGCAAAGTACTTTATTGGAAAACGGGGTTCTATCACATTGCAAACGGTGCCGGTGTCCCCATTGCTTTAGGTTATCTGGACTATCGCCGCAAGGTCGGCGGCTTCGGCCCGACAATTATAACCACGGGAAATATCGATGTTGACATGGCCACCATCCGCGATTTTTATGCCGGCGTCTCAGGCAAACATCCGCTGAAGGAGAGTGCTACCAAAAACCGTTGTCAAGCTGGAAGCACATCGATAAAGCTTCCCTGCATCCGATGGTTAAAAACGGCTTCAGGGCAGTCTCCAGAAATCCCACCACACATCCCGGTCCTTGGCACGCCCGCTGTAGTGGAAACCCATGGCCCTTGTATCCGGCGGTATCTGCCAGTCGCGGTTGAAACTGTAGCGAATCTGCCAGTAGACATCCGAACCGTTCTGGGCCCAGAGGCGCCGGGACTCCAGCACATAGCCATCGCCGTCTAGAAAGTGGATCCAAACCCAGGCATTCAATCGGTGGAAGTATTTGATGCGCTTGCCCCGCTTCACCTCTCCGTCGATCATGAGACGATCCTGCTCCCGAACGAAGCGATAGTGGATGGCAATATCTCGGGTCTGCCATACGTCCGACTGGGGGCCACCAATCTCGAGCGGAATACGGTTATCCGTTTTGGTCAGCCTACCCTCCCAGCCAAGCCAGCCTGTGCTCGTGCAGCCCAAGAGGAGCAGACATACAAAGGGAAGAATCAATTTACAGCGCAGATTTCCCCTGCTTATGATCCCTAACCACTTGAGTTTATGTGGCATGCCAATATTCATTATGATTTCAGAGTCAAACAGGTTAATAAATTACCGTAACTATGAATAAAATATATTGGGAAGCGTCGGACGCAATGCGGGTTAATTGATGGGCTTATAAGGGGGTGTCACCTATTCGGGCCACTGGCCAGGTGCGGTTTTACCAGATGCCCCCTATGGATGGAATGGTCGAAAGAGCGGCTGCCATATGCTGAAAGCAGCGTTTGTGGGCGTTCCATCCCGGGCAGTAAGATGCGGGTGGTTTCGCGGCGCGGCGGCGATGCGTTTGCAGGCTAGTCCGACAGGCCGTGCAGGACCTTCTTTTTGGCGTCGATAAGCTGTTTGTGATGCAGGCGCAGAAGCCTGGACAGTTTGTGCATGAGGTAGTCTTCGTGCTTGTCCAGATTACCGTCCAGATAGACGATGCGCCAGAGCATTTCGATGATGGCAACCTTCTCGTCCATGGTATAGTTTTCATTGATCAGGCGCGCAAACTGCCAGTAATCCACGCTCGCTTCCAGTTCCGCTTCGGCCGCGGCGATCATGGCCGTTGCGTTTTCAGCCGACAGCCCGTATTTGGCCTTGAGAATATCGATGACCGCCGCCATCTCCTCCGCCGTAAAGGATTCGTCGATGCGGGCCATTTCGACGAAAAGGGCGCACACCGCCATCTGCAGATCGTGGCCGGTGCCTGCGCTCCCACGGGCGGATGGTTTTTCATCCGCGGGACTGAAAAAGCGTTTGACGATATCGAGCATTTGCCCTCCTCTCCGGTTTTTCTTCAATTGTCGTCGCTGGGCATGCCGGCGGCATTTTTTCAGGTTGCGCCGGCATCGTCAACCCGCCCCCAGTGCCAGCGAGGTGTGATGTCAAAATAATTCCTTGCATATTCATTCGATGGGGATAAGAATAGGCACCATTTTTTCCATCGACCGCTTCCCTGGAAGCGATCATGAATTCAATCGCGAATCGCGCGCAAGCCCACGAATCGTCCGACAGGAGCGCAATATGAAAACTTACGATGTCCGCGTCAAGGAGTTCATCCCCCTCGTAGCCCCGGCCGCCTTGAAAACGGAATTGCCGGTATCCGACAAATCCGCACAGGCGGTCGTCTCGGGGCGCCAGGCCATCCAGGATATCATTGACAAAAAAGATTCACGCATGCTGGTCGTCACCGGCCCCTGCTCGATCCATGACGAGAAGGCGGCCCTGGACTATGCGGACCGCCTGTTGGGGCTGAGCCGGGATGTTCAGGATACCATGCTGCTGGTCATGCGGGTCTATTTCGAAAAACCCCGCACGACGGTCGGGTGGAAGGGGCTGATCAACGACCCCAACCTGGACGGCTCGTGCGACATGTCCCAAGGCCTGCGGCGGGCGCGGGCGCTCCTGATGCAAATTACCGAGATGGGCCTGCCGACGGCAACCGAACTCCTCGACCCGATCACGCCGCAGTATATTGCCGGTCTCGTTTGCTGGACCGCCATCGGCGCCCGCACGACCGAATCGCAGACCCACCGTGAAATGGCCAGCGGCCTTTCGATGCCCGTGGGTTTCAAGAACTGCACTGATGGAAGCCTGACCAACGCCATCAACGCCATGATCGCCGCTGGTTCTCCCCAGAGTTTCCTGGGCATCGATCCCCAGGGGCAGACCAGCGTGGTTACCACCACAGGCAATCCTTATGCCCATATCGTCTTGCGGGGTGGCGGCGGCCGCCCCAATTTTGATTCCGTCAGTATCCGCGAGGCTGTGGATCTGCTGCGTGCCAAGGGACTGCCGGAGGCCATAGTAGTGGACTGCTCACACGAGAATTCGCGTAAACGCTATGAAGAACAGCCCGTCGCGTGGAATGACGCCGTTAAACAGCGCATTAGCGGCACGGACGCCATCATCGGTATGATGTTGGAAAGCCACCTGGAGGAAGGACGCCAGAATAACACCGGTATTCTTGAAAGTATGCGCTACGGCGTCTCCATCACAGATGCCTGCATTTCCTGGGACACCACCGAAGAACTGATCCGCTCGACCCATGAGCAGTTGAAAACCATGCGCTGATTGCGGTCAGATTTCGGCCACGCTCTATCGTGGCCGTCACCATTATGCTGCAGTCCGACGCGGGGACGCCAGCGGTCAGTGATCTGCAGTCTGTGCCGACAGCGTTTCGAGCCTTTCCATGAGCACTTCCGGCGACGGGTGGTCAGCGGGATCGTTACTCTCGTAGCGAAACAGAATGCTGCCGTCGCGGTCAATAATGACGACGCCCGGAAGTTGACGCACGTCACCCTCCGGCAGCCCCATCGTATGCCCCTGGGCCATGGCCGCGATGCCCCGCAGGGCCATGGTCGGCGAAAAGAAACCCAAGGGTGACATGCGTTCGATGCTGAAGTCCCGATAAAGATGCTGATCGGGGTCGCAGACCATGGTAAAGGGGACTTCAAAGCGCGCCACAAAATCCCGGGTCTGCGAGACCGTCCCCATGCCCACCAGGACAACCTGGGCACCGGCATTACGGATGTCCGCCTCGGCGTGACGCAACTGCGCCACCTGCTCGCGGCAGAACGGTCAGCCCAGGTGCCGCAGAAAAACCAGCAAGAGCCGGCCATCCTGCCAGAACTCACTTAAATGACGATGCGAGCCATCTGCCAGCTTAACGAGGGCATCAGGTGCCCCAGGCTTCGGATCCTTCATGACGATCGTCTCCTCTCCGCTCGACGGGATTGCTCATCATCCGCTGGCACGTGGATAACCACGCGCCAGCTGGTGCTCATGTAAAATTACAGATCATGCTGTCATTCGGTATATAGGTTTCGTGGGGCAGTGAGGCGTCGTTGGCGATGTATCCGGGTACGGCCACACCGGAATCAAAAAGGGCGTAATTAACAAATGTGCGCCCGTCGATGCGCACCTTCATGCCCGGTTTGGGCGCCTTGAGGGGAACAACGGCGAAAACCGCTGCATATTTCTCCTTTAGTTCAGGGTGTCCAATTTTCTCGGCGGTCTGACCGATATTGACCTCCACATAGTTGCGGGCGCACGCCATGATATCGCTCTTGTAGTCTTCACTGATGGCATTGATGATCTTGTCAAGTTTGGTCTGCATCCTATTTTCCTTCCTGCTGCCGAAATTCTGGTGAAAAATTCCGGTCGGCTTGGCATTTTCAGGCCAACGCTGGCCTTAGGTTGGTACGGGTTCCAAAAAGCTGGGTTATTGAATCGGGATGCATTGAAAACCGATCCCCCGGAAGATTCATCTCTCGGGATAACGTGTACTTTTCGAAAAGACACGCCGCATTCGGTCCTGCTCACGCGCCTCCAGAAGGCGGTTTTCCTCATATCCCGCTTGCCAGTTCTGGGCCGCCTGCTGCTCCCATTCCACAAAGGAGCTGAGAAAAGAGCGCATGCCCCCACGCCAGGGATAGAAGGCCCAGAAAGCGGCGCCGGAAAACTGGAAACGGGCTTCCTGATAAATGAGCGTATTGCGGCCGCGGGCCTCG
>JAAUXZ010041048.1_pt1 | contig 10717 bp, 5 predicted proteins | sample 7278131 | NCBI WGS metagenome assembly JAAUXZ01 (sample SAMN14350119, study PRJNA611818) | marine sediment metagenome | isolation source: surface marine sediment (3m) | place: French Polynesia: Moorea | collected 2018-08
AAGCAGGTATAGCTATTTTGGCCTTCTTCTAGTGATCTTCTGGACATGCCCTGTTATTGCGGCTCCAGGTGTGGTTACGCCCACCGAGTTGTCAGGCGGACGAATCGTGTCGGTTGAGGAAGCCAGAAAACTGATAGGAGAAGGCGTCCTGATTTTTGATGTCCGCTCTGGAATTAACTACGGACGGGGTCACATACCCGGTGCCGTTTTCGCACCCTATAAAGGCAGCAGCGTCAAACATGTTGACTTCGATCCATCCCAAGATCGTTTTTCTCTCTCATCACTGCCGAAAAAGAAAGGGGTTCCCGTTCTCATCTACAGCCATGGAGACACAGGCTGGAAATCCTATAAAGCAGCAGTCACCGCAATTCGTACCGGATACACTCAAGTGAACTGGTTTAGGGATGGTTTTTCGGCATGGGTAGAGGCTGGCCTGCCGGTAGAGCATTAGCAGGTCGTTTATTGCAAAGAACTTCATAATGAAGCTGAACATCAAGCAGAAGCTGCGCCTCGCGCCTGCAATCTGCCTGGTCTTGTTCATCGCAGTCGTGGTAATTCACTATTTCGGTGAGCATCGCATACATGCATTGACTGAAGCTTCCCGCGCCCTGGAACAGCAGAGAATGTCCTTGCAAATGTTATTTCGGGGTATAAATGAATCTTTGCTTACAGATGGCTCTCCCGACTCTGTGGCTATTTCTGAGGCCAGTATCAAAACATTCGATGAGCGGTATGAGCGCTTGTTGAAGCTCGCGATGAATCCTGTGTTGCTTGCACGACTAGAACAAGAAGTTGGTCCAAAGTGGCAGGTTTTACGTTCTAAGACTCCGCCATTCCTTAAAATCAATGATATGAACAGCGACGATGACTTGTTGATGGTTCGTTATGGTCGTTTTCTAGTTGACGGAAATGCCTTGATGGATGAGATTCAAGCACTCGCTGACTACAGCGGAGTTCTCGCTAGGGAAGGCGCTAAAAATATCAATCTGTTGGTACTCGTCGTCATTGTATTCTCGGTGTTGAGTATGCTCTGGTTGTTCTGGCATCTATATGGTGTGATTGCGGTACCCTTGAATACGCTACGTGCATCTATGCTTGAGGTCTCCGACGGAGAGGAGGAACTGTTGGAGCGTATCGACAATCACCGACAAGAACCAGCAAAACTCGACGAGCAGGACCTACAGCATGAAATCACTGCCCTGCATCACTCCTATCAGTTCATGCTGGCCAGTATCCATGAGCACCTGACGCACAGCCAAGAGACAGAGGCTGAACTGCAAATACTGAACCAAGAATTAGAGCAACGTGTCGCAATGCGCACCCAAGCGCTACAAAATCTCAACGAGCAAATGAGAGAGCAGATTCTTCAGCGCGAAAAAACCCAAGAGAAACTGGAGCGGTCGAAACGTGAAAATCTGCGCATTCTTGAGACGGTCGGAGAGGGTATCTACGGGACTGATTCCAAGGGGATCATCTCCTTCGTGAATCCAGCCGCAGCCAGACTGCTTGGGTATGAACCGGCGGAGATGATCGGAAAGGCTGCTCATCCCCTATTCCACCATACTCTCCCAAGCGGAGAACGCTATCCATCAGAGGCATGTCCGGCATTGGCTACAATGCAGAGCGGTGAGTCTCAGCTCATAAAGGGTGAATTATTCTGGCGTAGGGATGGTAGCAGCTTTCCGGTCGAATACCTGGCCAATCCGGTGCAGGAAGACGGATGCATATTAGGTACGGTAGTGGTATTCCGGGATATCAGCGAACAGAAGCGCTCCGAAGAGCGTATCCATCATTTGGCCCATTACGATGTGCTGACGGACCTGCCAAACCGCACATTACTCAAAGAGCAAGCGGAGCAGGCGATGCTCCAGACCCAGCGGCGTACTCGTGGGCTGGCAGTTTTGTTCCTCGATCTAGACCACTTCAAAAAGGTTAACGATACACTGGGCCATCCCTTCGGTGACCGGCTGTTGAAACTGGTTGCCCAGCGTATTGTCAACCGTTTGCGTCCGGATGATATAGTATCGAGAGTCGGGGGTGATGAATTTGTCGTACTGCTGCGAGATGTTCTTGAAATTAAGGACGTCTCCAGAGTCGCAGAGCAATTAATCGAAGATATTGTTAAACCGGTGAATCTGGATGAATATCAGTTGTCTGTCGGCACCAGTATTGGCATTAGTCTTTATCCGCAGGATGGACATGATGTGGTCACCCTGCAGCGACACGCCGATACCGCTATGTATCAGGCAAAGGCCGAAGGTAGAGGAACCTACTGCTATTTTAACGAGTCCATGAATAGGGCGACCAGAGAGCGATTGGAACTTGAGAGTGCGTTGCGCAAGGCAACAACGGACGGCAACTTCGAAATGGCATATCAACCTCAGGTTCGCCTGGCTGACGGTGGAGTGATCGGATTAGAGGCCCTGCTGCGATGGGATCATCCAGAGAGAGGCTCAATTGGTCCTGATCGTTTTATCCCAGTAGCTGAGGAGAGTGGTCTAATCGTAGCGATCGGTGAGTGGGTGCTGCGTACTGCCTGCGGGCAATTCCGTCGTTGGATAGACGAAGGTCTAGCGCCCAGCCGATTCAGTGTAAATCTGTCGGGCCGTCAATTTCGAGATGCTGGGCTGAAACATAAGATACAGGATGCACTCAAAACCAATAATCTGGATCCAAGTCAATTGGAACTTGAATTGACCGAGAGTTGTGTAATGGATGATCCAGAGTCGAGTATCGCCATCCTAACTGAACTCAAGGCAATGGGTGTAAAAGTCGCCGTGGACGACTTCGGCATTGCCTACTCTTCCCTCAGCTATCTCAAACGCCTGCCCATTGACCGTCTGAAGATCGACCGATCATTCGTCTGTGACATCCCCCAGGATACCGAAGATATGGCCATCACCGGAACCATCATTTCCATGGCTCATAATCTGGGATTGGAGGTGATTGCTGAAGGCGTGGAGACAAAAGAGCAGCTTGAGTTTCTGCAAAGCAAAGGCTGTGATGAGGTACAAGGCTTTCTTTTCAGCAGGCCGTTAAGCCGTCAGGATCTCGGGATGTTTTTGAAAAATGCATCAATGTAGATATGGACAAACAAGGTCGAGTCAAGCAACTAAGTTTCGCCTTAGTGTTGATACAGCCAGGTGACTATCTGTAGTTACGTCGGTTGAAGGAACCCATACTCCATTCTGATCTGAATCATGAATCTGATATCCGTTGATCGGTACGTCTTCTGAGTATGGTTAAACCGCATATCGCAGGTTTGCCGAGGACGGGTGTGAACTTCTATGGGGTTATCTCATGGGGCGGCCGGTTTTACTACACGCTTATAGGAGCTGTTGAGCGGTGGTCTTGAGGATTCATGATTCGCGATGGCTGTTGGTAAATTACAACAAAACGGTTAAGTACTATGACGACAGGCTAACCCTGATGGTCGATAGGTTCTCTGGGTCCTGACCAAATCTACGTCTGAGATTGATAGTTAATACCAATGATGTGCTAACCTCCTATTACATCTTAAGGCATTCTATCCTGCTGATAAATCCCGCGATTGAGGGTGTTCATACAATATTATTGGCACTATCCGTAGCTTTTCTATATACGGGCTACGTAGTTGCTACGTGCCGGCTATTCTGAGAGGCGCTGCGATAATAACGAATGGCCGCTTCCCCAAGTAGTTGGCTTACGGTCGTCACCGCTGTGCCGCCGACTAAAGCCTTGTACCCTGGATGTAGTGCGCTGAGATGTGGTAATGCCGATGCACCTCCTGCCAACCCCGAAGCAGCTATGATGGCGAGCATCTCTTTCAAACGAGCTCGATCGTCGATGTCTTGTCCGTATATCAGGGCGATTTGCAAGAGCATGGTCATATTCAAGATGACCATCACCGATGCACCCATCGAAACGCCCAATAACTTCAGAGCGGGACCGACACCAGGGAGCAGCCAAGGGATCTGCAAGATGATTCCGCCAGCCAATGAGAGAGGTACCTGTGCATTGACAACTCTTCTTGCCAATTGGTCTGAGTCATCATCCGGGTACTGATTCCGTAGTGTGTCTATATCTTTTCGCAGCTCTCCTTTTCGCAGGCCCATAAAATAATAGAAGAATTTCTCCCATGATAATCCCCACGGGTTCGACTCAGAGACAAGTTGTTTGCTCATTGATATTTTCCTATCACGTTCATGTAAAAGCTGGTAGCCATGAGGCTTTACCGGTTTTTGTCATGCCATATGTTGCATCCAATGCCAGTTGATATTTTATAATATGAGAAAATACTCATCAGCGATATGTGTCAGAGCAAGCAATTACTGGATAACTTAATTGGTTCCATGGGACAGGGATGTGTCAGCATTGCCACGGACTGTAACTTATTGAAATTTAATAAAAGATATAATCGCATTGTTTTATTTTTTTGTGCTCTGATAATTACTAAGGATGTGATGAATCAATTACCCTAAAGGATAAATTGACCATCGACATCGTGTGACACGTTTGACCTTGTAGAAGTTTAAACCACACTTCCATGCCTCTAAACTTGGTTCAATCGAGACACTTCTCTTTGGCCTTTATGTACCGTGCGTGATGACACCAAATATCTCGAGTGAAAAAAATGGGATGGTGACGCCCTGTAATACCTGTCGGTCCGTTATAACCACCCAAGTCAATGGTACCCGCTGTACAGAGTCAAAGGAAGCGTTGGGATATGCAACCTGGAAGGCCTTTGCTACGATGACAAGAAGAGACAATGGGCTGCATGGACTTTGCATCACGCTGATGCCGATGATCCGCTCTGTGAAATTCCTGATGCATCAGGTGATCTAAATACATGGCTTCGGCGTAGTCTTGTGCATCTGAGTTGGCTAATTAGTGGCGAGGTGAAGGGTTATGACGTGTATTGCCGATTGAATGAAGCTGGCATCAAATTGAGAGAATATACAGAGTAGATCATGGCTATCGATGTACAGTCAGAGGGTGCTTGGATTCCAGGATTGTTATCGTTGCTGTAATTGGCTCCGGTAATTGAGAACCGCTCTATGTCAGCCGCACCACACTATACATATATAAAGTACCAGCCAGAGACTCCAAAATATACATGGTCGAGTTCAAGCAAGATAAATAAAAAACCGGTAAATACAAACGACTCTAGATTCACCAGGATTACCCGGAGTGCACTCTTTATAGGTTGAATATCTGGATGTTCGATGTTAATAACTTTAAACTCACAATGCAGCGTGTTATTTATGGTTAATGTTGAAAATTGAATATCTATGCATAAATTTTTGCATAGATCAGTGATCCGATAATATCGGCATCCTGGGTCCAATGCCTGTAGTAAACAATATTATTATACTCGGCATTACCCAATCTTTGTCTAACTTGTTTTGGAGGGTTGATGATGGAACCGACTACGTATACCGGCAGTACCCGTTGGAATGAACTCGTAGTGAATAAGGTCAGCATCGCTGAACCTCTTGGATGGTTATCGAGGGGCTTGAAAGACATGCGTGACGCGGGGCGATATAGCTTAAGATATGGCTTCGGTATAGTTCTGATAAGCGGTCTTTTGACGTTAGGTATAATTACAACAGGTAATCTATTTCTCTTGCCTTTCCTGATTTCTGGCTTCTTTCTCGTGGCACCTGGCATAGGCATCGGCCTGTATCAAATGAGCGCGCATCTTGAACGTGCAGAGCCGCTGAAGACCTGCAATGCTTTGGAGGCCTGGAAACAAAATCAAGGTCAAATCAGTATGGTCACTGGTGGGTTCTTCATTATCTTGCAGCTTTGGATAGCGGTGAATTTTGTCCTTTTTTCTCTCCTTTACACAGGTATTTCACCACCACTCGAAAATTTTTTTAGTAAATTGTTTCTATCCGAAGAGGGTAGGTTATTTGCGATAGCGAGTATCGTGGTCGGTTTCATATTTGCCTGGTGCGCCTACGCGATTAGTGTTGTGACAGTGCCAATGCTGATCGACCGCAAGGTGGATGGTTTTACCGCGATTCGTATTAGCATTAAAGCTGTATTACATAACTTACCGGCTACGATGCTCTGGGCGTTTCTGATTGTGTTGATTGTCGGTTTAGGGCTGCTCACATTCTACGTCGGTCTGCTGATAGCCTTGCCACTGATTGGCCATGGGACCTGGCATGCCTATCGTTCTCTTGTACCCTCAGAGAACTGATAGGTTTTCAATCAGTAAAGAGGTACGCGTATTGTAGATGGGCAATTGCTGTGAGTACTCCTTTTCTATCATCATTATGTCAGAGATAATTGATCTTTTTGAGTAGACATGCAAAACATATTCTGTATCCAGTAGTTGTGTATGATTCGCATCAATCTCTAACATACTGCAGTCATAGTTCTCAAAGTAGTTTGAGTGCTTTTCAATATAGTAAGAACTGAACGAATAGCTTATTCTAGAAATTTAATTCTTTCGTCAGTAAAGGATTAGAGATCACAATGGATTGTTCTTACTAACAGAAGTTACTTCCCTGCGCCTCTCATAATTTTCTTAAGATGTAAGTATCTCTGCCGAGATGCTTACAATAAAACCACTCCCTATACGGTAAAAAGCCGATAACTCTTTAAGAAGATGAGGAAGTAACACGATGTTGAAAGAGATGCTACAAATTTCAGTATTATCGATGTTTTTAGTTTCGGGGGTGTGTGCTAGCGTTTCTATTATTCCTGCCCGTGTCATGATCGTGCACAGTTACGAACGTGACCATATCTGTGGTGCTCCTCAGGCACACGGTATCGTTAGTGCTCTGCAAGAGGCCGGTTGGATAGAAGGAAAGAATTTACAGATAAAATCATACTACATGGATACAAAAAAGACTCATACCTCTCCAGAGGCGATTCGTAGACAAGCCAGTATTGTCTTGAAACAAGTCGACGAATTTTCTCCAGACGTAGTCGTAGTGCTTGATGATAATGCTATACGTGAAGTAATGCTTCCTCTGGTTGATCGTAAAAACCTGTCCATTGTTTTTAGTGGAATGAATGGTCAACCCGAGGCGTACAATGAGAAGCAGAATTTCATGATAACAAAACAGCGTCCAGGTTCCAATGTAACAGGCGTGTATGAAAAACTTTGGGTCAGTAAATCTCTTGTGGTGATGAACGCCGCTTTACAGAATATCGAAAAGACGAAAAAAGTGGTTGGAATTACTGACTTTTCCCCAACAGGGAACGCGATATCACGACAATTTGAACTCGAGCTTGCTCGTGAAGATCTTCCGGTCATATGGGAGCTACGTCGGGTGAAGAATTTTAGTGAATACACTCAATTAATTGAAGAGTTAAATGATGATGATGAGGTGTTAGCCATATATCCGGCAGCATTAACATTAAAAACATCTACTAATACACAAATAACGGCAAAGGAGATTTTTGCCTGGACCACACAATACAGTAAAAAACCAGAAATGGCGCTTAATTATTTTTTTGCCAAGATCGGGTTATTTGGTGGTGCTGCAGTAGACTTTGGTGCAATGGGTTATCTGGCCGGAAAAAAGGCAGCCAGAATCCTGCATGGTACAAAGGCCGGTGAGTTACCAATCGAGGATGCCAAGGAATATGCGATTGTATTCAATACCAATCGTGCTGGTTCTCTGAACATCAAGATTCCTGATGCCCTACTGACCGCAGCGGATCATGTTTATGTCAAAAAGAATTAAGATTGTCTCTACGCGATAAATCACCAAACAATCTCTCAATGAAAATGAGGTGGCATTACACCCTCAGGCGAGGTGGAATGCCGCTGTTGCTGTTTTTCGCTGTTTTACTACCAGCACTCATTGCTGTCACTATATTATGGCAAACATTCACTGAGCAGATCTATGCGAGTTATGAAAAACGTCTTGCTAGCAGTCTAAATACCTTCGAGTTAATTTTAAATAACTCTTACCGAACACTTCAGGATACAGTGTCGCGTACTGCGGCAGACAACACCATGCGGATAACCATGGAGTTGGAAATATTGCCTCAATTACGCCGATATCTTCAATCGCAACTCGAAGCTTCAAGCATTAATAGTTTGACTGTCACTAAACCCAATCATACGCCGTATTTTAACGATAAAAATGACGGCAGCAATCTTGATATGTCAGGTCGTCATTGTAACTATTCTGATCGAGGGCCGGTCGATAATCTGGCGATGTTTGGGAATTCTTTGGTTCTGTCGCATTCGTATCCGATAGTACATAAAGGTGAAATATTGGGTTATGTGTGTGGATCATTTAAACTTAACGATCAGGTTTATCTAAATAATATTAAAACCAATCTAGGCGCTATACCCAGTATGTGGCTTCAGAATACGTCAGTGCCTTCTCCACTACTCGATATTGTTCAGCTCAGACTCGATTACGAATCAGGACAGATGTTCGATGATGAGATAAATTCCATGCATTACAAGGGGATGTTGAAAAATACAGAGATAGGTGCTCAGTCACTGAATATCGGAACATTGATCCCACTCAAGACTCTGGACGAGGAATTTGAACAGGCGATTATATCTATAACATTGGCACTGTTATTAATTGCAGTCATTGTGATGTTAGCATTGCGTTATCAATCACTTCAACGCAAGACTCAGGAGAGACTGGTACAGGAGCAGGAACGCGCATACGTCACTCTTACCTCAATTGGAGATGCTGTTCTTACTACTGATACAGAAGGCTGTATCACTTACTTGAATTGTGCAGCAGAAATCCTCACTGGTTTCAGTAACAACGATATCAAAGGAATAAAATGGGATGAACGATTCCAGATCAAGGATGAAGAAACCGGCTATTTACTTCGTAGTCCGATAAAGAGTAGCTTGAATTCGGGTGAAAAAATTACTGCACCTACGAATTCAGTATTACTGAGACCTGATGGGAGTGAAATAGCAGTAAATTACACAGCAACTCCATTGAGTAATACAGAGCAGAATTTAGATGGAGTGGTGCTTGTGCTACGTGATGTTGATCAGGAACGCCATCTACAGAAAAAACTTGCCTGGAAGGCCAGTCGTGATGATCTGACTGGTTTGTTTAACCGTGCTGAATTCAGGCATCGTTTAAAACAGGCAATCACTACTTCTGCAGAGCGAAAGCTAGAGCATGCCCTACTTTATCTCGATCTCGATCAATTCAAGGTTGTCAATGATAATTGCGGCCACCGAGTAGGAGACAAACTACTTAAGAATCTAAGCTCACAACTCAAAGTACATTTGAGAGCCTCTGATACCCTCGCACGATTGGGTGGGGACGAATTTGGCATTCTTCTAGAGGGATGCCCAGCAGAAAAAGCCATGTCAATCGCTGAATCGATCCGTGATGTGATAAATGAATATCGTTTTATCCATGACGATAAGATGTTTGATATTGGTGTCAGCATAGGAGTTGCTGTAATTAATGAGCAGAGTAAAGATGTTGAGGATCTGATGAGCCTAGTCGATGCAGCCTGCTACACGGCTAAAGAAAACGGGCGAAATAGGGTGCATTTCGCTGAAATGAATCGTGAAATATCAAAACATCGACTGCAGGAAATGCAATGGGCGACCCGCATCAAGGATGCGCTGAAAGATGATAAATTTGTACTTTATTATCAACCAATCGTGCCAGTCACAAAAGGATTGCATGAAAGTCTACTTGACCATGGTGAGATACTCGTGAGAATGGTTGACGATGATGGCAGCCTAATTCCTCCCGGAGCCTTCATCCCGGCAGCTGAACGTTATGGACTTATGCCAGAGATTGATCGTTGGATCGTGAGTGAAGTATTCAGCCGTGAGCAGTCACGTTATCAATCTTCTTGGGATAATATGCACAAGGAAAATACTAAGCCCCACTGTTTGTATACCATTAACCTGTCTGGTGCATCAATCATTGAATCGAGTTTTCTTGACTATATTAAACAACAGATGATTGATCATAACATACCCCCACAATTGGTCTGTTTTGAGATCACTGAGACTGTTGCAATCACTCATCTGGATATAGCCACCAAGTTTATGCATGAGTTAAAGTCCATGGGCTGTCGATTTTTGCTTGACGATTTTGGCAGTGGGATGTCTTCTTTCGGTTACTTGAAAAAACTCCCTGTGGATTACCTGAAAATTGATGGGCTTTTCGTTAGAGATATTCTGGAAGATCCAATCGATTGGGCAATGGTAAAGGCAATAAATGATATTGGTCATGCCATGGGCATAAAAACTATTGCGGAATTCGTTGAAAATGAAGATATACTAAAAGAGCTTTACAGTCTGGGTGTTGACAATGCACAAGGCTATGGTATTTCACCGCCTCTTCCGCTTCAAGAAAAACACACATTGAATCAAAAGCTGCCGAGAGCAATAGAATCAGGCTGTTGAAGCACTTAAAACATATCAAGTTTATTTGCTTAATGTACGGAGATAGCAAACATTCTTGGTGATCCATACAAGTTGGTTTGTAGTTGACCTGTATGTACTTTATTAAAGCCAATAAAAAATACTTAAGAAAATAATAGAAAGATCTTTGACAACCTATATTCAATGCATAAAAACTTTTAATCTTATCATGGAAATAATTTACAACAATATCAAAGGATGGTCTGAAAAATTGATGTTTTTTCGTTCATTGGCCATCCCCCATCGAATGATTACAAAAGCAGGCTCTTTTTTTTCTGAAATAGCCTTAATTTTGACCGTTTTCTGGTCTCAAGGTACAACTCGCCTGTCATATGG